>Ga0172380_10000655_pt1 | contig 64674 bp, 102 predicted proteins | sample Leawe162metaG_FD_119747 | JGI IMG/M metagenome (GOLD analysis project Ga0172380, IMG submission 119747) | Leachate microbial communities from a municipal landfill in Southern Ontario, Canada - Leachate well 162 metaG | ecosystem: Engineered > Solid waste > Landfill > Unclassified | place... | reverse complement strand
GAATGAAACTGTGCTTGCCAATGGTGCGGTGTTTCCCTACCACCGAGAAAAGTGTCGCTGCACTTGCAGCACCACCCTCCACATGCGTATGCACGGGTACCTTCAACCCACGAAGCGTGTCCACAAGGGCAAAGCCGGCAAACAGGTCTCCACCCTGACTGTTGATGTGTAGATGAATAGGACGGCAGGAGGGCAGATCCAAATGCACCTGTTCAATCTGGAGATCCATGGCAACAGCCCTTAGGGTAGTGGCCAAGTTTGCGGCACTGGACGAATTCACATCCTGATAGAAAAAGACCCGATTCCCTACGACTGCGATGTCCTTCCCATCGTCGTCAAAATCGGGACCGTCGTCCTTGCCCAAAGACGCCATCAGTTCCTCAATGTCTTCAGTCGAGAGAGTCCTTTTTGACCGGCGGTGCTTCATGGATCACGTCCTGCTAAGGGTCCTAGATGAAAGATACCACCACTGAAGTGTTATAGAACCTCTCGCGAGACCAAAAGCGGTAAGGTAGAAGACATGAGCACAGGAAAAACAGTTTTCGACCTCCATCATGATCTGGCTTTACAGTTACTTGTTGGCCGGTCTTTGCCAAAAGGGGTCCCGTGGACTTTGCTTGACGATCAACGTTTGATCGCCGAGGAGCGCGTCCTGTGGAACATGCTCGACCCAACGGCTCAAGCCCTAGCCCAAACCGAGTTGACCGCCCTATGGGGCCACCGAGGGGCCACACGAGAGGTGCTAGTAAACCCGGCGTGGGGTGAATGGACCAAGGGGTTGGGGCCAATGGTCCTGATACCCGACTCCTCTTTCGGAGGGCCTGCCCAATCTTTTCGACCCGTGATGAAAGGGGTCCTGGTGCTCAAGCAGGAGTATCCCCAAAAGGGGGCTTTTCTGCAATGGCTTTGGGACAGGGGTTTTCACCCCTTCGAGATTGAGGCAGAGGTTCTGATTCTGGCCATCCCTAGCCACAGGGTCTTACAGGAGGCTGATCGTTTAGCCAACATGTTAGCTCGGGACTGGCCCAAGGAACAAAGGCTCCTCACGGTGCAAGGCTTCTATGATCCACAGTGTGGCCGGGCAACGTTGACACTCTCAAAGCTGAGTGATTTTCCGTCGGGCTCGTAGCAGTAACTCCAAGCGGGTACGCTTAACCTGAGCTTGACAGATCCCTTGCTCCTGGCAAAACCAGACCAATGGTCCCTTGCCCCGGAAAATCCGTCGCGGCACCATTCTAGACCTACTCCGGGTGGTCCCACAGTCATGGCAGGGGTACTTGGGTTCAGTCCCACTCAATGTAGCACCCCCGGATCACTCCGCAGCAGTAGGTGCCTGACACGGGGTAGCCTGCGGGTGAGGTGGCCTCGAAATTCGTGCGGAAAGTCCCGGAGTCGTCTGACTGACCCTTCGGACCTGAGGTGGTGGCACAGGAGAAGAAGCTGTACCCTCCGGTCTGAATATTCGTGTAGCCTTGGGGGGTCAGGAATTCTCGGGTCTTCCCCGGCCTGGAACAGCCGTAATAAGGCACGAGAAAAATGACAGCAACAAGGGCAAGGGTACCGAGAGTGATGAGCACCCACTGACGGATGTTTTTCATTTTGGAAGTCCGAGTTTGATGGGGCAACGTTCTCATGAGGACCCCTCGTCACATGATGTCGATGGCGCGCATCTCAGCTCGGATGCGGTCGAGTTCCTTTTCGAAGGCAAAGGCGCCGGCCTCCTTTGCCGAGAGACTCAGTGACGGGGACTGATCCTCAATCCACCTCAAATGGTTTGCCATCAGGAGATCGATCTGACGAAGCAGTTCTCGGTACTTGTCAAAACGTTCGGCGGGGGTCAGCATGGTAGTACTCCTACTCCTGTACAAGGGTACTACTCCAACATAGCACCAGATGATCGAATAAAAAGGGCCTCCTCTCGGAAGCCCTTTTTACATTCTCAGACCCTCAAGTTTCAGTAGGGAGGATAGTCATCCCGCTTCTTGCTCTTGGGGTACTCCCTCTTGAGGTTGGGGTTCTCACGGGCACCGGGCTTCTCTGCCTGGTACTTCTCAACGGCGGTCACGATACGAGTCACCAGGGGGTGACGCACAACGTCATCTGCCGTGAGGAAACAGGTCCCAATGCCCTCCACGTCCTGAAGGACATGGACCATTTCAACCAACCCGCTGCGAGTCCGATCCAAGTCTACCTGGGATGCGTCACCCGTCACAACACACTTGGAACCCTCACCCAACCGGGTGATCAACATCATCAACTGCTCGAACGTGCAGTTCTGAGCCTCGTCCAAGAGCACAAAGGCATTCTCGAGGGTCCGGCCTCTCATGAAGGCGATAGGGGCCAACTCAATGGTGCCCTTCTTACGCATGGCCTCGACCTGACTCTTGCCCAACAACTTGATGAGAGAGTCAAAGAGCGGCTGGAGGTAAGGGTCCACCTTCTCCTGTGCCGTTCCAGGTAGGAACCCGAGCCGCTCACCCGCCTCAACCGCGGGACGAGTGAGGATCAACTGACTGACCTTATTTTGCTGCAGAGCCTTGACGGCCTCAGCTACGGCCAGAAACGTTTTTCCTGTGCCCGCCGGTCCCAGTCCAAACACCATGTCGTGCCTGCGAATGACGTCCAGGTATTCACGCTGGCCTTCGGTCTTGGGCTTGACTACTGAGGTGTCCGACTCCGAGGTCCTTTTCAGATTTGCCATGTGTTTAACCGCCCTAGGTAGAGTCTCCTTTCCTTCCTTTGCCCGCCGGATCAACTGATCCACCAAGCCTATGGCCTTCGCGAGATCCAACTCATGTTCAGCCTCAATCACAAGACGACGCGATTGGTGGTGAATCTTGACACAAGCAGATTCAGCCAGAGCATGTAGGTTGCACTGCTCTGGACCAACGGCCTTCTTCAGAATTGCGGCATCGGGAAACTTAAGCGTTTGTCTGAATGTCTCCAAAGGGAACCTCAAGGGTTACATGGATTCTGGACTACGTCGCCTAAGACCTCGCTCGTACCTACCTACGAGCTTGATAAGCCACCTAGTGGAACCCAGGCCCTTGAGGAGCACAAAAGTTACAGATTACAATCCGCAAACGCTTTCAAAAGCTCACCCCTAAACAGAGAGTGCAAGCTCACGTCCTTGTTAGCAATGCCCTCGAGACCCTCCAGCACACGGTAACGAATTACCGTGTCATCATCTAAGAGGCTCTCAGGAAAAGATCCCAGTAGATAAGTCCCACTGAGTCTTGTCTCTACAATGGTCCCGGGAATATCCAGACCTCGACCACAGAAACTGTCTCTTTGGGCCTCCTCTCGCAATCGAGCTTTCTCTGCCCTCCATGCCAGGATTTGAGGACTCATTTCTACTGCTCGATTCAAAAAACGAATCAACTCACGCCTTTGCTCGTGCAGAAAAATCTGTGCCTCTTGCGCCCAAGTCAGATTTGACTTCGTTGATCCTTGAGCCCCACCAAAAAGGGCTGAGCCCAACAGTTCCAGGTCTTGAAAAGGGTCTGGCATGGCTTGCAACTCAGCCCTTGAGACGCCAACCAAACTCCGTTCGAAATCGGAGGTATCAGGGATGGGGGGAGCTTCGAAAGGTACGGTCGACCAAGGAAGATTGCACTCAATCCAGTCACTCATTTTGTTGATTCCTTTGAAAAGTTTCGAGGTACACTAACAGGAGACCTTGGAGGATAGATGGGATCTATGACTCTTGACGCCTTGTTGACCCTACCCGAAAACTGGGATGGAAACGGGGCTTTGGCTCCGAAAAAAGAGTGGGTGGAAACAGCCCGCCTTTATGCCAGAATCATGCCCCCGCTCACTATTTCAGTGGGATCAGACGGGGATGTGGAGATGATGTGGTGTTCCAGCATCCTATTGGGAAGACGTCTCGACCTTTTTGTAGGTGAGGACGGAGTCTTTGGACTCCGCTCATTCAAGGCCGGAAACAGCTTAGAGATGCAGGAGATTGACTTCCTGGGGCCGGAAGAACTCCTACCTCACCTAGTCTGGTGCTATGCCGGCGAGATCAGCAAACTGGAGTAGTACTTTTGCATGGACTCATGGCTGATGACCACGTTGCATGGATCCCCATGACGAAAACCATGCCTTGCGTCCATCCAAGGGTCTTCTCGACGTGACAACTCACTCAGTTGTTGGGCCGAGTACTTGAAATAAAAGTCAAGCACCGAATCCACAGTGTCCAACTGCTCCTCCGTCAAGGGCGTCCAGTCCCCCGCAGGCCACACGTCCACCATGAACTGGCCCTTGAGCGTCTCATAGAGGGTTGGGATCATGGGGCCACCGGGCCATGCTTGGATCTCGTCCCCAAACAAGGGTTGCTTGTCCCAAACAAGGGACCACGCCTGGGCATAATACAAGATCCGATGCATCTTCAAATGCGTGATCGGCACCTTGTTGTACAGGTAGAAGGCTACATCTTGTACGCGGATCATGGGCACCTCTGACTCAACTCCGTGAGGATCCTCTCGTCCTCCATACGAGCAATGTCCTGAGCCATCGCCTTTGCCGCTTTGTCCTCAGGGGCTAGTGGTGGGGACTTAGAAAACAGTCGACGCACCCACAACCACAGACGACGCCACCAGCTTTGAGGGCGTCGTGGCGGCCCTAGGTCAAAGGAAAGGGTTATGCGACGATTGACCAAAGGTTTAGAGGGCTGAATCTCAAAAGTCATTGTATCACAAAAAAGGGGTGACTCGTCCTAGACAAGCCACCCCTCTCTCCATTCAGACTGGGTTACGGAAGGGCGGGAGTCTCAACCTCTACCGCCGGAACCTTCTTGGCTTGCTCCAACAGGGCGGGGAAACTGAGAGGTACGGTAGGCCGGGAGACTTCTTCAGCTGACTCCTGGGCCTCTTGCATACGCCGCAGCAGCTGAGCATCCAAGATTCCCTGACTGTCCATCCAACGGGTGGTGTCGAGTCCCTTGTTGGCTGTGTCCGTGTAGGGGATCAGGAACATGTTGTTTGCACCACCAGCGGCTGCTTCCATCACCTCGTACTGACGCCAAGCAAGCAGCTGGGGGGAAACGGAGGAGGCCAGGATACGGTTGGAGTCGGCTTGTGACTGGGCCCTGAGCAAACGTTCATTCGCCTCAATACGAGCAAGGGTCACACGGGCCTGAGCAGTGGCGGCCTTCTTCTCACCCTCAGCCTTTGCGGTCTCGATCTCAATCTGGCGCTGTGCTCGGGCCTCTTGAGCCGCCATAATGAGGGGTGGAAACTCAAGGTTGCTGACAGAGACCTGCTTGACCTGGATGATCAAGCCCTTAGTGGCCTCCAGGACCGCAGTGCGAACCTCTTCCGTCACCTGTGCTCGGTTCTTCGCGATCTCTGTCGTGGCATACCTAAAAATCGCCTTGCTGGACTTTTCCACGGCCAGGGGCTGGATGTAGGTCTGAAAAAGCTGATCCGTGGTGATCAACCCAGGCACCGTTGGATTGAGATTCTCAAAGGCCCAAAGAATGGCATCCTTTGATGACTGGTCCACGGAGGCAAGGATGTTGATCTCGAACTTGAAGTTCAAGTCATCGGCACAAAGCACATTCATGGGGATCTTGAAGTTTGCGTCTCCCACCTCCATCAGGAGCATCTCACACCTGCCCCAACAGGTGTGGGTTCCAGGGGCCAACAGTTCAGCCGAGGAACCAGATGGTTCCCAAGTCCGGCCGATGTGGCCTGCTGGGACACGTTCCTCACAGGCGGGACAACCTGGCATGGTCATAGCCAGGAGCAAAAGGACCATACGGGCTACGTTGCTTGTCATGCTACTTTTCCTTCAGTTCCTCTAGAAACAACTTGTAATTGTCAGCTTCAGTTCGGATTCGCTCTTCGATCGTAGGGGGCACTGGCTTCTCTTTCTTGATCTGCTCCAGAGTCTTAGACTGGAACTGCTCCTGTGTACGGTACTGCTGCGCAAAGTCGGGCCGGGCCTTGACAGGTTCCACGGCACCGACATTGGGTTGCTCGGGCAAAATGGGGCTTCGAACCTCGGTCGCCTCAATGACGGTGACCAACAAAGCCAAGGAACAAAGGACCATGAGGGTTGCGATGTGCCAGATGTTCTTGCCCTTGTGAAGAGCAAACAAGTACCACAGGGAAGCGACTGTGATGATGCTCGTGAAAATCAGGATCACAAGGGAGATACTAACGATTAGCGGCGTCATTGGCCAACTCCTGTAGCGTCTGGTTCAGCAGTGGGTCTCGGTCAGCCCCCAGGTCTCGGTCCCAGGTGTCCTCAGTGATACTCAGGAAGGTGTCCAACTTGTGGAGCACAAGGGCCTCCTCCCGTCGGAATATCCGGGCGAGAATAGCGGCATAGAAAGAACAGGATACGCTCAGGGTTAAACCGATCCAGAGCCCCGACAGGAGAAGGATCCATGAGGTCACCGTCAGAGAGACAAACAGGGCGGTGGACACCACTACGGCTGTCCGTGCATCACGGGCCCAGGCATGTAGATCCTGACTAGTCTTCTTTTCTTGGCTGGTAAGCATGATCAGTTCTCCTTGTCTACCCAGGGCTCCGTCAGGTTGAAGTGGGCAAAACCATTGACCCCCTTCCCCGTGATAGTCTTGGCCAGACCCGAGAGGGACTTGTAGAAGATTCCCTGATACTCGAAGCCCTGTTCAAGGACCGTGACCATATCGAGGGTCGCCGAGGGCCGAGCCGAACCCTTCTGGGGGACCACCAAAAAGTGGCCCGCGGGGGGGAGTCGGGGGTCCCTTTCCTCCGTCCCCTTGGGCTTCGGGTCAGCCTTGGGAGCCTTGACTTTTGGTGCCTCAACGGGACTCGGCGGTGCCGCCACCTGGGGCACAACGGGGACCTCAATCTCCGCTACCTCAGGTTCAATGGGGGTCTCCTCCTCAACGGGGGTCTCGACTGAGGGGTCTTCTTCCTCAACGGGGGTCTCGACCGGCATGTCTTCTTCGGGCTCGGTGCTCTCGACCACCGGGGTTGGCTCCACCACTACGATCTCATCGTCCTCCGTTTCATCCTCGGTGACCTCTTCCTCCTCCTCGATTTCGAGAGGGGCAGGTGGTGTCAGGTCTCCACTGATCGAAGTCCTGGGCCGCAAGATCTCGTAGAACGAGTCGTAGGTGACGGTAGCGGCGTCAGCCACAACGAAGTCACCTACCACCATGGGGGCCACCTTGCACCCGACGGCGTTCACTGAGGACACGACCTGGGTCGTGAAACGGCTCTCCTCAAAATAGGTGAGGACGTCCCCAATGGCCACGTCCCGAGCATTTCCGTATGCCGGACGATTGGCCCCATAGGATAGGAACATCACGACGTACTTGTCCGTGTGCCGTGGTGTCATCTGGATCTTTTTTGCCATCTGAAAAACCTGAGGGGGAAGTGTTTCTGGTACTGGAGTACTACTCGGAGGGGGGCTGACATGATCACCCCCCTTGACTTGCCCGCTAGGCAGGATGATCAACAACTTGACCCCCTTCTTCCTAGCTAAGCGGATGGTGGACCAAGTGCCTGACCTTTGAGTCTCCGTCATGTCACGGGGGCAAGCCACCATGACAGCGGACTCAGCCACAATATCTGCGTTGCGTGTCAGGTAAGCCTTTGGGGTACGGACCTCCTCCGCTTTACAGTAGGCCCGCAGGGTGTTGATATCTGGGGGGTGAGAGACCCGCAAAAGACCCAACTCTAAGGCAAGAGCGTCTGCCGACGCATCAGCGCCTTTGCAGTCCCCATGATGGAGGTGTGTAAATCCCCGACCTTTGAGTGCCAAAAGAACCACTTTCAGGGTGGTTCTTTGAGCCTCCGTCAGGGTTTCACGAGTTCCCGTGAATCCACAATGATTATCCATGTTTCCCTTAGAGACCGGCTTCCCGCCGGTCGTTTTCAGCCTCGTCAGCCCAGCTGGCCTCCAGGGCGCAGCTGAAACCCTGGCGGGTTGCCTCTTCGTCCGCACGGGCCTGCCCCAGCTCCACAAAGACCTTCTCGGCCGCTGCAACCCAGGCCGAGGGACCAGCTGAGGGGCCCGGCCCCTTCAGGTGGGCAAGGCAGGCGTCCTTGAAAGTCCCCCTCAGACCCAGGCGCTCAGCCGCGACCTTGTACTGGCGGAAGGCATCGCGGTAGAGGTTCAGGCGGTGGGCCTTAACGTTGAATTCGGCCTCTTCCTCCGGGTGAGGCACGTTGACACCGTGCCTCTGGCACCGATGCCAAGTATCCCAGTCACTCAGGATCCAGCCGTTCCCCTGGCACGGGCACTTGTCGGGATTGATCTCGTTCCACAGTCCCGACTCCAGGTCTCGAAAAATCTGAGTGTCCATGTTCGTTTCCTTGGGTCATTTGCCCTGGGGGTTGTTCCCCCTACATGACTACTACTCTGAACGAGGCCGAGATGATCAACTAAGTTGGGATTGGTTAGGGGCTCAGCGGGCCACCCAGGATTTCCACCTGGACCTCCCTCTTATCGGGGTACTCTCCCACCCGGTAAACACTGACTAGGTGTCTCTGGTGTGGTGGCTTGTCCCCTCCCCGTGGGTAGTCATCCCTCGGATCAGGTCGCGCCTTAAGCCATTAGCCCGCTGAACCCCTAACCGTCTCCCCTTAGCTACTCAAAGAGTCCTCAGCATGATCTAAAGCCGTCAGAGTTTCATCCAGATCCATCACATGACACAAGGAACAGGTGGCCGTTTCCAGCAAACCATCCTCGGAGGTGAGAATCGGACCGTCCCAACGGTGTGAGCAGTTCTGTTGCTCAACTGAGATCAAGGGGGGGTACTCGAAAGTCGGCATGGTCATTCTGCTCCGGGTCAGTAGCTTTCTCGATGAAAGCTACTACTCGAAACAAGTCCTTGGTCACCCGCTTTTTCGCAACTTCCAGCACTTGTTTCTCATCCCGACCAAAAGTCACCTTGGTCTCCGTTTCCAAGGTGTAACCTTGCCCTGTGTCATGCTTGTAGCCGACACAACCCCGAGCGACTATTTTCCAGTCCCTCGAGGGCTCCAACACTGGGAGGTCATACTCGACCCAGTAGGTCAAACCACCCAGTGTTGTCTTCTCCGTTTTGAACTTCACAGCCCCGCCATGGTGCGAGCCTCGTCAACCCCGATCACCTTGGTCCCCAGCTTTCGGGCAGTCTGGGCCTTCCCCGTGTTGCTGTTGGGGTCTGCGGCAATCAGGAAATCCAAACCCTTGGACACACTGCTCTTGACCGTACCACCAGCAAGCTCCAGAGCGTCCGTAAGGGCCGCGTCACGGAAACCCGTCAGGCAGAAGCTCTTACCCACCAGGGGGCCCTTGACTGTCTGCACCCGCACACCAACTGCGTTCAGCTTGGCCAGCAGCCCGACCTTGGCTTCAAAGCCTTCCACAAAAGCCTTGGCCTTGGTGTCACCCACTCCGGGGATAGAGGCCAGACCCGGGAGAATCCGGTCAGGAAGGTGCAGGGGGGAGGTGACCCTTGCCTTAAGCATGAGGCTCAGGCTGTTGTATCCGGCGTCAATGATCGTCTTGGTCATATCCCGCCCGATGAGCGGGATCCCAATGGACCCCACAACCACCTGAAGGGGCATGGTCATTTTCGCCATGAGGTTGCCGATCGCCTTGTCGGCCGTGCCACCCACACGGCGTCCGCCCGTATCCAGGGCTGCCACAGCGTCCACGTCCAGGCAGTAGAGGTCCGCCGGATCCATAACCGAGGCGGCAATCACTTCCTGTCGGTCGGCGGGGAGCGTGGTGAAGTCCTTCTGCTTCACACCGAAGCGGGACTCAAACTCAGCCTCCGTCAGGATGAAAGGGAAAGCTGCCGCCATTGCCTCCAACAGGCTGTCGCCAACGTGAAGGACCCCGATCTTCTTGACCCACCGGCGAAGTGCCCCCGTGGCCTGGGCGCTGCATTCCTCATTGCGACAAACGAGGTACTCACCGTCTCGCTCCAACTTGCCGGCACATGCGGGACAGTTGGTCGGAGTCTTGAGGACCTTGCTGTCTACGTCGGCCCCCTGGTAAGCCTCAAGGGCCTCTTCCACGTAGGGGATCACGTCATTTCGGCGGCTGACCCGGATCTTGTCGCCACTTGCAAAAAACTGCTGTCCGATCATGGCCACAAGGGCGTCGATGTTCGAGATGTTGTGCAGGCTGGCCTGGGACACGTTGGCTCCCGCCAGGGACACGGTGTCAAACTCGGCCACCGGAGTGATTCGTCCGCTGTTTCCGACCTGCCACCGGATTGCCCGGAGCACCGTAGCCTTCGACTCATGAGGGAACTTGAAAGCGATGCTGCCCTTGGGCCGCCCGTTGAGATCCCCAAGCCGATCTCGCTCGGGGGTGCTGTCGATATCAATGACCAGCCCGTCAATGTCATAGTCAAGAGCCTTGCGGTCCTTGGCTACGTAGTTCTCGTACCGATCGAAAACCTCAGCCACCGAGTGGCACACCTTGACCTGTGGGGTCTGGAAGCCGGCCGTCTGAAGAGCCTTCAGCTCCTCTTGCTTCTTGCCATAGGTGACCCCGTTGGGCAGGAGCTGGTAGCAGAGGACCGTGAGGTGCGCGCACTTGGCCGCATCCGACTGACGCTTGGCCGTTCCCGAGGCGGTGTTTCGGGGATTCGACTCACCCTTGAAAAAGGTGTCGAAGTCCGTGTGGGTCACGATGATCTCACCCCGAATGTACACGTCATTCGGGGTCTGGAAGGGACCACTCTCGGCGAACAGGGTCGGGGGGAGTACCTTGGGGAACCCCTTCATCAGCAGGACGTTACGGGTGATGTCCTCACCTACGAGACCGTCCCCACGGGTGACTGCCTGGACCATTTTGCGGTCCCGATAGTGCAGGGCAAGACTAATGCCGTCGCACTTGTCAGTGATCGTGAGTGCCTCACCCGCCTTGTAGGAACAACCCTTCAGCCAGTCAGAGATCTCGGTGTCCACCTGAGCCTTGTTCAGGCTCCCCATGGGAATGGCATGCTTGGTCTTGGCCCAAGCGCCATTCTGGGGGACCGGAGATCCCACCTTGGCCAGGAAAGGATGGTTGGGGTTCTGCTTGCGCAACTCGTCTTCGAGGGCGTCGTACTGGGCATCCGACATAGTCGGGTTGCCGTTGTAGTAGTCGTTTCGAGCCTTTTCCAGGCGTGCCACAAGGTCCAACATAGGGATCTCCTTTACCCTTACACTACTCTAGAAAGGTCGAGATGATCTCGAAGATCAAAGGATTCGCACTCCATTAACAAGAAGCGAGTCCAACAAAGATTGTCTCTCTTCCTTGTTGGGGACGTTTTGTAGAAGGACCCGAGCATTGTCAATGAAGTCTTGAGCCAAAGGCACCCCATGGCGAACCCACCCATGATAGAGATAATCCACGTAGTCCTTGGCCGCCTGTTCAAGGCTGGGACGGGTCCAGGTGAAAGTCTCGATCATTGTCTTCGCGACGTTCGGTGTTCTCTTGTTGATCAGGAGGGTCATGGCGTCTTCCTCCTCCTCCGTCACCTCATCCGCCCTCTTTCCAAGAGGAATGTAGAATTCGTAGGAACGTTCCATGGTGGCTGCGTCAGGGCCTACCCAAGCTTGGAAGAGGTGGGCATCCGACTCGCGGTGCAAAACCGGGAGTGGGGAGGCCAAAGGATAGGTGAAGTCCACGAACCAAATCTCAAACGGGCCCGCCCAATAGCACCCCTCGACTAGCAGGGTGTTCTTAGAGGGTGAGGCCTCGGCATGATCCCAACAGAACCCGAATCCTGCCTCGGCTGAGGCAGGCAAGGAGTCCTTACGCACCCCGGTGTCCAACTCCAAGACCGTTTGCCCTTGGTAGTCATACCCGCAGACCAGATAGTCATGGCCATTGGGATGATCCTCGACAAAAGTCGCTGGAAAGGACCCATGGTTTCGGCACACGGTTTGGATGGGCCTCAACTCCGGGCCCTCAAAGACGACCCCCTTGGAGTAGTCCCAACCCCCTTTCTGAGCGTGCCTTGTTACCTGCAGCACGTACCTCCCAGAAGGGCTTGTTTCAAACAAGGGGTCTCCCTGAGTGGTCTCATCCCTACAAGCCCAGACCACCAACTCCTTACGATATTGGTCAGTCAGACCCGCAGGGAGAGACTCCTTGAGTTCTCGTAAGTGCTGTCTCCATCGGTCTTGCTCGGCATCGTGCTCCTGAGAGCACTTCTGCAGGGACAGCCAAAGGGGGTGCGATGTGTCCTTTTCCGGTGACGCCTCAAGCCAAGCGATTTTGGCAAGCTCAATCGGCTCGAGGGAAGACCTGACCTGGTCGTTGAACTTTTCCAGCTCCGAAAAATAGTGTTCGAGGGCCGGAGTCATGCCCGAAAAAGAGAAATCTGTCATTCTTTGAGATCCTCGGCAGTGAGCCCTAGAGCCTTGGCCTTGGCAATCAAGTCCCTCTTCATACGGGCCTCCCTCTCAGTGACGGCCTTCTTCTCCCGTTCGGCCATCAGTCGTTCTTGCTCCAACATTTGCGCTTTGAGTTCTGCTGTCCAAACAGAGGGCTCGACTTCAAAGTGCCGTAGGGGAACACTTCGACTATCGTCCCAGACGTCACCCATGAAGGCGCACTCGAATAGGAGAACCACGAGATCGTCACGACCCTCCTCCAGGGTCACGGATCTTAGATTGCCCTCTCTCAGAAGGAGGGCCCAATTCTTCTCCAGAACTGCACGTCTCTGGGCATAGTCCATGGCCCTCGCATGAAGGGATTCGGTAAGATCGTCTCGGGTCTTGATATCGTGTAGCATGGACATGGGTCCTCTTTTTCTTTGGGCAAGGAAACTACTCCAAGCCCACAACCATGATCATGTTTTTCTTTTCCGAGTAGGTAGTGCAGACACCAGAGGAGTTTCCCATGCGGTTTCTATCCCTTTGCTTTGCCATGTTATTTCTGGGGGCTGGTCCGGCTCTCGCCGAGAGCCAGGTTCCCACGTTGCATGGTGGCATTTTCGTGTACACCGTACCCGAAGGTTTCCATCCCCCTGGGATTGAGTACGACGGGATCCTTGCCCTACAGGCACTCGCATCTCAGTCCCGTCATCCCTTCTACGTGGTGATCTTTGACAAGATCGAGACCCCAGAAGAGGAACAAAAGAGTGGCCTAGCCCAAATCACTGAGGCCACCGAGAGGGTGTGGAACACATGGGCGGAAAAGAACCCCATGCTCTTCAACCCGGAAACATCGTCGCTCTTTGTGCTCTCCTATCAGCCCCGGTACATCCGACTGATGACCGGGTCACGCTGGCAGAAGGAGTTGAGCCTCACCCAGGATCGCATGGTTGATTTCTTGGGGTCCTTCCGGTCCGTTTTGACGGGCACCCCCAAGGATCCCACGAGGGCCATTCTCAGTGTGATGAAGGATCTGGACAAGTACCTCTTTGAGCACACGGACCCTGAGACCATCAAGGCCAAACAGTCTAGCCCGGATCTCCTCTTTGAGAGCTACCCCAAGAAGGATGAGGCCGACCCTATGATCTTGATCTACATAATGGGTCCTGTAGCCGTGTTGGTCCTTTTTGGATGGCTGATCATGATGATTTCCACCATGGTGGCGGATAAAAGGTCCCGTCGGCGGCAGTTGTCGGAACTGTACCAGATGTATAGCACTTGGTACCTCACTGAGTTGCCCGAGTTGACCACACGGTGGGAGGGGGTGCAGACTCTGGTAGCCTCCAAGGGGAACACATACAACCTGTTCAAGGAAGCCTCGGACCTGCTGACCCAGCTTGAGCTTTCAATCTCGGAGAGGTACCAAAGTCTGAGCAGCACCTTGAAAAACAACAACCGTCATCGGATGGGTCAAGTCTGGAACAACCTCCGGGGTGAGGACCGGGGTACAAGGGCCCAGATTCAGCAGTTTCTCACCCTGGTGGTTCGTCTTGAAGTTGCTATCGAGAGAAAGAGCAAGCCTGCAATCTCTTACTTGCCCCCGGGACGCTATATGGAGCTGGAGGCGCGACTTGATCACGCTCAGTTGTCCCATGAATGGATCAGTGACCATTTTCTCTATCCTGACCCCGTGAAGGCCATGCAGGAAAAGGAGGACGTGTTGAGGCTGGACCCCGTGGGGTTTGCTGACATGGTCCACAAGGATCGGGAGCAAGAGGAGAAGATCCGGGCGAGGGTTTTTGAGCTGGTGGCTATCATGGCAGCCGGGGCCCGGCATTTTGCTGAGGCCCAACAGAGAATGACTCAATTTGTAGCACCCTCAGATCTCCCGCCAGAGCACAACCCTGAGATCACTTGGGTCGCCGTGCAAGGTCACTGGAGTGTCATGCTCACGGTGGCGAGGACTCCTCCTCTGTCCCTGCAGACCAAGAGCCTCTTGGCCGAGGCGGACAATCTTCAGGCAAGTTGTGTCAAACTGGAAAACCAGTTCAAGCAAATGCATGACATCTACCAAGCGGGGGGCGACACACAGAAAATCCTGGAGAAGAGACTTGAGGCTGCTTTTGAGCAGATGAGGGCCACCGTGGAGATCCTTTTTGCCAGCAAGTCCGGCCAAAGCAACACGGATCTTGAGAACCTGCGCCCCTCCGATGGAGCATTGTTTTTGACCCTTGCGGGTCAAAAATTGGCCCAAGCCTCCGAGTTTGAAGACCAGGGTCGGAAGTACGCCGCTTGGTGGCAACGGAAACTTGCTGAGGCCAAGATTGTGGAGGGGGAAAACCAGTTCCTCCTGATCAAGGCCGCCTGTCAAGAGGCTCTCCAAGTAGTGCGGGACTATGTGGAGATGCATCGAAAGATGCCGTCCCTTTTCCAAAAGCATCGCAACACGGTCAAGGAATTCTTGGTCGCCAAAGGACTGGCGGAGGGATTCGATGCGGATCGGATCCTTTCAGATGTTTGGAGAATGGGGCCCGGGATCTTGCAACCTGTTGGCACAGGTCCCTTCGACTACAAGGCTTTGATGGCGGGGCTTCTTCAGCAACAAGAGTACTGGGAAGCGGAGGCCAAACAAGAGATTGAGGCTCACAAGAGGGGTTTGAGTAACGGCGGCTATCGCTATAAGAAAGAGGTTAGGGATAGTCAGCTAGCTAAGAACCCAGAGTGACCAAAAGATTTTCGACTAGGGCCTCCATTTGGGGCCCTAGTCGTTCCTCTTGCCAAGCTACGGCCAGGGCTAAAACATGCTTGCAGGGTCCCACCTTGGGGCCATTTTGAAGCCAATCGGGGCAACTACACCGATGCCCTCGAGGGGACAAAGTGATGGACGTCTGATACACTCCAGATGTTCCTTGTACCAGGGCTTGGATCTTGTTGCCCTGCAGGGCAAAGGTGGTCACCTTGACGTCAGTGAGCCGTCCCAGACGACGAGCCTCACCTTTACTTATCAGCAGGTCCATCAGTTCCTGCTGATAAGTGTTTTCCTTGATTAGCTCTTCCACCTTGGACAACAGGCGTAGGGCCTCAGCTCCAGGTGCCGCTATTTTAAGGAGTGCCTCAAGGCTCTTCATGTTTCACCTGATGTGTCAGGGCAGGGCGTGGGGTTGGGATCCGACATACCCCCACCCAGTAGTTTTTGAGAGCATGCAGAAGGGCCTCAACAGAACTCCCGGGTTTCACCACGTAGGAGTTGGCCCCACTCTGATAGGATCGGAAGACATCCGATTCAGCCTCTGATGTGGTCAGTATGATCACTGGGATTGAACGGAGGGCCTCCTCTGCTCTCATTTCCAGTAGAGTCTCAAGGCCGTTCTTCCGAGGCATTTGAATGTCCAGGAGGACAACGTCAGGATGGGGCAGGTCCGTGTCCCGTAGGCGGTCCAACAGTTGTTGGCCGTCACGGACACGTTCCAACGTGAGTTTGTCCCTAAGGGGGCAGGAGTCAATGACGTCAGCGATGAGGATCCAGTCCTCATCGTCGTCCTCTGCAAAAATCACACTCAGAGGTCGTGTCATGTTGCTGTTCCTCCCTGAACAGGGATTCTGGTCACAAAAGTGGCCCCGGCACCGGGAACACCTACTGCCTCAATAGTACCCCCGTGCATTGCGACAATTTTACGACAGAGAGCTAGTCCGATCCCCGTTCCTGGGTACTCAAACCGAGTGTGCAGGCGCGTGAAGGCTTGAAAAATCTTGTCCGCATATTGAGGGTCAAAACCGATGCCATTGTCTTGTACCCTAAGCTCAGCAATCCCCCCTAGTTCACTTCCTGTGATAGAAACATGGCAAGGAACATCTTTATGCCGAAACTTGACGGCATTGGAGATCAAGTTCTGAACCAGTTGACCTAGCCGATGAGGGTAGCCCATGACACTGGGAAGTTCTCCCACCGTGATGTGGGCATCCGCCTCGGAAATCGGAACCTCCAAGTCGGAGAGTGCACCCTGTACAATGACGTTGAGGGAGCACAAAGACGGGGCTGACTCTTCTTTATTGGATCTGGCATAGATCAGGATGTCGTCCACCAGAGCCCGCATCCTGAAAGCGGCTGACTTCATGATGCCCAGATACTGAAGCCCGGTTTCATCCAGTTTGCTCTCATACTTAAGCGAGAGACGATCGCCAAAGGAAATAATCTTGTTCAACGGCTCCCGGAGATCGTGAGATGCAGTGTAGGCAAATTGCTGGATGGTTTCATTCGCATTGAGCAACTCTGCGGTTCGAGCCTCCACTTGTTGCTCTAATCGTTGATGCATGTCGTGCTTCTCAGTCACGTCCAGGATAGTGGACGTGGAGTAACGAACATGCCCGTCCACCTCAACGGGTCTGATGCTGAAGTCACACCAGATAACCTTATTGGTAGGTGTTACCAGCCTAGTCGTGCCCCCTTGATCCAGGGACAGAGCAAAAGTTTGAGTGATCACTTCCGCTACTTTGCTGTAGTCTTCTGGGTATACCCAGTCCAGCAGCTGTTGTCCCAGGAGGGTTCCACAAGAGGAGACCCCCAGCATCTGGACTAAAGCATCATTGACACGTCGAAAAGTGCCATCAGGATTGAGTTGAAATTGTCCCGCAAGGCTGTCCTCAAAAGCGGCTCTGAAGTTTTCGGCGGTCTCTTTCAGATCCTCCTCAGCGTGCCTTCTCCCTGTGATGTCCCGTAGAATCAACATGACCTCGGCCAGTCCTACTTGACTGAGGTGCACTTTGAAAACACGGGCCTCAATGTAACGGTCTCCCCACTCGGGAAGTGTGTACTCCCATTCCTGAGTCGCTCCGGTCTCAATAGCAAGGTGGATACGAGCGAGTAGACCATGAGCTACGGGGACAGGGAACACATCATAGATTGTGTTCCCTTTGTAAAACTCGGGGGTGGCATTGTCAAATCTGGTCACACCAATGTGCGTATCCAGAAAAAGACCATTCTGGTCCAACAGGTGCACGGTGTCGGGTAGGGAGTTGACTATTGCCCGGTAACGATCCGCAAACAGATCTCTTTCCGAGGCTAGTTGCTCAACATCAAAAATGGTAAGAACAAGATTCTTACCCACTCGAGCAAAATTAACGTTTCCGCGAACCCCTTGTGGTCCTCGGTAGGCACACCCTTTAAGACACTCTGGGGGTCCGTTCTGCATGACTCGTCGGGCCATACGCAACAAAGCGTCGATGGGCAGCACCTCAATGAACGTTTTCCCTTTGACGGCACCAAACATGTGTGTGGCTACATCATTAAGCCAGATCACACGGGACACACGAAGGTCTCCTGCGGTGTCAAAAACTAGGGCCCCACAGCCCAGGTCCTTTAGGGGCGTCCAATCCACCAAGACACCTCGTTAGGAACCAGGAAAGTAACGGGGGCATCAAGGATGTCCTTGACCTGCTTGATCTTCTCGGTGTCCAGAATCTGAAGTGCTAAGATCATGAAGAGAACAGCCAGAATCAGGCAGAGAAACATTACAACAGAGGCTGTAGGGTGCTCCGTAATCCATTGAAGCAGCCACCGGAACTTGGAGAGGTTTTTAACCTCTCCAACAACTATATTGTTGCGCTGTTCTGCTTTGATCTGACTCTCCTTCAACTCTTGTTTGAAAGATCCAAGACCCTCCGCTAGTTCCCGCCTCAACTCTCGGATTTCCTGAGTACTGTGGGTCTGAGATTTCACTGACTCTCGTGTCAAGTCAACTAGTTGACTGATCAACGACCCCACGTCAGCTCCCGAGTCATTGGGTCGTTTCCTCTCATTTAGACCGATGGTGTACAGGCAAGTCCTTTCCAAGAGGTCTGACGTGATGGTTCCTTTCTCCAGATACTCGGTAGCTCCAGCCTCAAGAGCCCGAGCTTGGATGTTTCGGTCCCCGTAACTGGTGACAATGATAACTGGAATTTGAAAGTGCAAGCGTTCGATTTCCCGAAGCACCTGCAGACCATCCATGTCTGGGAGCTTATAGTCCAAAAGAACAATGTCAAATCGTCCCTTAGAGAGGGAGTCTAAACCCCCTTGAGCCGTGTATGTGACGTCCACGATGAATGTTGCCCGCTCTGAATCGCCCATCAGGTCGATCAAGAGACGAGCATCATCCTGGTCATCCTCAATGAGGAGTACTTTTATGGTGGCTCTCAGGGTCACAAGAACCTCGACTTAGGAACAGAGGGAAAGCTGCTTCTGGATGTACTTTTGAACGGTCTGTAAACTCTTGCCCAAGGCTTCACCCTCAGGGTCGGGGAGAAAACGAGGGGACCCAGTCAACCGGCGAATGGCGGACCCAACCGCGGAGAGGATCTTGTTCGACATAGAGCTGTCTGCATGTACCACTGCCGAAATCTGCTTTTGAGCCTCCAACAGATAGTTCAAAACCTCATCACTCTTACCCGTGCGGACGATTTCCTCACGGGCATAGGCAATGGACTGCTCAAGCTGCCGCAAACCAGGGATGCACTTGGTCACAGATTGCGTACCCCATCCGAAACCCACAGTCCGAGTGAGACCTACGGGGTACTGACCCATGGGGAGGGTCTTGCCATCAGGAGTCTTATGCTTTGGTCCAAAGGCGTCAATGTAGCCATGGGCCATGCGGGTTTTGTACACCTCCTCAAGAGCCTTCTTGGCTGACATAAGGGTCGGGAAGAGGAAGCGAGGCTGTGTGTCATTCTGAGCCCCGTCTACACGGCCAGTGCCCATGGAGTCGGTAAGGGCACCCCAACGCCGGATAAGGCGGTAGCCCAACTCCTCCTCAACGATCACAGCCTCGTAGAACTTGGACTTGTTGGCCTCGGCCTCAATGTGGTAAACCATGAAGGCTTTACCGTCACGAACGGCCTCCTTCGTCAAACCCATGGACCGCAACAGGGCCACGTGAGCGGTCTTGACGCTCAGGGCGTACTTCTTGAAGTTACTGAGGTTGGACCAGGTCTCGGCCGTTAGGCTCGGAAACCGATGGGAGGCGGCATGAAAAGCGTCCAACTCCTCCCGCCAATTCAGGGCTGCTTCTTTGAGCATGGGAGTCAAAACGGGAGCCAGTGACGGGGTGGTCTTAATCAGGTGGGCCATCCGTCGAGCCAGCACCAATTCTTCAGCCCCAGTCCGCATCAAGGAGGACAACTCTGAAAAGTTCCTCTGATTGACATTCTTGAGGTAAGGGGAGTTGGGATCCACCTGCCTAGGTGCCGTTTTTTTGCCAATGCTACTGGGATTCATGATGTCCTCATTCTCGGAAGTGGTTCCACGTCATCAAGAAGGAGCTATCAAAAAGAAAACGGAGTCCACCGTGGATCATGAGGATGAGGATCTGAGTAGACAAGGAAGACGAGGAGCTGATCATGTGGGAATCTGAGTACCAACAACTTCAAATCCCGATCCCTGAGCCCCCGTTTGGTTGGGAGCCTCCTCGAGAAGAAGAAAAACCCGAGGAGGATGAGTACACTCCCCGGGTTATTGTGATCGAAATGGCTTAACCGTTGATCAGGGCCTCTAGGATGTAACGCCCATCCGCATGACTTGCATAGTCACGATGAGCTACCACACCCGCAGCCGGGGCTGCCTTCTTGGCATAACCCTCAATCCGAGGATTCTTTTCGTTCAGGTCCTTCGTTGGGAAGGCATAGGGCAAATCAGAAAGAATCTCGCACAACCAGGGAACCAACACCCTCAAGGTGCGAAGCTGACTCTCGGTGGGAAGTGTGTACAAGGCGGGAGCCCCGTCGGGGACCCAAGTCCACCACGTTGCGGGAATGGTGCTCGTGTACGGTGCCTTGAGATTCTTTCCTGTGTAGGGATTGACCACCTCCACACCGATGGACGAAGCGTTCAACTGGTTCCCATGAACGACATTGTCCAGCAACAGGTCATTGTGACAGGACACATGACCATCCGGGGCAACCATCAAGTGGACCCCGAAGTCCTGTTGCTTGAGAACACGAACCGTTGTGGCTGCGTCCCGAGTCACCGATTCATGGATCACTAGATGTGTAACCTTGGTTCCCTTTCGGGAGTAGACCTTGAACCGAGTTTCACCGTCGTCCATCCAATTCGATGCTGAGACGCCTGAGTCCAGGAGATTCTGCGGGAGGGTCACCTTCAGACCACCCACTACGATGCAGTTGGACACCCCCAGACGGGCGGGGGGTACGACCTCAAGACTTTGAGGTCCCGTCAATTTTTGACTGTCGCTGACCGGCTTGGTCTCACGCATCGTTTCACGCATCGTGGCCAATGTGTTGGGGCCCAGCTTGCCGTCCTCTTTCAACCCATGGCTAGATTGAAAAACGGCCACCACGCGTACAAACTCGGCACTACCCACGTCGGCTGTGCTGAAGGCCCAAGGTAGATCCTCAAGTCGCCACACCCGGCCCAAAGCGCTGACATTGAACTTGATCGCGGACAAGACTGCTGCTGACGTCATTTTGACTCCCTGAGGGGTGGGGAGGATCCCCTCACCCCCTCAGGGACTATCAAGCAGAAACCGAGATCAAAGGGGGACGACGATGTCGTCAAACAGGACCGGGGTCCTCCCCTTCAACTCCTCCAAGAGAGGGATCATCACCTCCCTGATCTGAGGATGAGCAGCCTTGGATGTCCGCAACTTCAAGATGTGACGCATCTCACGGTAGTTGGCCGTCATCACAACCTCGGTCTTGGCACTGTGAGGAAGGATCGATCTTGCTTGCTGAGCCGACCACCCTTGTTGGCGAACCTCCCGGTAGCCCACCTCCGCCAAAGACATTGAGGACACCCATTGTTGGGTTGCGAGGGAGGGCTTGATTTCGTGTTGCACCCAAAAGGCTTGCAGTTCACTGAAGTTCACCTGCTCCCCAACAGGAAACTCCTCCGTCACCCAAGGTGGGATGATAAACTGCAGGTTCCCTCCCTTAGCTTTCTTCATGTAGTCGATGTAGCGGGTCGACTCCTGGCTGAAGGAAGCTACTCGATGCCGTACAAGCTCATGGGAAACACCACGATCAATGATGAACCGCACGGTCATACCCACATGCTCAATCACGGACTCATGCTGACTGTCAAGGACACGCTTGACAAAGGAGGCCGTTTGTTCCGGGTTGCCCTCACTCTTGTAGCAAGTTCGAGCGGCACTCTCAATCAGGTTGAGAGCATCCATCCCAAAGGTGCCAGCCTCAATAGTGTACCGGGGACGTAGAAAAATCACTTGGCACCTCGAGAGAGCAGTTTGCCCTTCATGAAATTGAACAGTTCCCAGACTACCGGGTTGTGCGGCTTTCTGATACTCAACTGAGGAAAGTCATCGTCGGGGTAAGCCGTCTGCATCCTACGCATGGCTTCCATCATGTAGATGTAGACCACGGTTCGTTCAGAGACGGCCCAAGCAAGGGCCGCCTTGCCCTCTACAGGCCAATCCTTGGCCCCATACCGATCACTGATTCGGGCGAGCAGGTCGTCTTGGCCCAGCTTGTACCCCTCGGTGTAGAGGTCCTCCACCAGGGGACTCCAAATGCCCTGGTCGTAGTCGGAAACGACACAGTTCACACCATGAGCGAGCCAAAACCAATAGTCCTCATCTGGAAACAGTTCCGAGGAGATTTGGTGCACACCATGTCTCGGAGGAGGCATGGGAGGGCGCCGAGCGATTTCTTTGCTCCGAGCGATCTTTTTCATGCTGTCTCGCTGTCGCCTTTTTGAGGCATTCTTGTCCTTGTTCTTCCCACCCATTACTCGGTTCCTTTGATCAGTGGGGTGAGCGATGCCTTAACCAAGGCATGCACCTCTTCCATTGTACCCGTACCATCCACAATCACAACTTGACCCCCAGGGGCAAGTAACCAAGGGGGCAACTGTTGCAGCACCCACAGATAACGTTCCGCGGCCTTCTCCATTGCAGGAGGGGTTTCAAAGACCTCTAACTCCCGGTCCCTCTGGCTCATACGTTGAAAACAGATATCAGGGGGAGTCATCACGTACAAGATCACGTCGGGCTTTGCCGGTAGGTAGGCGTGGAGTTGCTGCAGCCAGTCGAGGGGCCAATTGTCCTGCTGATACACTAGCGTGGACACAAAAGACCGACTGCTTACCACGGACTTGCCTGCTTGTAGGGCAGGCTTCACCTTGTGGGTTTGTAACGCTATGCGGTCGGCCAAAAACAGTGCGGCATAGGTTTCGGGGTGCTCACCTGTGCGCAATAATTGACGGAGCAGCCTTCCTGTGGGTAATTGTTCATCGGGCTCCGCCACACGAACAAGACCCAGGCCCTCCTCCGTCATCCATTGACAAAGCATGTCCAACTGGGAGTCTTTACCCGACCCATCCAGCCCCTCTACACAAATGTAAAGATTTCGCCCCATGTCCCTAACCTTGTTGATTACTCGATCATCTGGGTATAGCGTAGAGTAGTATGTCCAAGAGGTGCCCCAATGAAGTCCCCAATGAAGTCCCTTGTTGCTTTTAGCCTCATGGCGCTCGTGACGATGTTGCTACTCCAAATTTGGAGCAGCACACCTGTTGTTTTCCAGGAGGAAGGAACAGCCGTTGGCTGTCAGTTTGACGGCAGTGATCCGCTGCCCATTTCTGACACCTCCTGCCAGAAAATCCTGGGAACCACACACGAGGTTGTGCAGGTGAGCCCAAACTGGCGCCCCTAACGGAAAAAGATGCGGGTTGAGGACATTCGACGTTACAAAGTAGTTCTCACCAGTCCTGGTGAGACGTGTAGCATTCTTGCTGTGCCCTCTTTCTTGTTGAACAGAAAAGAGGGCACGGGACGAGTGCTTACACCCATTGAGGGTTACCCACCGGGACATTGGTGGGTAGAAGACCCCGAGGGAAGGTTAGCGCCCTACACGGCAGAGGAGCTAGAGGAAAGCGACCAAGACTGGTCGTCCCTATTTCCTTTTTAGAGTAGTCCGTCCTATGGACGCTGACACCTTGCTGCACCGCTATCTGAAAGAGTCCGTGCGGTTCAAAACCCGTTTGGGTTTGACTTTGCCCAAAGGATTCTCTTACCTCGGAGGGGAGGACTACGTCCTTGACCGGGGGTCCCGTTTTCGTTCCGAGGCTTTCTCGAACGAAGAAAAAACATTCCTGTTGAATGTCCTCCGTCACTGCCCACTGAAAAGATTTCCACTTGGGCACTGCTTCCACAATGCCCAAATCGTCGTGGCCTCGGACAAAAGTAACACCCTCCAATACTGTGAGGGTTGGGCCATGGGTTTAACGGGCCTTCCCACATTGCATGGATGGGTCCTCTTGGAGGGTAAGGTCTTGGATCTCACCTGGAGAGTTGCTCAACGTGCACGGGGATTTTTAGGGGACAGAGTGTGGGGAGTCATTCCTGTTGGCTGGGCGTACTATGGTACAACCTTCAGCACCTCCTCAGTCTTGACCCGGGTGGCCTTACTAGGGGCTGCCAACTCGTTCCTTGATGACGTAGCCCATGGTTTTCCCCTCTTCCAGGAGCCCCGTTTGTGTCCCTCCCGTTAGACCCCAAAACACGGGGGCCTGGATTTAGCCAACCCCGATGGGACTCCCTGGCCAAAGCGTACAAGATTCTCCGTCTCACCCCTTTGGACGAGTACATTCAAGCTCAGTACCAAGCCAATCGGGCAGCCGGTCAAGACCCCTTTCGGCATCTTGGTGGTTTCACATGGTTGACTGTTCGTCTGGCGATTGAGTTGCAGTTCAAGGACGTGTTCTTGTTCATGTCCCAGGGGGACTGCAAAACAGCAGAAGACCTGATAGCTCATGTGACGGAAAATACACACAGGGTGTACGGAAATGTTGTTCGTCACTCCAAGTCCTCAAAAAAGAAAGGGAGAGACGGGGTCACGATATGGGTCGTGAAAATGGCATACCACACGCTGCACCTTCGTTACTACCCCGAGATGAGTTGGACCTTGCCACCCGCTGTCGACGGAGCCGATGTGATCTCGTTCCCAGAGTGGTTACACCGGGTGCAACGACGAGCAATAGGAAACCCCTACAGCATGGCCCGCTTCTGCCAGGTCGAGGGGCCCCGGGCTTACTTCTATGCGGAGGAGGAAGAGTTTCTTTTTGAAACCTCAGTAGATGAGGCTGTAGCTCTAGGGGACAAGTTCTCTTTTCAGTTCCTGTCCGCTCCCTCCCCCCAGAAGTAAAGGGGTGGCTCGTCCGCCATGACAATAGCGCAAGCCACCCCATTCACATACTTGTGCAGTTGGTATAGGAACCCACGCACTTGAGGATCACTCTCTAGAGACTCTTTCTTCAAGGGGATGATTGGAGTCGTGGCGTCATACCGAAAACTGAGAACGGCATGGACCATGCCCTCTTTTTCAACAAGGAGAAGAGGTTTGATGGTCAATGTCAAGGTCACTTGAAAACGCCAGATCGAAAAGGTGCAGGTTCCCATCGTGGAGGTTTCAGTGGTATGAACCGTCACCCCAGGGAAGACGTCCAAGCAGATTCGCCTTATGTCCTCAACGGTCAAAGGGAGCATACACGGACGACCTGAAAAAAGAGGAGCCCCATTGTGCACGAGGCTCCTCTACACCGCAAGAGGACCTTTATGGTTACTCGATGATGGACTCTGAGTCGACCTGCCCCTCCTCCAGGAGCTGGAGGCGCTTGTCAAGGGTCACAAGTGCCTCGATTTCAAACCGGCACATGTGGGCTGCATAGTCCTTCTCCGTAACCCCAGGAGGACAATTGAGCCAGCGCATCGCGTCATTGATGTCCTGAGGCCAGCTACCGTCCAAGCAAGCGTCCAACTCGGCCTGCCGGACCTCCATGGCCATTTTGATACCCTCTCGCTTCCTGAGGTTCATGACTTGCTCCCGTGGTGTACCTGCTACAGTACAGCTACTCTGTTCCGGCACACCATGATCCAGAATAGAGAAGGCAGCCATCAAAGGCTGCCTTCTCTATCGCAGGGGTTCCCTTACAGGGCCTTGGTCAGGTTCACCGTGATCGCATCCGGGGTGATCGTGATCGGGTAGAAGGTGCCGGGCACGAACGGGTGGCTGCGGTCACCCGAGGCGAAGGCCACATTGCCCTTGGTGGCAACCAGGCTGAGCGGCCGGGAATCGGGAGTCGGCTCGAGGGTCACCGTGACCTCATCGCCGAGCTTGACCGTGACATGGACCTGGTCGCCCGCCCTGATGCTCTTGCCGCTCAGGTGACAGAGCGCCTCGAACGCTCCCCGGCCGACCGCCATGCGGCGGTCGGGCCAGACACTGGCAACGAAGTCCACCCCCGCCGGCTTCGCACCCGAGACCAAGGTACGAGCCTTGACGGTGGCCGTATCCTTGGCGATGTTGTTCGCCACGACCTGCTGGAACTGCGCCTGCGCCTGGGTGTGATGCGCCGTTCCCGGGGCGCTGTCCGCGCTGGGGGCGGTGACCGTGGGGACGGGAGCGTCGGCCATGGTCATCATGCGCCCGAGGGTAGCGTTCCACTGCGGGATCCACACCTCGAACTCGTGGGCGTCGCACGCATCCGCATTGGGCCCGTAGACGAAGACCTCGACCCCCGCCCGGGTGCGGTACTTGCCCGTGGTGAAACGCCCCCGCTGGAGGGGCTGGCAGGGTCCGTTCCCATCCCCGTCGTCCGAGTAGGACGGGAGCGTGTTCTGGTAGAACCGCTCCCGCAGGATGCCACCGAGAGTCGGGACGGAGAAGCTGAGGTCGGGCCGGTGCTCCCGGATAGCTGCCGCCAGCTCTCCGCTGCTGTAGGGGCGGTTCTCGTAGGCCCAGAACGTCAGGAGGTCGTCCAGGGCTGCGGTAAAGTTCGGGCTCAGGGCAATGGCCTGACGATTGGCCGGGTCGGTGATGTCGCGCATGTCTTGATCCTCATGTGGGAAGTCTGACCCTCTACCTTAGGGGTCTTGTGCACTAACTACTCTACCAGGGGGCAACATGATCTGATTTTTTGAGGGGCGCGGAAAATCAAGTCGGGTCGTTTTCCGGGGGGGCGAAGTCCTGATCTTCTTCATCCTCGGCATTCTGCCGGTCCCATTCACACTGACGAGCTTCCTCGAAGCTATCCTGAAGAAGATCCCAGTACCGACTTTCCTCGGGGGAGTCCTCTGGGATTGGACTTGCAGCCCGATAATAGTCCTCAATCCAGGGGTGAACAATGCCGCTTTCCAGTCGAGCACGAGCCATGAGAGTGTTCAGCCGCAAGTATGCCCTAGAAGAGGCCTTCTTTGCCTCTACGTAACGATCATACTCCACACAAACATGGCTTAGTGTCCAGGGAAGGGGGTCATTCTCTTTGTCCTCCACCACATGCTGCAACCTCTCCAGCATAACCTTGTAGTTGCTGTGAGCAGCGGATTCCTTGTTCTGCAGCGTCTGATTGTCGATTTCAGCCCTCAGAATGGTCTCCAGTGTGACTCTGGACGTCTTCTCAGGCATGGGTACTTTGAGTCTCATTCCGAGTCCTCCTCTACGTATTGGGTACAAGCCAAAGCGTCATAGGCCCATACGTGAGGGCCTAACGGGATTCGTAACATTGCTTCAAGGTCTGGGACTTGTTTTGCCTCAAAACCTCTTAGCCCACAATGGATCAGTCGAGGTTTCAGGTCACCCATATCGGAGTCGTCGTCCAAAATGGCGAGGCAGACCTCTTCCACCTTGGTGTTTTTGCGTAACCACCATTGGATCTCCATCCCTCGGCCGATAGTGCGCCACAGGTGCCCAACGTCAACCCTTGGTGGGTTGCTGCCCAGTAGAGGGGTGCAACCCACCAAGGGGATAGAGAGCCCCTTACGGCGCAGAAGGCCCCCGAGTTGGGGCAAGGTGGACCCCAGTCTCCAAGTGGACGAGATGACGATCTCGGCCCTCAAAGGGGCTAGCACAGCCTGCAACAGACCACAGATCTCTGGGTCCAAGTGTGCCAGAAGATATTTCTCACGGTCTTTGATGCCATGCGGACTGCCATTGCGCTCATACCACCCTTGGTGATTGAGCACCCCGTCAATGTCCAGCATGACCAGGGGTCTCACAGAACAACCCTTGGATCAAACTCGTTTTCCGGGTCCGTCTTGGTCTTCTTGGGCTTCCGATTGGTGCTCAGAAGGTCAAGCAACCTCCGAGCATCCTTCAGGATGAGTTGAACCAACTCATCGGGCAGACCTTTGATTTCCTCAAGCAAGTGAAGGGAGATCCGCTGATAAGTGGCAAGACGGATCTGGGCGTGGAGCTTGACCGTGGGGTCCATCTTGAAGGAGGCCACCTCGGCCGCCAAACGCATGGCCTTGCGGGGTCCCATGCTACCACCACCCTGAAAAGCATCCTCGAGGGTCATGTCACCCTGCTTCCCAGTGCAGAGGCTGCGATTGAAGCCCATGGCATTCCCCGTGTGCTTGTTCAACAGGAAAAACATGTGCCCTTGCTGGTCTTCGTTCAGGTCAAAGAGATTCATTTTAGTCCTTAGTGCTCAGGGGTCCGTACCCCACAGCTACTCTCTCACTGACCAACATGATCTGTAAAACTCATGATGGACCGTTCACAAAGAAGGTCATCAAACAAGCCACACCCACCAAAAAGAAAACCAGTCCCAGGCCCCCAGATGGACGGGAACCCAAGTCCTCTGAGCGGTCCCGTAGGGGGTCCTTGCTTAGATCCCCGCCCCACAGGACCAGAGCCGAAATGGTGAGCAGGGAACCAATGACGAGCAGGATCGTATTCATGCCTCCCCCATATCAAAAGCGGTGGCTGAGGCCACAAAGGGGCCCACAGTCAGAAGAATGTTAGCCGCCTCCTCGGCGGTCTTCACTGTGAAGATGCCCTCTTTGATCGCCCGAACAGCGGTGAGAGCATTGCACCCCGTGCAGGCACGAAAAGATCGAATGGATTGCACCTGGCTCTTGATGTCCTTCTTGTGAGAGGACAACATGATCAACATCATGAAGGGACCCCGTTAGGCGGGCTGAAGGTGTCGGTTTGCGTACAGGCACACGTTGACGGCCAGAATCCTGGTGGGTTGATCCCTGCCCTGCCAGAGCACCGTCAGAATGGGACTGGTACGGTCCTGGTCCACTGCCTGCACCACACCATTCTTGGGCACGTCAGTGAACCACTGCAGGCTGCGAAGGAATGCCGTTTTATGGCAAACGATGTCACCCACAACGAAAAGGGTCTCTTTACTCATGACGTTCCTGGGTCCCGTATTCGGGAACCCTACTCGGGGTTCGGGAGACATGATCCTTCGTTCAGGATTGCCAGTTGCTTCAGCAAATGGGCCTGGCCGATCTCAAGATTTCTCAGAAAGTTGGCCTTGCGGTCCTCAAGGTCCCGGATTTCGCACTGGATATGTTCACGCAGAGCCCCAAGGGCGGAGTCTCGGGTCCATCCGTAGGGGTACTCGGGTTTGCCGTTTGGGCATCGTACCCAACGGACTTCCAGGGTTCGGAGTCGAACCCATGGGTATGGAACATTGTCATCGCACTGCACAATCGGAAATTCCTGAACCCGAAGGTCCCCGTTTTCCGTGATCTGGGCCCTCCAAAGCACCCTCTTCATGGTCTCGGCTCCTTTGTGGGGCTGTGAAAACCCGCCTCCAGGGCTGCAAGGTCTCGTCGCAGACTTTTTAGGCGATCCTCATGCTCTACCAACTGACGTAGGAGGTGGTCCTGCAAGATTTGAATGGCGGCTTCCTGAGTCCACCCGTAGGGGAAAGGAAGTTCCCCAGCAAGAAGATGAACCCAAGGAGTACCTAGATACTTGCCCGAAGTTTGGGGGTGATCAAGGCGGAAGAGGTCACACTCCCCCTCCACCAGTTGCACCGACAGTTCATGGACCGTCAGGACGTAGTCCTCGTTGATCTGGGCGAGCCAGATTGGCCTCACGAGGCCTTGGCCTTAGGAAGAACCTCAATGATGGCCAAATGCATGAGGAGATGGAACAGCAGACTCACCACATCCTGGTGATTACCAATCATCCAGAATGTGGCCACCGCCACATTGGCAAGAACCAGCTTTTGACGCATCACATCCCCGCCGGCATGATCTTGTTTGCCCAGTAGGCCCTACTCACACGCAGGGCCTCCACAAACTCGGAATCCGTCATGTGGGTCGCTGTCCCCCCACTATCCTGGAAGTGGTTGGCCATGAGGGTCCCTGGGTGCATGGGCTCCTCCTCCAGGGAAAGGCGAGCATTGATGGAGATGATCTCCCAGTTGCCCTCCACCGCCGGAAGTTCGTTGCTGTTGTCCTCCGCAAGGACCGTGGAGGCGTACAGGACGATGTCCGCGGCAACCGCCGGGGTCTTGGCCTTGAGGTAGTCCCCATTCAGGGGCACATAGCCCACGGACATGCGCGGCGCCTCACCCTATCTACGAGGCTGGTATGTTGCGGAGAGGTTCATGCCGGCAACCAGGGTGGTCACGGGGGACAGGAAAAACACACCCGGCAAGGGAACGAGAACCACTCCATCTCGGTACCCAGGCTTACGCTCGTTCCAGTTCTCATAGACCAGGAAGCGGAGGAGCATCCATGGATCTTGAAACGGGGCAAGGCAGTTCGGGTTGATGGAGGAGAACTTCGACTCGGGGGTCTGACGAGTTACAAACTTGTTGATGTGGATCTTCATTGGTCCCTCCTTAGGCGAGACATCTACTCTGCCCGAGTCTCAGATGATCTTGATCTGATTGAGCAAACGCTCGAGCTTGCTCCTCTCATTCATCCTGTTGTTGTCCAGCGCAAGGAGGCGCTTTTGAAGCTCCTCTCGAACTTCCCGAAGAGCGGACTCCTTTGAGGCATGCAGAGCATGGTTGCTCAAATGTGTCGGATGGACCACAATGCAGTTGTGATTGTCAATCAACTCCTGCTGATTGGGGTCGTCCTTGCGAAGGATCAGCGCGACGGGGCTGGACGCGATCACCTTGTAGGTGTCAACGTGAAGGGCACCGTAACTCTCATACGCCTTGTAAAAGGCATCCCCTTCACGAATGTCACCGGGCGAACGGGTGTTCACATCGGGCAGAGGATGGGGCGCATCGAAACCTTGTTGGAAAACAATGGTCAGCGCCTCTTTGACCTCAGACCTAAAAGTCTCACTCAGGTCTGAGTCGAGCCATCCATCGATGTTGAGCATGGGCAGGCCCATTCGCAGAGCTTGCGTGAGACTGTCCTCGGCATCGAAGAGGCTGTGGCGACGACAGTTTTCCAGGTCTGAACTCTTACGTGTCATTGTGTTTTCCAGTGTGTGGTTAACGAGAGGCCATCAGGGCCTGACTTTTCCGCCGCAGGGTGGGGGCAAGCCAGTGATCACTGTGAATACGGATGAAATCGGGAAGGCAATCCCTGTGATCCGCGAGCCACTCCAACACATCCAGACCCGTTCCACAGTCCGTGTGCTCAAGGCTGTAGTCCAGGGACAGGACCTGAACATCGCCCTTATGGGCAGCAAGCAAGTCGACGCAAGTCGACACCGTGCGAACGACCTCCCACTTCTTCCCCGTGGACCCCTCAGTGTCATCCCAGGATCCATTCCCGAGGGGGTTCCCAAAGGGAAGGCCCTTGACGTCGTCCAGGTAGACGTTCATTTCAGGTGTTCTCCGTGACCGGCTGACCCTGGTCGTTGAACATCAGAGCGTAGACACGCCCAGGCCCGTTGTAGGGGTTGCTCGCCGTAGGGCCGTCCTCCCCAACGACTCGGAGGTAGTGCTGAACACACTCTTCCTCCGTCTCGAACGTGTAGAAGAGGTGGCTCCCGGCGTAGAGCTGGGGGAGATCGAGGAGGGGGACCCAGGGGGCTGCCGCCTGCACGTCCTCAAACTCCGCCCCCGAACAAGCCGAGAGCAACAGCCCCCACTTGCCCAGGGCCTTGAACGCCAACTCCCACATCTTATGCTCGGTCACGTTCTTCATGGTCGTTCTCCTGTGGTGGTCTACACCACAGCTACTCTGGGGCGTGACCCGATGATTAAAGAAAACTCAACTCGGGGGGCATCAGAGGAGCGTCAACCACCCGGAGTCGATCACCTTCCAGATGGCCTTGCGGAGAGCATGACCGTTGCGGTCATGCGTGATCTTGACAACCACGTTGGTGGGCTGAACCAACTCGTAGCAGGGGCTGTTCTTGGTCAGCTGATTGTCTCGACCCACCGTGACCGTCTGGTAGAAGGGTCCACCATAACGGGTTCCCAAGTTCTGAAAAGTGTGGTCGTGGCCAGATGCCACAACCACACCCGTCCAAGCGGCATTGTAGTGGCTCTGGACGCGGTCTCCGACTTTGAGTTTCTTGGCCTTCATAGTCCCTCCCTTTGACATAGAGACTACTCTGGGGCGTGATCAGATGATCTCAGTTGGAGCTTTGCTCAGCGGATTCTGCTGCTAGCTGCGTCCGAAGTGGAGGCCATTGGGATTCTTTCGGATGGCCTCATCCAGTCGCTCGTTCAACTCGGCAAGGTCCTCACGGATGAAGTTTTGCTCCTCCCGATTGCCTTTGGCGTCCTTGAGCATCTCCTGGGCTGCCTGCTCCCAGTAGGCCCGGAGCCGCTTCGCGACCCCCTGCCACCCACCCTCGGGCTGGCCCTTCTTGAGGCTCAGGATGTCGTTGGTGTCATTGGTGCCGATCTGACGGACCTCAAACTCTCGGCAGTACAGGTTCATACTCATCGTGGGCCTCTCTTGCTACCTTACAGCTACTCTGTGTTGGCCCCAGATGATCTGCACTAAGGCCAATCCAGGGCACTCAGTTCGTCCGCAAGACTCTGGAAAGTGACCCCTTCATGAGCAACCATGTAAAAAGCCGTGCAACAAGCCAGCGTTGCCCCAAAGGACATGGACGCCCAGTACGCCAATTCAGCGGGTGTGTTGCGGGGATGCCGACCCAGGTCTGGTGACATTGGAACCTGCTCCTCGTAGAAACGAAGCTGAAGCTCCTTGTCTGGGGAAATGAAATCTTGGACGGTGCTCTTTTCGGCACATTCCACGTAGTTCTGGAGAGACTCACGAACGATGGAGGAGTTGTCCCCTTTTCGATCCCAGATCTCCCTGATATGGCTCAGGGCCCAAAGGGTGAGGATCTTCCGGCGCCTTGCACAGGCTTCCTTCTTCGCCTCATCGGGGGCCAAGGAGACCCAGTCATCATAGGAATAAGCGACGTGGCAAAACTCTTCATAGTTCATTTGCGTCCTCTCAGGTCTTAACGTTGATTGGCCATCTCAAACAGGGTCTTGACCTGCCGAGCCCTCTCACCCTTGGGACTCCAGTAGGCCGAGCCCGTAGCCGCCCTAATGGCAGCCATCCTGGGGTCCTGGTTGGCTGCCATGACAGCGGATTCGTAGTAGGGGGAGGTGAGCCTCTCGTCGTAATAGGACTCCCCATAGTAAGCCTCCAGATATGCCTGGTTGGCCACCATCTGCGCTATGAGCATCTCATCAGCGGTGGCATTGCCCGTCAGGTAGGCACGAGCCACCTTAATGGCATTCAGGGCCTGGGGGTCCGGGTTGGTGACGTGGAGTAGGGCTCGGTCAGCCTCATCGCATGCGAACTGGCGCTGTGCCGAGGGACTCAGAAGGCCGATCAGCTCGTAGACCTTCAGGTCATCGGAACAGGACCACGCCATGATTCTCTCGGCATTGGTTCCAAACCCCAACTTGATCTTTATGGACTTGAACAGGTTCATGGTGGTTCCTTATTCAGGGTTGAGGCCAGAGACCTTCTGGTTGAACACGGCGAGAGCCTCCGCCCGGTTGGCCGACTTGAAGATCGGAGTTCCCGTGAGAGACGAAGCCCGATACAACTTGTGTTCGACCGCATAGTCATCGGTGCGGACGTTGTAACGGAACTTGTACTGGTTCACCCCGTCCCACGCGATCTGGTAGGCAAGTAGCATTTTCTGGCCCTCTTCTCTGGTTGTAGGTTCACTCGGTGCCGATGATCGGGTTAAAGGGTCTCGGGGTGGTCGAGTTTCCACATGGCGCTCAGGACATGTTTCGACGGGGACTGCCACAGCACCTGGGTGTGAGTCAGGGAGTCCGTGATCTGGGGGCCAGCCTCCATGGGGGCGCTGTACATGGGGGACACACTGCAGAAGAACCCCTGGGCTTCCATCCAGGAGAAGACCTCGTGGCGGGGGGTCTTCTCACCAACGTGAGAGACCATCCAACCCTTGAGGCGATCCGTCAAGTTGTATCCCGGGTGCTTGACCCTCGACTGGAGAGCCTCATTCGGGTCCAACACGAGGACCACACCATGTTCGAGAAGCTGGTCGAACATCTTGTTGAGGATACTCGTGGCCACTGCATCCTCGCGATTGGCAAGGTTCCCGGGCTTCTCCATCACAATCACGGTGGGAATCTCAAGGACACTCATCGTCGTTCTCCTGTAGGGTTCCTCGTCTACCTTACAGCTACTCTACAGCAGCCCCAGATGATGATCCTTTTGCAACTGGTGCAGCAGGTCGTCTCCCGTTGGGGACGCCCACAGCACCTGGGTTGGCGAGCTGCCCGCAAGCACGCCAACCCGGACGCAACGGCAACTCTTGAGAGCAAACCAGCTCAGGACCTGATTGTAGGAGACACCCATGGGACGGCGACCCACCACCCACCTCGTGAGGCGGTCCGTCAAGTTGTCGCCTGGAAACCGGACCCTCGAGTTGAGAGCCTCCTTCGGGTCACAAAGAATCACCTGACCCTGATCGAGAAGGACCTTGAACATTACGTCCAGGATTTCCATCGCAACATCGTCCTCGCGGGTGGCGAGTTTGCCGGGCTCGTGGTCGACGTGCACAATGGTTTGCGTAGTGACACTCATCGTTGTTCTCCGCTCCGGTTTCCTTACATTAGAGCTACTCTACAGCAGCCCCAGATGATCTGGACTGAAACAAAAAAGGCTACCTGCGCAGGTAGCCTTTTTTGTTTCGGGTGGTTAGCCCTCAGCTCATCCCCTCGTACACCCTGGTGCACTCCGCCTCGGAGTCCTCCAACACAGGGGTCCAGGCTTCTCCTGGGTAGGCCCGACGAACACGCCAGCCCCCCGTCACGATGTTGGACTCCAAACGCTTCCGCTGGGTCTTGTCCTTGGTGGACGCGGACTGAAGCGTAACCCACGGATCCCGCTCCGGGATCGGCTTCGGGTTCACCTCAACAAGGGCCTCACTCGTCATGGTCTCGTCCTTCATGCAGAAATCTCCATTGCTGAAACTACTCAGGAGTGGGTAAAGATGATCCCTGGGAGATGAAATTGTTCTCATGGTCCAGGGAGTAGTAGGTATCAGGCTCCAAACCGTTCTCACCTATGCGGCCCATCCTGTACATCACAGGTGGACTCCCCTGTTCCGTCGCGCCAATCAGGATGGTGCCATGCATCCCCGCTGAGGCCCAACCGTAAGGCCCTACCACGGCGAACCCTCCGTACCCTACCTTGGCAAGCCCACGCACACCACTCGTGACCGCCAGTCCCCAGCTCCCGGCACTAGTTTGTGCCCCCGAGCCACCAACGGCGACCCCCGAAGTTCCTGAGGCTGCATGGCCCTGATAGGAGGATACGGATAAACCCTCAGCTCCTGTGAGAGACTTTCCATGTTCTCCCGAAACTGCGATCCCTTGGAATCCTGCCTCCGCTTGACAGTTGTGGCCAGCCAGAGCCATGCCCGTTTTGACCGTAGCCGAGCCCCTCAGAGCCACCGCCACCCCATCAAAACCGGACTCAGCAGAACCCTCGAGGGCCACCGAAAGACCAAGGTTGAAAGACTTGGCCTCCTCCCCCACCTGGACCAGTCCAGCGACTTGGGCCTCAGGTCGAGCCTGCTGAATGAACTGGGCTGCCCCAGACCTGGAACCACAGTAGACAACGTTCCCTCTTGGAAACTTGACCATGCGGTTTTGCTGCCATCGGGGTATAGCTACAACCTCAGACTCCTCTACCTCGACTACGAGGTATTTCTGAGGGAAGACACTCACCAAATGACCGTGGTCCCCCTCCCCCCAGAGCAGCCCATGTAAACCATGACCACAGAAGGGTGTCGGGTCCCAGTCTGGGGCCTCTACAGGTCCTGAGGCGGGCCATTGAAACTCGTTGAACGAGGTGAGGTCCACCCCACAAGATCGGAGGACTAAAACCTTGGCCATCGTTTGATCCTACTGCCGTCTAAGATGTTGCTGAGATGTGAAAGTCAATGCATATACGATCTGGGGTGTCGTAAATCCATTGACTGGGGGGATGATCACAGATGTGTATTGCTCTACCTTTGTCCGACGATTAGACCAACTAAGGTCTGTTGCCCAGTAGCCATAGTTCAGAGAACCTACGATATTGGTTGTTGGCTGACCGTAGGCAACAGAAATTTGATGCTGCACGGTTGCAAGTTGCAGCATGGCAGCTTCAATGTCCATACCAAAGCCAACGGACCTGTAGATCCCCTGTACTAATTTCTGGTCATAGAACAGGTAGTGGATTGCACAGATGGGTTCCACCCCCAGAGGACAAGGACCCCACCCGATGGTTTGAGACCATGGTGATCCGGGCAAATAGATTTCACCCACCCGATGCATCCGCCTGATTGGGGTACCCCAATCAAAGCCGTCGAACCCCGTCATGGGAACGGGACCATGAAGACTCTGGCTTGCGGTACCCCTCTGTTGGGCCTCAACGGAGACGGAGGAACCTAGAAGGACCAACAGAAAAGCAATAGCTCCAATCCAAGGACGCATGACTCAGGCTCCAGGCTGGGGAAGATCCAAAAGCATGTAACGTGTGATGATGGTCTCGGACTGGACAATCACGTCATGTACCGTGTTGGACTCACCCCAACAGCCATCACAGTCCATATCCCCGATCAGGAAACGATGCCCCTTCTCTGTTTCCACCAGGACCCCCACTCGATTCAGTCCCTGGGAGCAAAACGTGTTTTCGAAGGACTCAGAGTAGAGTGCCGCGGACTGATTTCTCATTTCTTGCACAAGGGGCTGCTTCTCGTACCAGTCCATGACCAGCTGTCGCAAGACAAAGTCTGTCGGCGACAGGTAACCTTGGGCATGCCGAAGAGGCCACCAGTCAACACCAAACAGTGACTTGATCTCCTCAGTGAAATCTGGTTCCTCCGGGTATTTCAGATCATGCCTGGAAAAGGGAAGGCCACAATCAATCCACTCAGCCATTTTGATCTCCGAAAAAAGGGAGAGCCTGGAGGCTTTGTCCTCCAGGCTCTCCCCCCTACTCAGTAGGTGAACTCAACGAGGTATCGGATGCGATTGTAGTGTGGGTGGAACACAACGTGTTCGTCGTTCTGCAGGCCGTGACCCCGGTCGCCACCCCGTCCGAAGACGCTGTCCTTACCATTCGGGGCCTTGTCCCAGCTGCCCGTCGAGGGGGCGAGGTAGGCGTCCCCCATCAGGGTCTCGGTCATGAACATGAAGGCTCCACGCCCCGCGATGCCCCCGCCGCCGCCACTCCAGTGGCTTCGCTCGTAGCTGGTGTAGCCAACCGCCTTGTTCAGGTCGGTTGCGGTATAGGTCCCGTAACCGAAGTTGGCACCCGTGATCTGAACCCCCGAGAGGCTCTTGGGCATACGGAAGTGGGTCTGCACGATCGGCCCCACGTTCACGGACCGAGTCCCATGCTGGGTCAGGATGACATTGGCGTCCCGGTAGAGCGCCTGCTCCTCGGCCGGGATGTCCGTCCGAACCTTGGGCTGAAGGCCAGCCTTCACGCTGTAGTGCCCCTTCAGGCGGCTGGCCACCGTGCGAACGTTGGCCAGGAACTGGGCGTCTCGGTCGGGACGGTCAACCTGGAACAGGTTGAGCACCTTCATGGGACTGCTCAGGTAGCCATGCCGATTGTTGGTCTGAGCCCTGAGCATCGCCACGATAGCCGCTCCGTCGCCCTTGGGGTCCAGCCAAGTCAGCGTGGCATTGAGCAGGCTGTCGGGGTTGACCGAGTTGTCGTTCTCCTCCACAACGAAGTCCTCGTTGGCGAGGGAGGCTTCGAAGGTATCCAGGTCCTGCTGGAGCCTGAAAATGTTGTCCGAGTTGAGGATAGCCTCGGCGGCCGAGATCCCAGTCCGAGGGATGGGCCGGGGAACCAGGGCACTCACCATCTTGGAGATCCCGACCAGGTCCCGATCCTGGATCTGGTCGTCGACCAGATTTCCAACCACCTTGATCCGCTCCAGGGCCGCCGGGATGAGCCCGTCTCGCACCTGGGTGATGGCGTCCATGGTCGGGGTCATCCCCGAGGCCGCCGCGAGCGCCTTGGTGTAGGTCTTGACACCGCCGATCAGGTCGGAAGCGATCTTCACCACCTGCGGGTGGTAGGTACGCGAGGACTTGATCGTGGCCTTCTTGACCACCGGGGTGGTGGGAGCAGCAACCTTGACCCCAGCGGCGTCCTTGATCTTGTAGGCGTCTGGCAGCCCACGCTCACGGGTGGCCAGGGACTGAACGAGGTAACCGTCCTTCCCTGGCTTGGCCGTCCACACCTTCACGCCACCGACCGTGGTTGACACGAGTCGCTTCAGGTTCTTGTCCTGGCACTGCTTCGAGAAGAAGTCCCGGGCTTCACCCTCGTTCGAGCAGGCCACGAACTGGTAGTCCTGTCCGTGGAAGCCCGTCGTCCACGAGTGGCCATTGAAGATCCGGCCCCACTCCAGGTATACGTAGAACGAGCCCGTCCGGGTGCTGCGTACCACACTCGCGTGGTAATACTTGCTGTTGTTCTTGCCGAACTGGTCCACGCAGGCCATGTCGGCCACACCCACGGCACTCCCAAAGTCACCCTGGTCGGTGGCAGCGCGGCCCAGAACCTCAAAGTCCTGGGCGCTGTGCCCCGTGGGCATCGTCTTCCTGTCCATCTTCTCAGCCATGTCACGTCCTCCTTGTGCTACAGCTACTCAAAACACGGGGCAGATGATCAAAAATAGTCAGCGCCGCAGATCCACGTCGGTGTGGGTCCGTCGCCATTGGGCCATGCCAACTGCGAGAAACGGTCCCAGACGGGACCCAGCTTGATAGCCCTGGCCTCCAAGTCTGAGAAGTTGAGAACATGAGGGCTGTCATATCCGAAGTTGTTTTCGGACACAGTAATACGCCAAAGCCCACCGAAGCCCTCATAACCGCACCGTTGTACGCGGACACATGCGGGGGCATGGAGACTGGCGAGCCAAGTTTCTCCGTCTTGGAACCCAGCATTTGTCCAGAGGTCCCCGTCATCAAGGGTCCCATAGGCAACCCAGGTGTGCATCTCTTTTCCCATTCCTGTTCTCCTTTTCAGCCTTGGGTCCTACTCGGCGCTGCAGAGGCTCTTGGCCTCGCGGCGGGCAGCCTTGGCCCCGAAACGGTGGGCCTCGTGGCGGGCGGTGGGGTTGCGGTACTCGGGGCGGGTGTCCCCGTGGGCGGAACGGCGGCCCGAGCGGTCGTCGTTGGTCTTGGTGCTGGTCAGGGCGCGGGTGGTGTAGGGGCGCATTTGGTCTCCTCTTGTTCTACACAACAGCTACTCCAGAGGGAGCTCAGATGATCTCGTGAAACAACGTTAAGGAACAAGGATCATCTCGAACCATGACTGAGTAGTCAGGTGGTAAGGAACACCGACGGAGGACCCAATGAACCAAACCAGCTGCCCGTGCCCCGAGTGTCTCAACTGCTGCTGCGATCAGATCGAAGGGATGGACTCAGGCGACTGTGTCAATGCCGAGGACGGCACCTGCAACGGTAACGAGACCCAGGACGACCGGGAGGACCGGATTAATGTTTTGTGTGGGTGTGGTTGGGGACTTCTGAACGTTTTGGAGTCAGACGGCCCTGATAACTGCCCCGTGTGTGGGCACTTCCTCGGGTACCGCCTGATCGACGAGGAGTAAGACCCCATGGCACGCACCCGCTACATCCCCGAAGACGCCGACCGCCTCCTGCAGGCTGTTGAGGAGAAGGCCGAGCGTCGAGCCCTTCGTAAGGGGGATCGACTGCCCTCCGGGCGTGACTACAATGGGAAGAACCTGTGGGAGTCCCACTACGAGGACGTGGGTGAATTCATTGCCTACCTCGAGGAAGAGGAAGAGACCTCCTTCGATTTTGGGGACTTGAATGCCCTTAGCGACCGCACGGGGATCCCGAACAAGGACCTGCGGGAAACCATCGAGGCCTTCGGTTTCACCCTGGCTCCCAGGGCCCACGAGGTCCGTGTCCGCACCTTTGCCGACAATCCGCATGATCGTTGGTACGGTCCTGGTTCCTCCGCTACCCATGGTGGCGGAGGAGGGGGGTCCCTGCAAGGACTGGTGGACTGAGGAAACCATGACACCCACGGAACTACAACAGGTGGCATCCATCTACCGAGCGCACCCGGGGGACTGGTCTAGTGCGTTGGAAGCCTTGTGGGTAGTTTTCCCCCAGGTTGACATGATCAGGCTACCCGGACTCAGAGGTGTTACCCGTGATACGGACCAAGTTCACCTGGTTAAGTTGTGGCAAGACGTAGGCAGGGGTCTGTTCCCTTTTAAGTTTCAGTTCAGCACCCTGGGTGCGTTCCGGCAATGGGGCATGCGGACGAAGGTTCATGTTCTGGACTACATGGGGTCAAGACCTATGTCGTACTTCTTCACAAGCCAAGAGGCTTGGTTGAATACCCTGCCTGGGTCCCTCACTCAAGGTGAGTTTGAGCAGGCAGCCTTGGCCATTCACCACAGGTCTCTTGAGGCCCAAGCAGAGTTGGAGAGATTGTGGGCCTCGAAGATCATCTGACCTAGGCTCAGAGTAGCTGTCTGGTAGGGCCGCTACTCAGGAGTCAGAGATGAAGATTTACGTTTTGATGGCCAAGGGTCCCGGGAAGTTCACGACCAGCACCGCCCCAACCTTGAGCAGCAAGGCTTACCGCTCCGAGAAGGAGGCCGAGGCCCAGCGTGAGACCTTCAAGGCTGCCTGTTGTGACTGCTCGGTGTATGCCTTCAGCGCCATGGACCCTGACAAGATCCAAATCAGGATCATCGACTTCGACCTTCAGGACTGAAACCAGATCATGTGCTACTCCATTGGAGTAGCTGTCTGGTAGGGCACAACGACCCCAGGAGAAACAACATGGACCGCACCAACGCCAACTCTGCCCCGCTCAGCGAGGCCCTCGCCCACACCAAGCGGGGGACCTTCGCGGGTCTCATCATCACGAAGAAGGGCCTCAGCAAAGGTGGCAAGACCTACGGTAATGACCGGGTGCATGTCACGGTCATCTCGGGGTTCAGCTACATGACCCTGGTGCAGAAGAGTCTGTCCAAGCTGGACACCATCACGGTGGAAAAGGTCCAGGCCAAGAGTCCCGACCTGAGCGACTTCTCCATCGCCTCCGCCATCCAGGAACTTCGTGAGAGCTTCGAGGCGACCCTGAATGGAACCTCGGAGAGCACCACCGACCACGTCTACGAGCCCCTCGTTCTGGACGGAGTTGAGATTCGGGGCAGTCGGGTCTACCGTTGCGCCGCGGGTAAGGTGGCCAAGTGTCACTGCCGAGGATGCACGGGCAACCCCAAGGCCCCCATCGACGGTACGATCTACCTGCAGGGGCTGTTGATCAACAGCACGATCATGGAAACGGCCCCCAATGGCCCGCCTCCGACTCCCAACTCCAGCGAGAAGACCCTCGCCAAGAACGCCATCCGGCGTATGCTCCCCATCGGGCACTACGTGTCCTACTGCCTCGAACCCGGTCAGGACTGGATCCTGCGGGTCGGTGGCAATGCCAAGATCAAGTAAGGAGAGAGCATGCTTTTTTCGATTCTGATCACCTGGGTGATCGTGGGGGTCAGTGTCAATGTCATCGTCTTCCTGATTGAGCTTGTCAGGGCCTCCAGGAATGGAGGACAGGGGATAGTGGGGCAAGGACAGAACTCTAAGTGGTGGCACATTCCCACCATTATTCTACTCTGGCCTGTTCTGGTGCATCTGTGGACCAAAGCATCAAGGCAAGGGCTTACCTTGATGCAGTACATGCTGCATCAGCAGGAGGAGTCGCAGGCAGCACATGACGCTCTTGTTCGGAAGTTTACCGGGGTGCAAAGTCTTGCCCCCGGTAAGAGTGTGGGATGGCTCTCCATAGGGGAAGGAAAACTCCGCCTGTACGTAACAAGCAATCGGGTGGTGGCCATCCATGCAGTGGAACAGCCCGCCGAGGGGATCTTCTACTGCTACCGAGCTTACCAGGAGGAGTCAAAACTGATTGGAATCAGGAATGATGAGGGGGAGGCCCTCGCCTTGTGTCTTGCTGACACAACCTGGACCCAAGTTGTGATCACGGGAAATCGCAACGTAATCCGTGCCCTGTTGGAGAGATCATCTGAGGCCCCTCTGGAGTAGCTGTTGTGTAGCAGAGGAAACAAAAAGGAGGATCCACAATGATTAATCTCTACCTCGACGACGTGCGGGGATGTCCCGGAGACACCGGGGATGCCCCCGAGGGCTACTGGTACGACTTCAAGCACAACATCCGTTGGTATGTGGTCCGTACCTACCGTCGTTGCATTGAGTTTCTGGAGCAGCACAAGGGAGAGATCGAGATCTTCTCCCTTGACCACGACCTTGCTGACTACGATGCCGAGGGCAACGAGGTCACTGGGTACCATGTGCTCACCTGGATGGCTGAGCAACAGCACTTGGACCAGAGCTACCCTTTGCCCAAGACCATGCAGGTCCACAGCTACAACATTGTGGCCCGGCCTCGAATGAATGCTGCAATCGATCAACTCTACAAGCCAAGGCGTTAGCCATGCCCGTTCAGGTAGGTCAAGTCCTGGCCGACATCACCACCCTCAACGTTGACGCCATCGTCAATGCCGCCAATCCAACCCTTCGTGGGGGTGGTGGCGTTGACGGAGCCATTCATAGGGCAGCGGGTCCAGACCTGCTTGCCGAGTGTATGGCTTTCCCTGCCGAGGTCGACGGAGTTCGTTGCCCAGTGGGGCAAGTTCGGGTCACACAGGGGTACAACCTCCCCGCCAAGTGGGTCTTGCACACGGTAGGACCCATGTACCCACAAGGGAGACCGCCAGTCTTCGTGGGGGAGTTGCAACACACCACGTTGCAAGCAGATCTGCTCCTCGCGGAGGCGGCCCGAAATTGCCTGGCCATGGCTCAAAGCATGTTGCTTCAGAGCATTGCTTTCCCCGCGATCTCCTGCGGGGTGTACGGTGGCAACGTCATGACCTGGGCCAGAATCATGCAAAGCGTTCTGGCTGAAAAAGAAGACTGGGGAAGCCTCGAGATCGTCATCATGGTCTTGCACACCGAGGACGATCTCGAGGCTTTCAAGCTGGGTTGGTTTGGGTTTCCCGACGAGGAGGACCCGCTCACGGAGCTATTTTGAAAAGGAGTCGGATCGCGTCAGGGTTGATAGCGATCGGAGTCTCCCTCACTTTCTCGGCAGCCTCTTTCCCCACATAGAGGGAACGGAGGCTGCTCTCGTCCAGGGCATAGCGAGCGTACAACCCAATCGGGAGGTAGGACTTCAACATGGTCTTGGCAATGGTGAGTCCTTTTGAGAGCGGGGACCACTTCTCAACCTCTGAGAGGCAGTGTTCTCCCAACTTGACTCCGTCCAGGTAAACTGTCCCGGGAACTGGACTCCGGGGGTCTGGCCCACCCTTGCCCATGTACACCTTAGCCCCACGGACCTCCTGCCCGTTGACCACATAGGGTTGAAAGACGGATCCCTCCATTCGGGGGGACTCATCCTCGGGGTCCGAGTCTTTGGCGTCTCGCAGGACACGCTGGAAAGACTCCCTGACCTTTTGCACCGCCAAAGTCACGTCGTCCATCTTCACGTTCTCAAACCCGGCCAGCATCAAGTCACCCGCCAGATTCCTACGTAGAGTCCCGTCGTCCAACATGTCAAGTTGGTCCATGCTTCTTTGCACCAGGGCTCGGTAGTGAAAACCAGACCAAAGCAAAACTTGGGTCAAGTCATCATTGTAAATCTGACCAGCTCGCTTGACACCCTTCTTCTTGACGGTGAGGAACACCAAGGTGCCCTGTCCCAAAGCACCAACCTCAGCCAGTTTTTTTGTCAATTCCACGTTGCTCATAAGGCACCTCCAGAAACAGCTACTCGAAAAAGTGCTATTCGTCGGGCCCAAAACTAGACGCGGTCCTCAAAAAGTGGCATTCACTTTCCCTCCTATCGAGGGAACCTTGGTGTTCCCTCCTATCGAGGGAACCTTGGTGTTCCTCTTGAGTATCCATGGAGGATGTCATGGACCAGGTCATGGTTGAGATTCGTGCCGCTGAAGGTGGTGAAGACGCTAAGTTGCTTGTTCGCGAGCAAGTCTCCCTGTACAGCAAGTTCTGTACCAGGAAATGCCTTTGACCTCGTACTGATTGAGGAACTACCCGCCCAGGTAGTTCTGATGGTCTCGGGAAAGGGCGCTGAAAGGGCCTTCGCCAATGAAGCCGGAGGCCACAGATGGCAGCGGATCCCCCCCACAGAGAAGAAAGGTCGTGTCCACACCAGCACGATCACGATTGCAGTCCTTGCCGTCCCCAATGAACAGGAATTCAGACTGGACGAACGGGATCTCGACTGGAAAACCTGCAGAGGGTCAGGAGCCGGAGGACAACACCGCAACGTCACCGACTCGGCTGTTCAGTTGATGCACCTTCCAACCGGGGTCTCAGTCCGGTGTGAGGCCGAGCGCAGTCAACTCCAGAACAAGGTCAAGGCCCTTGAGGTGTTGCGTTCCCGGTTGAGAATGCGAGCCCAAGACGAGGCGGATGCAACCCAACAAACGGATCGCAAGAGCCAAGTCGGGAGTGGGATGCGGGGTGACAAGGTGCGAACCGTTGCTCTTCAACGGGATCAGGTCATCCATCACCCCAACGACAAACGAATGTCAGCCAAGAAGTACCTCCAGGGGCACCTAGAGGACCTCTGGTCCTAAGCTCCCGGGTGACGGTGCAACGACTTGGCCACGTAGCTCATCTCTGCCAAGCCCCAAGGTTTGCCCAAGGGGCTGAGAGCATTCTTGCCCACGAACACGATGAACTCTGCCCCGTCAATACCCCAAGGGAACCCCTTAGCAGAGATGACATCCCACTTGTTCTGGGCGTTGCTCCAATGGAACGAGAACGCCTTCACAGCCCCCGTGACTTTGTCCACCTGCTGGGGTGATGGCACCACGGCAACCATGTACTTGTTCAGGGCTGTTGTCAGCTCCTGAATGTCACCCCCTGCATCAATGCGGATCCAACCATCACGAGGCTTGCCCGAGACCTTCAACGGATCAGCATTAGCTCCAACCCACCAACCAGCCATCTTGCCCCGTGCAGCTTGGGAGAAAGCCACTCGGACGGTCAGTGCCTTCTGTGATGCCCTTACGGTCAACTTGACTCCACCCCGCCGCTGTTGGAGCAGATAGAGGTGGGTCTCATGTGTGTCCGCAAGGGTGCGAAGCATGTTGTCCAGGCCCAAGGACAGTTCACCCATGCTTTCAAGCAGTTCCACAGTGGCCTTCAGGGCCACCTGGAACATATCTTCAGCGAGCAACGCCCGCTTGAAGGGGTCGCTCTCATGGGCCCACCGAGACAACACACGGGGCATGAGGACGGCTTGGGTTTTTGCATCCACCGCGGTATTGCCATACAGGCCAACCATTTTCTCTGCAAGCCCATCAATCTCTTCCGTGACCGCATCGTAGAGGCGTTGGAACAGGAGATGGTCCCCGTAGGATGCGTCTCCCTCGCTCTGCCAATGACTAGCCTGATGGTTCCACTGGAGGGCATGGAGATAGGCAAGGACTACGGAGACCGCGTCCTTGGCGCTGTGGATCGTGTCTGGGGTGTCCGCTGCGGGTGACGTGTACCACATGCCTGGCTGGTCCATCATGTTAGCCGTTTTCATGCCCTGACTCCCGGAACTACGTATCTGGAAAATGTGTCAAACCCTTCGATTGGTGACAGGGTCCGTGGTGCATACAAGGACTAACGGAACATCTCCCCAAGTTTCAGGCAGGCCAGCTTGTGAGCAAAATGGGACTCACTCAGATTGAGCGAGAAGTTGATTTTGGTAGGGTCGTAATCTGACAGGTAGTCCGTGAAGCAAAGGTTGATGTCACCCCGGTGGGACTTGACCCAAGCCAACGTAAATGCCTGTCCCTCTGGGGAGTATGAAGTTGAGGTGAACAAGTCACCGGGCTTCATCAGAAAAAGCATGGCATCATAGAGTTTGCGGGCGATCCCTTTCTTTCGCCCCTCCTCATGTACGTCCACAAAGGCATGACCCCAAGTCCGACCCTCAATAGGGGGGAGACCCATCTTGATGCGGGTCTCATTGGGATAGCGATCGGGACCATGCTCGAGGAAGACTTTGTTGACACCTAACAGAACATCGTCCTCAAAGTAGCAGAAGTACCGAGCTTTCGCCCCCCATTCGTTCTCTTGGCGAAAAGTCTCAATGCTCTTCCACTTCACGTATCGGAAGCCAGGGAAGTCCCAGGGTTCTCCCTTGTTCTTCCTGCGGGTGTACTTCACCTCCTCGTACTGCTCAAACATCTCCTTGAACAGAGCAAACAACTCATTAGAGGTGAGAACTTGAACACCCATGATTACACCTCAGATTGTGAATTCCCCGTCCACTATGACTTGGGCTAACAAAGGAGCCATATCGTCATCCCCCCAAGGGGATGACTCCGCAATGTATTGAAGCATCGCACGGCGAAGAGCGGGGTAATTCTTTTTGATCCCGGGGTAGTTTTTCTCGATGACCTGAAGGGCCTTGTTGTACTGGGCGTGGATCGCTAGATTCGCCTTGATGGTCTCAGTCAAGAAAGAGTCAATTTGCTGTTTCAGTGGCTTTCCATCAACCCTGAGAGTGAGCAACTCATCGAAGTCCTCAATGAAAGAGGGTGACTTCGCCTTCAGGTAACGATGAGCCAAGGTGATGGCGGACATGTGAACCTCTGCTGAGCGTCGACTGAAGAGGAGATCCATGATCTCGTCCACTTGGGCTTGGTCCCGGGGTGAGGCTGGCGCTTGTTCAATCACTTGTTCCAAAACCTTGGGGGGCAAAGTGACAACACTCGGCTCCTTCTCTGGTTTGGTCTTTGTGACCCGTCCCATGTTGAACACAAAACGCACGGGAACTGTCTTCATTCCCAGGTCACGAGCCAGGGCCAGACGGTGGTTTCCCTCTCCCACCTTCATCCCCCCACTCTGACCAATGAACATGATGATCGGGTCGTTTTGACTCCAACCCTTGAGTCGCAATTCCTCCCTCAGTGCATCCCACTTCAAGGGGCCCGGAAATAACGGCGCATCCTTACCCAGTTGGGCATACCCGGAGCGAGAAGTTTCCCGGGTCCAGGTGTACTCCCGATGTTTCCAGACATCGGAAACAGGAGCCATGATCGGTTGTGACCGATCGAACATCTTGTCTCCGTCCTCTTGCCACCTACGAGCCACCTCTTGTAGCGTGATAGGTCCCTCGGGGTCGTAATATCCGGTCATGGCTTCTCTCTGACTCGAGACACGAACGTCGGGGAGGACCAATTGAAGCATACTTCTGACTGAGGGCAACACGGCTCGTGGGCCGTAGGCTACCAACAGACCCAACGCCTCACAGAAAGCCTCCTCACTGTTCTTCCCCCCATACCCAGAAACGGGAGAGGCGGGAACGAACATGTCAGATTCGTTCCCTTTACTCAAGTAGTCCTGAAGGTCGTCGGTGGAAAACAAACCCAGGTCCTTGTATCGGTGGTCATACACAAGGGTCAACAGTTGCAGAGCAAGAATGGGTTCCTGCTCTTGCAGTTTGTTGTCAAGGAATGTCTTGACCCCTAAGGACCTCAGGGTCTTGAGAGCCTCGTGAAGATTCAGTTTGACCTTGTCCCCTTGTACAAACTGGTGCCAGTGTTTGGTGGCCTCAGAAGACAAATAGGTGCGATGGAGATGATGACCCATCTCATGGGCCATCGTTTTCACGAAGCCCAACAAGTCGGCACCCAGGACCCACGGGGTCAGATAGATGTGTCCAAAGTCATAGAAAGCAGAAGCCTGACTCGATGCCGTTGATTCCCACGTCCACTGCACCGTAAACGGGGTCAGTTTCTTCAGCAGAATGGGGGCTCTTTGTTGAGCCTTGGCCCGGAAGAGTTTCAAAGCCTCCTTCAATGGGGCCAGATACTCTTTCTGATGGGACTCGTCGAAACCCCGGAACTCAATTTGGAAACCCTCTACTACAACATTCTCCGACTCAGGACTTACAATGTTGATTGGTTCTTGGTCTGTCTCTCCTAGCTTAATGACCTCGGCCAAGAAATCCCAAGCCAAACGAGCTTTGGCCCTCACCCTTGTGGCCCACTTTCTAGCTTTCTCTTTCCAAAGAGCTAAGGCGTTAGCTTCAGAGATTTCCTTCGGCATGAGGGGGTTACGTTCGAGAAAGTTGTCAACCCACTCCTCGGCATCCTCACGTCGGAACCCTTGGTAGTCAATACGGTTCTGAACCATCTCCTCCCGTACAACTTCAGGGGGCCTCCATTTGTTGTTGTACTGGTTCTGCTTCAACTCTGGTTGACGAGGAATATCCCGGACATCCCCTTGAAGGTCCCAAAAAGGTTTGGCGTGGTCCAAGAGCCATTGCGCTGTCTCTACGTCAAAGAATCCTTTGCTCGGATCCGGGTTCCTCTGTTGGCGAATGCGACCTCGCAGCTCATCCTGAAGAGAAGCACCAAAAGCATTGAAGTCCGAGGACCACTTGAGGGTGGCTTTTCTCAGGGTCTCAATGTCCGAATACCTCTTGATGGACTCAGCGGCCTTGGCCAGAGCAAGGATGTCCTTCCGAAAACGAGCAATCTTGACTGGATCGATCGTATCTGTACGCCCAGTTTTCATGCCTTCCAACGTGTGAGGTACTTGGAGGCTAGGACTTGAATGGCGCTCGAGCCACAAGATTCAGGGGTCACATGGTACCACATGTCCGGTGTCTCGTTCATGTTGGCTTTCCTCTGGACCCGAACTGTCACGTTGCTTCGGTCATTGGTTTCCCCAGCTCCTCCGTCATACTCTGGTCCCACCGCGAACCACCCGTTCTCCATCACTCCTGGGGGATTTAGTTCCATGGCAAGACCTTGCCGATTCTCGACCCAAAGTGCACCGTCACGGTCTACGGACTGCACCACCCATTCACCCTTCATCCAATCGTGAATGGCATTTACAACGACGATTCGAGTCTTTGGTCCCCAGGGGTCTCCCGCTTGTTTCCCGGAGGAGCGGACGTGCAACACTTGGTCAAAACCCTCCTCTTTCCTCACAGGAGATCCGGCCAACTGTGCTTGCATCCTTTCTAGTGCCTCAGGAGGGACCCGACGGTCTGGGGTCCGGCAAGAGTTACGATCGATGCACACATTGATCGGGGTGTCCATGACGACAGCCCACACCTCTTTCCCAGCCGCATGTGCCATCTGAATATAGGGTGCACGTCTATCGGCAAACGAGAAAGTGGCATCGAAGTAGATGGCGTTCACCTCGGCATTACTGCGGAGCCACGTGCTCTTACCCGATGCTGGGATGCCCACAAGCAACACCAACTTCGTGTACTTGGGGTTCTTCAACACCTGGGCCAGTTTTGCATCCGCTTGTGCCCAAGCGGCCTTCACACCCGCAGGAGACCAAACGTACTCCCCCGAAGGGGTGTACAAGTAGTGGTCCGGGGAGATGATAGTTGCCCGACGAGTGGTTGAAGCCAACTTGTTGCTGTAGTCCTTGCCCTCCTCAACAGAGGCAGCGGCATCAGACGCGGGCTTCATCAGATTGGCAAAGGCCACCGCATCCTTCAAAGTTTTGAAGGTCTTGCCATCACGGTACTCTCCCGGAGCCGGCACCCCCGTGTACCAAACAACTTCAAAGGTAGTGTGCTCACGCCATACCTCATGTAAATGGTCCTTACGCTCAACTTTTTCCTCGATGAAAGTGATAGAGGAAAAAGCTGCTTGACGGGACTCCATTCCTTTCCCGTGCGACCAGGAGGCGTCTTCGAGAGCTGCTTTGACATTGGGGACCGTGAACTTCAAGGTAGCCAACTTGATCTTCTTCACCGTCTTGTCGTAATCCGCCACAGCCCGGTCTTGGTCAGGCCAAGTGTGCATGACGAAGGTCTCGTTGGCGTCCCTGTCAAAAACTCGAAAGGACCACTTGCCATTGTGAGGCATCTGGTATACGGCGTACTCGATGTTCTGGTCGTCCACATACTCTTTGACGTGTGGAGGAGCAGCTCCGAGTTTCACCCTATCCCGTTTGGTGACCTTCTTTGTCTTAGGGTCCACAACAAAGACGCACTCACCATCCCGGTAAATGTCCAGACCATTGTAGCGTCGGACGTACTTTGCATCCTCGGGCAACGTCATGGGACATTGGTTCACGAGTCGACGCTCAGAGGTCTTGTTTGCCATTTTAGACTTCCCGGTCTTAACAAAGACGTCAATCCAATCCAGGACGACAGGATCCAGATGTGAGGCTGCTACCAAACGTGCGGTCACCAACTCAGCGAACCACTCAAGGTAATTGGTTTTTGCGTAGTCGGTAGGAAACCATGCCGATCGAGGGGTCTCATACTTAGCAATGTCCCTGCCCGGATCTAACACCGCATCATTGTAGACCTTGATCACCTCATTGTATTGACGTGACAAGTCATCCAACTCTTGCTTGAGCTGAGGAATGTCTTTCACAAGAGCACTCAGACCCTTAGTGACCCCCAAAACCCCACGATCGCTAGGAAGAGCCTCAACGTACTCAAGGACCACAGAGGTGGTCATGCCCTTTTTCTTGACCTCTCGAACGGAAACACTACGACCATCCACCGTTAGTAGTTTTCCCTTAGGGAAATTCTTGCTGACATCTTGATAAGCCTTCTCCAGAGCTTTCATCTTCTGTGCAGCTACTGAGACCGTATCAAGTTTGGGGGCGTTTTTAGGACGATCTTCCATCAAGTCAGAATACTGACGCTTGATTACGAGATTGGAGAAACCACCGGAGACCGCGTGGTTGTGGTAATAGTGCGCCAGTTCATGAATGAAGACACTGAAAGCAGCCCTGTCCTTGAAAGTCGAGGGAAAGAGTTGGATGTACCCCCCATGGGCGTCGGAGTAAAAGGACCGCTGTCCATTAGACAGACCAGCCATCAACACCGTAATCCCTTGGGGCAGGACGTACCCCACTTTCTGGTACGTCTGTTCAGCCCGGTCCAAACCGTCGAGCACGACAGGCAGGTACTCTTTGTACCTCGGCAAGTACCACACCAAAAACTTGCCATGTCGGACCAAGGTCTGGCCCTTAGATCCGGGTTTCGCTGACTCGGCCTTCTTGTCCATTGCCATTTTATTTCTTCAGATAGGTCAAGGTTTCTTCTAGAAGATTGGCAACGGACCCGAGATTCCCCACGTTGCCCCAATTTCTGGAACCGAGACCCTCAAAAGAGGCTTTCTCTTTCTTCATGGCGGTCTGCAACGCCTTGATCTGTGCTAGGATCTTTTTCTCGTAGGTAGCAAAAGCCTCAGCGGCACTTTGGGCCGCTAGCCTCTGAAGCTCAGCAAGGTGGGCTTGACTCATGGTTTCCTCCGGGCCTTAACGCCTATGAGGTCTCCGGTATAAAGAGCCTACCGTCAAGAACCCAACAAGGTGATCCCTCAACCTTCAATCGAGAAAGCGTATCCCGACACAGGCTGCACGGTGTAGTCCTCAGCCCTGGACACCCCAACCAGCCCACCGTGGTACTGGCACTGGGTCACCCCCATGCTGTCGTTAACCACCTCCACGGGAGCCGTCACCAGCATCGTGGGGAAATCCAGGGGGTCGGTAGCTCCCCCACCCTTCAACAGGGTGGGATTCTGAACCAGAGCTTGTTCACCTTGGACGTAAGGGTAGAAGTGGTTGATCCAACCGGAGACGTTGTACTGACCACCTGAGCCAAACCTGTGCTCCAGATACGCGGCGTTCCAGAAGTCAGCATTCACAACCCCCTTGGCTGCGTCACGGATCTCAGTCAGCGTCCTCAAAAGAGAGTCCGTCCACCAAGCCAAACCCATGCCAGCAAGGGTCTCCACCCGAGACAGGATGCGGTCCCAATCAGCAACGGTGCCTGTTACCGTCACCCTACTCAGACCACAAAGCATGTACATCTTGTACGAAACGTAGTGCTTCATCACCCCCATGAGAATGATCTCAGAGGCAATCAGGTCAGTTCGGGAGGTTGTACTGAAGTTGCACACGGCAAAAGCATACTTCTCTCCCAGGTACTCCTTGATCTGAGAGGAGAAGCCCTCTACCGCATCCTCCCACAAGGACTCTGGCATAGCGTAGACCGTACCGGATTGGACCTTGACCTCGAGATCCATCTTCCCATCAAACGACACGAAGTGCTTCCGCATCTCCTCAGGATGCTGGTCGATATGCGTGGCGAGCCCTGCCATGAGGGTCAACCACACGGCGTCAGGGGTGAGAACCAAGGGGCAGTGGTTGTTGAAGGCCAAGCCCATAGCATGGAACAGAGGGCTTGGTCCTCCTACTGTCAGGGCCCTGGAAGAGCACAGGACTTTGCGGCCCTCCAAAACGCCAGGAGGGCGACTTCTCGTCGCTGAGCCCACATGGAGATTCTCCCAGGGCTGGGACTCGGGAGGAGGGTATTTGCTTTCCCAGTGGGGACCAAAATCCACTGGCTTGTTTGACAACTGAAAAGAAACACTCATGATGATCTTCCGTCACTTCTTCTCAATGAGAGAAGGTGGGTTCTCTGCACAGAAGTAAATGGCACTGCCACTGGTCACGGGCTCCCTAACCGTCCCAAAGGTTTCCACCGTCAAGCCAACGAAGACCATGAAAAGGACGCCGATGACCCAAGTCATCAACCAGTTGGCAACAGGATCGTACTGCACTCGCTGGTTGGCGGCTTCCCTTGCCTCAGCAACCTTAAAATTCCGCTGGGCCCGCTTGTAGAGGAGGAATGTACCAACCCCCATGGCCACGGTCAGGACGAGGAAACAAAGGGCCTGCCATGAAGCGTTGGCCGCAGTTGCGGCAAGAAACTCTGCACATGTCATGTTGGGGACTCCTGTTTAGTTGATGTTTTCTACTCGAGCCTAGCGGAACAGACCGTAACCCATTGCACGACACCGCCGGCCCTGGTTGTCAGTTCCCCCAATGAGGAGGCTAGGGATCTGCTCAAGTTCCAACTCCAATTCAGGGTCAGCTCGCTTGAGCACCTCAACCCACAGTTGGGCAAAGAATTCGGGTTCACTGCTCAGCCAACCTGGCTGGTCATAGGCGTCAACGAAGAACTCCCGTGCCCATTCAGGGAGCCCATCTGCCTCTACGGCGTTTTCCTCGTACTCGTTGCAAATCTGAGTGAGGTCAAGAACCTCAGCCATGCCTCGAAAATGAGCCTCTCGCACTTCTTCGACCGGCTTGTTGGACACCACGATGTACTCCTCGCGCTTGTCATGCCCGTCGCCCGACCAGTCGCCGATTGTCATACTGAAACGGTACATGTTCAGCACCCGAAACGGTCAGAAATGAAGCCACGGACATTTCCAGGATACGGTGTGAAGCTCAGTTCCTCCAAACGGACCAAATCCTCAGGGGTCACCTTGGCCTCGCACCGCACCAAGAACATAACGTGTCCGCAATACGTGGGGTGGTATTCCTCGTTGCCTGTGTACTTCCTCAGGATGGTCAGGGCCTCTATTAGATCGTCCATTTGGGGCTTCTCCTTCACACGTCAAAAAGAAAAGACAATGGGTCAAGCTCAGGAGTCTCCTCGGGGGAGATCTCCGTGGGGTCAAAGTACTGAGCAGGCGTAACGGGCAAGGGGAAAGAGTCCATGAGGACCTTGTCCAAACCCTGGAGATAGCCCCGACCAAAGGGCCCATTCTCCAAGGTATCGAAAAGGACTTGGGGCAGATCCTGCTCAACCCTGGGATGCAAAGAGGCAGCAGCCATTACCAGTGCCGCAACCGTGTCCACATCCCCAGTCAAGGCCACACTGCGGGTGAGCAAGTCCGTCATTGTGCCCCCTTGACTGAGCACATAACAAACGGCCTGGGCTACGTCATACCCGAGATTCGGAACTGCGGCGGGTGTCTTGTCCCACAGGTAGGAGGGGAAAAGATCGGACAGCAACATCGGGAGGTAGTCCAGCTCGCAATCGTGCCTGCAGGCCCAAACCATGGCCGCTGTGGCCCCCGCTGCGTTCATGCCATCCCGGGTGGCATGCGTCAGGCTGGCCTGCCACATCGCCAAATCCACGGCTCCCTCGAGGTCAGGGAGGAGTCCACAAGGAGCCGCACGCATGGCCCCCCCGGAACGGACACTCATGGGGTCCACGGCCCGAAGCAACTCCGTGCCATTCTTGACTCGGCGGAGAATATCAAAAAACCCCTGCGAGTACCCCTGACGAGGGTTGCGCTTGAAAACCTGCACGAACATGTCCGCCAAGTCCAAGGTGCTTGTGAGCTTCCTCGTCATGTAGAGGACAAGGCCCACCGTCATTTGGGTGTCGTCGGTGTACTTTCCAGGGGCAATGGTACCCTTCGGATGAGGGCGGTAGCCATTCGAGGGGTCGTTGTGGGCAAGCACAACAGAGGGGTCAGCAAACTCAAACCCCGCCCCGTAGGCGTCCCCTATTGCCAGCTCTACCAGCATCACACCACCTTGATCTCGGCCATGTACTGACTCTTGGTCTCGTCGAGCCACACCCTGACCAGGGATCCCTTCATGTCCTGAGCCAGGTCTTCAGCCACGGACTGGGTGAAAACCGCTTCGTCTTCCCCGAGATCCCGCAACTCGGCCAGGAACTCGCTATCAATCAGGACCACGGTCAACACAGCAGACGCCTCAAACATGGTTACCTCCAAGGCAGCTACTCAAAAACACCACCGGATGATCCATCACCCTTGAGACATCTCCGTTAGAATGCGCTGAGCTACCGCCTTGTAATCAGTCCCAGAGGTCAACACCTCGTGTAGGATTTTGCCGTACTGGTGAAACTTGACCGATTGTTCTAACAGCCCCAGCTGGGAAAAGGGTGTTTCACCCTCTACGTCCAGAACCAACAGGTTGTTATTCACAACGGGAGCGAAGTCCACATCGTCCAACCCAACCAGGATGAGTCCCATTTTTCCGTCAAGGTCTTGACGGAGGAGGCGGTCTTTCTGAGCCCTCCACCAAAGGAAAGTCTTCCCAGCGTACTGAGCCTCCTTCTTTTCCAGCTGAGCAACGAAGGCCTCATACCCGTGGCAGTTCTCATGCATCAAACGATGAGGGTAATCCGCCATGTCCAGAAAATGAAAAGGTGGGGCCGAAAACTTGTGCTTCCCTCTCTTTGCTGTCTTGAATGCCAAGGCGAGGGCTGACGTGAGCTTCTTCTTTGCCTCCACAACTGAGGCAGACCCACCCGGGGGAAAGAAAACGCCCATGAGCATCTGCTGATGTAATAGCCGTCCCAGGTAGGATTGCACAAACATGGGGGTCAGTGCGGAAGTCCCCATGTGCCTCTTGGCAAAAAGAAGCACGGTCTGTGACTTGTCCTCCCACTTGTACAGGTTCTCCCGTTTGAACATGTGGTAAGCGCCACCACTCAGATGGCGCTCCTCCAAGGCAGGCCGATCACCTCCCCACACCACATCGCAACCGAGTCTCAGAGCCACATCAGGAATCAGTTCTGCACTTGAGAGCACTTGAATCCGTGCTCGATAGGGGTCCAAGGTAGTATCTTGAGCAATGGCCCGTTCCAACATGGTGACCCGAACCGGAAAAGGGATCAGACTCACCTCGGTGGTGTCCTCATGTACGAGGATGAAAAGGGACCCACAATTAGGAACCAAGTCTCGAACAACTCGTAGGTGCGTGTACGTCACGGGATTGACGACAAGGGGAAGAAGAGCACGGCTGTAGAACATGAAACCTCCGGCTTGAACTACTCAACTTTTCGACCGGGGCCGACCCTATTTTCAACACCGGGGTCGGGTTATGGGGTAACGTTCAAAATCCCTCTCCTCAGGAGTCCTTGTGAAGAAAAAAGTTGTCATCGTGGAAGGTCTGATCTCGGGCGGAAAAACCACATTGACCCGAGAACTTGGGGCCGCTTTGGGTGCCAGCACCCTTGTCCTGGTAGAACCGGATGAGAAAAATGATGCCAATCCCTACCTAGGAGAGTACTATCGGGATCCTTCACGATGGTCCTTCACGATGCAAGCCCATTTGCTATCCATGCGTTATCGCATGCACTTACATGCCCAATGGCATGCTTTGCAGGGTGAGGGGCATGCTGTCTTGGATCGCAGTTACTTTGGTGACACAGCTTTTGCCCGTTTACAACTAAAAAACGGGCTCATGTCCCAACGTGAGTTTGATACCTACCAGACTCTGTATCATGCCATGACCGCATCGGTCCTTCTACCCACAGTTTGCCTCCGGGTTTTGGTTTCACCCGAGGTGGCCCAGCGTCGTATCATGAAGAGAATGGAAAAAGAGACCGGTAGAACGTGTGAGACCGCCGTGTCCCTTGACTACCTGAGGGGACTGGACGGAGAGATCGATCACATGGTCGGGGTACTCAAGCAACAGGGGGTCGTAGTCTATGACATGCCCTGGGATGAGGATCGGGACACCCCAGAGGCACGGGCTTCTTCCATCGAAGCTATTGCAGCACGCATCCAGAATCTGAGTCCGCCGGACCTGTTCTTGGACATGCACAGGAGGACCCTTTAACCCGATCCAATCGGGGGGATCGACATCTGCTGGAGGAACCCTTTTTCTCGCGTCTTTTGGCTCTCGCGGGGGAGCAAAAAGAGAACGTCAAAAAAGACCGCCGGGTCCTCCGCGCACAGGGATCTAACAAGCATCTAAAACCAGCCCGCGTTAATCCCGGGGCCAGACTCCTAACGCAGAGCGTCTTTGGCACGGAACTAGGCCCCTCTTAACCAAAGAAAAAGGCAGCTCTCATGGCTGCCTTTTTCTTTGGGGGTTTCTTTTTCAACCGGGGGTTACGACCCCTGTTTCGGATTCATGCTCACGGTAACGGTGAAGCCGTTGAGATCGTTGGAGGTTGTCGGGACTGTCGGGGTAGGTTGGTTGTTCAACCTTTCCAGATCCCAAGAGATCCGATCCAGGTCCGCCTGCATCTTAACCAGTTGGGCCTTAAGGGGAAGCACCAATTCCCGTACCTGGTCAACAATCATACTCGCCATGGCGATCATGTCATCGGCGGAGGTTGTCGGGACCACCTTGACAACAACGGGTTCTACGGTCGGTGTCACCTTGACAACAACAGGTTCTGCGGGGGTGGTGGGAATGCTTGGGATGACAGCGGGGGGACTCTGTTCCATAGCGAGGGTCTCCAGGTACTCTCTCACCGCAACCGGGGAGGTCAACTTCCGCCTTCCAGCGGGGAAGCCCTTGACCTTGCCCTCCTTCAGAAGCTGATCCAAGCTCAGATCAGGACGGACGCTCCTGAGATATTGGTGCGACTCCGTCCTGCGATCCAACTTCCGAGCCCACTCCCCGAAGACCTCAGCTCGGGCATTTGCCAGAGTCTCATGGAGAGGAGAGACCTTGAAAACCTTCTTCCCTTGGGATGACATCGTCGTCAATGAAGCCCACTCCTTGGGCTTCATGTCCAGGGACAGAGTCTTGAACCAACGAATGTAGTACGGACGCATGACGCGGTCCCGAACATTGGGGTTCTTCCGTAGAAGCTGCAAGAACTGGGCTGTCAGTTTGGGGGTCATGACCCTCACCGCGACGGGGCTCATAACCGTGTCCCGTGTGAGTTTCTTGGTCAAGAGATCGGGATTGTTCAAGATCTCGGGGTTCTCAATGGCCAGTTTCTCCATGAGCGTCATGTAATCTGGTGTCGGCATGTCGTCACTTACTTCCAAAGTGTCTAGGGATGAGGTCGAGTCGGAGGGCAGCAAAGCCCGTACTTTAGACAAAGCCATTTGGATGGCGGACTGAGTTACACCTTCAATGGAACCCGTCACGGAGCGAACGTAAGAATACACCTCCCCCAACGAGGGGGTCCTATTCTCTTGCTCAGCTTTGAGGGCACACTGAAAAACAGCGTCGTCCGAGGAGGACACTGCTGTGGGGGGGTTTTTGATGGGGGGAGCGGTAGCAATGAAGTTCTGGAGTTTCAGAACTGGAAACGCTTGGCTCCATTTCCGTGGGACGGCAGCAAAAGGAACGTTGGCGTCCTTGGCTCCAAGATAAATCTTGTGAAACAAGGAATGACTGATCAGATCTCGGATGATGATCACCCCCTCACACCCTGAGGGGATGCCCTTAAACGAAGCCCCGTCCTGGCGTGAGACGTACCATCCCACCTTGATGTCATGTTTTGCGAGCTTGCGAGCAAAGTTCCCATACACTAGGGACTTTGCTCCGCCCGCGATGAGTACGTCCATAAGGACCTCCGTCTCCTACCACTACTCGTGCCAGGGGACGCATGATCCTTCCTATTTTGAGTACCCATCAGCAGCCCAACCACCACCACGCAATTGGAAGGAACCAAGGCTCAACAATTTCACCGTCTCCCCCTCACAGGGGTCCGGTGTTGCTTGCGGACACTTGGGGCATGGGTCGACCATGGCTTGAAGACGCTCAAAAACGTGACCGCACTTTTTGCACTTGAATTCATACATGGGCATTTTCAGCCCTCCTCAGGGATGGAAAAATGCTCGTGACACCGGGCTTCATAGGCCCCCTGTGCCCCGATCTGAATCAGGTCGTGTGATGGGGTCAACCGGCAAGAACGTGTTGCGGTACCCCCACAAACGGTGCAGATGGCCGTCAACTTATCCACCCGGTCGGACAAGGCCATGAGGAAAGGCATAGGCCCAAAAGCACGAGCCTTGTAGTCCAACTCCAATCCGGCAACGATCACTCGAACGTTTTGAGATAGCAGGTGGTAACAAACATCAATCAACTCGGAGCCAAAAAACTGAGCCTCATCGATCCCGACCACCTCGGCATCTACAGGCAGAGAGGTTAGAATCTCAGAGGCCGTTTTTAGTTCAAGAGCTGGAAACTCACTCTTAGCATGGGAGGCCAAGACTCCCTTAGAACGAGTGTCGATTTCAGGCCTCACCACGAAGACATTGCGTTTCGCAATACGTGCTCGGCGAAGGCGTCGAATCAACTCTTCGCTCTTCCCGCTGTACATGCAGCCCACAATCACTTCCAACTGACCCCCGGTCAGATCAAAACTCATAGTCGTCTCCTCCAGTATGGACCCTGCCATACTACCCAAAAAGACCCGGGGCACAATCGATTAACGGGAGCGTTCGGAAGGAGCCCTCGGGTCGGAAGCCGCCGGGGCTAACATCTTGCGAATCTTCCTGACATCCAGAGCAATTTGTGCTGGGTCCACTTGGTCGTGAAAAGACTCCATCCACACTCGAGCCTTCTCCGCCAACGCCGTCAGCATTTTCCGATAGTGACCCTGGGGGGTGTCTAAAGTCACGCCCTCATCCCCGAAAGCTTCGATCGTCAAAAGATGTTTTCGGATGCAATCAGGACAAAACTTGTACGCATGTGTTAAGTGATCCTCAAGCAAAACCATTTGCTTGAGGATCTCCCTGATATTGAATAGCGGGTCCAACAGAGACAAACGTGCCGTGTGCCTCATAGCCAAGCCTTTGAGGAGAGCCGCATATCGTCTGTTGGCAATTCGATTCATGTCAGTCCTTCCTTGACTCTGCTTTCTTCAAGTCCTGAAGGGAGAGTTCTTGCACTTTTCTCTCCCCCTCCTCGAGAAAACGAAGGAGGCCCCGACGTTCTCCGTCCTTGTACCGCATGTTTCCCATCAGGGTTCGGGCCCCGGTCACGGGATCAAGTCTCCGGGAGGTCAAACCAAGGGTCCCAGGCTTCACCATCTTCACCAGAGCCGGGTCCAAGTGATCGATTGCCACATCCCACTGCAGACTCAAAATCAGATCCGAGTCAACCACCAGTGGTGTCCCATCGGATAGAAAAGTGGGGTAGGGCTTGCGAATCAGTTTGACCCCAGTATAAGCCGTCAACTCAAGGTCCATACTCCGTACTACAGTGGGTTTCGTCACTTCAGTGAAAGGGATCTCGAACTTGAGAGCCAACCTCTTGTCCCCTACACCAACCCAGGTAGGGATGACCATGATTTTCCAGGGGTAAACTGTGATGCGTAGCGTTTGGGAGTCCACAATTCGCTGAAGAACTTCCTGCTCATCCTCAGTGATTGGGACGTACAAGCTATTGGGATTCCCACCCCCCAACTTGTTTTTGCGACTCATGTGTGATCCTTACAGATTTTGACGTTGCAAGCTCGAGGTTTCTGTTGTCTCATCCCAGCATGGAAAAAGACCTGATGTCCTGGAAGAGGCATTCGCCCCTCCAACACTTCACTGCGGTGTAAGTGGTACGAGTTACCGTCATTGCCACAAATGAAACCATAACCCCGAACGGGGTCAAAAGTCTCTACCACACCCAGCACCGCTATGGGTGCCGTTAAACGGTACACGTTGCGTGCTCGTAATCGATCCGTATCCCGTGTCTTCTCCACAGAAACTTTTTCACCGAGAATGGGAGGTGGTTGGGACTCTGGCCATGGGCATGTCCCAGGGGGACACGCGGCACATTGCTCGGGTCGAGTCATCCAACCACCCCGGGGATGAAAAATACGAAGATGAAAAAAAACCTCCCTGCTTTCTTGATCCAAAAGGAATCCGTACATCTTCTCTGGAATGTACTTGATCACCTGCATGGTCTCTAAAACGGGAGGTTCCATCCTAGGACTTTTTGTTCTTTCGAGGGGTCTTCTTTTTCTCCTCAGGAGGGGCCGCCAGCAGTTCCTCTACCAGCAACTCATCTTCCTCAGGAGCATCCAGGATTACGGCCTGAATCTCAGGGACAGTAGCTTCGGGCAGCTCCACCTCTGTGACAACCTCTGCAATAGGAGCAACCTCTTCTATTGCGGCAACGTCGTTCAGGATCTCGGGGGGAGTTTCCGCAGGAACAAGGGCCACAACCAAAGACTCCGCTAGCGCCTTGGCGGCATCCTCCTCCTTGCGTGCCAACTCCTCATGATAGAGAGCATCAGCCTCAAGGTCTGCTCTAGCAGATGCCTCGAGGCCCCTCATATTCAAGTAATGGTTCATAGGAACTCCTCAGATCAAAGGTTCTTTGCCAAAATGACACCCAGCACTGTACCAAGTACAAAAGATGTGGGGATCAAGAAGGCAGGGGTCTCAAAAAAGTCCAGTTGTTTTTCAATTACAACAGGGGTCTTAGCCCGGATCTCACACTCCTGACGAGCAACCTCGATGAGGGCAGCTTTTTCCTCGCTTGCTACAAACTGGTCCTCTTTGCTTTTTAGCTTGGAGGCGGCCTCCACCTTGTCAGCTGCTCTCATATTTTGCTCTGTCTCCAGCTCAAACCGAACACCATTGATAGCTGCATAGGCATCCATCAACTTGCGGATATTGGTCATCGTGGTTAAAGCCCCATAGTGAGGCGCCGGGTCCCCAGTGTTCAAGATCGTAACGTAGACCTTGGGGGGAATCACGGGAGCTGTCACCTCAACTACGGGAACAGGTTCCGCACCCCTTGAAATCGAGGGGACAAGCAATAACAGGACGAGTGCTAGAACCTTCATAGGACACCGTCCTCAATCCATTTGTTGATCATATCAATCAACTCCTGATCAGAGGCATTCTCAATGTCTTTTCTCTCTGCCTGCACCTGAGCGAGCATTTGATCACGAGCAAGGATCAGACGCATCCGAGTTGCATCGGCAATGGCAGTGGCTTTCAAAGACTCGATCTCGGCCGAGGCGACTTTGGCATCGGCGTCCTTTTTGCCTTGTAGCACAATGAGGTCACGGGTGGCCGATTCTTTCACCCGTGTCAAAGTGGCCTCAACCTGTACCAGTTCCGTTTCCAACCTGTCGGCCTTGGCCCGATAGAACAGAAGGAGACTCCCAACCAAGGCCAGCAGAGCAATCCAAATCAGCGAGGGTTTGATTTTGGTCCACAGGGACAGAAAAAACGCTGTCATTTAGGGGTCTCCTTTTGTACGGGGGGAGGTTCCATGGTCACCCCCTTCATGGTCACCTTCTGCCCAGCGTCGGCGGCAATCTTAGCCACACGCACATACTTGTCCAAAGCGGACTGACCTACAATGTAGCCCACCTCGACAAAACCGGCCACAAGGATGATAGCCAACAGGATACCCCACACCTGAAAAGGGATGGAGTCCTTACCCCAGAAGAGAACCAGACCCGCCAGGATTTTCCAGGTCAGTTCCGCCACCAGGTAGGCAACAAATTTCTTGGACGTGGTAGGTTTCTCAGACATTGCCCCCTCCCCCTACGTTCGGGGAGGGATCCATTCCCCCCCACGAAAAATGCCACTGGTTGTCAACGAGGTCTGAAACCAGTCCGATGCTTGGACCGCGTCAACAAAAAAGCCAGATCGCACTGACTCCCAAAGAGCTGAGATCCGGTCCTGTTCCTCGGGCAACAGGGTGGGAAGTAGACGCTCTAGGGAGGCCCTTGCATTAGGGATGTGAAGCAGAAAATCGACGATGAAATCGTCGGTCAGACGGATTGGATTGGCAAAATTGCCGTCAACCCCTGCCAACATGTTTTGACCGTCAGTCGTCACCCAGAACTCGGGGTCCATTGCGTCACCCTCCCTCATGAGGGTGACGGTATAGGCTCCCAAACGATCAGCTCAAGGACCCCAAAAAGTCGGTCAGGTCCAGAGTCTCTGCCTCTTCAGCCAACTGCTGTAGACGACTCTTCTTCACCGGGACAGGAGCCGGAACCAGCTCTGGGGGTGCGGTCACCCCCATCGCCGCGACGGGCAACAGCTCCATAGTGGTCGGTTCCACTGGGGGAGCCTCAGGAACGAGAACCTCCTGAACGGGAGAACCCTCCGTGGCGACTTCCACAAGGATCTCTTCAGCGGGGGTTACAGAGATGGCGGTTTTGTAAAACATGGGTTGGGTCTCCTCTGGGGTCTCAGTTTTCTCAACACTAACTTCTTGAAGTGCTTTCTGCAACGCTCGGCGGGATCGACCATAGGCATCAGGATCTAATCCCCTCAGACGAGCCTCTGCTCTCAACTCCTCCAGGGGCAGTAGGTTACTGCCCCACTTGCGATCCTCTGTCTGAACTTGCAACTCCAGGTGACCCAGGGGTGTAAAAGACAGATGAGCTTCGCCGCCCAGCAATCTCTCCCGTGCCAACCGATGAGCCACAACCGGAGCTAGGGGGTTGGCTGCCAGTGCTGTTTGTGCCTCTGAAATCACCCTGGCAAGGGCCACACGCGCCTTCTCCAACTTGACGGCTAGGGAATAGCCATTCACGTCAGGGGTGCTCAGCAGGGCATCAGTCCAGGGTCGTGGGACGGGGTAAATGCTAACCTTCAAGGTTCGTCTCCTGTTGCAAACCTCTACTCAAAAAAGGATCCGTCGGGGTATTTTTAGGGTAGTGTCCGTGAAGGAGAATCGAACAATGAAACCCACCTCTGTCCAAAACAAGACGCTGGTCTTCCTCGACGTGGAAACCACCGGGCTCGATCCGACTCGACATGAGATCATCGAGTTTGCCTGTGTCTTTCCCCACGAGGGCCGTGTGTCTTTCAAAATGCACCCCGAACACATTGAGACCGCTGACCCCAAAGCCTTGGAAGTCAATGGCTACAGTCCAGAACGCTGGTCTGGGTACCAGACTTTGACTCAAAAGCAAGGGGCAGAAGTGATTGCTGCTTCCTTGCGGGACTGTGTTCTTGCCGGATACAATGTCTCTTTTGACCTAGATTTCATCAATGCGACCCTGGCTCGTCACGATGTCAAAGTCAAACTGGACTACCACAAGGTGGATGTAGTGGCCCTGGCTTATGAGCATCTCATGGGGTTAGGACTAACCAGCTTGAGTCTCAAAAACGTGTGCCATTTTCTCCGAGTGCCACCGGAACCTGCCCAGCATGAGGCCCTTAATGGGGCTCTCGCATGCAGGGCAGTGTACCGTAAACTACGTCGGGCGGGATGGTTGCGGCGTCTCTACTGGAGACTACGTAACCGTTAGCCCTTGAGCATTGCGTTGGTCTGACTCATGGCGTCCTTCAGGGCGCCTTTCAGATCCTTCGTCGCCGTGTTGACCATCTTGGTGCGCTCCAGGAACCCCTTGAACCACCGAGTGACGTCGCCCACAAACCCAAGGATTTTGGCGGCGGCGGCATCGGCCTTACCACTCAACCAAGTTTTGATGCCCACTACCGTATCAGCCAAGCCTGCATTCTTGACCAGGAGGGGATGCAGGCTGCTGGTCTTGGCTACGACCTTCAGGCCCCTAATGGCCATTGCCGTATGCGTAAGATCCTCACTGCACTGAGTGTAGATGACCTGCACGGCAGCAGCAATCTCAGCACCCAACTTGGCTGAAATGCGTCCGAAAAGATCTCCCGCTTTTTCCTCGCCCTTGGTGTCCGTGGCAATCATCTGCGCAATCCCAGGAGTCTTCTCCTGAGAAAAAGCGGTGAACTCAAGCAGAGCATCCTCGGCCTCAGCCACAAACTTACCCTTGGTGTTCATCTCTACGGCGGCCTTCTTCAAGAGGTCCAGGCCCTTCTTCTCCTCTTTCTCCAAACCAGCCATCTGAGCCAGCATAGCCTCATTCTGCTTGGCTAGGATGGTCATGTCCTGCCTGAGCTTGGCAAGGCGACTAATCTGGGCCCGAAGCTGCTGCGGGGAGAAACCCGGCATTTTCGTGATCGACTCCGAGGGCTCCACCTTCGCAGCCGTCACAAGGCCAACAGCCTCAACCAGGTCACGACGTTGACTCGCCGTCAAAAGGCGGGTCCCTGTCCCACCCTGAGCAGCCGTCACTCGCGCCAAAAGATTCTTGTCCATGGCGGCCTTACGAAGGAGGCCCTGCTTGATTTCTTCTTGCCTTGTGGCCATCTCGTTTCTCCTCTTAAAATTGACTCTTATCCAATAGAGTACGGCAGAGTCCCCGCCGCCAATTTGACAGGCTCTATCAAAGGGATATCGAAAAGACAAAGGACTCTACAAAAACCCTTTTGCCTTTGAGGACCAAGTCCGTGCCTCTTGTGCGTAAGCACTTCCTGCCCCCAAGTACCCCAACAAAAAGGGGACCCCCGGTGGTAGAAAAAAGTCTTCTGTGACCGAGACTACTGACACATGTCTCCCACAAGAGGATGCCGTGCGTCCTGAGAACTGAGTCCCAACCGGCAACCAAAAAGCCAGGCCCTCACGGTACTGAAGAGCCTCCTCCTTGGTGGCACAAAGCAACACCACCCAGTAAGGGGACTGAAAAGCCCTTGTGAGCAGACCTTGCAACTGTGACAGGGCACTAATGTTCATTGGGTTTGGTCCTCCGTCAAGGCTTCTTCCCCATCTGAATACGT
>Ga0172380_10000654_pt1 | contig 64709 bp, 59 predicted proteins | sample Leawe162metaG_FD_119747 | JGI IMG/M metagenome (GOLD analysis project Ga0172380, IMG submission 119747) | Leachate microbial communities from a municipal landfill in Southern Ontario, Canada - Leachate well 162 metaG | ecosystem: Engineered > Solid waste > Landfill > Unclassified | place... | reverse complement strand
GAAACCGCGCAGCAATAAGGCTCCATAAGCAAGAAGGCCCCCGATATCGGGGGCCTTCTTGCTGGCGTCGGTGCTGCACTTTTGCTCCGGAAATCTGCTGCACATTCTCTCCGGCGTTGACAGGTCTCTCTAAAATCCGAATTCACGAGCGCCAGGGATCATACTCTGGCGCTTTTTCGTTCTGTGCGATGGCTGCTGTCTTGACGGCTTGGCTCAGTGGGTCAGCTTGATGAACAGGGGTGCGCTCAATGCGCAATTAGCCGTCCTCAAACGATGACTGTCCGCCATCCTGTTGCAACGAGAAAGGATCAAACGCGATACCATCCGCAAACGACGATTGCAGCACCATAAGAAAGCCGCTTAAACTTCAATCCAGATGAGCCGAAGCCCTCCGCTCAGTCACGCCGCAAACTGTCTCAAAGCATTCGATGACGGACAAGACTTAGCGCTACGACGTGTAAGTCCTAAAAACTATAAACTCCTATAAACTTTTTGACTGCGCGTTTGACGGCGATTGGCTCAGGAGCTTCGCCGATTCCGCGTCGGTGCGCGCCACAGGATAAGCGTCGCAACGCCCATGGCGTCAGCTGCGGCCGAGCCGCGACCAGAGTACATAGTGCGCGGCGGGGGACGCGCCTCGGCCTTGGCCAAAATGCGAAATCCCGAGTCACGGTACAAACAGCAACACGCAGTAGGTTGCGAACAGCATGAGATGCATGGCCCCCTGGATTGGAGAGCTCCGTGGGCCAACGAATGTCAGCGTCGTCAGCACTAATGTGAGACCAACCAAAAATGTGTCGAGCGGACTAAGTCCCAGGACCACGGCTTTGCCCTTGATGAGCCCGATAACGAGAACGGCCGGCACGGTAAGACCTACGGTCGAGACAAAGGCGCCAAGGCAAAGGTTCGCCACCCTTTGCATTTTGTCGGCAAGCGCGGCCTTTATGGACGTGATCGATTCTGGCGTGAAAACGATGATGGCGATCACGACGCCGCCAATCGCCGCGGGTGCCTTGGCGCGTTCGATTCCAAAATCGATCAGAACGGCCAAGTGGTGAGCGAGCAGCACGATCGGTAGCATCAGCCCCGCCAGCACCAGCGAGCGGATAAAAACCGCTCGCCGATCCCGTGTACCAATGGTCAGCGCGGAATCGTCTGGGCAGTCCTCAGCGCGCTTTGCGGACGCCATCGACGCGGCCGATACAGGTTGGATAAAAAAACGCCGATACCGTCCGACCTGCATCGCGAGAAAAACCAAGTAGAGGGCTCCGGTCAGCATGGCGATGGGCCACGCCTGGCGCGGCGTAAAGCTGCCATCTTGCGAACTCAGGAAATTCGGTAAGATCAACCCGGTGGCGGTTAGCAGGACGATCATGGACAGGTATGCGACCGCACCTTGGGGATTGAACTCCTGCTCGCCATAGCGAAGTCCGCCCAGGAGCAAGCAGAGTCCCGTTACGAGGTTGAGGATGATCATCATGACCGCGAAAATTGAATCTCGCGCGATCGTGGTGGCTTCGCCTGGCCCGATCATCACCGCGGCGATCAGGATAACTTCGATGGAGACCACGGTGAATGTAAGGATAAGTGTGCCAAGGGGCTCACCCAGCAAATGCGCCAGATGGTCGGCCTCGCGCACGACACCGAAAGCCGCGAAAAGGATGATCGAAAACAGAATTAAGAAGCAGACGATCGCGGTCGCAATCGGGATGGGATAGGCAAGCCATATCTTGCCTCCAAGCTCGAATGCAGCGACGGCGCCCCATGCCAGCGCAAGGCGAATAAAGGTCGTGTACGGCAAGAGCTGCCGAACCGATAAGCGAGCCCCTGATGCTGAAGGAATTTTCTGGGAATCCACTGCCTACCCCATGACTTGGGGTCGTCCCTAAAGCTCATTTGCGACAGGCAGGTCGTCCCGCTGACGCCCTTGCGGGTGCGGAGCTATAGACGAATTTTTTTATGTCCGTCAATTCCCGCGTGGCGGCAGGCTCGATCCGGGGCCGCCCGAAACCGCTCGACGCAAAAAGGCTGGGAGCACCTACTCCCAGCCAAGTATGTGCACACCAGTTGCGCACAGGGAACAGCGAAGAACCCGACGAATAAACACGCCTCCGGCTGGACTTCGTTGATAAGTCGTAAGCCTGCGGTCATCGCAACGGGCCGGTCGCCGGCTCCTGTTCAGGATGCGCCGGCGACAGAACTCGTGCGTCAGGCTGTCAGCAAACCGGCGAACAAGGAGATGCCTGCAATAAGGCCGACGCAGCCAGCAAACCGGTTCAAGGAAACCGACAGCGTGCCGAACCGATCGAACGCTGCTCCGAGAGCAATCCCTGAAATGTGCAACACACCCGTCGCGACGATGAAGCCTGCTGCATAAGGAAGGAATGCGATCCCGAGGCCAGCGCCTTCATTGCCGTGCGCATGGCCATGAAAGAGGGCAAACACGCCCACCAGCGCCATCGCCGCGATCGTCGGCAGGCGTACCCCGAGAGCGATCGCCATCCCCATTACAATCACGGACAGAGCGATGCCAGCCTCCACCATAGGCAACGGCCATCCGTAGTATCCGAGCAAGCCGCCAACAACCATTGTGCCTATGAACGCTGACGGCACGAGCCAAAGCGCTCGTCCCCCCAAATTGGCAGCGTAAAGACCGACTGCGACCATAGCGAGAATATGATCGAGACCGTTGAAGGGATGAAGAAAGCCATGGCTGAATGTGTCGACCGAGCCCGCTCCAACATGAGCTGACGCCGGCATGACAGCCGCCAACGAAAGCAAGCCCGCCATCCCGGCCACTGAGAGCGCGTGTTTTGCTATCGAATTTCTTTTCATTGCGGTCTCCTATTTGAATACTTTGTTGCGGTGACCGAGGTGCCCCTCAGCAACGAGCGTCCCAACCACGTCGAGAACGACGCGGCAGGCAAGTTGCGCCGTATTGTCGTTGACATCGTAGGGTGGCGAGACTTCCACGACCTCCATGCCGCACAGTCCTTCGCGTGCGATGGTGTGGATCATCTCAAAGGCTTCCCTGGGCAGAAGACCGCCAGGCTCCGGAGAACCAGTTCCGGGGGCAAAACCTGGATCGATGGAATCGATATCGAATGACAAGTAGACGGCCTTGCAGCCTTCCCATGCCATCTCCAACGCGATCTCCGCCGCCTTCTGCGGTCCGTGGTGTTGCACGTCGTGCATCGTGAGCACGCTCGTACCGCGGCGCTTCGCGACCGCCGTACCGGGCCGATTGCCATACCAGCCGCCAATTCCGATTTGCACGAGATTCTTCGGATGACAGTTCGGCAGGCCGACATCGTGCATGTGGCTATGGTCGCGGTGCGAGGCGTGAGAACCCTCGTGGGTCGTCCAGAACCAGGGCGTGGTATGCATCCGTTCATCCATATCCTTCTCCTGGATATCGATGTGCCGGTCGATGTGGATGATGCCGACGTTCCCGTCGATATGCGGAGCGATGCCGCGCACGTTCGGAAATCCGAGGCTGTGATCGCCTCCGCAAATGATCGGGAACACGCCGGACGTGTAAATGTGAGAAACGGCTTTGGTTACCTGATCGAACGTTTTCTCGATGTTTCCGGGGATGACGAAAATATCGCCGGCGTCGCAGAGATCGAGTTCTTCGTAGATATCAACCCCGCCGTCGAACCAATATCCGTCATAGAGCGCGGATATGCGCCTCACCGCTTGCGGTCCAAAGCGGGTGCCGGGCCTGTACGTCGTCGCTGAATCGAAGGGCGCGCCGACGAATGCCGCCTCGTAGTTCCCGATTTTGCGAATGTCCTCGCAATAAGGCGCCTTCATAAACGTATTGATGCCCGCAAAAGCCGGCTGATGGCCGCGGCTGAACAGAGAGATGTTGCGGTCGACTACTGAATCGGCGGCCTCAAGACCGAATTGCAAGGACTGTTTGACTTCCTCGTCCTGCTTCTGCTGCGAGATGCGCGAAAGCGTATGCATGGACTTTGCGCCGTGGGTATCCTCGCGTTTCACTCCATGCAGATGGGGGTGTCTGTGTCTGTGCGTCCCGCTCCCATTGTTTTTGTCGTCAGTCATTTCGACTTCCTTTTGAAATAAAGTTATGACGACAAAGGTTCCATAAATGAGCCGCGCTGAACACTCTCCAAATATCAATCGATAGCATTGCTCAAATCAATGATGACGGTTTGCGTCGAGGGCGGGCAATCGTGCTTTCTACGGCGCTCGTCAGCGCCACGCTTGGCGCGCAAAGAAGATCGGATTTGTGAGCGGAGCAGATGCGATGAGGCGATTTTTGTCGCTCAAGATAGATTCAATATGGAGATGTCGCCGGCGCAGAAAATATAACTGCGCGCTGAAATAAGCGCCCCGACAACATTCGAAGCGCAAGGCAGAAAACTTCTCATGCTTCCCAACTTAGGGAGCATCGCATCTTGATTATCTATCGAGCAGTTTTCTGAGTTTGAATTCGTTCTCTTTAGTCGAAGGCAGGACGGCGAATGCGCGCAAAATCAACCCGTCCCGCACGTGGCGCGCCACAATGCAGGTAAATTGCCCAATCGCATTTATGGAAAAAATATTGCGCATGAGAACGAAGCTCCGATGCCGGAAATGATGCCACGGCAATCGCCGTGGCATCACGCCTACTATGATACACTTCGTCAGGGTTACTGGAAGGTGGCTAGGAGGTGTCCCGCATAGATAACCAATCCACCCGCAAGCAGAGTTAAGTATGGCAACATACCTGCGCGGCGAGGGACCGGTTTTCCGTTTTCCTCCAAGTCATCCTGCATCCAACTCGGAAATTTTCCTCCGTCGGTTACATAATGGCGGTAAGCGAAAATCGGGATAATTCCAGCCACAATAATAAGACTAGTCAACAACACCCGCTGACCCCAGAAATCCGCGCCCCACCCCATGATGAGAAGATTTACGAAGCCGCAAATCGCGCCTACGGTCAGCAACCAAGTTGGAGCACGATAGGGTCGCTTTTGATTTGGGCGATCCACGCGATGCAGCCATCCGGCCTGTAGATTCAGGAAAACAAAGACCATGTAAGTCGTGTTCGCGAGAACGATGAGAAAGACATAGTCCGAGATCGAAAGAAGCAACATGTTGAAGCAGAGATCGGTCCACATGGCTGCCACAGGCGCACCATGGCTATTGATGCGAGAAAGATATTTTGGCAGCCAGCCGTCGTGCGAACCCTGATACAGCGTGCGCGACGAACCAGCCATGGCGGTCATAACCACGAGGCAGATCGACAAAGTCAGAATCGCGATAATGCAGTTGCCCAACATCGGTCCGGCGCCGACCATTTGGGTCATCACTTTACCCACACCGGTGCCGTCGTAGATGCCAGGGTCGAGAAGCCCCTCTAGGCCAAGGTAGCCTTGAAATGCGACCGGAACGAGCGTGTAGAATGCGATACAGAGCAATCCCGAATACACCAATGCTCGAACGGTATCATGTCCCGGATTCTTAAATTCGCTCACATAGCAGACGGCTGTTTCGAATGGGTACGTTGACCACGCCGCCAGCAATAGGCACGCCATCAGGGTCGTGACCCCAACCATATCCCAGCTACCATTCACCGGCTGTCCCGCCGCGTCATGGATGAGTGGAACAAACGGAGTGAAGTTTTGGGTGTTAATATCTCCCGTCAGCAACGGCACGATGCCGACCAACAGAAGCGGGAGCAAAACCGAGACGGCGACGATCATCTGAACGCGGGCCGCTTTCAGAATGCCGCGATGCTGAATTGCGAAAACAGTGAGCATCAACGCTAGTCCAAGGAAGAAAGTCGCGTTGAGCCTTACGACCACACCTTCTTTAATGAAGCCCAGATCGAACAAAGTAAGCTGCCAGGTTCTGATCGCAGAGTCGGCAGGAAAAAGCAGGTTTAAAACGTAACCCGCGGCAAGGCCTGACCCGATGGCAAGGACCGGCGACCAAGAGAACCAATTTGCCCAGACTGAAACGGGTCCCAGCATTTTGCCGTAAGGAACCCATGCGATCGCTCCGTATACGGACGCTCCGCCCGACTTATTTGGGAAGAGGCCGGATATTTCCGCGTAAGTGAAGCACTGAATAAAACCGATAAACATCGACAGCATCCATACGCCTGCCGAAATATTGCCGGCTGCAGACGCTACGGCGCCGATTGAGAATAAAACGAGCACCGGAGTGCCAGACGCAATCCAGAACGCGTGCTTCCAATTCAACGTTCGAATCATCGTGCCGACTGCTGCGGCCGCTCTTGGTTCGACCTCTAAGGCCACCTCCGACATCCAAACCTCCCGATTTTATTTTTTTACAGGTCGGCACCTCACCGCGTGAGGTACTGGAACCCAAATTCTAGGAGATCATAGAGACGGCATTTAAAAACTCCCCGGCCCCCTATTTTATGCATTGAAGAGGTTGATGCATTGCCCGCGCTCGGAAACGCACTGTCCAATGCTTCAGTTGGCGAGATTCGGATGACTAGCAGAGCTCGCCATTTTTCTCGGCGGTAGCTTGCGCAGCCTGCACCGCCTTGCGAGTGACTTCTTCGATGAACAGTTCCGTAGCCAACCGCTTCGGTACGTGACGGTTCGAAATTGCGTAGATATCGCACGCCGTGCCCAACGATCTCGGAGTCACTGGCCAAAGTGCTCCCTTCCTGACATCGGCCGCAGCCATACGCTCAGGGAGCAAACAAATTCCCAACCCTAGAATGGCGAGTCGCTTGGCTTCTTCCAGATTTGGCGTCGTGGCCGCGATGCGTTTTCCAAGCCCGTGACGCAAGCGATAATAAGTGAGACTGTCGGGCTCATCGGCGCCCGTCAGGATTAGAGGCTCATTCGTTAGAGAATCGACTGCCTCGACGGATGTTCCATAAAGATGATGGCGTTTGCCGCAATAAACCAAATGCACTTCACGCGTCAGATATTCGTAGCGCAAATCCGGGTACTTAGCGTGAATGGCAGCGATGCCAACGTCAACCTCGTTACGGAGCACCGCAAGGGAAATCGATTCCCAGGGAGCGACTTCGATCTGGAGCTCGACAAGTGGACACCGCGTGCTGAACGCGACTAATAGATTATCAAATTTCACACTTACAAAGTTGCTAATTGTACATAGCCGAAGACGACCGCGAAGCTCCTTCGGGACATTGTCGAGGTTGTCTGGAATGCGATCAAACTTTGCATAAACTTCTCTGACACACTCGTACAGAATTCGCCCCTCGTCGGTCAGTTCAAAACCAGCCGGGCCGCGCCGACATAACTTCTTGCCAAGATGCTTTTCCAGCCTTTGCAGCGCGAGACTAAGCGTCGATTGCTTGCGCCAAAGGACATTCGCGGCCGAAGTCACGCCGTTTGCTTCAACGATGCCGTGAAAAATCTTGAGGAGATTCCAATCCAGATCGAGACAAAACTTGTGACGCGCTCTCATGGACGCTCCTCGGTAAAGGTCGGGTTCCCGACGTTATGAGTTACGCGATCCTACCGAAGCCGCAACGCGCCGCAACCATGAGTGCATTGCAGCATACTGCAGTCGAGCGGAGCATTGGTCCGGTCAATGCTCAAAATAGAAAGTCGGTAGGTCTTTAATTGCGAGCGCAACCGCTATCGTCATCGGCCGAAAAGGCACGTGTACAGCCCAATGTAGGGCTAGCCCCGTTCAGATAGAGGCAAATAATGTTTGAGAGCGAAGCGTTCTCCGTGGTGTTCTTTATGCTCAGTTTCTACGTTTTCGCGATCACGCTCCTCTACGTCCTAGCGCGCGCATGGCAGAAAGCACTCTCCGTACAGACGGACGGCGATTGTGACTCGGCATCGCTCCTCGATAGAAGCAATTATCCCAACGACGTTTCCGCTATGGCGCGCCGAACTCCACCCGAAACAACGATCTTGCCACCGCGGGGCGCAACTAAAGAGCGCTAGGCTAACTTTTGCGCGATCGTCTTGGGATCGCGGGTCTCCTTCAGAGGAGGCGGTCTGTCCTACATTTTCATGTGTCTGCGCCGAAGCTATAATGTCGATCGGCCGAGAAAGGCCGATCCTGTCAATGCTCTCAATGGTTCCGAAAACCGCCTCGTGGCAGTGCATTCTTTTGTCTGCGATGCCCATAGTCCATTGCCTCGTTGTGCGCGGTGAATTAGTTGACGTTGTTTAGTCGGACGGCTGTCGCGGCATAGCCAAAGCGCATTGAAAGCTGATCGATGCCTCTAAAATCTCTCGGGCTCTCTTCTCAGGCGGAGGGGGTAATCGCGATCAACTTCGCCGCCGTCATTTTCGGATTAGCGGCTTTGTATGGAAAGCTGGACGTCTCACCGTTCTGGATCGTCACGATGCGCTCAGGCTTCGGCGCGATCACCTTGGCGCTCCTTGGCGGATACAGAACACAATCTGGAATTGGATCTTGTTGGGGCACCATCGCGGTCAGCGGGCTTCTATTGGCGACACATTGGCTGACGTTCTTCGCCTCTGTTCAGCTGGCCGGTGTCGCAGTCGCCACTCTTACCTTTGCAACATTTCCTCTTTTTACGGTGCTTGTTGAAGCCACGCTGCGACGAAGGTTGCCGCGACTAGCCGAAGTTGGAGTCGGATGTCTCATCATTGTCGCTGTTGCCTTGCTTACGAGCCCGGACAATGGACAGGCAAACCTGACCGGCGCCATCGTTGGCCTTTCATCTGCTGTAACGTATGCGCTTTTTTGGAAAGTGAGCCAGGGCTTAAACAGGAGCCTGGAGCCGGTCACAATATCGTTTTACCAGAACGCGGCGGCATTCCTGTGGGTCATTCCAACGTTGATTGCTTCACGACCTGCGCCAGCATCGGGCTTTGATTGGTTCTGCTTAGCAGCATTGGGGATCATCAATACGGCTTTGATGTTCCAGCTCTACCTCTACGCATTGAAGCGCATATCCGCCACCACGTGCAGTGGTTTTATCGCACTAGAGCCTGTCTACGCCATTATGTTCGCTGCTTTGCTTTTCCATGAACCGATAACGCCCTGGATTGTTGTCAGCATCATTCTGATTGTTGGCGCGTCCCTAACGTTATTGAAAATCGAACGAGAGCGGCTTCCGCCTGGAGTGGAATAAATCTGGTGGCACGTCTCAGTTGTTCCGTCGCTTTGACAGCCGCAGCTCTCCGGTCGCCGTTTCACGGGTGAAATCCTGGGGATGGAAGCTACTTCCTCTTTGCCGTGCTCCATCCGGCTTTGATGACCCTAGAGACTTCCTCCACGAAGAGCCTTGTCTTGGTTGGTATCAAATGCCCAGGCGGCAGCAAGGCGTAGACCCCTTCATCGCCGCGCTCGCCCCAACCCGGTAAAATTTCAACGAGCTTCCCCGCACGGAGAGCAGGGCCCGCCAGCCAATTGGCCGCGTAGACGATACCAAGCCCCTCAATGGCTGCCGTGAGCACAGCTTCGGAATTGTCAGCTACAATCGGTCCAACCGGGTGCACCGTCTTGCGCTTTCCATTTTTCATCAGGGACCAACTCTTGGGCGCGCTCACCGGGCCATGTCGCAAACGGTGCTCGGCGAACTCCGGCCATCGAAGCGCGGAGCAGTGCTGAAGCCGACGTCGCGTACCCGGTCGATCAATTCCAAGTGTGGACTTCGATGCAAACGTGCGCTCGGTGTGGCTGTGCTCAAGGAACGACGCCATCGGCAACGTGGCGGTGATGATCGCCGCCCCCGGCGTGTGGGGTAGCGCCAGCGCATGGCCCGATTTGATTGTCGCCGGCATCATGGCCTGCGTCTTCCTCACCTCGTCCATGCAAATCTTGCGGCAGGCGAGGCAGGAACGCCGGAAATCCGCGCTCGCCGCGGCTCAAGTTTAGATAGCCATGTGGCCGTTTGGGTTGGGCGGCTTGTCGACGCGGGCGAGCTGTGCCAATTTGAGTCCCGTGAGAAACAAGCTCTTCCAGCGCTGGTTTGCGACGCTCGGCATGATCGCCATGCTCGGGGCGCTCATATCCATGCCTCTCACCGCGACCTATGCCTTGGCTATGGCCGGCACGCACACGGCGGTTTCCCACGACATGTCGATGGCGGACGCCAAGGGCGAAATGCCCTGCCAGAAGCCGATGAAGTCGTCCCCGGACTGCCCGCAGAAGGTTTGCCCGGAGATGGGCAGCTGCCTTGTCAAATGCTTCCAGCCCTTGCTCGCGCCGATTTCCGAAGCGCGGCTGTCCTGTGACGTGATTGCGGAGCGCATGGTAGCCCTGCCTGCCGCCGTCACCGCCGGCTCTTTGATCCCTCCACTCCTCCGACCTCCCAGCGTCTGAACCGCGCCCTCCGGGCGTCCACGCGGTCGCGGCATTGCCGTGGCCTGCAAGCGCGTCGGCCAATGGTGGCCCCGCGCTGAAGGTTCATGACAATAGGAGATACCCAACATGCAACGATCCTCGTTGCGCGCGGCCGCCATCGGCGTCGCGCTGCTCATAAGCATGGCCGGCACGGCCTTTGCCAACACCAAGGATTACGAGTTCCAGCTTCTCGATAAGGACGTGAAGGCGGGCGCCGCGGTTATCTCGGTGAAACTGGTCCACAAGCCGTCCGGCCGCGCCGTAGCCGATGCCGTCGTCTTCGCGAAGCGCATCGACATGGGGCCGGAAGGGATGGAGACGATGACCGCGCCGATCGAGGCCGTCTCATCCACCCAACTTGGTGTCTACACGTTCAAGACCTACCTCGGCATGGCCGGGCAATGGGCCCTTTCCCTCGGCGCCAAAGTGCAGGGCGAGACCGGCACGGTCGAGAGCAAGCTCATCGTCAAGGCCGAGCAATGAGCGCCGTGACCAAGGGATTGGTTTCCGCCGCAGCGATCGTCGCTGCGGCGGGAGCCGGCTTGTGGGCCTGCCAGACCGGCCTCATCAAGCTCCCGCTGTCGCCCGCAGCGGCTATGACCGAAACGCATCCCGCCGCTAGCGGGCTCGTCGTCTATTACCGCGCCCCGAACGGCAAACCGTTCTATTCGCTGGAGCCGCGCAACACGGATGATGGAAAGGCCTACGTCGCCGTCCGGGCCAGCGAAGACGTATCCTTCGAGCCCAGGCCGAAGACCGAAGCCGTCGCGCGGGCGGCCGCCTCGCTCGGCGACAAGAAGATCAAATTCTACCGCAACCCTATGGGCCTGCCGGATACTTCCCCGGTGCCGAAGAAAGATTCGATGGGGATGGACTACATCCCTGTCTACGAGGGCGAGCACAGCGATGACGGCTCCATCAGGGTGTCGCCGGGCAAGATCCAGCGCACCGGCGTCGAGACCGTGGAAGTCGGCCGCCACCCCATCACCCGCACCATCCAGGCGCCAGGCGCGGTCGCCATCGACGAACGCCGCGTTGCGGTGGTGGCGCCAAAGTTCGATGGCTACGTGGTCAAGGTCGGCGACATCACCACCGGCACGCATGTGAGAAAGGGCGACGTGCTGGCCACCGTGTTCGGCCAAGCCATCCTTGACCAAGCCGCGCGCCTGCTCATCGAGCAGAATTCCGGCTTCATGCGCAGCGACGACACTTTCACCCCGCCCAGCCTCAAGGGCCCCGGCGGCGTGGTCGGCGCCAGCCGCCGGCTGCAGAACCTCGGCGTCACGCAAGAATTTATCGACCAGGTCAAGCGCGACCGGCAGGTGCCCGACATCTTCACCATTCGCGCCCCCATCAGCGGCGACGTACTGGAACGCAACTGGAGCGACGGCCAGGGCTTCAAGCAAGGCGACGTGGGCTTCCGCATCGCCGACCATTCGGTGGTGTGGATGATGGCGGACGTGTCTGAGGGCGACATCGCCCTGATCAAGCCCGGGCAGCGCGTGAAGGTCACGATGCGCGCGTACCCCGGCCGGGTCTTTGAAGGCAAGGTTACGGTGGTCTACCCGCACCTGATCAAGGAGACCCGCACCGCGCAGGTCCGCATCGAGATGCCCAACGCGGACATGGCGCTGCTGCCGGACATGTACGGCAACGTCGAGATCACCACCGGCGGCAACGCCAACGCGCTGGCCGTCCCCGCTAGCGCTGTGATCGACAGCGGCAATCGGCAAGTTGTGTTGCTCGACCTTGGAAACGGCCGCTACGAGCCCCGTGAGGTGAAGCTCGGCCGCACCGGCGACGGTTTCCGCGAGGTGCTCAGTGGCCTCTCCGAACGCGACAAGGTCGTGGTCAACGGCAACTTCCTCATCGACGCCGAAAGCAACTTGCAATCGGCGCTGAAGGGCTTTGACGCCTCGGACACCACGCAGCCCGCCACGGAGGCCAGCCAATGATCGCGCGCCTCATCGCCTGGTCGGCGAAGAACCTGATGCTGGTCTTCATCGCCACCGCGTTCGTGGTGGCGACGGGCGTGTGGGCGGTGAAGACCCTGCCGCTCGATGCTATCCCCGACCTCTCCGATACCCAGGTCATCGTCTACACCGAGTTCCCCGGACAAGCTCCACAGGTTGTTGAAGACCAAGTCACCTATCCGCTCACCACCTCGATGCTGACCGTGCCGCGCTCCAAGGTGGTGCGCGGGTTCTCCTTCTTCGGCGTGTCGTTCGTGTACGTCATCTTCGAGGATGGCACCGACATCTACTGGGCGCGCTCGCGCGTGCTGGAATACCTGAGCGCCGCCGCCAAGCGCTTGCCGACCGGCGTGACCCCGACACTCGGTCCGGACGCCAGCGGCGTGGGCTGGGTCTATCAATATGCGCTGCAGGCGCCGAACAAATCCCTCGCCGACTTACGCTCGATGCAGGATTGGGAGGTGCGCTTCGGCTTGTCCAAGGCCGAAGGCGTAGCGGAAGTGGCCAGCGTCGGCGGCTTCGTCAAACAGTACAACGTCATCGTCGACCCGAGCCGGCTAAGAAGCCTCGACATCCCCCTGAATAAAATCCGCGATGTCATCCGCAACAACAACATGGACGTGGGCGGCCGGACGCTAGAGCTGTCCGAGCACGAATTCATGGTGCGCGGGCGCGGCTATCTCAAGGGCGTGCCCGACCTCGAGAACATCGTGGTCAAAACGGGCGGTGGCACGCCGGTGCTGCTCAAGGACGTGGCGCGCGTGGAAATCGCCGGCGGCGAACGGCGCGGCATCGCCGAACTCAACGGCGAGGGCGAGGTGGCGAGCGGGATCGCGCTTCAACGCTACGGCGCCAATGCGCTCACCGTCATCGACAACGTCAAGGAGCGCTTGAAGGAAATCATGCCGTCACTGCCGGCGGGCACGCAGATCCTGCCGGTCTACGACCGCTCGCAGCTCATCGACCGCGCCATCGAGACCCTGAAGCGCACGCTGATCGAGGAAAGCCTGGTGATCGCGGCGGTGTGCATCGTCTTCCTGCTGCACTTCAGGAGCGCGCTGGTCGCCATCTTGATGCTGCCGGTCGGCATCCTGATGGCCTTCACCGCCATGAAAGTCCTTGGCGTTGGCTCCAACATCATGAGCCTGGGCGGCATCGCCATCGCCATCGGCGCGATGATCGACGCGGCCATCGTCATGATCGAGAACGCCCACAAACACCTGGAGCGAGCGCCCAAGGACAAGCCCCGGCTGCAAATCCTCGTGGACGCAGCGGCGGAGGTGGGGCCAGCCCTGTTCTTCTCGCTGCTGATCATAATGGTGTCGTTCTTGCCGATCTTCACCCTTGAGGCGCAGGAGGGACGACTCTTTGGGCCGCTGGCCTTCACCAAGACCTTCGCGATGGCCTCGGCGGCGCTGCTGTCGGTGACGCTGGTGCCGGCGCTGATGGTGGTGTTCGTGCGCGGGCGGATCATCCCCGAGGAAAAGAACCCCATCAACAAGGCGCTCATCGCCATCTACCGCCCGGTCATAACGGGCGTGCTGAAGGCGAAGACGCTGACCATCGTGCTCGCCGTGGTTATCCTTGCGGTTTCGATATGGCCGGTGACCAAGGTCGGCACCGAGTTCATGCCCAACCTCGACGAGGGCACGCTGCTGTTTATGCCGAGTACGCTACCCGGCATCAGTATCACCAAATCGGCGGAACTGCTGCAGACGCAGGACCGCATAATCAAGTCGTTCCCCGAGGTGGCGTCCGTCTACGGCAAGGCCGGCCGCGCCGAGACCGCCACCGACCCGGCTCCGACCGAGATGTATGAGACAGTGGTCAACCTCAAGCCCAAGGAGGACTGGCGGCCGGGCGTGACGGTCGACAGCCTGATCGCGGAGATGGACAGGGCGCTGCAGTTCCCCGGCGTCTCCAACGCCTGGACCATGCCGATCAAGGCCCGCATCGACATGCTCTCGACTGGCATCCGGACGCCCGTGGGCGTCAAGGTGATCGGCGCCGACCTCACCGCCATGGATCAGGTGGCCCGCCAGGTCGAAACCGTCCTCAAAACTGTCCCAGGCACCTCCAGCGCCTACGCCGAGCGCGTGATGGGCGGCTACTACCTGGAAATCGTCCCCAATCGCGAGCGGCTCGCCCGCTACGGCCTGATGGTCTCGGACGTGCAGGACGTGGTCTCGATGGCGCTCGGCGCCGAACCTATAACGACAACGGTCGAGGGCCGCGAACGATATACGGTCGCCTTGCGTTATCCGCGTGATCTCCGCTCGGACCCGCAGGCTATCGCCAAGGACGTGGTCGTATCGCTGCCCGGTGGCGGCACGGTGCCGTTGGGTGAGGTGGCCGACATCCAGCTCACGCAAGGGCCCACCACCATCCGCACCGAGAACGCCAAGCTCGCGACCTACGTCTACGTCGACATCCGTGATCGCGATCTCGGCGGCTACATCGGCGACGCCAAGAAGGCGGTGGAAGCGCAGGTGAAGCTGCCGCCGGGCACCTATCTCGTATGGTCGGGACAGTTTGAGTACCTGGAGCGAGCGGAGGCGCGCTTGCAGATGGTCGTCCCGGTGACGCTGATGATCATCTTCCTGCTGCTGTACCTCAACTTCCAACGTCTGACGGAAACGCTCATCGTCATGCTGTCGTTGCCGTTCGCGCTCGTCGGCGGCTTCTGGCTGATGTGGTGGCTCGGCTTCAACCTCTCCGTCGCAGTGGCGGTGGGCTTCATCGCCCTCGCTGGCGTCGCCGCCGAGACCGGCGTGATCATGCTGATCTACCTTGACCAGGCGTCGCGTGAGGTGCGGGCGGAATGCCTGCTTGAGAAACGGCCCTTCACGCGGGAAGACCTTTACCGCTCCATCATGGTCGGTGCGGTGGAACGCGTCAGGCCGAAGATGATGACTGTAGTCGCCATCATGGCGGGGTTGCTCCCGATCATGTGGAGCACCGGCACTGGCTCGGAGGTGATGCAGCGCATCGCCGTGCCGATGATCGGCGGCATGGTGTCGTCCACGTTGCTGACGCTCATCGTCATCCCCGCCATCTATGGGCTGGTGAAGGGCTGGCGCCTGCCCGTGAAGGAGGCCGTGCAGGCGCACCGGCTGGAAGCACATGGAAATCCCTGAGGGCATGATGTAAAATTCTGCATACTGATCATCATCCTGTTGTCTCCGGCCTCGGCGTTCGCGCCGGTGGCCGGCGCCGTCATGGCCAAGGCTTGCACGATGGCGGCCGAAATGCGCGCGGGAGGCCCTGCGGACGACCCATGCCACAACGCGATGAAGCAGGCCGCTGCACGCCGCTGACATTATTGAGAATCGAGCGGGAGCCGCTTCCGCCAGGAGTTGAATAGATCCGACAAATCAATCCAAGTCTTGAGGGTGTCAGCGGCTGCTAGAGATCAGCTCGCGTCGATTTGCAGGCGATATCCAATTCCGGGCTCTGTCAGGATGAGGTCCGGCGCCTCGGGGGAGGCTTTCAGTTTTTGGCGCAATTGACCGATGAAGACGCGCAGATATTGAAGATCCTCTGTATGAGCGGAACCCCAGACGGCCGCGAGAATCTGGCGATGGGTCAACAGGCGTCCGGCATTGCGAACCAAAATGGCGAGCAACTCGAACTCCTTGGGTGTCAGCTTTACGGGTGAACCATTGAGCGTCACTTTATGCGCGAGAATATCCACATCAAGAGCGCCGGATTGCAAATGAGTTTGTTCTGAAGCTTGCTGTGCGGCATGGCGGAGAGCCGTTCTCAGGCGCGCGGTAAGCTCGCCAATCCCGAACGGCTTGTTCACGTAGTCGTCGGCACCAAGATCGAATGCTGCGATCTTCTCCGCCTCTCGATCGCGCGCCGAAACCACCAGGATCGGCGTCTTCGACCAGCTTCTCAACTCGCGGATCGCATCCTTGCCATCCATATCCGGGAGGCCAAGGTCGAGCAGGATAACATCAGGCGATTGCGTGGCCGCGATCTTCAAGGCGTCCTTGCCGGTTGTGGCGACGATGACGTCGTATCCCGCGGCCGTCAGGCTCGGTTTCAAAAACCGAAGAATTTGCGGTTCGTCATCGACGACAAGAATGCGCAAGCTACTCATGCCACATCATTCTCTTCTGTGACGCCGCCGGCAGGAAGCAGAATTGAGATCTCGGTGCCCTTTCCATTGGCGATTGGACTTTGCGCCGTTATCGTTCCACCCATGGCCGAAATTATCCCTGCGCAAATCGATAAACCCAAACCCGTGCCGGGTTCCCGGCCGTCACCGGCGTGCGCGCGATAGAATTTTTCGAAGACTTTGCCCAATGCCTCAGGCGGTATGCCGATGCCGTTGTCCGCAACCACGATATGGACCGAGCTGCTGGTTGCCCAGGTTATGCTGACGCGCGTGACCGATTCCGGCGGGCTGTACTTGTGCGCATTGTCGAGCAGATTGAACAGAACCTGTTCGAGCAGGGCTGCGTCGCCACGAATGAGCGGCAACTTCGCCGGAATGAATGTTTCGGTTTTACGCTCCGGAAAACTCTTCTTGGCTCTTGCGATCGCGCCACGGACGGCGTCGGCTACATCCACCCAGTCGCGCCGGATGTCGAGGACACCCGTTTCGAGCTTCGTCATGTCGAGCAGGTTTGAGACGAATGAAGAAAGACGCGTGGCTTCCTCTTCGATGGTTTTGAGAAGCTCGGCGCGATCGGATTTGCTCATCCGGTCACCGAGCTGCCGCAAGCTGGTCGCGGAACCGAGAATGGAAGCGAGCGGCGTGCGGAGATCATGCGAGATCGACGATAAAAGCGCGCCGCGAAGACGTTCGCTTTCGGCCGTGGTCGCGGCTTCCGCGGCCTGCTCGACCAGATGGGTGCGCTCTATGGCAATAGCGGCTTGATCGGCAAACGATTGAAGTGCGCTTGCGGTTGCGGAAGGCAATGCTTCGTCTTCGTCTCCGGGCGCGACACCAAGCACGCCCACCGCCCCCGTCGACGATATCAAGGGTCGGAATTGATAGATCGCTGACGGCATTGTGTCTGTCAGCCGCCCCGCCGACTCGCCATTGCGATGGGCCCACCGGGCCGCGGCCCAATCGCCGGTTGCTAAAGTGTCTTCCGGTGGCCAGCCGCCAGCAATAGATAACTCGTGAGCCTCATCAAGAAGGATGATCGACTTGCCTTTGACGATAGCAGCCGATTCGGCGGCAAGCAGCCAGATAACGTCGTCGATCTTTGTCGCTGCGGAAAGCTTGCCGGAAAATTCGTAAAGCGCCTGCGTTGCGTCGGCTCGCTCTCGCGTGGCGTTGGCCTGTTCGCGGAGGCGCCCGGCCAGACTGCCGGTCGCCGCCGCGACGACGAGAAATATCAGCAGGCCGAACAACTCATGCGGCGATGCGATCGTCAGCGTGTAGCGAGGCTCGATGAAGAAGAAGTTGAAGGCAAAAAACGACAGCACGGCTGCGGCAACAGCTGATGCGGTTCCAAACCTGAGGGCGCAGATAAGCACGGCGAACAGGAACACCATCGAGAGGTTGGGCAGGCGTGTTATCTGTTCCAGAATCTTGCCGGCGATGACGCCTCCGGCAACAGCGACGAGCGCCGCGAGCGCGCCGGACCAGAGCTTGCCGATATCCGGAAGAATGAAGGGCGACGCGACGATGGGCGTGCGCGACGTATCCGGTGCTACGACCGTTACCGACGGGCCCGCTGCTTCGCTCACCAGCGCGGTCGAGAAGGATTTTCCGAGCCAGCGTTGGAGAAAATTTGGCCGCGAACGGCCGACAATAATCTGGGTGATGTTGTTGCGGCGCGCGTAGGCGAGGACTTCCGATGTCAGATCTTTGGCATGAAAGCGGACCGTCTCCGCGCCCAATCGATCCGCGAGACGCATGGCTTTTTCCATTCTTCGGGTAGCGGCGCGGTCGGCATTTTCTTGCTCGCTCCGCACCACATGGATTGCGATCCAATCGGACTTGAGCGCCGCCGCCATGCGGCCCGCGGCGCGCACCACCGTTTCCGCCAGTTCGTCGTTGCCAACGCAAACCAGCAGGCGCTCGGCCGTCGGCCAGGGACCTTCGATGCCTTGCCGGCGTAGCTGCGACAGCATCTGCTCATCGACGCGATCGGCCGTGCGCCGGAGCGCCAGTTCGCGCAGCGCCGTAAGATTGCTCAGCTGAAAAAACTGGTCCATCGCGCGGCGGGCATTGTCGGGCAGATAGACCTTTCCCTCCTTGAGGCGTTGGATCAAATCCTCGGGCGGCAGGTCGACGACCACGATCTCATCGGCGCGCTCAAGAACTTTGTCGGGAATGGTTTCGCGCACCGTAACTCCGGCGATGCGTTCGACCACATCGGTCAGGCTTTCGAGATGCTGAATGTTGAGTGTCGTCCAAACGTCGATTCCGGCCTGCAATACGCCCTCGACGTCCTGGTAACGTTTCGGATGAACTAGCCCCGGCGCATTCGAGTGGGCAAACTCATCGACGAGCAATAATGCCGGGTGGCGCGCGATGGCGGCGTCGATATCGAATTCCATCAGCGTGCGGTTGCGGTAGGCGACCGTCCGGCGTGGCAGCACTTCGAGTCCTTCGAGTAACGCCGCGGTTTCGGAGCGCCCATGCGTCTCGACAACGCCGACAACGACATCGAGCCCTTCGTTCTTCAGCGCGCGCGCCGTAGACAACATGGAGTACGTTTTTCCAACGCCCGGCGCCATGCCAAGAAACACCTTGAGCTTGCCGCGCCGTTGATTAACGGCAAGCTCCAGGAGTGCCTTTGCAGAAGGGCGCCGCGTATCGTCGGGCCGCGAGGTATTGACCATGTGCTATCCGGAACCTGCTCCAAATGTCTGGTCAAGAGCCAAATTGAGCAGCAGAACGTTAACGCGTGGCTCGCCTATGAATCCCAGTGCCGGCCGGTCGGTGCCGTGCGCGACGAGCGTGCGGACACGATCCGGCGAAACGCCGCGCGCTTTAGCCACCGTTGCGATCTGAAGCTCAGCATAAGCCGGACTGATATGGGGATCGAGGCCGCTGCCCGAGGCCGTCACGGCGTCGGCCGGGATGTCGGCGGCGCCTGCCTCGCGCAACTTGGCGACGTCATTCGTAACCCGCTCCAGAAGCTGCTTCGAAAGCGGTCCAAGATTTGATCCGGACGAGGACGACGCGTCGTAGCCGGTTTGGCTCGCTGCCGAAGGGCGTCCATGAAAATAGCGGCTCGACGCGAATGTCTGGCCGATGAGCTGAGACCCAACCACGTGTCCATCGCGAATGACCTGGCTACCGGCCGCTTGCGCGGGGAACAAGACGTTCGCGATCCCGGTGAGCGCCAGCGGATAGGCAAGGCCGGTGAGAGCGGTGAAAACTGCGAGCAAAATGATAGCAGGGCGCAAATACGACAGCATGCGCAGCACTCCTTAAGCAAGACCCAGGGCGGAGACGGCCAGATCCACGATCTTGATGCCGATGAACGGCACGATGATGCCGCCCAATCCGTAGACGAGAAGGTTGCGCCTCAGGAGCGCGCCGGCCCCGACCGGGCGATAGGCGACGCCTTTCAGCGCTAGCGGTATCAGGGCGATGATAATGAGAGCGTTGAAGATGACCGCGGAAAGAATGGCGCTCTGAGGCGTCGCGAGCGACATGACGTTCAACTTGCCAAGCTCGGGATAGGTGGCAACGAACAGCGCCGGGATGATCGCGAAATACTTTGCCACGTCGTTCGCGATGGAAAACGTTGTCAGCGAGCCGCGCGTCATCAGCAGCTGCTTGCCGATCTCGGTGATCTCGATCAGCTTTGTCGGATCGCTGTCGAGGTCGACCATATTGCCGGCTTCTCGTGCCGCTTGCGTGCCGGTTTGCATGGCGACGCCGACATCGGCTTGCGCGAGCGCGGGCGCATCGTTGGTGCCGTCGCCGCACATCGCGATCAAGCGGCCCTTGCGCTGCTCGGATCGAATATAAGCGAGCTTATCCTGTGGTGTTGCTTCCGCGATGTAGTCATCGACGCCGGCTTCGGAGGCGATGGCGGCGGCCGTGACGGGATTGTCGCCGGTAACCATCACGGTCTTGATGCCCATCTGGCGCAGCGCCGCGAAGCGCGTCTTGATCTCGGGTTTGACGACGTCCTTGAGATGGATAACGCCGACCAGGTCGACGCCTTCCGCAACGGCGAGCGGCGTGCCGCCCGTTCGCGCGATTGAATCCACGGCTTGCCGAAATACCGCCGGTGCGCGCTCGATCGTCTGGCCGACCTGCGCCAGCATGGCATCGACCGCGCCTTTACGGATGTTGCGACCGTCAACATCGACGCCGGAGACACGCGTCTGGGCAGAGAAGGGGATAACCTTCGTCGGCACTTTGTTGATGATCTCGGCAAGTCCGTAGCGGCTCCGCGCCAGCGCCACGATCGAACGTCCTTCCGGCGTTTCGTCGCCAAGCGATGCCAAGTACGCCGATTCCGCGACATCGTGCTCCGTATGACCGGGAACCGGGACGAAGGCGCTCGCGAGCCGGTTGCCGTAGGTGATGGTGCCTGTCTTGTCGAGAAGCAACGTGTCGACGTCACCTGCGGCCTCGACCGCGCGGCCGGAGGTTGCGACGACATTGAAACGAACGAGACGGTCCATGCCCGCGATGCCGATGGCCGATAACAGCCCGCCGATCGTCGTCGGGATGAGCGTGACGAGCAGAGCCACGAGCACCGTCACCGAAACCTCGGTCGCCGAATAATAGGCTATGCCCCAGAGCGTCGTAACCGTGATGAGCAGGATCAGGGTCATGCCGGACAGCAGGATCGACAGCGCGATTTCATTCGGCGTTTTCTGCCGCTCGGCGCCTTCGACCAGGGAGATCATGCGGTCAAGGAACGACGAACCCGCAACCGCCGTCACCCGCACGATGATCCAATCCGACAACACGACCGTGCCGCCGGTCACCGCCGAGCGATCGCCGCCCGACTCTCGAATAACAGGCGCGGATTCGCCGGTGATCGCGGATTCGTTGACCGAGGCGATACCTTCGATGACTTCGCCATCGGCGGGGATCATGTCTCCGGCTTCGACCAGCACGACATCGCCGGCAACGAGATCTTGCGCGGGCTTCGGCTCCCACGGATCATCTTTCGTGTCGTCCGGATGAAGCAGAAGCTTGGCTATCGTGTCGCTGCGCGCACGCCGGAGCGCGTCGGCTTGCGCTCGGCCGCGGCCTTCAGCCACCGCTTCGGCAAAGTTGGCGAAGAGAACCGTGAACCACAGCCACGCCGCGATCTGCCCAGTGAAGAGAAGCCCACTATGACCCATGGCGATATCGCGGATGAAGATCAGTGTGACGAGCGCCGCCACGACACCCGTCACGAACATCACCGGATTGCGGACGAGCTTTCGCGGCGCGAGCTTGCGCACGGCATCGACGACGGCACGGCGGAGAATGGATCGGTCCAGTAAACCGTAAATCGCGCGCTTGCTCATTGTTGCCTCCTCAAAACGTCTTGCCGGCCAGCATCAGCAGGTGCTCGACGATCGGCCCGAGCGCGAGGGCCGGGAAATAAAGCAAACCGCCAAGGATCAGGATGACGCCGGTAAGCAAGCCGCAGAACAACGCGCCATCGGTCGGAAATGTACCGGCCGAGGCGGCTGTCTTCGTCTTGAGCGCAATTGAACCTGCGATGGCCATCACGGGTACAACGTAGGCGAAGCGTCCGAACATCATCGCCAGGCCAAGCGTCGTGTTGAACCACGGCGTATTGGCGTTGAGACCGGCGAACGCCGAGCCGTTGTTTCCCGTTGCCGACGAATAGGCGTAAAGAATTTCTGTCAGGCCGTGCGGGCCGCCGTTGGCAAGGCTCGCGAGTGCCGTCGGAAGAACGGCGGCAATGGCAGTGAAACCGAGGATGCAGAACGGCAGCACGAGTAACGCTAGCATCGCAAGCTTCATCTCACGCGGCTCGATCTTCTTGCCGAGGTACTCCGGTGTTCGCCCGACCATCAGGCCGGCGACGAACACGGCAAGCAGCGCCATGACGATGATGCCGTAGAGCCCGGATCCGACGCCGCCGGGAAGAATCTCGCCAAGCTCGATCATGAACAGCGGAACGATGCCGCCGAGTGGGGTCAGTGAATCATGCATGGCGTTGACGGCGCCGCACGACAGCCCCGTGGTCGCGACGACATAGAGCGCGGTCAGCGCTTGTCCAAAGCGGATTTCCTTGCCTTCGAGATTGCCGGAGGAAGGATCGACGCCCGCTGCCGTGAGCAGCGGATTGCCCGCAACCTCGGACGCATAGACGATTGCCGTCCCAACGATAAAAAGCACGCCCATGACAGCAAGCAGCGTGAAGCCTTGACGCCGGTCGCCGACCATACGTCCGAACGTGAATGTCATCGCGGTCGGAATGAGCAACATGCTCCAGATCGACAGGATGTTCGACCAGGCATTGGGATTCTCGAACGGATGCGCGGCGTTGGCATTGAAGAAGCCGCCGCCGTTGGTTCCGAGTTGTTTGATCGCTTCCTGGCTCGCGACCGGGCCGAGCGCAATGGTCTGCTTCGCGCCTTCCAGCGTCGTTGCCGAGACGCTGGCGGAAAGTGTCTGCGGCACCCCGGAGGCGACATAGAGGATCGCGATCAAGATCGACAGCGGAAGCAGGACGTAAAGCGTCGCGCGCGTAACGTCGATCCAGAAGTTGCCGATTTCTCTCGTGCCGCTGCGGGCGAAGGCGCGTGTCACCGCAACTGCAAGGGCAATGCCGGTTGCTGCGGACAGGAAGTTCTGAACGGCAAGACCGGCCATCTGCACGAGGTGGCCCATCGTCGTCTCGCCGGCGTAGGATTGCCAGTTGGTATTGGTGACGAAGCTCATCGACGTGTTGAAGGCCAGTCCCGGTTCGACAGCCCCAAAATTCTGCGGATTGAGCGGCAGCACATGCTGCAGCCGCATCAGCGCATAGAGGAAAAGGAATCCCGCGCCGTTGAAGATGAGCATCGACATCGTGTAGGAGAGCCAGCTCTGCTCGGAATTCGGCTTGACGCGCGCAAACACGTAGAGCCCGCGTTCCACCGGAGCCAAAACACGCGAAAGCGCGGTGTGGTCTCCCGCGAACACGCGCGCCATGTAGAGTCCGAGCGGCCAAGCCGCCGCGAGAACCGCGCCGAGCACCAGCGCAATCTCAAACCAACCCGCGAAAGTCATGCAATGAGCCCTCCGGGGCCGCTAGAATTTTTCGGGCCTGATGAGCGTGTAGACGAGGTACACGCCCAGCCCGATGGCGACGATGAGGCCGATGATGGGATCGCTCATTGCCGCCTCACAGCCAGCTGCAAAGCTTGGCGTATCCGATCATCAGACCGAAGCAGCCGAGACCGAGGAGGAGATAGACAATATCGAGCATCGCTCTGTTCCGCTCCAAATTGACTGACCGGCGGAACATGAGGAAAAGCGCATCAAGTCTCGATTGGGAAATCGCGACACCGATATAAAGAACGCATAAAGGCGACGGAAGCGAACGGCGGGGTCGGATGACGCGATGCTCTGAAGTATTTTTCTGAGCCGATGGACAAACAGATCGGTTCTTTTCTCAAGGCCGATCGCGTCTGAAACCGGTGAACGAAACTCTAGGTTCGTTCTCAAAACAAACATGTTCGCATAGCAGCAGGCGATTGGTTACTTCAATTCAAGCGCGGCCGCCCCGACCGACGCCGCCACTGCCAGCCTGCCTGCGCGCAATTGCGCCTCTGGTCGTTGTCAAATTTCTCTCATATATCCAGGCGTATATAACAAAAAAATAAACAACGTGATGCAGGGAGCGTCAAACGAACCCAAGCGTGGCCGGTAGTGATGCGCGTGGAGAGACGCTTTTGCGAGATACTCATCGATCTAACGATAGCCAAGACAACCTGTCGCCTGAGCAATTGATCGATCAGACGGCACTCGCGAGTCTCGGTCAACTCACATCCGGGCTCTCGCCGATTGGTCTGACCTTGGCTGTCCTGGATTGGAGCATGCATCTGGCAGTGGCTCCAGGAAAGCGGATTGCGCTCGCCGAAGCGTACGGTCGGCTTGTCGCGGACGCCATGCAGCGCGCGGCGCGATTTCCTGCCGAGGAAGGCGATAAAAACAAAACCTCCGCACAGCGCGACCCTCGCTTTTCCGGCGACGCTTGGAATCAGTTCCCGTTCCAGCTCTGGGCGGATACCTTCTGCGCCGTCGAGGACTGGTGGGCGAGCGCGACGCGTGGCGTGCCGGGTGTGTCCCCGCATCATGAAGCCGTTGTGTCCTTCGCCGTGCGCCAATGGCTCGACATGTGGTCCCCGTCCAATTCTCCGTTGGCCAATCCGGCTATCGCGCAGCAGACGCTCCGCGAAGGCGGTCTCAATCTCGTCAGAGGCGCGCAAATCTGGCTCGAGGACGCCAAGCGGACTGCGGGTGGAAAACTTCCGGCGGGCGTCGAAGCATTCAAGGTCGGTGAGACAGTCGCGGCAACGCCGGGGCAAGTCATCTTTCGCAATCATCTGATCGAACTGATCCAATACGCTCCGATCGGAGAGAGCGTGCATGCGGAACCGATCCTGATCGTTCCCGCATGGATCATGAAGTACTATGTCCTCGATCTTTCGCCGCACAATTCACTCATCAAATTTCTCGTGGACCAAGGCTTCACGGTCTTCTGCATGTCCTGGCGCAACGTCTCTGCTGAGGATCGCAACTTATCGCTCGAGGATTATCGCAGGCTCGGCGTGATGGCGGCGCTCGACGCGATCTCGGCCATTGTGCCGGATCACCGCGTTCACGCCGCCGGATACTGCCTAGGCGGAACTCTGCTCAGCATCGCCTCGGCCGCGATGGCGGAAACCGGCGACGATCGGCTTGCGAGCGTGACGCTGCTCGCCGCCCAGACCGATTTTACGGAACCCGGCGATCTTCAGCTGTTTATCGACGATAGTCAGGTTGCGCTTCTGGAAGCGCTGATGGGGCAAAGCGGAACGCTCGAGTCGTCGCAAATGGCTGGCGCCTTCCAGCTTCTGAAATCCAACGATCTGATCTGGTCGCACATGATCCATGACTACCTCATGGGGGAGCGCAGCCAGATGATCGATTTGATGGCCTGGAACGCCGATGCGACGCGCATGCCCTTCCAGATGCACTCGGATTATTTGCGCAAACTGTTCCTGCGCAATGATCTCGCGAGCGGCCGCTATGTCGTCGACGGCAATCCGATAGCATTGCAGAATATCCGCACGCCGATTTTCGCGGTCGGAACCGAGCGCGATCATATCGCGCCCTGGCGTTCGGTTTATAAAATCCACTATCTGGCGGATACCGACGTGACCTTTGCTCTGACGAATGGCGGCCATAACGCTGGCATCGTCAACGAGCCCGGACATTCGAACCGCCATTTCCGTCTGCAGACGAAAGCAGCGAACGACATCCGCCTCAGCGCCGATGAGTGGTTTGCCGCGGCTCAAGTCAAGGACGGTTCGTGGTGGCCGGTTTGGGCGGCTTGGCTCGCGACGCATTCCTCGTCCGAGAAAGTTCCGCCCCCGACAATGGGCTGCGAAGCCAAGGGCCTTCCGCCGCTAGCCGTCGCGCCCGGAACCTATGTACTGCAACGATGACAGCTACGATCCCACAGATACGCCTGGCCAATCGCACTTTCGACGAACTCGAAATCGGCGAAAGCGCCTCGCTCACCCGTCTCGTCAGCGAGGACGACATCAAGCTGTTCGCGGCGACATCGGGCGACGTCAATCCGGCGCATCTCGATGCAGCCTATGCGGCAACCGATATTTTCGGACACGTCGTCATTCATGGCATGTGGACCGCAGCGCTGCTGTCGACGTTGCTGGGCACGCAATTGCCGGGACCCGGAACGATCTATCTCGGTCAAGATCTGCGCTTTCGTCGTCCGGTCGCTCCGGGCGATACTGTCACGGCGACGGTAACGGTGCGCGAGAAGGGACCGGAAAAACGCGTCGTTCTCGATACGATATGCGTCAATCAGAATGGCAAGGAAGTTCTGTCCGGCCAGGCGACGGTCATCGCGCCGGGAGAGAAGCTGAGCCTGCCGCGCATCCCCGTGCCGGAAGTTGCGCTGCGCAGTCACAGCCGTTTTGACCAATTCCTCGAGCGTGCGAAAGCGCTGCCCGCGTTGCCGACGGCCGTTGTCCATCCGTGCAGTCCCGAGGCAATCTCCGCCGTGATCGAGGGCAAACTGGAAGGCTTGATTGAACCTGTTCTGATAGGACCGCCTCATAAAATTGCTGCGGCTGCCGAGAAAGCGGGCGTTTCAATCGACGGCCTGCGCATCGAGGCAACGGAGCACAGCCACGCGGCCGCAGCCAAGGCTGTCGAGCTTGCCTCGGCAGGCGCCGTTCATGCGTTGATGAAGGGCAGCCTGCATACCGATGAATTGCTCGGCGCGGTCGTTGCGGCGCAATCTGGGCTGCGGACGGACCGGCGTATCAGCCATGCCTATGTGCTCGATGTGCCCGCGTATCCCAAGCCGCTGATCGTCACGGATGCGGCGATCAACATCATGCCGTCGCTCGATCAGAAGCGCGACATCTGTCAGAATGCCATCGATCTGATGCATGTGCTGGGGGTGCCGGAGCCTTTGGTTGCCGTTCTCGCAGCCGTCGAAACGGTCAACCCCGCGATGCCCGCGACGCTCGACGCGGCCGCCCTGACGGTGATGGCCGCGCGCGGTCAGATCACCGGCGCGAAAGTCGACGGCCCGCTGGCGTTCGACAATGCCATCAACCTCGATTCCGCACGCATCAAGGACATCGTCTCGCCGGTTGCGGGTCGCGCCGACATTCTAGTCGTTCCCAACCTGGAAGCGGGCAACATGCTCGCCAAGCAGCTCATTTATCTCGCTGGCGCCGACGCTGCCGGTCTCGTGCTCGGCGCGCGCGTTCCCATCATCTTGACCAGCCGATCCGATACGCTGCGCGTGCGGCTGGTGTCGGCGGCGTTGGCTAAGCTCGTCGCGGAACATCGGACCAGCGCGACGGCATGAGCGAAATCCTGATCACGTTCAATCCCGGGTCGTCGACGATCAAGCTCGGTCTCTACCGGATGGGCGACGATCAGCCGGTGCGATTGGGCAGGGGCATCATCGATCTCAGGCGGACGCCGTTGCAATTGCACGTCGTCGAAGGCCCGGCCGTCGCCGAGATTCCCTTGCGCGCCGAGGTAACCGACGATCTGCACGAGCTTATCGATGAGACACTTGGCTGGCTGACCGACCACTTCGCGTTGCAAGGCATAGCGGCTGTCGGTCATCGCGTGGTGCACGGAGGAGATGCTTTCTCCGCGGCGGTTTTGATCACCGATGACACGCTGGCGACGATCTCCCGCTTCGCCGATCTAGCGCCGCTGCATCAGCCGCAGAGCCTCCGGTTGATCCGGGCGATCCGTCATCTGCGCCCCGACTTGCCGCAAACAGCGTCTTTCGATACCGCATTCCACAAGACGCAGTCGGATGTCGTGCGCCGCTTCGCTCTGCCGCGCGCGATGTTCGACGCCGGCGTGAAGCGCTACGGATTTCATGGCCTGTCCTATAAATTCGTTTCAACGCGGCTGCGCGACCTCGCTCCCGATCTCGCTTCCGGGCGTGTGGTCGCCGCGCACCTCGGAAGCGGCGCCAGTCTTTGCGCGCTGAAAAACGGGCGAAGCCGCGATACGAGCATGGGCTTTTCGACGCTCGACGGAATTCCTATGGCGACGCGCTGCGGCGCGCTCGACCCGGGCGTCGTTATTTACCTGCTGAAGCAGCAAGGCCTGCCGCTCGAAAGCGTCGAAGACATTCTCTACCACCGCTCGGGCCTGCTCGGCGTCTCCGGCATCAGCGCCGACAGCCGCGATCTGCTCGCGAGCGTCGAGCCCGCCGCGCGCGAAGCGATCAAACTGTTCACGCACCGGATCGCGCAGGAAATTGCAGCGCTCGCGACGACGATCGGCGGCCTCGACGCAGTGATTTTCACGGCCGGTATCGGCGAACATCAGCCCGCGATCCGCGCCGCCGTCTGCGCGCGGCTGTCATGGCTCGGCGTGGCGTTGAACGAAAGCGCGAATAGCAGCAACGCCACGCGCATCGACGCAAAAGACAGCAAGGTCGGCGTCTTCGTCATTCCGACGGACGAAGAGCAGGTGATCGCCGCCGAAGCTTGCGCGCTATTGAAATTGAACAGAGAGACCTGATGAAACCGATCGTCGATCTTACCGGCAAGCGGGTGCTCGTCGTAGGCATCGCCAATAAGAGCAGCATTGCGTATGGCTGTGCCGAGGCGCTGCAGTCCGCCGGCGCCGACCTGGCGGTGACGTACCTCAATGCCAAGGCCGAACCGCATGTGAGGCCCTTGGCCGAACCGCTCAACGCCTCGATCGTCGTGCCGTGCGATGTGCGCGTTCCCGGCGAGCTTGAGGCGGTATTCGAAACCATCCGTACGTCCTGGGGCCGTCTCGACGGCATCGTGCATTCGATCGCGTTCGCGCCGCGCGAGGATTTGCACAATGGCCTCGTGCACTGCTCGGCGGACGGCTTTGCCATGGCCATGGATGTCTCGTGCCACTCCTTCATCCGGATGGCGAAATTGGCGCTACCGTTAATGGCCGATGGCGGCAGCCTGCAGACGGTGAGTTTCTTCGGCGCCAATCGCGTGGTCGAACATTATAATCTTATGGGACCGGTCAAGGCAGCATCATCGGGTCCGGTGGTCACCCGCGCGGCCTCGGGCATTGATCGTTTTGACGACCTTCTGGAGAAAGCGCGAGAGCGCGCGCCCGATCATCAGCTTGTCACGATCGAGCAGATCGGACGCATTTCGGCCTTCCTCGCCAGCGATGCCGGAAGCGCGATGACGGGCTCGACCTCCTACGCCGATCATGGTTTTCACATCGTCGCGTGACGCGCGGCGATTGCTGCGCATCAATGCGGACCGCGCAGCCCCGTCCGAGATCTGTAATAATCCGCGTTTAACTCTTATATGACGCAGTCAATCTGGAACGAGAAATCATATGAATAATTGGCGAATTGTTACGCGATCAGGTTTGAAGTTGAATATTCGCGCGGTGACTTCGGATGACGATGCGCTGTTGTCGGACTTCTTCCATCACATCCGTCCTGAGGATTTGCGCTTCCGCTTCCTCTCGAGCATCAATGAAGTGGGTGCCGAGCAAATCCGGCGCATGACCCATATCGATCACAAAGCCAACGAAACTTATGTGGCGTTCAGCGAAGACGACGGAGTCGTCGTCGCCGTGGCGGCGCTTGCCGGCGATGAGGCGAAACAGAAAGGCGAAGTCGCGATTTCCGTTCACGCAGACCATCACCATCAAGGCATCGGCTGGGAAATGCTGACGTTGCTCGCCGATCAGGCCGCGGCGCGAGGATTGAAAACGATTGAATCGATCGAAAGCCGGAACAATCACGAGGCGATCGAGGTCGAGCGGAATATGGGCTTTGCCGTCTCGTCCTATCCCGGCGATAACACACTCGTGCTCGTCTCCAAGCAATTGTCCTAATCGGAACCTGCGGAATTCTCCTGGCCGTCGGAGAATTGCGATTCGGCGCATCGGAGAATTGCGGCAATTGACCGATAGGCGGCAGGGCGAATGGAGGTGAGGCGCGTCGTGCCGCCCGTCGCGTCACAGACCATTCTCCCCGCACGTCCTATGCAACGCGTTCGCATGTGTTGCGCTATCTCGCCTCAGCAAGCATCGCACGTTCCGCACAATCTCCATCGAATGTCGAACTAAGATAACTTGTCATGAACCGGCGGTGCCACCGTCCACATACAACATCCCCACATAAGCGTTTCACCCCAAGCAATCGCATCACGAGCCCCAGTGACGCACTTGACTTAAATCAAGGTTGCTAACCGTTCATCATCCGAGTGTGCGCTTCCCTGGTGGGATCGGGAGGCAGCTTTGCAAGATGTATTGGACGAGCGCTCAGGTTTAAGCGACTCGCTGGCGCTGATTGGCGCGGTCATAACCGGCGTGATCGGTCTGATCTTCGCCGTCGCCGGAGAGGAGGAAATCCTCCGGCTTCAGGGGCTTTTCTTTTTGGCGGCGGCGGTGGCGGCGGGCTTATACGTCGCAACGCATCCGACCAACATCAGGGAAGAAAAACGCTCCGGCTATTTCGACGGGCCTATTCGCGTTGCGACGATCGCATGTGTCTTCTGGGGCGTCGTCGGATTTCTGGTTGGCGACATTCTCGCTTGGCAGCTGTCGTTCCCGGCTCTGAACCTCGATCTGCCGTGGACCAACTTTGGTCGCCTGCGCCCGGTGCATACTTCGGCCGTCGTGTTTGCGTTCGGCGGCAACGCCCTCATCGCGACGTCGCTTTACGTCGTCCAGCGCACGAGTCAGGCACGGATGCCAGGCAAATGGGCGCCGTGGTTCGTCGTCTGGGGTTATCAGCTTTTCATCGTCATCGCCGCGTCGGGCTATTTGATGGGCGTCACGCAAAGCAAGGAGTACGCCGAGCCCGAGTGGTATGCCGACATCTTTCTGACGGTCATATGGGTCACGTACCTGCTCATCTTCCTCGGCACGCTCAAAGGCCGCAAGGAACCGCACATCTATGTCGCCAACTGGTTCTACCTCGGCTTCATCGTCACGGTGGCGATGCTGCATGTCGTCAATAATCTCGCGCTGCCGGTGTCGTTCCTCGGAACGCTGAGCTACCCGCTGTTTCCCGGTGTCCAGGGCGCGATGACGCAATGGTGGTACGGGCATAACGCCGTCGGCTTCTTCCTGACGGCCGGCTTCCTCGGCATCATGTACTACTTCATCCCGAAACGCGCCGAACGCCCGGTCTACTCCTACCGGTTGTCGATCGTGCACTTCTGGTCGCTGATCTTCCTCTACATCTGGGCAGGCCCGCACCATCTCCACTACACGGCTCTGCCGGAGTGGACGCAGACGCTCGGCATGACGTTTTCGATCATGCTGTGGATGCCGTCATGGGGCGGCATGATCAACGGCCTCATGACGCTCTCGGGCGCATGGGACAAGCTCAGGACCGATCCCGTCATCCGGCTGCTCGTCGTCAGCGTCGCTTTCTACGGAATGTCGACGTTCGAAGGCCCGCTGATGTCCATCAAAGAGGTCAACTCGCTCTCGCATTACACTGACTGGACGATCGGACACGTTCACTCCGGCGCGCTGGGTTGGGTCGGCATGATTTCATTCGGCGCCGTCTACTGCCTCGTGCCGTGGCTGTGGAAGCGCAAGGGTCTCTACTCGCAGAAGCTCGTCGAATGGCACTTCTGGCTCGCGATGATCGGTATCGTTCTCTACATCTCGTCGATGTGGGTGGCGGGCATCACGCAGGGTCTTATGTGGCGTGCTTTCGACCGCCTCGGCTTCCTCAAATATTCCTTCATCGAAACGGTTGAGGCGCTGCATTGGCCCTACGTCATCCGTGCGACAGGCGGCGTGCTGTTTCTGCTCGGCGGATTGATCATGGCCTACAACGTCTGGCGCACCATTCGTAGTGATGTGTCCGTCGACGTCCGGGATCAGCCTGCGGTGGCCGCTGCGCCCGAGCTGCGCCCCGGTGCCATCGCAATGCCAGCCGAATAACAGGAGCGATAATCGTGAACCACGCGATCTTCGAGCGAAACTCGATTATTCTTTTGATCGGCGCGCTGATTGTCGTGTCGATCGGCGGCATCGTCGAAATCGCACCGTTGTTTTACGTCCAGTCGACGATCGAGAAAGTGCAGGGCATGCGCCCGTACTCGCCGCTCGAGCTTGCCGGACGTGACATCTACGTGCGCGAAGGCTGCTATAATTGTCATAGCCAGATGATCCGCTCGCTGCGCGATGAAGTCGAGCGCTACGGTCACTACTCGCTGGCGGCGGAAAGCATGTACGACCACCCGTTCCAGTGGGGATCGAAGCGCACGGGGCCGGATCTTGCGCGCGTTGGCGGCAAGTATTCGGATGCCTGGCACGTCGAGCACATGCGTGATCCGCGCTCGGTCGTGCCCGCTTCGATCATGCCGGGATACCCGTTTCTCGATCAGACGCTTCTCGATACGTCGAAAATCTCGAAGCGCATGAAAACGATGCAGACGCTGGGCGTTCCCTATACCGACGAGATGATCGCCAGCGCCGACAAGGACGTTGCTGCGCAAATTTCGCCGGATACGAAAGAAGCGAAGGCGATGCTCGCGCGCTACCCGAAGGCGCAGGTGAGAAAATTCGACGGTCAGGCGGCGGGAGAGAACGTCCCTCCGACGGAACTCGATGCCGTCATCGCCTACCTGCAAATGCTCGGCACGCTCGTCGACTTCACCAAGTTCGACGCCAGTGGTCCCAACCTGCGATAGGGAGATCGGGTCTTGGCTTACGAAGACATACAAGTCGTCACGCAGATTGCGTCGCTCGCACTGTTCATGGGCATCATGGTCGTGGCGTACATCTACGCTTTTCGCAGAAGCAACAAAGCTAAATTCGCCGAAGCTTCCGAAATGCCTCTTCGCGACGATGCGCCGCCTGCCGATTGGGATAAGCAATGAGCCATCACAAAAAGATCGACGATGTAACAGGTGTCGAAACAACTGGACACGTCTGGGACGGCGACATCTACGAACTGAACAAGCCGCTTCCTAAGTGGTGGCTTTACTCATTCTATGCCTGCATCCTCTGGGCGATCGGCTATTGGATCGTGTACCCGGCCTGGCCACTGGTCAACAGCTATACGACAGGCGTGTTGGGTTACAGCCAGCGCAGTCAGGTACAGCACGACATCGATGAGTGGAAAGCCGGTCACGCCAAATACCGCACGCAGATCGCGGAGCTTTCGCTCCCCGACATCCGCAAGAACGAAGAACTCTTTCAATTCTCGATTGCGGGCGGCGCGGCACTTTTCGGCGAGAACTGCGCCGGTTGCCATGGGCGTGGAGCGCAGGGCGGCGTCGGCTATCCCAACCTCAATGACGACGACTGGCTGTGGGGCGGCGATCTCGAAAAGATTCACGAGACCATTGCCTACGGCGTCAGGAACGGCAATTCAAAGGCTCACGATACTGCGATGCCGCATTTCGGGACTGATAAAATTCTCGATAATGCGCAGATCAGCGACGTTGCGAACTTCGTTCGTGCGTTCTCTCATCTCGATGTCGACGCCGAGGCAGCCAAACGAGGCTCGCAGATCTTTGCCGACAATTGCGCCGCCTGCCACGGCGAGCAGGGCAAGGGTAATCAGGACATGGGTGCTCCCAACCTGACGGATGCCATCTGGCTTTACGGGAATTCTCAGGAAGCCGTGATGCAGAGCGTTCGCACGGGCCGGGGCGGGATCATGCCGGCGTGGTCGGAGCGTCTCGATCCGGTCGCCGTGAAAATGCTGACGCTTTTCGTGTATTCTCTGGGTGGAGGGCAAGCCGAAGCGGCAAGCGCTCCGGCTTCTGCGGAGCCAACAAAAGCGCAATGACAGCAATGGGCAAACCGAACAAGTTTCTGATCGGAGGGGATGGTGCTCACCCAGCACCGCCCCTGGCTGCACCGCCCCCGGCTACGCCAGCTCATTCGGACTACGTCTCCCGGCAAAAAATATACCCCAAACTTGCTCGCGGGACGTTCCGCAATGTCAAGTGGGCCGTGATGGCGATCACGCTCGGCATCTACTACATCGTGCCCTGGTTACGATGGAACCGTGGCGAGGGCCTGCCCGATCAGGCTATCTTGTTCGACTTTGCCAATCAGCGTCTGTTGTTCGGCCCGATCGAGATCTGGGCGCAGGAATTCTACTACGTCACCGGGCTCTTGGTGCTTGGCGCGCTTGGGCTGTTTCTCGCCACATCGATCGCAGGCCGCATGTGGTGCGGCTACGCTTGCCCGCAAACAGTTTGGACCGATCTGATGATCGCGGTCGAGCGGTTCTGGCAAGGCGATCGCAACGCGCAGTTGCGGCTCGATGAACATGGATGGACGTTCGAAAAAATCTGGAAGAAGTCGGTTACGCATCTCTCGTGGTTGCTGATCTCGCTCGCGACCGGTGGCGCTGTCGTCTTCTATTTTCGCGATGCGCCGACGCTGGGCGTCGAACTGCTGCACGGAACAGCGCCTGGCGTGGCCTACGTCTTCCTCGGGATCTTCGCGCTGACGACTTATCTGCTCGGCGGTTGGGCGCGTGAGCAGGTCTGCATATATATGTGTCCGTGGCCGCGCATTCAGGGCGCTATGGTCGACCGCGACTCGCTTCTCATTTCATATCGCGATCTCCGTGGCGAGCCGCGCGGCGCCCACAAGAAGGGCACGACGTGGGACGACCGCGGCGATTGCATTGATTGCACGGCCTGTGTCGCCGTTTGCCCGATGGGCATCGACATTCGCGACGGCTCGCAGCTCGAATGCATTCAATGCGCGCTGTGTATCGATGCCTGCAACGAGATCATGGATCGCGTGGGTCGTCCGCGTGACCTGATCGCCTACACAACCATAGGCAACCTCGCCAATGCCACGTCGGCACCGCGCGAGGGTTGGCGCATTATTCGTCCGCGTACATTACTTTATACGGCGATGATCACGCTCGTAGCGTCGCTGATGGGATGGTCGCTGTTTAATCGTGCCGATTTCGAACTGAGCGTCATACAGGATCGCAATCCGCTGTTCGTCGTGTTGAGCGACGGCGGGGTTCGCAACGGCTATACGCTGAAAATCGCGAACAAGATCGAGGGCGCGCGGCAATTCAAACTTCGCTTTAGCGGCGTGCCTGGACTGCAGCCAAAATTCGTCGAGTTCGACGGCACCGATCCGATGATCGAGGTCGGTCCGGCCGAGGTGAGGGCGGTCAAGGTGTTCCTGTTGCTGCCCGGAGACAAAAAGAAAGACCTGAAATCCGACGCCGATCCGGTCAAAATCGAACTCGACGACGTTGCGAACGGACATACGACATCGCGCACGACAACATTCAGGAGCCCGCCATGAGCGCAGCCGTTTCATCGAAAGGTGTCATTCGCGGATGGCACGTGCTCGCCGCGCTCGTAGGCTTCTTCCTGACCGTCACCGCCGTCGATTTGATCTTGGTCACCAAGGCCGTTTCCACATTCAGCGGTGACACGGCCGACGCCTACCGCAAAGGCTTGGCCTACAACCATACGCTCGAGGAAGAGGCCATTCAGGACCGGCTCGGGTGGCACGAGAGCCGGTCGTTCGAGCAGCGCACGGGACGTCTTTCGATCACCGTGACGGATGAAAACAAGACTCCCGTCGACGGTCTCCGCTTGCAGGCCGACATCGGACGCGCGGCGACAGACATATTCGATCGCAGCATCATGTTGGAGCCCGTGGGCAGCGGCACTTACGGAGCCGACATCGCCGGACTCGCCGAGGGAGCGTGGACGCTTTCGGTCAAGGCATCGGAGGATGGCAAGATCGTTTATAGATCGAGGGCCCGGATATGGAAGCAGCCCTAGACGCGACAACGGTAACGCATGAGCTGAAGGCGGCAACACGGCAGACGGTCGTGCTCTCGGTGCCGACCATCGTTTGCGGCAATTGCATCCGCTCCGTCGAAAATACGCTTCGCACGTTGCGTGGGGTCGAAGCCGCGCGCGCCAACCTGACGACCCGGCGCGTGTCCGTCGTGTTCGATCCCGCGCTCAATTCGATGGTCGACCTGACGGCGGCTCTCGAACGCGCTGGATTTCCGTCGGCTTTGCTCGCCGACGATGCCGAGACCGAACAGAAGGCCCGTGTCAGCGAACTCGTTCCCCGCGTCGGTGTAGCGGGATTTGCAGCTGCCAACATCATGTTGTTCTCCGTTTCGGTCTGGTCGGGGCAGGCGAGCGACATGGACAGCTCCGTCAGGGAGATGTTTCACTGGCTATCGGCGCTCATCGCGTTGCCGGCAGTCGCCTACGCGGGGCAGCCGTTCTTCAAGTCGGCTCTTGCGGCGTTGAAATCCGGGCGTCTCAACATGGACGTTCCGATCTCGCTCGGCGTCCTGCTGGCGACTGGTATGAGTCTCTTCCAGACGATGCGCAACTCGGATCAGATCTACTTCGACGCCGCCGTCACGCTTCTGTTCTTCCTGTTGATCGGCCGGGCGCTCGATGAGCGCATGCGCACGAAGGCGCGTGGCGCGGCGGAGAATCTACTCGGCCTGCGGGCGAAAAACGCGACGCTCATCGAGAGCGATCAAACGACCAAGGTCATTTCGGCAAGCCAGATCAAGCCCGGCATGATCATCGCGGTCGCGGCGGGCGAGCGCGTCGCCGGCGACGGCGAAGTCATTTCCGGCGAGAGCGAAATTGACGAAAGCCTGATCAGCGGCGAAACACGGCCGCGCGCCGTGTCGACCGGCGATGCCGTCTACGCCGGAACCGTCAATTGCGGCGGGGCATTGCGCGTCCGCATCACGGCGGCGGAAGAAAACACACTGTTGAGCGAGATCGGCCGCATGATGCTGGCCGCCGAGCAAAGCCGCGGCCGCTATGTCCGCCTCGCCGATCGCGCCTCGCGCCTCTATGCTCCTGCCGTCCACGTTTTAGCGCTGCTGACATTCACCGCCTGGATGCTGATCGGCGCGCCCTGGGATCAGGCGCTGACCTACGCCATCGCGGTTCTGATAATTACCTGTCCGTGCGCTTTGGCGCTTGCGGTTCCCGCCGTGCAGGTCGCCGCGATGAGCCGCTTGTTCAGCAAGGGCGTGATCGTCAAGGCTCCCGATGGACTGGAGCGTCTCGCCGAAATCGATTGCGTCGTCTTCGACAAGACGGGAACGCTGACGACGGGCGAGCTGCGCCTCGAGACGAACGGCAACGTCGATACGGTGGCGCTTGGCCGGGCCGGAGCGATCGCAGGAACGAGCAAGCATCCTTACGCGCAGGCGCTCGCAAAGGCGGCCCGAGAAGAAGGCATTCGCGCGCACGCTGTCGACGATGTACGCGAAGTGCCGGGCTCCGGCCTCATCACCGCCTCGGGAGGCCTTGAAGAAAAAGTTGGATCGGCAGCCTGGGTCGGCGCCGAAGAGGGCCTCGCCTCGATCTGGTACCGGGCCAAAGGCAAGCCCGCCGTCGGCTTCGACTTCATCGATGAACCGAGGAAGGATGCGACCTCGTGCGTGTCCGAGCTTCAGCGCTCAGGCTACTTGGTCAGCCTGTTATCGGGCGACCGGCGTGAGGCCGTCGAGCAGACAGCCGCCGTTTGCGGCATCGAAGGATGGGCCGCCGAGGTTCGTCCCGACCAGAAACTGCAGACGATCGAAGCGCTGAAGGCTCGCGGCTTGAAAGCCCTGATGGTCGGCGATGGCCTCAACGATGCGCCCGCACTCGCCGCCGGTCATGCTTCGCTGTCGCCCGCATCCGCCATCGACATCGCTCAGAATGCCGCCGATGCCGTCTTTCAAGGCGAACTTCTGCAGCCGGTCATCGAGACGCTGGCGCTTGCCAAGGCGGCTCGCCGCCTGGCGCTTCAGAACTTTGCGATCGCCATCATCTACAATTCGGTTTTCGTGCCGCTCGCGATGCTGGGCTACGTGACGCCGTTGATCGCGGCGTTGGCCATGTCGGGTTCGTCGATCACGGTGACGGCCAACGCGCTTCGGCTCCGTTCAATGAAGTTGCATCTTCCAGAGATCGGAACATCGCCATGACCGCGCTTGCCTGGCTCATTCCTGCTGCGTTGACGCTCGGTATGATGGGGCTCGCCGCCTTCCTATGGGCACTGCGCAGCGGTCAATTCGACGATCTCGAAGGCGCCAAGTGGCGCGCCATCAGCGACGATACCGATGTCGCCGGTGCACCGCCCGAACGAGGCCCGGCGGGAGATGCTTGAGCAAAGCTTCATTCATGGTGCCGCAGCGGGGCTCGCGAGCGCATTCCATTGCGGCACGATGTGCGGCGGCATTGCCTGCGGAGCCAATCTACTGCTCGGAGCGACGACGCCGGGCGAAAGAAACCTCAATCTCGCGTTGCTGCAGGTCGGACGCATCGCGACCTATTCCGTAATCGGCGGCGTCGCGGGCGCGTTCGGCGGATCGGTTCTGGCGAACTCACCCTTGAGTAATCCCGCCGTGCTGCAGTGGGCAACGGCGGTCTCTCTGCTCTGGATGGGGATGGTGCTCGCCGGGCTGATGCCGAGACTGGCCGTCATCGATCACGGCATGCAGGCGCTCGCGTCACGTGCGAATACGCTGCTCCGGCCCGCGGGTCGAACCCGGTATGTTGCGCCGATGACGCTCGGTGTCGTCTGGGGCCTCAACGCCTGTCCGATGGTCTATGGAGCAGCGTTTCTTGCGTCGCTCACGCAGACAGGAGTGCAGGGCGCAACGTTCATGCTGGGCTTCGGCGTCGGAACGGTGCCGGCCGTGATTGCGTCAGCCTATGGCGTTTCGTGGCTGAACCGGCGCGCCCAGGGTACGAGCTGGAAACTGTTTGCCGGTCTCGCTCTCGCGGCGGGCGGCGTTGCGGTCATCTATTTCCCGCAGCATTTCGCGAGCTTGTTGTGTATCGTGAAATAGCCTGCCGTTTTTGCTCAATTCGCGGAAAGTAAAAGCGAGTGCGATCGATCGCACTCGCTAAGTCACGCGGATTCAAGAACCGCTACTGTCCACCCAGAAACGTCCATCTAGGATTTGAAGAACTGATAATCGGGTAGTGCCTTCAGCGAATCCTTCGTGCCGTCGGTGACGACCTTGAGGCTCGATCCGTCGCGGGTGATCTTGAGGTTACTGAACGGAACGGCGACATACTTGTCGCCAATGCCGAGGAACCCGCCAACGCTCAGCACGACTTCGTCCATAGATCCATCGGCTTTGAGAACGATATCTTCAATGCTGCCGATATTTTCGTTGGCGCTGTTGTAGACCTTGGAGCCCACAAGCTTGCTGGTGCGAAATTCGTCCGCAGTCTGCATATTGTCGACGGCAAAGACGGGAGTTGCCATTGCGCTCGTTGCAAGAACCGCAGAAGCGGCAAGGCTCTTCAGAAAAACACGGGTCATGTATGCCTCCATTTCACAGATGCATACAAAGCGCCCGAGCCTGCCATTGGTTCCCGGTCACGAGACCGCGATCGTCGCAGGATTTAGAGATCTGGGAACTTCCCATTTTCGAGGAAGTTGGGGTTATAAGCTCTCTACGCGCTATAACGCTTCACGAACAGAAGCGCGCAGGCGAGACATGCGGCCGTTGCGCCGCCGATGATGATGATGGCGAGCCAATCCGCGCCCGCGTATCCCCAGAATGCGCTCATCGTGTCGTCTCCGTCAGTAGTCCCGTATCCATCATCCGTGTTTTTCCGAATTCCGTGACGGCGTAGAAAAAGGTCAGCATCGACTTCCCGCGGATCGTCGTCAGTTGCGATTGAAGCCGGGTGATCACGCCCGCTGCGGCCAATTCATCGAGTGCGATGCGAATGGTATTTTCCCAATAGTCGCCCGAGCGACCGTACTCCCGGAGTGTCCGAGCGATCAGCTCTTCGTCCCATAAGCCGGCGGAGCTGTTGAGCTCGACCAGCAGGAAGCCCTTCTGGTGCAGCTTCATGGCGTTTTCGGTCCTGTATCGGTATCGCGCAGTTGGGCAACGGATTCGGCGGGCTCGCTGAACATGACGAAACTGCCAAGCACCGTCAGCACCAACCCGATGATGAAATACCACTCCGGCAGCTGCAGCGTGAACATGGCGATGAAGATGAGTGCGAAGATCGCGTAGAGGTTTCCAATTGCCTCGCCGCGGCCTACGCCGATGAGGGTAAAGCTTTTGTAGAACGACGTGTAGCAGTACGCGTGGCAGGCCGAGGCAAGGACGATCCACAGCATGGCCCTGCCGTGCGTCAGGGTATCGACAACGAGAGTGCCGATCGGAAACTGCGTGAAAAGCGCCAAGAACGGCAGGATCAAAATGCCCCAGAAAAGGACCTCGAAGCTGAAGCGACATTGAATGCCGGCGTCGGGATCGGACACGTCGATCGCTCGTGCTGCAACCGCGCCTTCCAGTCCCCAGCCGAGCGCCGACATGATTCCGCCGACGTATCCGAGCCAGACGTGATTGCTTGAAATGTCGAGTTCGCCGAACAGGCTAGGACCGTAAATGGCAATTCCACCCATGATGATGATCGCCATGCCGAGGGCGGCGCGTCCGGTGATCCTTTCCTTGTACCACAGCCTCGCAACCACGGCGCCGATGACCGGATAGAAGAGCGATGTCACAGCCGCGAAAACCGGGCCAACGAAACCCATCGCCATGTATGAACCGAAGATCGCGAGCGGTCCTCCGCAAAGAGATGCGAGCGCGTACCATTTCGAAATCCGGCGGAAGCGGACCAGCGTGCGGCCGTAGTCCGCGATCTTGCCAAGCGCTCCGTTCCACAGCAGCAGGAAGGCGAAAACCATGATCGCGTGGATCCATGTCATGACCGCCGTCGCAGCAAGGCGCATGCCCATCTGGTCGGCGGGAATGTCAACGTAGGGTTTTTCGTACCAGAGCGCCGTCCCAGGAACGTACCACGCGCCCCAAAGGATCGCAGTCCACAACGCCCAGGCGAAGCCCCAACGCTGCAAGCGCGCGTAATGCGCTTTGAGTGCTTCCGTTCGAAGCTTGTCAACGGTTTCGGCTGTGGCCATCGGAACGTCCCTATCGTTGCAGAGTTCTCGTTCGCTGATCGCGTTCGCGCGCTGCAACCGCGAAGTCTGCGGCGAACCTGACGCTGCCGTCTTTTCTACGCTCGTTCTCCGATAGATTAGTTTTCACTGGCCTGGATCAGGCAATAGTGCCTATTGGCACTATGTGCGCGGTGCATCTCCGCCCGTGCGGCAGATTTCGGATGCTTGAAAAGTTGGTCGGTCGCAAGCCATGAGCGGCAATTCCAAGAAAGTGCCTGTTACGCGCCTAACGGACGCGCAGTGGTTTCACCGCACCGGCCGCGTCGCAATGTCAATCGGACAGGATACCTTCCATCGGGAATTGCTCGATCTTTTCGGCTCGACGATGAAGCATGAGTCCAGATGGATCATGCGCTATTCGCGCTTCGCCCCGCCCGACATTCTTTTTACGCACAACGTGCCGGACGACATCGTGCAACTTTACACCCGCGAATGCTCCACGATCGATCCGTACGCCAACCACTGGAAGGCGCGCGGAACGCCTGGTGTCCTGACGCTATCGCGGTTAAAAACTGAAAACGTTGAGTTCATCCTCTATTCAAAAATGTTCGGCGCCACCGCCAACGTTTCCGACGAAATGGCGATGTTCTTCACCACCGTCGGACATTGCTGCCTGGCGCTATTCCTGGTGCGGGAAAAGGGAACGTTCTCGTCGTCCGACATCAAAAGGGCCGAGCTGATCTTTCCGGCTCTGGATGGCTATCATCACGCGCATCTCAGTTGGTTGTTCAATGGACTCCGGTACGCGAACCGGAGCGGAATGGATGGCTTCATCAATCGCCCGACTCTCATCCAGGACCGGTTCCGCGAGCAAGTCTATGCGAGCGATTCCTGGGTCCAGGCCGCGGCGCAGGATCCTGCGATCGACGAGATCGTGCACGCCACGGAAAATAAAGCGACGCAAAAGTATGACCTGGAAGATTTCATTCTGCGCTCCGAGGCGCTGGATCGCCACTTTCCCCTGGCGCCGGGCGGACGCATTTATGCGTTGGAACCACGGCCCTTGGTCAAAAACCAACATGAGTATGTCGATCAGGTTGTCGCCACGCTCGGCGACTTCACGCGGCGAGAGCGGGAAATTCTTGCTTTGATCATGATGGGTCACAGCACGGGCGAGATCGCGCAAAAGCTTCAGATCAGCAAGGGCACGATCAAAAACTGCCGTCTGCGCATCTATCGCAAAGCCGACGTGACGTCGGAGCGCGCGCTGGTGAATAAATTCACCGCGACATTCAGGTAGCTCCGCAGCGCGACAGACTTTTCAATGTAACGATCTTCAGCGGGCATTCCCCGAAAGCAATGATCGCAGCGGGTTCGCGGATCGCGCTGCGACGGACGAACGGTCGTATGTCCGGTATCCACGAAAGATGTCAGAGCCGCCGCCGGCCTCTGATCGAGTTTCGGGCGGCTGCCTCAGCAGCTCCAGATACGAAATGGCATTGACATCGACCAGCCCGACCATCGCTGGAATGTAAGGAAGGTCGAGAAGCCTTGCGATCGTGACGCGATGCAGCCCAGACCCTCGCATGATGGCGAACCGACCGGCTGCGTCGATACCGACTTGAACGCCGCCGTATTCACGGAAATTCCAGCGCTTCAATTGTTTCTGGGTCTTGAACACCCTTTCTTGCTCAATCCTGCGGTAGAGTTCGTCAAGCTTGCGGTAGCGGCGCAGTATTGCTGATTTCGTATTGCGCCGTATGCCGGCCCGCAAGAGCTTGACCCGGCTCATGCCTCTTGTGAAGTCCGGTGTTTTTTCCCATGGCAGCCCGTCGCGCCAATGCATCAGGCTGGACTTTACCTGCACGAGGTCTTCGAGCGGTGAAAAGTGTAACCCTCGGCGCTCAAAATCCACGATGCGGCCGCTTATGCGGCGAATACTCAGACCCTCGGGCAGATCCTCAAGATAGAAATTGATCTTTTTCGGATCAACCCAAATGAGTTCGGCAGTTCTCGGCGCGGCCGAGCCAAACACGGCTCGATTCTCCCTGTCTCGATGGACAGCTCGTAGTGCGACGGCTATTTGCTTGATATCGTGGATGGCCATCATGATCTCCAGAATTGAAGAATGATGTTTCGGGCGGCAGCGATCGACGTTTCGATGCCGCCTCCGTTGTAAAACAGGACGTACGTCGTCGGCCTGCGGAGCGATAAATTGTCGAAGATAATGCGATCGTATTTTGTATGTCCGGCTGCTGTCATTTCTCTCTTGCGTTGCGACAGCCGATCTTGCGGAACCAGAAGATGGACGACCGGAATTCGTTGTCCGAATGCGCGCGACAGGCGGGATGTCCAGTGAAGCCTTGGGTTATCGGATTTTCGGTCGACGATGAGAAAATCGATCAGCGCTCGGTCAATGAGCATCAGCTTGTTTCCCGAGACCATGTTCAACAGGGGCAGCGCCGCGGACGCGCGCAGATAGTTGAAGGGCGCGAGGGTGTCGTCGAATTTCTCCCGACCTTGGAGGAGAAGCGGACGGATCAAGGCGACGGCAATCTTGTAAAAAATGGAATTCCGGTACAGCCGTTTGCCGACGTAGCTCTTAAATTTTTCGGGGTCGGCTTCCCGAAGCTGTTTGATGATGCTCGTTTTTCCAGAACCGTCGCAGCCCATAATCGAAATGCATCGCGTTTTTCGCGGAGCATCGAGCCATGCTGCGCTCGCTTCCGCCACGAGCTTGTGGCGCAGTCGCGTCAGGGGCCGTTCGGCAGGCCAGAGCTTATTTTCTGAAAGCAGTTGCCGGCTTACGGCCAAAGCGGCCTCGTCGATCTTCGCCGTTCGCCCGATCCTTGCGAAAACGGCGGAAAGCTCTGGAAATCCCGCCGAAGCGCACGTGCTTTCGTAATTCGCGAGTCTTCGGCGAACCTGTTCGCTTTCGAGCTTCTTCTTCTTGCTGATGAGATGCTCAAGGTAGGTCGCCGCTTCGATAGCCGGCGGCAATCTCACGATGCCGCGCGATGCCGCGAGCAGATGACTGATATCTTCAAACTTGAGGTAGGTCGTTCCACCAGCAAGCTGCCAAAGCTCGATCCAGAAATCGAAACAGATGCTGTTGCGCCCTTCGATGTCGAATATCTCGAGCGCAATCTTGTCGCCGGATCGCGACCGTATGAGCGCATGACATTCGCCATTGAGGCTCCACGCGAAAACCGCGTGCAATAGTGCGTTGACGGACGATGCGCTGGTGAGGAAGTCGACGTCTCCGGCGCATATGTCATTCGCGCTCAGAGGATTTCCGCGAAGCTGCACGAGGCACCACGGACCGCTATGAATCCTGTCGATGATCGAGGCGAGCGCCGATTGCGGCCCTCCCTCCGACGTGCGCCTAGTTTCGTCCTGAACCAAATTCACATTGCTTGCATTCGGGGAAGGGCTCGCTGCTACGCCGGTAATGCTCCATTCGGTGGCAACAGCTTCCAGTTTTTGCGATGTGCTCATGGTCATCATGTTGTCGATGATCCATGCCGCGATCTGCGCGGATACCTTCCTGCGCGCGAAGCAATTGCTCGGATTTCCCAGTTATGTTTCGATGCGCGATCGAAAATGGTGCTGCCGCCAACTGGCGCGCGCGAGATGCCCGACAGTCGAAAGCCGGTTGTCGTAGGACTGAACAGCGCCGCCACTCGGCGGCCTGAGGCGCTCCAAATCAGCACGGTCCCCCCGGCGTCTGAGCTTACTTCGTCAATCAAGCCATATGGCCAAAGCAGGTAAGCCAAATCGCCTAGGTAGAGCGCCCTATTGTTACAAATATGTCAAGAAACAGACATGAAAATGTTGTGTGCATGTGCTGCATCCGTGTCAGTGAATGCTGAGAAACGACAATGTGATGTGTACGCACGAGTGTTCGAAGCGAACTCAGCATTCGAGTTTCCGCTTCACGTTCGCGCGCGCCGGTTGTCTTCCGCCAAGCTGTGTTCGTTTGCAAAACGCGGTATACGGCGCGGCGCGCACCGAGCCGTTGCGACGGACATCGGAGCCGCGGAGGATGCCCGATCTTCAAAGATCGGCTTGTGTCGCCTGATCCTTCTTCAGCACGATCACGCCGTCCGCGTCGCCGACGACAACGTCACCCGGAGAAACGCTGACCGACGCGATATCAACGTCGATATTGAGGCTGCCTTCACCTCTCCGCGTCGATTTTCGCGGTACTGGGCACAACGCATTGATCACAATATCGAGCGTTTGCAGCACGCATGTATCGCGCACCGAGCCGAGGATGATGATGGCCTCCCAGCCGTTCGCCACGGCATCCTTCGCGATCATGTCGCCGAGCAACGCGCAGCGCGTGCTGCCGCCTCCGTCGACAACGAGAACTTTTCCTTGTCCCGGGGTCGCCAGAGCTTCCTTGATGCGCGAATTATCCTCGAAGCATTTGATCGTGACAGCGATGCCTTTGAATATCTTCCGCTTACCAAAGTCGCGAAACAGCGGCGGCAGGAGGCGCGCGTCATCGCCGAAGCGGTCGGATAGATCGCACGTTGCGGGAACGGTCATGTCGGCTCCTTGAGATCGGTCGTTATGCAACTGGATAAGGGGTGAAGCGCCGCTCGTTTTCATCGACGGCGGTGCGACCGCCAATCGGCGGAAATGCGCGCTGCGGACAAGTTGGACGCTCACAGACCTTGCAGCCCGCTCCGATCGGCACCGCGACGCCCGAGCCGGCAAGGTTCAGGCCTTTCGCGTAGACGAGCCGGCTCGCATGACTGAGGTCGCAGCCGAGACCGATCGCAAACGTTTTGACCGGAGCGCCGAAACCACCGTGCCCGCGCGAGACCGTTCGCGCGACCCAAAGATACGTGCGCCCGTCTGGCATTTGCGCGAGCTGTGTGAGAATACGCCCCGGCGTCGAGAATGCTTCGTATACGTTCCATAACGGACATGAACCGCCGACACGCGAAAAATGAAAATCCGTCGCCGACTGGCGTTTCGAAATATTTCCCGCCCGATCGACGCGCACAAAAAATAACGGTACGCCACGCGCCTCAGGCCGCTGCAACGTGCTCAATCGATGGCAAATTGTTTCGAAGCCGACGCCGAAGCGCTGCCCGAGTAGATCGATGTCGTAGCGCAGTGTTTCCGCAGCTTCGAGGAACGGCTTATAGGGCAGCACCAATGCACCCGCAAAATGGTTGGCGAGGCCGATGCGCGCCAGGCGGAACGTTTCCTCGCTGTCGTCCGCGGCGTCCTTCGCCAGCCGGTCAAGCGTGTCGCCGATGTCGAGAAAAGCAAGCTGCGTCGCGATCTCGAACGCCTGCTGGCCAGGATTGAGGTTTGCGGAAAGTTCAAGCGTGCGCCGTGCGCGATTGAATCGCCGTTGCGGCGAAAGCGTATCGGTCGCCGGCACGATGACGATATCGACGCCGTGCTCCGCGCGCAGATAGTGCCTAAGGCCAGTCGCGACATCCCCGATGACGAGATGCGCTTTGCCGAACAGCGCCTCGGCGGCTTCATCGAGCTCCGCGATGTAGTTGTGGCGCGCGTAGAAGTAGTCGCGCACCCTTTCGTAGGGCATCAGCGTCGCGGGTTCGATCTCTTCCGCGCTCAGCCCGAGGCGTGACGCCATCGCGTCGGCGCGTTCGGAAGCCTGACGGGATCGCGCATGCAGCGCGATGATCGCCCGCCCGACTGTCGGCATGTTGGCGGCGATTTCGCGGATTTCCGTCAGCGCGATGGATTCCCCGAGTCCGGGGTCGGCCAGCACTTCTTTTAGATCCGCGATCAGACGCGCTTCCTCGTCCTCGGAAAAAAGCTGCACGTCGACGCCGAAGACGGCGTTGATCTTGAGCAGGATCGGCACCGTCAGCGGACGCTGATTTTTTTCGAGTTGATTGAGATAGCTCGGCGACAGCTCAAGGGCGCGCGCCAGGGCGACCTGTGTCAGCGCGCGCTCCTCTCGAAGCCGCTTCAGGCGAACGCCCATGAAAGCTTTTCTCATGTCGGCCTCAATATTCGCAAAATTCGCAAATTCGCAGATATGGCCTCGCAAAACTCCGCAATTTCAGGAGTTTCGCGAGAATTAGGAATGCGGATATTGCGAATATAAAGTCATTTGGCAAGCGAGGACGGCGATGAAGAGTTCGGAAATCGTGCAGTTGGGGCTAGACGCGGCTCTCGACCGGTTCGATGGCATCGAGCGTCCCTATTCCGTTGCCGACGTGCAAAAGCTGCGCGGCTCGGTGCCGATCCGTTACACGCTGGCGGACATCGCGGCGAAGCGCCTTTGGCATCTTCTCAACGCCGAGCAATATGTCCACGCGCTCGGCGCCGTCACCGGCAATCAGGCGATGCAGATGGTCCGTGCCGGATTGCAGGCCATCTATCTTTCCGGCTGGCAGGTCGCCGCCGACGCCAACACCGCAAGCGCCATGTATCCGGATCAGAGCCTCTATCCCGCGAACGCCGGCCCGGAGCTTGCGCGCCGCATCAATCGCACACTGCAGCGTGCCGACCAGATCGAGCACATGGAAGGCAAGTCGAGCGTTGCGACTTGGTTCGCTCCGATCGTCGCGGATGCGGAAGCGGGTTTCGGCGGGCCGCTCAACAGCTTCGAGATCATGAAGGCTTACATTGAAGCAGGCGTCGCAGGCGTTCACTTCGAAGATCAGCTCGCTTCCGAAAAGAAGTGCGGCCATCTCGGCGGCAAGGTTCTGATCCCGACCGCCGCGCACATTCGCAATCTCGTTGCGGCTCGGCTCGCGGCCGACGTGATGGGCGCTGCGACGCTCATCGTTGCGCGCACCGACGCGGAATCAGCAAAGCTGATCACCTCGGACATCGACGAGCGTGACCGCGAATTCATCGTCAAGGGCGAGCGCACGGCGGAAGGTTTCTATACGTTGCGCAACGGCGTCGACGCCTGCATCGCGCGGGGCCTCGCCTATGCGCCGTATGCCGACCTCCTGTGGTGGGAAACATCGACACCCAACCTCGAGCACGCGCGGAAATTCGCCGAGGCCATTCACGTCAGGTATCCCGGCAAGAAGCTCGCTTACAACTGTTCGCCGTCATTCAACTGGCAGAAGAAGCTTGATCCCGCGACGATCGCAAAGTTCCAGAGCGAGCTTGGCGCAATGGGCTACAAATTCCAGTTCGTCACGCTCGCAGGCTTCCACCAGCTGAACCACGGCATGTTCCAGCTGGCGCAGGGTTATCGCGATCGCGGCATGGCGGCGTATTCGGAGCTGCAACAGGCCGAATTCGCAAGCGAAGCGCACGGCTACGCCGCGACGCGGCACCAGCGCGAAGTCGGCACCGGATATTTCGACGCCGTGTCGCTCGCGATCACCGGCGGGACGTCATCGACGACGGCCATGTCGGGCTCGACCGAGACAGCGCAGTTCCACGGCGATGCAGTCAGGCCGGCGGCCGAATAGCCGCGTAGCGGGAGTTATTTCCTTGAGATCAGCGGACATCATCATCATGGCCGAGCCCTTCAACGGACCGAGAAACGACGATGTCGACGCAGCTATTCGCAAGGTCGCGGATACGCTGCACCGGCTCAATCTGCAAATCCATCAGGCCGTCGAAGCAGGTGCATCGATCGAGCTGATGCGAGCCCATCGTGTCCACAACGGCCGCGGTCAGTGGGGCGATCAAATGGTTCCGATCGTGCGCGTGCCCGATACGCCTTCAAAGGAATAAAAGATGCCACTCGATCCTGCCGAGACGCGCTTCGCCGAGATTGTATTCCCCGAACAGGCCAATCACTACGGCACTCTGTTCGGGGGCACCGCTTTAAATCTGATGAGCAAGGCCGCGGCAATTGCTGCGGCCCGGCGCGCGGGAGGGAGCGTCGTGATGGCGCGCTCCGACCGCGTCGATTTTCACATGCCCGTACTCGTCGGCCAGCTCGTCGAACTCATCGCGCGCGTCGAGCGGGTTGGACGCAGCTCAATGACGGTAAAGGTCGACGTTGTCGCCGAAACACTCGGCAAGGCCGATCGCAAGCTCGCGATGCGCAGCAGCTTCGAGATGGTCGCCGTCGATGAGAACGGCCGCCCGCAACCCATCGCGGCAGAAAACGCCGCTTGATCCGATATCGTTTTTTCGAAAAGGCAAATACCATGGTTCAATCCGCAAACCTTGGCTTTCCGCGCATTGGCTTTAAGCGCGAACTCAAGAAGGCGACCGAAATGGGCCGTTGAATGTTCCGGCTGCCGGCAGCGGACGCTTCGAAAGCTAGAGCCCCGTCTTTGCCGTTTATGTAAACGCTCGCAGCGCAAGGAAACGCTCAGATTCCAAGGCGTCGGCTTAATCCGCTACGGGCCAGGAACGGACATGGCGCGGATGCAAGGGCCCGTTGTAAGAACGGCTGCACGGTGCGCGGAGCACATGTCAGAAAGTCTTTCTCCGAAGGCTTCAGTCGAAAAGCGAAACCTGCTCTGAACGCCATACACAAACGATCGGCACACGGTGCAAAATTGCGACAAGTACACGACATTTGGCTGTCGAAAGCTTGACGGGTTTGCAATAGTGCGATGGCCTGGCATAGGCTAGATTGCCTATTTAATCAGGCCTCATGGCCTAGTGCGGGTGTTTCGAGCGGGAGCCAACCTGATGATGAATGTTGGTTTTCATGGCGATGTGCAAGGTCATTCGGCTCAAGATAAAGAGATCCGATTTTTGCTTGTGTCGGGTGCGTCCGGCGGTGGGAAGTCCACGTTCATTCGCGCTCTCACTCAGGGATGGCTCGACCCGTACATCGTCGCACAGCTACCGTCAGGTTGTGCCAATTGGCCCGTCATTGACGTCAATGACATCCACAAAGAGGGTCTTGCGATTAGCAAGGTGCTGGAGAGCATCGGGCCCGAAAAATGCGCCGTTCTCCATTATGATATCTCGTACATTTTTCGATGGGGACTTCCATCTTATTCCGATGATGCGGCCGACGCTCTTTTTAAGTTAGCCAGCCGCATTGATTGCGTATTCGTTAAAACTGATGGTGCCTGCCTGCGGAGACAGCATCTTGCCCGCGAACGCGAACGAATGCGCCGAAAGAACCGCGCTGAAATCGCATGGCAAAAATGCGTAAGGAAGCCGATGCGTGTTTTTGCGCAAAGTCTTCGTGGGATTCGCCGTCGTCGAGCACAGCACCTCTACGCTCAGCCCGAGTTTCTCGTGCAGTGCTACTCCCTTTGGGAATCGTACGCTCGCGCGCTCGGAGTCTCTTGTCCTGATTATTCTCTGCTGACTGTCGAGCCTGAAAAGACGCTCGATGGCCCTCCGATGTTTCGCCTTGTTCCAACCACGCGTTAGCTCTATTCGGCTCGCTCGCTGCAGTCGAAGAGGATGGCGTGATTGGAAGGGACCAGTGAAATTCAGGGTGACGCCGCGCTAAAGCTGGATGTGCGCGCCATCATTGCCGACAAGCTTGTCCTGCTGGCGCTCGCGCCTGCATGGCTCACTCCACGATTAATTCTGTCATGGGGTGCGCGTGACGTCCTGGCGCTGGAAAGGGACGCCAACCCCCCGAACGGCGCTCGGACCGAATATGGCTTCGTTGCGCGTTTCGACGCCATATCGGACGTTCGCAAAAACAATTGCGATGTCGCAATCCTCCACGGCGCTGCCGTTTCTGCTCTCATCGACAAGCGGATGTTCGGACGATTTCGCTACATTCTCATTCCGAAAATACAAGGAGCAGTTCCGGCGGCCATCGGACTGGCGCGGTACGGACGACGCGGCGGTCTCAAGATCGTCGGCAGCACGACACTGAGGACGACTGGAGGCGCGCGGAGTTATTGGATCTTACGCTCCTCCGTCAAACTGACTGATAACCGCAGGCAATATGCACCTGCCGGTCGAACGCCTCTGGAGATATTGCGTCAGATCTCTCATCTCAATCAGATCGTCTTGCGTTGGAGTGAGAAAATTGAAAGCGGGACGCACTCGGGCGACATGGACATTCTCGTGGCTGCGTCGGATGTTTCTCAGATGCTGGAATGTTTCCGCTCGAGCGTTTCGACCTATCCACTCGATGTCTATACGGACGACGGAAGCGGCGGATTCAGCTATAAAAGCGTACCCTACTACACCTCCAAACTCGCAGTTGCACTACTCCGTTCTGCAACGCTTCGTCCTTCGGGCGTCCGTGTTGCCGACGCCGAGTCGCGCTTTCTCGCCTTCTGCTATCACCTGATGTTTCACAACAAGTCGGAGAAGATCGCGCCCAGCACGCAAGTCATAAATCGCCAGACTTTCAAAAGCCCTCATTACTTCGATGAACTGTCGCGTCTCGCTTTATGCGCAGAGCGCTCAGTGCCGCAAAGCTTTAGCGAAGTCGAAACCTTACTGAAAGATGCGGGCTGCCTGCCGAGCCTCGATTTGATCGGATTTTACAGCCGCCGAAACTCCTTCCTTCAGCATCGCTATTTCGATCAGGCAAAGCGGCCTGCGGGACTGGCGACTTTTTTCATCCGAGACTTTGGCCAAGGCCTCTCCGTAGTGCCGAATGTGCGCGCGAAGCTCGCGGAACATTTCGAGACGCTTTGCGAAGGTCCTGTCGCGCCTGATCAGTACGCCAGCATCCTGACCGGCGTTCGTGGAGGGAACTGGACCGACCCGCAGGGACCCAATGGAATGGCTAAGCCGGTGTACTGGTTCGTCTGCTGGGACGCGCGTCCCAAATCCCCCTCAAAAGCGATGAGAAAGAAGCATCCCCGGCTTGATAATGAGCACATAAGGATCAAGGACACGATCCGAAATGAGTTTGGCGGTGATAAGAGAAAGGTTCCACCTGTCGTTCACTCCAGCGATAACGCGCTCGAAGCGCTCGATCATTTGCGCCACTTACAGCTGCTCGATCATCCCGCTATCGCGGAGCGCATCCGGACGCGCGGTTGATGCGAGCGCGGAGAGCCTCTTAAAAAAAGAAAGTTCTTCACGCACTCGGATGCGAAATTATGGTTTCAGATTTTCAGACAATTAGAGGAACTGCATCCACCGCGATGTAGTCACCGCCAACAACGGGATACCAAAAAAGCTATGGCTGCTTTGGGCCACAAGCGGCCATGCAAAGCAACACTAGACAGCAAGGGCTGGGTGCACTAGAACAAAAAGTGAACATTAAACCCTGATTTTATTCTTGTCATGCCGTTGTCCTCAATTTCCGCAGGCAAAGCATCCGTCCTACTTCGCGAAGTCGTCGCTGCCCCCGGCCATGCGAGCGTCGCGGTCGGTTTTGGCCTGGCCTTAGCTGTGCAGACCATCTCGGCGGCATCAGCATCGCGCGCTGCCACGCTGCTGTGGGTGCGTGAAGCCGCTGCCGTGGTGGAAACCGGAGACGCCTATGGCCCGGGGTTGGCGGCCTTCGGTCTATCCCCCAGTGGCTGCATCATCATCGAAGCGCGCACATCCGTCGATGCTCTGCGCGCCGCGCTCGAAGGTGCGCGTTGTGCGGCACTCGGCGCTGTCGTTCTGGAAATGCGGGCTCCCATCGATCTGACGGCGAGCCGACGATTGAAGCTCGCAGCGGAAAAGTCCGGCGTTGCTATCGTGCTCGTTCGGCTGGGAGGCCATGGCGAACCCAATGCCGCACAACTCCGCTGGCGCGTGCAGGCCGCGCCTCAAGCGTCGGACCGGATGCGGCGCACGGCTTTCGAAATGATCGTGCTGAAGAGTCCGTCAGGGCTCGATGGCAGGCGTAGCATCGTGGAGTGGGATCATGACCGGAAATGCTTCACGCAGGCGTTATCTGTGCCTATGGATGCCGTTCCTGGCATCGGATCGCTGGCAGCGTGAAAACCGGCGTGACGAAGATCGGCCGCTGGTTTTCGTTGCCAAGGCGAAAGGCGTTTCGCAGCTGGCTGCGGTCGATGCCCGGGCCCGGTCTTTGGGCCTGCAATCCGGTATGGCGCTTGCTGATGCGCGGGCGCGTCTCCCCAGCGTGCGGGCGATCGCTGCCGATCCCTCGGCGGATGCGGCTTTCATCGAACGCCTTGCCGATCTGGCCGTAGCTTTTACCCCCTCGGTCGCCTTAGATCCGCCGGACGGTCTCGCACTCGACATCACGGGATGCAGCCACCTTTTTGCGGGAGAAGCCACGCTTGCCGCGCATCTGCAAAAGGTTTTGAGCACTGCTGGCGTATCGGTCGTGAAACTCGCTGTCGCGCCGACGCCCGACATGGCGCGGGCTTTGGCGCGTTTCTCCCGAACCAATCCATGCTTTGCCGATGACGATGAACGGGTTCGCGCGCTTCCGGTCGCGGCCCTCGAATGTGCGCCGGAAGATGCGACGGCCTTAAAGCGTGCAGGACTCAAGACGGTTGCCGACGTCGCCGACCGGCCGTCGCTGCTGTTTGCCGCCCGCTTCACGTCGGCTTTCACGGCGAAACTCGGTCGCGTGCTCGGAGAAGAAGATCGGCGCATTTCTCCCCTCCGTGAACCGGCCGCTTATCGAGCCGAGCAGCGCTGCGCGGAACCCGTCGCCAGTCACGATGTCATCGCTGGCATGCTTGCCGAACTGGCTACATCCGTCTGCGACCAGCTGGTCGCGCGGAGCGTCGGGGGGCGCATCTTCGAAGGTACATTTTTGCGGGCGGATGGCGCGGTTCGTCGCATCCGCGTCGAAACCAGCAGCCCAACGCGCCATCCCGATGTGATCTTGCGTCTCCACCGCGATCGCCTCGATGCGCTCGCCGATCCGCTCGACCCTGGATTCGGCTTCGATCTGATCTGTTTCGAGGCGATGCGAGTCGAGCCGTGGATTGAGAGCCAGGGCACATTCAGTGCGCAGGATGACCAGAAAGACGAGATCGCTCAGCTTGTCGACCGACTGAGCACCATGTTCGGACGCGAGCGCGTGATGCGGTTGCAGCCGATCGATAGCCATATCCCGGAACGGGCGCAGGCTGTGATTCCGGCCGTGCTTCCTGCGCCGCCGCACGAATGGGCCCGGCACATGGTGGACAGCACAGCGAGCTTGCGTCCGCCATTGATCTACCCGCGTCCGCATCCGATCGACGTCGAAGCCGATGACAACGCTAGGCCGAAAAGCGTCCGCTGGCGTCGCGTCATGCATCGCATTGCCAACGCGATCGGCCCAGAACGGATTGCGGAAGAATGGTGGCGTTCGCCGTCAGGCTATGGCACGCGCGACTACTATCGCGTCGAAAGCTCGGAGGGCCGTCGTTTCTGGATTTTTCGCGCGGCGGCGACGGCTGGCGGCGAACGGCAGAAGTGGTTTTTGCATGGAGTTTTTCCATGACCTCCTATGCCGAACTCGCCACCACCACAAATTTCTCGTTTCTGCGCGGCGCATCGCACCCTGAGGATTTCGTCACGCGCGCCGTCCTTCTCGGACACACGGGTATCGGTATCGCCGATCGCAATACGCTGGCGGGCGTTGTCAGAGCTTACGGCGCTTTGCAAGATTTGCGGCGCGAGGGATTGCCCGCACCGCAAAAAGTCCGTGAAGGTTCCGGTCCCGGCGAATACGCTTGGATTGAAAATGCCAAGCCGGGCGATTGGGCCAGCATTTCGGAAGCCATCAAGGCTCGCGCCGAAAGCTTTAAGCTGCTCGTCGGCGCACGCCTCGTATTCATTGATGGCACGCCGGATATTATCGCCTATCCGGAAAACCGCGCGGGCTGGGCGCGGCTCTGCCGCCTGCTGACGCTGGGAAAGCGCCTGGCAAAGAAGGGCGAATGCAGCCTTCGGCGAGAGGACTTGCTGTCCAACTGCGCGGACCTGCTCCTTATCGTCATTCCGACGCCGATGCTCGATGGTCTCGAAGCGCATCTCCGCACCGTCGTGAAGGCCGCGCCCGGAAATGTATGGCTTGCCGCGTCCGTGCATCTGAAAGGAGATGACCGTCGCGTTCTCTCTCGGCTGAGCGGCGTTGCGGCCTCTGCAAACGTTCCGCTGATTGCCATCAATGACGTGCTCTATGACGTCCCGGAGCAGCGACCGGTTCAGGACATCTTGACGTGCATTCGCGAAGGTCTGCGCATCGAGACGGCTGGCACACGGCTGGAAGCCAACGCCGAGCGCCACCTCAAGCCGCCTGCGGACATGGTTCAACTTTTCCGCGACTGTCCATCCGCCATCGCCGCCACGCAGGATCTGCGTGAACGCATCGTCTTTTCTCTCGACGATCTCAAGTATGAGTACCCCGAAGAGCCGGTGCCGTCAGGCTGGACTCCGCAAGGATGGCTCGATCATTTGACTTGGCAAAAGGCGGCCGAGCGCTATCCGAACGGCGTGCCGGAGAAAGTACGGCGGCAGGTGGAAGAGGAGCTACAGCTCATCGCGCAGCTCGATTATGCACCGTATTTCCTTACGGTTTACGACATCGTCCGATATGCCAAAGAAAAAGATATCCTTTGCCAGGGGCGCGGATCGGCTGCGAATTCCGCCGTTTGCTACGTGCTTGGCATCACATCGGTCGATCCCGACCAACACAATCTGCTTTTCGCACGCTTTATTTCAAGCGAACGGCGTGAGCCTCCGGACATCGACGTCGACTTCGAGCACCAACGTCGCGAGGAGGTGATCCAATACATCTATGAGCGATATGGACGCGAACGCGCCGGGCTGGTCGCGACCGTGATCCGGTATCGTCCACGCAGCGCCATTCGCGAAGTCGGCAAGGTGCTCGGCCTCAGCGAAGATATCACCAGCCGGATCGCGGGCACCGTGTGGGGAAGCTGGGGATCGGAAATTTCCGAAGCTCATCTCCGTCAGGCAGGAATAGATCATCGCAATCCCATAATCGGTCGGGCGATTGAGCTTGCCACCCGCATTCTTGGTTTTCCGCGTCATCTCTCGCAGCATGTCGGCGGGTTCGTGTTGGCGCGCGGACGGCTGGATGAGATCGTCCCCATTGGCAATGCAGCGATGGACGATCGGACATTCATCGAATGGGACAAGGACGACATCGATGTTCTCGGCCTGATGAAAGTCGACGTTCTGGCACTCGGCATGTTGACGTGTATCCGCAAAGCCTTCGACCTGATCCGCACGCACGAAGGCGAAAACTTCGATCTCCCGACCGTTCCTGTGGAACAGCGCGACGTCTACGAAATGCTTCAGAAGGGGGATTCGATCGGCGTCTTTCAGGTCGAAAGCCGAGCGCAGATCAACATGCTCCCGCGCTTGAAACCCGAAAAATTCTACGATCTCGTCATCCAGGTTGCGATCGTGCGGCCGGGCCCGATCCAGGGTGACATGGTGCATCCCTATTTGCGCCGCCGTAAAAATCCGAAAGAGGTGACGTTTCCTTCCCCGGCGCCCCCGCACGATCCGAATGAACTCTACGACGTGCTGTCGAGAACGCTCGGTGTTCCGCTCTTTCAAGAGCAGGCGATGCAGCTCGCCATGGTCGCGGCCAAGTTCACCGACGCCGAAGCCAATCAGCTCCGCCGTGCGATGGCGACGTTCCGCAATGTCGGCACGATCCATAAGTTCGAGTCGATGCTTGTCGAGCGGATGGTCGAGCGCGGATATGATCGCGATTTCGCGCAGCGTTGCTTCGATCAGATCAAAGGTTTCGGCGAGTACGGCTTTCCGGAAAGCCATGCGGCGGCGTTTGCCAAACTCGTCTATGTCTCGTCGTTCATCAAATGCCGCTATCCGGCGGCGTTCGCGTGCGCGCTCCTGAATTCGCAACCCATGGGATTTTATGCTCCGGCTCAGATCGTGCGGGACGCGCGCGATCATGATGTCGAGGTCTATCCTGTCGACGTCAACGAAAGCGATTGGGACAATACGTTATGTGCCGGTGCTGACGGCAGAACAGCGCTTCGGCTCGGCTTCCGGCAAATCGACGGGTTGTCGGAGGAGTGGTGTAAACGGCTGATTGCGCTCCGCCGCAACGGCTATACCGATGTCGATAATCTGGCTCGTCGCACGCGAATGCCACAACGGATGCTGCGGGTGATCGCTGATGCCGATTGCTTTCGCTCCATCGGTATCCAGCGTCGAGACGCGTTGTGGGCGGCACGGCGACTGCCCGATGCGGACACGCTGCCATTATTCGCGGCCGCCCATGAGCCGGATATGGGCGATGAACCCGATGCGCAGTTGCCGCCGATGTCGATCGGCGAACACATTGCGGTCGACTATCAGACCGCCCGGCTATCGCTCAAAGGTCATCCGATGGAATGGCTGCGCGCAATATTCCGAGGCGAAGGCATCGCTTCCTGCGCCGAGCTTGCCGCCCAACGCAACGGCAGCCGCGGACGCGTTGCCGGCGTCGTTCTCGTGCGGCAGCGGCCGGGCAAGGGCAACGCGATCTTCATCACCCTGGAAGACGAAACCGGAATTACAAATGCCGTGCTCTGGGCGCGCACGTTCGAGACGTTCCGCAAGGAGGTGATGGGCGGCCGCCTGCTGCTGATCGAAGGCAAAGTACAGCGCAGCCCCGAGAACGTCGTGCATCTCATGGCGACGCGCATCATCGACCGCACAGCGGAACTCGCCCGCCTATCGGAGACGCATGAGCCCACAATAGAACTGTCGCGCGCCGACGAATTCCTGCATCCACAAGCTTCCCGCGCCCGCCATCCCCGCAACGTCCGCATTCTGCCGGGTTCGCGAGACTTTCATTGATCTGTTTCGAAGACCGGCAATTACTTGATCTCCGGATCAATGACGTCGACCCCGGCCGAAGGCCGCAAGATTCCGTTGCCAGAACTCATCGGTGACGCCTTTGGTCAGCAGATCCTGGAACGGCTGGTTCCCGACGACCCTTTGATAGCGGTTCCAGATCTCGCTGTACGCAAGGCGCATGACTTCGCTCTGAGGCAGATACGGGATGCGAAGTTCCTCAGCGGTGTGGAGGACCGTGGTGAAACGCTGCTTCGCTTCGACGTCCTTGCCTTCGCGCATATCGCGCCACCGTTGCAGCAGTTCTTCGTCCAATTTCGCGACGATGGTCCGGGCGACGACGGCTTTGGGGTCGTCCGGAACGCGGATACGGGTGCTGACGAGGACTGGCGGCGCTGTTCAAAGCGATAGAATTCTTGACGGACGAGATACCAGAAGCCATCCCGCTTGACGGGATTGGCAGGTCTGTATTTCGCGTGCATTCGAAGCTCCGAAAAAATGGCGGAGCGTCTAAATGATCCACGAGATCTATGAGGTCGACTATGATGTCGTAGCCTCTCTTTGACCCGCTATATCCCTAGGGGGTCATAGATTTCGTGAGTTAATTTAATATGTTGAGCTGAAAATTGTTGGCGCCCCGTAGGGGACTCGAACCCCTGTTGCCCACGTGAGAGGCGGGTGTCCTGGGCCACTAGACGAACGGGGCCGGCGCAAGCCCCGACGTGTAGTCGGTTGGCGCCGTTCGATCAACCCCGAAAACGGTGGCTCAAGGCGCAAAAGCTGAAAACGGTGCGCGTACGCATCAGCGCGAATGGCCGCAGAGCAGGATCGCCGTACTCGGCCGTTCCGTTGTTGGGCTCTAGTTTTTCGGCAGCGCTTCCACCGGCTTCACATCCACGACGCGACGGCCCGTGTTGAGATCGAGAATGGTGATATCAGTCCCCGCCGGCCCGTCGTGGTGGACGGCCAGCCGATTTCCGGAAAGCGAGACCGATACAACCTTGGAGCCCTTTGGAATTTCGATGGTCACCTCGCCGGTGGTGCGCCAGGCCGCACTGATGCTCGGAATTCCTTGCCCTGCCGGGGATGGCGCGGTCGCAAGTCCGACCATTTTCACGATGACGGCGCCGACCCCCATCAGGATCAGGGCGCCTAATCCCATGACGACGATCTTGAGGTTGCGCTGCAGCCGTTGATCGCGCATCACTTCCGCCGAGGTGGGCTCACCGTTGCTCATGATGATCGTGCTTCTTTCTTTTCACCGTTTCTGATCGTTCCAGATATATCGTGCCAGATATCACGAAATCCCAAAACACGATCGAACTGACTGCCGCTCCAGAGGACGCCGGTCAGCGCCTCGATCGCTGGCTGGCGCAAAGGATCGAAGACCTGAGCCGCGCGCGCATCCAGGCGCTGATTCGCGACGGCTACGTCAGCGACGGAGAAACGATACGAGAGGCGCGGACCCCGGTCAAACTGGGCATGACGTACAGGGTCGCGCTGCCGCCTCCGGTCGCTCCGGATGTGGTGGGAGAACCTTTGCCACTGTCCATCGTCCATGAAGATGCGGACCTCATCGTCATCGACAAACCCGCTGGACTGGTCGTGCATCCGGCCGCGGGGCACGCCTCGGGCACGCTGGTCAACGCGTTGATCGCGCACTGCGGCGACAGCCTGTCCGGGATCGGCGGCGTCAAGCGCCCCGGGATCGTGCACCGCCTCGATAAGGATACATCGGGCCTGCTCGTCGTCGCCAAGACGGACGCCGCGCATCAAGGGCTTGCGGAGCAATTCAAAAGTCACGGTCGCGACGGCCGCCTGTTCCGAAGCTATCTCGCGTTCGTTTGGGGACGGTTGCCGCTCCCTAAGGGATCGATCAACGCGCGGCTCGGCCGCAGCCAGGCCAATCGCATGAAAATCGCCGTGAAGCGCGGCGAGGCGGGACGTTTGGCGACGACGCACTATGAGGTCGTGAAAGTTTTTCCAGGAGAGCGTCCGACTGGCGATATCTCGCTCGTCCGGCTCGTCCTGGAAACGGGACGCACGCATCAGATACGCGTGCATCTCGCGCATATCGGACATCCCGTTTTGGGGGATGCGGTTTACGGCAGTGGTTTCCGGACGCGCCTTGCCGCGCTGAGAGACGCCGTCCGTATCGCGTCTTCGAAGCTCTCGCGCCAGGCGCTACATGCCGAAACGCTGCAGTTCGAGCATCCGAGGTCCGGAAAAAAACTTAAATTTAACAGCGAATTACCAGAAGATTTGCGCCGCCTCGCCGTGGCTTTCGAAGCGACGGAAAAAGCCAACAAGAAACGTTTGTAGTGTGTGAGGCAATCAGCGGTTAATCCGTGTGCGCGACGCTCAAAACGTCGTGACTGGAACCCCCGGTGAATTGCGAGATTTAACCACTATGTAACGTGCGACGTCGGGGGCACGAAGATAGACTCCTACGACATGAAGGGAGCGACGGACCGTACCGCGCATGGCGGGTGAAGGTTCGTACAGGGCTAATGGCTACAAAAGGTCTGCCGTCACTGGCTGGCGGTTCGCTCGGTCTCTCGCGGTATCTCGAGGAGATCCGTAAGTTTCCGATGCTCGCGCCCAATGAGGAATACATGCTCGCCAAACGCTGGCAGCAGCATGAGGATTCCGATGCGGCCGAAAAGCTCGTCACGTCGCATCTGCGTCTCGTCGCGCGCATCGCGATGGGCTACCGCGGCTACGGCTTGCCGATCGGCGAAGTGATCTCCGAGGGCAACGTCGGCCTGATGCAGGCGGTGAAGCGGTTCGACCCGGAGAAGGGTTTTCGCCTCGCTACCTATGCGATGTGGTGGATACGCGCATCCATTCAAGAGTACATTTTGCGCTCGTGGAGCCTCGTGAAGATGGGCACCACGGCGGCGCAGAAGAAGCTGTTCTTCAACCTGCGGCGGGCTAAGAGCCAGCTGCAGGCTCTGGATGATGGTGATCTGCGTCCGGATCAGGTCAAGGCGATCGCGACCAAGCTCGGCGTTCCGGAAGACGATGTCGTGAGCATGAACCGCCGCCTGGGCGGCGACGCATCGCTCAACGCTCCGATCCGCGCCGAGTCCGAATCCGGCGAATGGCAGGACTGGCTGGTCGACGATACGCCGACGCAGGAAGACCGGCTCGTCGAGGACGAGGAGCTGGCACGGCGCAAGTCGTATCTGTCTTCGGCTATGTCCGTCCTGAACGACCGCGAACGCCGCGTCTTCGAGCAGCGGCGTCTGGCCGAAGAACCTGCGACGCTCGAAGAACTGTCGGCCGAGTTCGGCGTCAGCCGAGAGCGCATCCGCCAGATCGAGGTTCGCGCCTTCGAGAAGGTCCAGAAGGCGGTGACGTCGACGGCCCGCCGCGCCGAAGCCCCGGCGGCATAGAGTGCTTCCGGAAAAGTGGGCACCGGTTTTCCGGTAAGAAGCACAGCAAAACAAAGATCGAGTGCTTCCGGAAAAGTGGGCACCGGTTTTCCGATAAGAAGCACGGCAAAATAACGATCGAGTGCTTCCGGAAAAGTGGGCACCGGTTTTCCGGAGGAAGCACGATAAAACAAAGAGCTAGAGCTTTTCTGCGATTCTACCAAAATCGAAAAGGCTCTAGCGCCAGCCCGGGCCGCTTGCCCGTTTGTTTCTTGACGCGGCCACGTAGGACGCTTACCGAGCAATCTGCTTGTGAAGCATGGCGGTGCCACCCGGCGCCGCCATAATCATATTCAACGCTCTTTTTTCATGCGCCGCCGGTTTGCTCTCGTCTTCAATTCCAAAGCCGGCGTCGCGATTCCACGCCTGCTTGACGGCGTCCTCAGCGCGATGCGCGCGGCCGGCGCGAACGTCTTCCAGCTTCCGGCGCGCAGTGCCTCCGAAGCAGCCGAGCGGGTGGCGGAAGCCGCGCGCCAAGGGATCTGTGATGCGGTCATCGCGGCGGGCGGCGACGGCACGTTCCGCGCCGTTGCGACGGGCGCCGCCGGAACCGGCTTGCCGGTCGGGTTCTTGCCGCTCGGCACCGGCAATGTCCTGGCGCATGAGATCGGGCTTTCACGGCGCGCCCCGGACGTCGCCCGCGTCCTGCGCGAAGGATCGGTGATCGACGTCGGCGGCGGCACGATCAACGGCGCGCCGTTCTTTCTGATGGTCGGCGCCGGGTTCGACGCCCGCGTCGTCGCGCGCCTCAACTATCGCACCAAAAGGATGCTGGGCCGCGCCGCTTACGGCTATCCCGTGATCAAAACACTCGCGGAAGGCGTCCGGCATTTCGACGTCGAGCTCGACGGGCGCCGGTTTGAGGCGAGCTGGCTGATCCTGACGTTCGCGAGCCGCTATGGCGGTTCGTTCGTGTTGACGCGCGAGACGGGGGTCGGCCGCGACGGCCTGATCGCGGTCGTCATCGAGGCGCGCTCCCGTTGCGCGATCGCGAAGAGCGCGATTGCTTTGTCACTCGGTCGGTTGGGCAATCCGGAAACGCGCCCTTCCGGCGTCCATGTCCTGCCTGTGCGGCGGGCGCTGATCGGCCGGCAGGCGTTGGTGCTGATCGAGGTCGACGGCGACGAGGCGGGCCTGTCGCCGGTGGAGGTGCTGGCCGATGGGCCACGCGTTCGGCTGATCGTACCGGATACTCATGTTGCTGGTCTCACGGATCGTCACACGAATCGCGTACCCTAAGAACTGTGAAGGGTTGTGAGGCTTAGCCTTACAACACGTGCGAGCGTCAGAGCGAGATACGGGGATCGATGCCCATTTCTTCTCTGAACCGGATCCGGATGGACCGGCAGACAACTTTGAACGGCGCGTGGCAGCAGTGGACAGGGCTGCCCGAGGGAGCGTCGCTCAGGTTCAGGCTCGTCGCCTTTACGATCCCGTCCACCCCTTCCCGCTACTTCGATGTCGACTATCCGACGTTAGCGCGCCGCCCAGCGAGCCCGTGTGCTGAGCGTATGCGTGCGTTTCGCCCGACCACGAAGACCACCCCGCCGTTGTGGCGGGGCCGCGGACATCTGGAAGATGGAGTGCCTCATGCAGAAGCGCTATCGCCGGCCAGCCGATTTTCTCAGACCACTTGCGAGGAATGCTCCGCGTGAACTGTCGAGGAAACACCGCTGGTTGTTTCTGCTCTGGCGACAACACCTGAAATATCCTCCAAGTAGGAGGTAACTGGGCAATGCCGGGTAAGGTGCGACGAACCCCGGCCACATCGAAATAAAAAAGGCTGGCCGACGCGCCGGCCTTTTTTGTTTACGGCCTCTTCAGCGCTTCCGGCCGGCTCCGCGAAGCGGAGTCCGGAGCGCCGACGAAAAACCAGCGCTTCCGGCCGGCTCGCGGAACGCGAGTCGGAAGCGCCGATGAAAAACCAGCGCTTCCGGCCGGCTCGCGGAACGCGAGTCGGAAGCGCTAATCAAAAAGGCAGACGCGCGATCTCGTGCGAGAAATAGTTGTCGATTGCCGAGACGATCGACTGCGCAACCTTTCCGCGCCAGCCGTCGGATTGCAGGTTGCTCGCGTCCTGCTTGTTGGTGACGTAGGCGAGTTCGATCAGCACCGACGGGAATTGCGCCGTCTTGAGCACGCGGAACGCAGCCTGCTGATCCGGCTCGTTTCGCATAGGCGTGCTTTCCCCCATGTTCTCGATCACCGTCTTCGCGAACATGCCGGTGCGTTCGTGCGTCATTTCCAGGTCGCGTTCGGCGAGATCGGTCAGGATGCCTCGGACCGCGCCGACGTCGTCGCTGACCTTCCTGACCGTATCGATTTCCTCCGCCGAGAGAACGTTTTCGGCGGCATTGCCTTTGGCCGAGCGCTCGAGATTCTTAGCCACGCCGTCGCGCAGCGTGTAGATGGTGGCGCCGCGGGCACGCGAGCCGGTGTCGGAATAATCGGCATGAATGGCGATGAAGATGTTCGCCCTGTTGCGCTCGGCGTATTTCGTCCGGTCGTCGAGCGGAATGAACGTGTCGTCGTGGCGCGTCATCAGCACTTTATAGCGCCCGGTCTTTTCGAGCTGGTCGCGCAGCACGAGGCTGAAGGCGAGCACCACGTTCTTTTCGACGGTGCCGAATTTCACCGCGCCGGAGTCGTATCCGCCATGACCGGGATCGAGCACGATGACCGGCTTGAACGCTTTCGCGGCGCGTTCGGTCGGCTTTACGGCGGGGCGCGGCAGCGGCGGCTGCAACTGCAAGCCCGCGGCGCCGAGTGCCGAAGGCTCGGCGAATTCCTTCATGCCTGGGCCGCTCATCCCGGACCCGGCCGGGCGAATGACGATGGCAAGGCGCGACAGGCCCTTGTCGTCCTGCTCGATGCTCGAACTCTCGACGACGACAGGCTGCGTCACGCCAATGACGATACGCGTCGTCCCTGGCGCGGCAAGACCGGCGCGAACGGCTCTCACCAGCCCGACGGGCCTGTTCTCGTCAATGGCGGGGAGCTGCATGGTGATGTCGGGAAGTTCGACGACGACGCGGTTCGGATTCGAGATCGCGAAGACACGATAGTCGACCTTGCGCTCGAGCCCGACGACGAACCGCGTGCGAAGCACCTTCTCGCGGGAATCGGCGTTGGGCGTTGGGTTGGCGATCGCGATCTGCGACTTGCCCGTTTTCGGCGTTTCGGGATCGGGGCCTGCGGCTGCGGCCGGGCCAACGACTGCACAGAGCAACGCCGCTGCAAACGCGCAGCGCATCGCTCGTTGTGCCGGGCTTCGCATTCCTTGTTCCCCCGTGGCGCGTCCATGCCCCAAAGCGCCACAAATCGATTGTGTGCCTACGGAACGTGGCGTTTTGGCGGTCGGAGCGGTACGACGTTAAGGTTATGAGATGGCGGCGGTTAAGCTCTCGTTAAGCGTGATGAGAGGCTTTGAGTCGAGCAAATTCGTGGCGTTATCGCCGCGGCGTTTCCCAGTTCGCGGCAGCTCTGTCGTCGCTTTCTCGGGCATCGACCCAATGGCCTTTGCCGCTCGCCAACACTTCCTTTTTCCAGAAGGGTGCGCGCGTTTTCAGATAGTCCATCAGGAATTCGGCGGCGGCGAAAGCGTTCTGCCGGTGCGCCGCGCACGCGATCACAAGCACGATGTTGTCGCCCGGCTTCAACGGGCCGACGCGGTGCACGATCAGCGAAGCTGAAAGCTCGAAACGGCGCTGGGCTTCGGCCTCGATGCGCTCGAGCTCGGCCTCCGTCATGCCGGGATAGTGTTCGAGAACGAGTTCGGAGAGCGTTTCTCCGTCTTTATGATCGCGGACCTTGCCGACGAACAGCGCCACGCCGCCAATGCTCGTGTCGGAG
>Ga0172380_10000653_pt1 | contig 64717 bp, 66 predicted proteins | sample Leawe162metaG_FD_119747 | JGI IMG/M metagenome (GOLD analysis project Ga0172380, IMG submission 119747) | Leachate microbial communities from a municipal landfill in Southern Ontario, Canada - Leachate well 162 metaG | ecosystem: Engineered > Solid waste > Landfill > Unclassified | place... | reverse complement strand
GGCGTCGTGATAGGCCGTCTGGCCTTTGATCCTCGTGGCGAAGGTCAGGCGTTTGCCGTTGAGGTAGATCTTGCCTTGGCCGTCGGCATCGCGGATGGTGTCGCCGTTGTCGGCGTAGTAGGTATCAAAACCGGTGCCGCCTTCGAGGATGTCGCCGCCGACGTTGTCACGGCCGTCGAGGATGTCGTTGCCAGAGCCACCATTGAGTTTGTCGGCGCCACCACCGCCAATGAGAGCGTCATTGCCATCATCTCCCAGCAGCGTATCGGCGCCTTCTCCGCCGTTGAGGTTGTCGTCGCCGACATTGCCAACCAGGAGGTCGTTGGCGGTTCCGCCAGTCAGGTTATCCGCGCCGTTGCCGCCCAGCATGAAGGTGCCCCGGTTGTTGGCGTCTGTGGCGGTCAGGCCATTGGCGCCGGCTTGCACGACCCAGTCGCGCAGGGTGGGCAGGAGCGAGGTGATCAGGCTGCTTTCTTCGGTGGTGAAGAAGGCATGCGGGTTGCCGCTCAGATAGGCGGCGAAGTATTCCTTGTAGCCTTTGGCATCGTCGAGGTTGAGTCTTTGGTTGTTTTGAAAAGCGGTGGCGAAGGTCTTGGATACGTCGGCCATGTCGAATTGGACACCGCCGGTTACTGGGGTAAAGAGTTCCATGCTTGCATTCGTGGCGTTGGCGGTATCTTCGTAGTACATCTGCATGGCAAAGGCGGTCAGCGCTTTGCTGATGTTGTTCCAGTTGCTGTAGGTGTTCGGCAGGCCGTTGCCGTCGTTCAGGGTCAGGCCGCCGTCTTGCGCGAGTTTCCACAGGTCGTGGGTGAAGCGGGTGATCATGGCGTCGCTGTTAACTACGCCAGTAGCATTGCCGGATTGGTGCTTAACCAGGCGTTCGAGGAAGTTTTCATTTCCCTTGTCGGTATCAAAAGAATACAAGTTCTTGTCGAAAATCATTTTCAGCAGATCGGGCAGCTTGTAGGTGACATCGTTCAGGGCTTTTCCGGCTGTCGCTGTCTGCTGGCTCTGTAGGAAGGCGGTGAGCAGCGCTTGGGCGTGAAGGTCGCCAGCGGATACGCCGCTTGCGCTGTTGAGTATGTCGCTCGTATTGCCCGGTGTGCCGATTCTGCCGAGCAGGCTCCAGGGCAGCGTGGATAATAGTTCGCCTTGCACATTGACATCCGATACCTTGGTCTGCCGCACCGCCAGTGTGTCGGCCACAATCGGCGTGAGATTGTTTGGATCTGCTGCTGTGATGTATCGATCCAGCGGTGCAAGCAGGTTATTCAGGGTGGTGGCATCGATGGTTCCCGCTTCTCGGGTCAGCAAGTAACTCTTGAGGTTTTGCGCTTGGGCCAGAGCCGCCTTAAATGGTGCTTGGTCGAAGGTCAAGGCGGTTTCACCAAAGAATACCGACATCAGGGAGGCCAAGCCGCCGCCCAATGAGTGGCCGGTGAAACTGATGGTTGCCCCCGGATTGAATGCCTTGATCTCAAGGTAGTAGGCTGCGGCCTGTCCCAATTGGTCTGACCATAATCCCGTTCCCAGCGCCGCATCCGCTTGTTTGTTCGGGTTGGTCAACACGCTACTGCCGTCGTCATACGTGCCGGCATAGGAGATGACGATGTCGGTGCCTTTTTGAAATGCGACAGCTTCAAAGCCTGTGGATTTGTCATCGAAATGGGAATTTGGAATAGTTGCCCAACCTGCTGGGATTGGGAATTTGTTGATGTCTGGCCGAGTAGAGATATACGATGCACCCGCAATGAGTGCGCAGTCAATTTCAAATTGTGTAGCCATCATTATTCTCCCTATGATTGAATGCTTTATTTGGCATTTTTGCGATCCATCATTCGCTTGCCAATGGAATCACCTGGGCCAACCCATGCTCCCTTATAGAAAACCATTGCTGGACAACCTTCTGGCCCTTCATGCTTTACCGCATCCCGCAGGATGGTTTTGTATTCGGGTTGAGTGAGACTGCTGTTGATCTGCCTGATATCTTCGGCCGAAACGTGGCCTGACTTGCGAGCAAGTTTCTCAATGTCTTCCTCGCGGCCATTGTTGATAATCAGGTTGATGATTCTGAACTCGGCAGGGAGTTCCGTTAGCTGAATGCGCTGCCATGTCTTGCCATCGTGCTTGAGGAAGATGTAAGGTGGGTTCGGTCGTCCCCATTTGTTGTAGGACAAGCACAAGTTCGGCTCAACTACGAGGTAAGCTGTGCCGTTGAGGATGTGCAGTGCAAGCAGGTTAAAGTTGGCACGTCCGACGTCTTCACTGTATTCGCTCTTGAAGGTAATGGTTTTATTGGTGTTGGGTACGGTAAAGGAGATTTCGTGCTCTTTAATTGGCGACGATTGCCCAACCTCGTGTCGCCCACCATAGCTTTGCGAGCGCTTCACAATGATCTTGCTGCCGTCATGCAGCAGCACTTCTTCTTTCCAGCTTGTGCCGCCAAGTCCAAACAATCCCGCATCTGCGCCCATGCTTACCCCCATCATTAGAAATATTCCAAATTTAGTAATCCGCCTCAACACGCCATGATTGATTCTCATACCGTCACCGTCCTTTCGTGTTCATTGCCATTCCCTCTGTCGAAAACTTCATTTCGTTTCCTCTTCGCCATCCTCAATCACTTCCATCTTCTTCGCACCCTGCTCCGGCGTTCCCAATGTAAACACTTCATCCACCTGCAAGCCCCTTGGAATATGGTGGGTGATAAAGAGCATCGTCACCCGTCCCTTGAGCTTGTTGATAGTCCTGGCGAAGTGTTCGGCCGTTTGCTGGTCGAGGTTGGATACCGCTTCGTCGAAGATCAGGATCTTGGGTTTCTTGAGCAGCGCCCGGGCAATCGCGATGCGCTGCATTTGCCCACCCGAGAGCCCAACGCCGCGCTCTCCGATCTCGGTGCGATAGCCTTCCGGCAGCTTGTCGATGACTTCGTGGATTTCTGCGGCTTTGCAGGCCTCGATCACGTCCTCGAAGCCGGCGTGCGGATGAGCCATGACCAGGTTGTCGTAGAGCGTGCCGGAGAACAGGATGGTGTCCTGCGGCACCACGCCGAAGGTCAGGCGCAATTCGTTGGCGGCGAGGTGGCGGATATCCCGGCCGTCCAGGTTGATCTGCCCTTCCTGCGGCTGGTAGAAGCCAAGCAGGAGTTTTGCGAGGGTGCTCTTGCCGCAGCCAGAGGGACCCAGCAACACCGTCAGGTGGCCGGGCTTGAAGCACATGTCGAGGTTTCGGTAGAGCCAGGGGTGGTGCTCGGAATAGCGGAAGGAAATGCCGCAGAGTTCGATGCGTTCGATGTGCCCGTTGCCTGCGCTTTCCCGGCTGGGGATGAGGGCGTGCGGTTCGCTGGGAACGTCGAGGATATCGGCGAGGCGCTTGACGGCGATGTTGGCCTGCTGGAATTCCTGCCACAGGCCGACCAGTCGCAGCATCGGCTGGCTCATGCGGCCGGCGAACATCTGGAATGCCACCAGCATGCCGATGGTGAAACCGTCGTTTTGCATGACCAGCAGCGCGCCAACGATCAGGATGGCGAGCGTCATCACTTGCTCGATGCTGTTAGCGACGACGTTGTAGGTGTTGCCGATCTGCCGGGTGCCGAAGCCGGCGGCGAGATAGCTGGCGAGGTAGTCGCCGTATTTCCGTTCGATATGCGGTTCCATCTGCAAGGACTTGACGGTCGCCATGCCGGCGATGTATTCAGTGAGGAAAGACTGGTTGCGGGCGCCGAGCATGAACTGCCGGTTGAGCTTTTCGCGAAACAGGGGCACGACGAGCAGGCTCATGAGGCTGATCAGTGCCAGCAGGCCAACGGCGATCAGCGACAGTTGCCAACTGTAAGCGAACATCACGGCCAGGAAAATCAGCAGGAAGGGCAGGTCGAGCGCCAGGGTGACGGCGGCGCCGGAGACGAATTCGCGGATGGTCTCGACGCCATGCAGCCGAGCCACCAGGGTGCCGGTGGGGCGCTGTTCGAAGTAGGGCAGCGGCAGGCGCAACAGGTGCTGGAAGACCTTGGCGCCCAATACGGCGTCGATGCGGTTGCCGGTATGCAGCACCAAGTATTGGCGCAGCCAGCTCATGGCGGCGGTGAACAGCATGAACATGACCAGCCCCAGGCCGAGCACGATCAAGGTACTCTGGGCCTGGTGCACCACCACCTTGTCGATGATGATCTGGGTGAACACCGGCGTGGCGAGGCCGACCAACTGGATGGAGAATGAGGCGAGCAGGATGTCGCGCCATATCTTCTTGTGCTTGAGGAGCTCGGCGATGAACCATTTGAAGCCGAAGGCGGTTTTCTCGCTGGGGAAACCGGCGATTTCTTCAGTACCATCGGCGTTCTTTTCGCCCTGCTCGCGGGCGACCAGGATCAGGTCTGGCTCGAAACACGCGGCGGCTTCTTCGGCGGTGATGGTTTCCGCCATCTGCGAGCCGGCGCGAAAGTACAGCAGTTTGTGGCCGTCGCTCTTGAGGATCAGGACGGGTAGTGGATGGTCGATCGGACTGGTCGCCGTGTCCGGTTCGGTCGTGACAGTATCGGATTTGAGGAAGGCGATGCAGGGCAGAGGCAACCCGCTCCAGGATTCGCACGGCAATGGGTGTGTCCCGGTCTTGAAGCCGAGCACGCGGGCAGCTTCATGGAATGTGGCGCGCGCGTGGGGCGGCGGAAATTGGCTTTCGACCAGCGTGCCGTCGAAGGGCAGCCGATACAAGCTACTCAGGCTGCCCAGCAGCCATAACAGTTCTTCCGAAATCAGAGGGCGACCGAGGCCGTCCCTTATATTCTTCATGTTCATCCTCATGCTGAGGCAATATTGCCTACGATCAACCAACCTGCCGAACCAATTACTTTTGATCCAATGCGCATGGCTTACTCTATATTCAGTTGGGCAAATGAGCTATATGGGTTTACCCATATTTTGAATCGATAGTTTCCGATTAAATTGGGGGTGGTTTGCTGTTCATCGCGACGAGAGGGAATGCACCCAGGTGTGCCGGTAGCGGGTCGTCGCGTATCGGGGCTCCGCGAAAAACGCGGCACGGTGCGCATTGACGGCTGGCGTTCGCCACTGTTTTGATAGCAAATAATGATTGCACTGATGGCAAAATTTGCTATCATGTATTTCATGAATGCCAAGCACCGCAAAACCCTCGAAGCGATCTTCATCAAGCCGACGACGGCGAAACTTGAATGGGCGCGCATCGAGGCGCTATTCAAGTCGATCAACTGCCAGATAATCGAGGGCCGGGGTTCGCGGGTGCGCTTCGCCTACGGCGATCGCATTGCTACGTTTCATCGCCCGCATCCGACCAAGGAAGCCAAGCCCTACCAGGTCGAAGATGCGCGGGCGTTTTTGGAATCGATCGGAGTCAAGCCATGAATACCATGATCTACAAGGGTTGCACGGCCCGCGTCGAGTTCGACGAGCGGGACAATATCCTAGTCGGGCGCCTCCTCGGCATCCAGGACATCGTGAGTTTTCACGCCGACAACGTTAAGGCACTGCGGGCTGCGTTCGAGGAAGCCGTCGACGATTATCTTGAGACCTGCGAGAAGGTGGGCAAGACACCTGAAAAGCCGGTCTCCGGCAAGCTTATGCTAAGAGTGCCGCAGGAAGTCCATGCCGGTGCGCTGATCGCGGCCAAAGCGGCCGGGAAAAGCCTTAACCAATGGGCGGCCGAGGTACTGAAAGAGGCGGCTCATGTCTAGTCCAAGGGGGTAATTGGCCTGACAAATTTTTTTGAAACCCGCGCCAGCACTGGGTTTTCTGGCGGCGTGGGCGCTGCCGAAAAGGCCGGGACAATGAATGCTTGGCCGGTAAGGCGGCAAATGACGCCAAGGCGAATCCCGCCGTGGCGAGCAGGAAAGGGGCCAGCAATGGAACCTCGAAGAAGGCGGCTTAACCCCGCCAGCCGCGACAGCGGCACCCCAGCCCGTGGCTCCGGTCGTGGGCTTTTTTTCGCCCTCGGTCGGCACCGCGTAGCATGGACTTGAATACATATGGTTTTAAGTACATAATTTAGCCTATGAGTTGGACGGTGCTTTTCCACGACGCATTCGATGCCGAGTTCCTGGCGCTTGACGAGGGCTTGCAGGATGAACTGCTTGCCCATGCGAGATTGCTCGGCGAGTTCGGCCCCAACCTGGGGCGTCCCACGGTAGATGGGCTGAAGGGTTCCAAGCACGCCAACATGAAGGAACTGCGTTTCGGTTGGGAAAGCGGCATCTGGCGCGTTGCCTTCGCCTTCGACCCGAAACGTCAGGCGATTCTGCTGGTGGGCGGCGACAAGGGTGGCGCCGACCAGCGGCGATTTTACAAACGGCTGATTGCCGTGGCCGACGAGCGATTCAACGAGCATCTGGCCTCGCTCGAAGCGGCCAAGAAGAAGGAGCGGAAACATGGCAAGAAAACTTGATGATGTGATGGCGGCGCTGCCCGCGAAGCGACGCGCCAAAATCGAACAGCGTGCGCAGGAACTCGCCACGCTGAAAGACCTGCGCCAGGCCGTCGAACAAACCCAGGAAGACCTGGCGGCGGCGTTGGGGGTCGGTCAGGACACGATTTCTCGCCTTGAACAGCGCAGCGACATGCTGCTCTCAACCCTGCGGCGCTATGTCGAGGGCATGGGCGGGAAACTGGAACTCGTGGCGCAGTTCCCGAATCGTCCGCCCGTGGTGATCGACCACTTGGCGAAGGACAAGCCCGCGCGCCGCAGCGAGGCGAAGTCGCGCCGAACATCACACGCGACACGAACCGCCGCGTAACCGCCTCCCGCACGTACGGGAGGCGATGCCAGCAGTTTCGACCGTGGGCTTTATTACAAACTCAATGGTCCCGCGCAATTGCAAAACGCGCTAATTGCAGCAGAGATTCCTTATAAGTCGAAGCAGGAAGCGTACGCAATGCAGCAATGGCCATGTCGATTTCCGTTTCGGCTTGGCGGCGTGTCACTGCCAGCGCGTCTGTCGAATGGATCGCCGCGAGCACTGCCGCGAAGTCATCGCGGCCTCCTTGCTCGATGGCGTTCCGGACGCAGCTTGCCTGGCCGGCGTTGCCGTGCCGCATGACATGAATCAGCGGCAAGGTGGGTTTCCCCTCGGCCAGATCGTCACCCAGATGCTTGCCGGTGGCGTCCACATCGCCGGAATAGTCGAGCACGTCATCGATCAGCTGGAAAGCGGTTCCCAGATGCACGCCATAGCTCGCCAGGTCGCTCTCGATTTCGGCCGACGCACCACCAAGCAGGCCGCCGAGCCGAGCCGCCGCCTCGAACAGCTTGGCCGTCTTGAAGCGGATCACCCGCAGATAATCTTCGACCTCGATATCCGCATTGTGGCAGTTCATCAACTGCAGCACTTCGCCCTCGGCAATCACGTTGGTGGCATCGGCCAGTATCCGCATCACGCGCATGTCATCGACCGTGAGCATCATCTGGAAGGCGCGCGAATACAGGAAGTCTCCCACCAGAACGCTGGCGGCGTTGCCGAACAGCGCATTGGCGGTTTTGCAGCCGCGCCGCAGCTCCGATTCGTCGACCACGTCGTCGTGCAGCAAGGTCGCGGTATGGATGAACTCGATCACCGCGGCAAGTTCGTGATGATGCGTGCCGCGATAGCCCAGTGCGCCGGCCGTCAGCAGTACCAGCGCCGGGCGCAGGCGTTTGCCGCCGGCGGAAATGATGTACTCTGCCACCTGTCTCACCAGCACCACGTCCGAGTGCAGGCGCGCCCGCACCACCGCATCGACGGCGCGCATGTCGGACTCAATCAGTGCGTTGAGGGTGTTGAGCAATGAATTGGCAGTCAAGGGGAAAGGGTCGAATGAAAGGCGCGATGTTAGGCGGCACCTCTGACTGCGTCAAGCCAAACAAAATGTTTTTGACCTGAATGACCAGTCCCTGTACAATGCGCGGTTCTTTGCAATATTATTTTAAGTGGAGTCCTTCATGTATGCGGTCATAAAAACCGGCGGCAAACAGTATCGTGTTGCAGCCGGCGAAAAAATCAAAGTAGAACAGATACCGGCAGATGTGGGCGCAGAAATTACCCTCGACCAGGTGCTGATGGTGGGTGAAGGAGAAACAGTCAAGATCGGTACGCCGATCCTCGCTGGCGCTTCAGTCACCGCCAAGGTGATCGCACATGGCCGCGGGCCGAAGGTCAAGATCTTCAAGATGCGCCGGCGCAAGCATTACCAGAAACACCAGGGGCATCGCCAGAACTACACCGAAATCGAGATCAGCAACATCGCTGCTTGAGTCCTCGGGATTGACGGATTGACGAAAAGGAAACTGAATCATGGCACACAAAAAAGCAGGCGGCAGTTCCCGTAACGGCCGCGATTCCCAATCGAAGCGTCTCGGTGTCAAGCGCTTTGGCGGCGAGGCGGTTTCCGCCGGCAGCATCATCGTGCGTCAACGCGGCACGGTGTTTCATCCGGGCGACAACGTCGGCCTTGGCAAGGACCACACACTGTTCGCCAAAGTCGGTGGCGCTGTGCAGTTCACCACGAAAGGTGCGGAGAAGCGCAAGACCGTCAGCATCGTTCCCGCCGCCTAGCCACAACCAGCAATTAGCAACTAGCGACCATTCGGCAAACTGCTTTTTTCTGCGCAAAGCCCTATCATGGCGATAGGGCTTTTGTGTTTATGGATGCCACATAATGAAATTTTTCGACGAAGCGAAAATCGAGGTGATTGCCGGCGACGGCGGCAATGGCTCGGCCTCTTTTCGCCGCGAAAAATACATTCCGCGCGGCGGTCCTGACGGCGGCGACGGCGGACGCGGGGGCAGCATCTGGGCGGTGGCCGACAGCAATCTCAATACCCTGATCGATTTCCGTTACACCCGCGTCTTTCGCGCCCAGTCCGGAGAGAACGGCCGCGGCGCGGACTGTTACGGCAAAGGCGGCGAAGACATGCTGCTGCGCGTGCCGGTCGGCACGGTGTTTGCCGATCTGATGTCCGGAGAGATCGTCGCCGACCTCGATTGCGACGGCAAGAAGGTATTGATCGCCAAGGGCGGCAACGGCGGCCTTGGCAATATTCATTTCAAGTCCAGCACCAACCGCGCGCCGCGCCAGACCACCCAAGGCGAAGAGGGCGAGCGGCGCGAGTTGCGGCTCGAACTCAAGGTGCTGGCCGATGTCGGACTGCTGGGCTTGCCCAACGCCGGCAAATCTACTTTCATCCGTGCAGTTTCGGCCGCCAAGCCGAAGGTCGCGGATTATCCATTCACCACGCTGCATCCCAATCTCGGCGTAGTGCGCGTGGACCATAACCGTAGTTTCGTGATTGCCGACATCCCCGGGTTGATCGAGGGCGCGGCGGATGGCGCCGGCCTCGGCCATCGATTCCTGCGCCACTTGCAGCGCACCCGCCTGCTGCTGCACCTGATCGACATTTCGCCCTTTGATCCGGAGGCCAATCCGGTCCATGATGCGCATGCGATTCTCGAAGAACTGCGCAAATACGACCCGGCGCTGATCGAAAAACCGCGCTGGCTGGTCATCAACAAGATCGACCTGTTGCCCGAGGAACAGCGCGCTGAACGCATCGCAGCGCTGGTCGAAGGCTACGGACCGGTCGAGCGGCACTTCGCGATTTCCGCCATCAATGGCGAAGGCTGCCGCGCATTGACCTTCGCCATCATGGCGCACCTGGAACAGCACAAACACCCTGTGGATGAGACGGAAAATGCGGCCGCACTTTCTTGAGTTGCAGCGTCTGGTTGTCAAAGTGGGCAGCGCGCTGGTCACCGACGACGGCGCCGGCCTGGCCCTCGCGGCGATTGCCGAGTGGGCGCGCCAGATCGCCCTGTTGCACGCCGAGGGCAAGCAGGTGGTGCTGGTTTCTTCGGGTGCCATCGCTGCCGGCATGCAGCGGCTGGGATGGCATGTCCGCCCGCATGCCATGCACGAACTCCAGGCGGCCGCGGCGGTCGGGCAGATGGGCCTGGCCCAGGCCTATGAATCCTGCTTTTCCCAACATGGCCTGAAAACCGCACAGATCCTGCTTACCCATGAGGACTTGAGCGACCGCAAACGCTACCTGAATGCGCGCTCGACGCTGATCACGCTGCTGGAACTGGGGGTGGTCCCGATCATCAACGAAAACGATACCGTCGTCACCGACGAGATCAAATTCGGCGACAACGATACGCTGGGCGCCTTGGTCGCCAATCTCATCGAAGCCGATGCATTGGCCATACTGACCGACCAGCTCGGCCTCTACAGCGCCGACCCACGCCGCGACCCGACAGCAACCCTGATTTCCCATGGACGCGCCGAAGACCCCGCTTATGAAGCGATGGCCGGCGGCGTCGGCAGCAGCATCGGCAGAGGCGGCATGATCACCAAGGTGCGCGCAGCGCAGCGCGCAGCGCGCAGCGGCGCCAACACCCTGATCGCCAGCGGCCACGAACCTGACGCCCTGCTGCGCCTGGCACGGGGAGACGAACTGGGCACGTTGCTGTATGCCACCGCCACGCCGTTAGCCGCGCGCAAGCAATGGCTGGCCGACCATCTGCAACTCGCCGGCAGCCTGCTGCTGGACGATGGCGCCATCCAGGCGTTGCGCGAGGGCAAAAGCCTGCTGCCGGTCGGGGTGGTCGATGTCGAGGGGGAATTCGAGCGCGGTGCCGCAGTGGCCTGTCGCAGTCGGTCGGGATCGGAAGTGGCACGGGGTTTGATCAATTATTCAAGCGCCGAAGCACGCCGCATCGCGCGGCATGCGACGGTCGAAATCGAAACCATCCTCGGCTATTTCGACGAAGCAGAACTAATCCATCGAGATAATATGGTATTGATCTAGCCCCTGAATCTGAAGTGGGACACTAGTACCAGAATTTGTTACTCGGGTATTGACTTCAAACCGCGCCATCCGCTGTCTAGCGCTGTATAGTTTTAATAATCCATTCCGGTAATGCATTAGTGAGCCAACGCTTGCCGCCGCTGAACGCGCTACGCGCCTTTGAGTCCGCTGCCCGGCATCTCAGTTTTCGCAAAGCGGCTGAAGAACTGCACGTGACTCCCGCGGCGATCAGTCATCAGATCAAACTATTGGAAGACCAACTCGGGATTCAGTTGTTCCGGCGGCTAACCCGCGCCGTTGAATTGACCGAGGTCGGGAGCAGCTTCCTGCCCAAGCTCAGCGAAGCCTTCGAAACTATGGTGCAAGCCGTCAATAAGGTTCGCACCCACGAAAAAACCGCGGTCATTTCCGTGAATGTGCCGCCCTCATTTGCCTCGAAATGGCTGATGCCCAGGCTGCATCGTTTCGTCACGGCCCATCCCGACATAGACATCCGGATTATTGCCAGTATGCGGCTGGTGGATGAGCACCAGCAGGATCTCGGCTCTCCCGACGAGCACTACAGGGCCGGAGACTTCGATATCGATATCCACTTTGGCTCGGGCAATTATCCGGGGTGTCGAGTCAACAAGTTGTTCACCGTTTCCTATACGCCGCTTTGCAGTCCAAGCTTGCTGGAAGGATTGCGCCCGTTGAAAAAGCCCTCAGACCTTCGCTATCACCTGCTGCTGCATGACGACATACCCGAAGCCAGCGTGAGACGGCCAAACTGGGCAAAATGGTTGCAGGCCGCCGGGGTGGATAATGTGGATTCCAGCCGCGGCCCCCATTTCAACCATCCGATACTCGGGCTCGAGGCTGCCGTCGATGGCATGGGCGTAGTCCTTGGCACAAAGGAGATGGCGGCTTACGATCTGGCGGCAGGCAGGCTGGTCGCGCCTTTTGATCTCGTGTTGGAAACTGATACGGCTTATTACTTGGTGGTTTCAGAATCCGTTGCCGACTATCCGAAAGTAAAAGTATTCCGTGAATGGCTACTGAAAGAAGCTCTTGATGTACATTCCAACAGATAGAGACAGGACAAGCAAGCCTATGATTAAGTTTTTCTAACCTAACGCGTAATAATATCTCGTTTGTTGCGATGCGGCATTCTCTGTATAGTTCGCTCTGTCTCCTCCAGCTTCTCCTCCTAAGATGGAACTGGATTTAAGCCCGCCGAGTGCGGGCTTTTTTTTCGATCACAATTTCGCTGATCGCAGAATGTTGACCGGAATTAACCCACGAGCACTTGTTATCAGGCACAATTCCGCCCGCGCCAACCTGTCCCGAATATGCTGACTGCCATCAATCTCGCCTGCGTTCGCGGCGACCGCCGTCTTTTTGCCAATCTCGGCTTCACGCTTGAGCCAGGCGGGCGCTTGCACGTGACCGGCGAAAACGGCTCCGGCAAGACCAGCTTGCTGCGCATACTGTGCGGCTTGTCGCCATCGGAAACAGGCGAAATCCGCTGGCAAAACGAACCCGTCAAGCATCTCGGCGACGAGTACCGCAAGTCGGTGCTCTACCTCGGACATCACAACGCGATCAAGGAAGAACTCACCGCCCTGGAAAATCTGCGTACCGCCGCCGCGCTGGCCGGAGTCGCCGTGGATCACGCCGAGGGCACCGAATTGCTGGGCAAGGTCGGCTTGTCGGGACGCGAGGATCTGCCGGTGCGCTTCTTGTCGCAAGGACAGAAGCGGCGTGTGGCGCTATCGCGCTTGCTGTGGAGCACTGCGCCGCTGTGGGTGCTGGATGAGCCCTTTGTCGCCCTCGACACCGCAGCAGTCGCCTGGCTGGCCGACATTATCGGCACCCACTTGAGTCACGGGGGGATGGCGGTATTGACCAGCCACCAGGAAGTCGCCATCAACAGTGGCATTGCGCAAACCCTGAGAATCGCTTCATGAAGAACACGGCTGCAATGAATGGGGCAGGCCCTTCGGAAGATATCGGCACTTTCGGCGTGCTTGCGGCAGTGGTGCGGCGCGACTTGCTCCTGGCGTTACGCCGGAAGAGCGAAGTGATGACCGCGTTGTTCTTCTTTGTGATCGTCGTCAGCCTGTTTCCCCTCGGGATCGGCCCGGAAATGAACTTGCTGCGCATCATTGCGCCCGGCGTACTGTGGGTGGCAGCCTTGCTGGCGACCATGCTGTCGTTGAACCGGCTGTTTGCCGGCGATCAAGCCGATGGCACATTGGAACAGATGGTGCTCTCGCCGGCGCCGCTGGGCCTGCTGGTGATCGGCAAAATCGTGGCTCACTGGCTGGTCACGGGTCTTCCGCTGGTGCTGATCGCGCCGGTACTCGGATTGCAATACGATCTGTCAGGGCGTGCGCTGGCTGTGCTGATCCTGTCGCTGCTGGTCGGAACACCGCTGTTGAGTTTGATCGGGGCCATCGGCGCGGCACTGACGTTGGGGGTGCGCGGGGGTGGGGTATTGCTTTCGCTGCTGACCTTGCCGTTGTATATTCCGGCCTTGATCTTCGGCGCCGGTGCGGTTGAGGCCGACATCTCGGGCCTTGGCGCGTCCGGCCATCTGTCGCTGCTGGCGGCGTTGCTGGCGCTGGCTTGCTTTTTCGCACCGTGGGCGACCACGGCAGCATTGCGAATCGCTCTCGAATGAATATCGCATAGGCCATCATGGAAAATAAAATCATTCATTGGTTCAAATACGGTTCGCCGCAGACCTTTTACCCTTTGGCCGGGAAAATGATTCCTTGGTTCTGGGCACTGGCGGCGATCTTTTGCATAGCCGGGTTGTGGGTGGGTTTCTTCGTCGCGCCGACCGATGCGACGCAAGGAGAGGCCTATCGCATCATTTTCATCCATGTGCCCGCATCGTGGATGTCGATGTTCCTGTACATCGTGATGGCTTTTTGGGCTGGGATCGGCCTGTCGTTGAACACCCGCTTGTCGTCGATGATGGCCAGTTCCATCGCCCCGACCGGCGCATTGTTTGCCTTTCTCTCGTTATGGACCGGCTCCTTGTGGGGCAAGCCGATGTGGGGAACATGGTGGGTGTGGGATGCGCGGCTGACTTCGGAACTGATACTGCTGTTCCTGTACCTCGGCTTCATGGCGCTGCAGGCGGCCATCGACGAACCGCGCCGCGCCGACAAGTCGGGTGCCATCCTGGCCCTGGTTGGCGTAGTGAATGTGCCGATCATCTACTTCTCGGTGAAGTGGTGGAATACCCTGCACCAGGGTGCCTCGATCTCGATGAACAAGGCGCCGACGATGGCGGTGACGATGCTCTGGGGCATGTTGCTGATGGCCTTGGCTTTCTGGATGTATTCGATCGCCGTGGCGTTGCAGCGCGCCCGCGCCATCATGCTTGAACGTGAAATGCATACCGATTGGGTGAAATATGCAGTGGAATAGTGTCGGCGAATTCTTCACCATGGGCGGCTATGGCTTTTACGTGTGGGGCAGTTTCGGCGTCACCGCGTTGGCGCTGCTGATTGAACCTTTGCTATTGAGGAAGCGTCAAAACGAAGTCGCAAACATCCTGCGCCGCGAACGGCGCGCCGACGAAAGCCAAAAAAAGACCGATTGATGCATCTGCCGACCCATTTCGAGAAAACGCGTCCCCGTCTCATCAAGGAATCCTCACAATGAAACCTCGCCACAAACGCATCGCCATTATCGTTGGCGGTCTTGCTTCGCTCGGTGTTGCGGCATTCTTCGTGCTGAACGCACTCAACAGCAATATCGCGCTGTTCTATACGCCGACCCAGGTCGCCGCCGGCGAAGCGCCGAAAGAGCGGGTTTTCCGCATCGGCGGACTGGTCAAGGACGGCACGCTGCAAAGAAACGACATGACCATCCGCTTTATCGTCACCGACACCGCCAAGGAGATTCCGGTGGCATATACCGGCATTCTTCCCGACCTGTTCAAGGAAGGCAAAGGCGTCGTGGCGCAGGGCAAACTCGGCTCGGACGGCCAATTCGTCGCCAGCGAAGTACTGGCCAAGCATGATGAGAACTACATGCCGCCGGAGGCCAAGCATGCCGTCGACCAGGCGGGCAAAACCGCCAAAACTTTAAAATAATGAGATAACCATGATTCCCGAACTCGGACATTTCGCCATCATCCTCGCCCTGCTGGTGGCTGTCGTGCAAGGCGTGCTGCCGCTGATCGGCGCCCATCGCAATGATGCCGCCTGGATGGCGCTGGGCCGCCCCGCAGCGCAGGCGCAATGGCTGATGTTGCTGGTTGCCTTCGGTTGCCTGACTTACTCGTTCGTCGCCAATGATTTCTCGGTGAAGTATGTCGCCGAGCATTCCAATTCGCAGTTGCCGACGGTATATCGCGTCGCCGCCGTGTGGGGCGGGCACGAAGGTTCGCTGCTGCTGTGGGTATTGTTGCTGGCGAGCTGGTCGCTGGCGGTTTCGCTGCTCTCCCGCGCCTTGCCGGAAGCCATGGTGGCGCGCGTGGTCGGCGTACTAGGTCTGGTCTCCTGCGGCATGTTGTTGTTCATCCTGCTCACCTCCAGTCCATTCGAGCGCCTGCTGGATATTCCCCGGGATGGTCACGACCTGAACCCGCTGCTGCAGGATCCGGGCCTGGTGATTCACCCGCCGATGCTGTACATGGGCTACGTCGGTTTCTCTGTGGCTTTCGCATTCGCCATCGCCGCGCTGTTGTCGGGCAGTCTTGATGCCGCCTGGGCGCGCTGGTCGCGGCCATGGACGCTGTCTGCCTGGATTTTCCTGACGCTCGGCATCGCCCTTGGCAGCGGCTGGGCTTACTACACGCTGGGCTGGGGCGGCTGGTGGTTCTGGGATCCGGTGGAAAATGCTTCCTTCATGCCTTGGCTGTTCGGCACGGCGCTGATTCATTCGCTGGCGGTGACCGAGAAACGTGGTGCATTCAAGAACTGGACCGTGCTGCTGGCCATCGGCGCTTTCTCGCTGTCCTTGCTGGGCACCTTCCTGGTGCGCTCCGGCGTGCTGACCTCGGTCCATGCGTTCGCCACCGACCCGCGTCGCGGCATATTCATCCTGATTTTCCTGGTCGTGGTGATCGGCGCCTCGCTGATGCTGTTTGCCTGGCGCGCGCCGAAAGTTGGCCTGGGCGGCCGCTTCGAGCTGATGTCGCGGGAAACCCTGCTGCTGGTAAACAACGTCCTGCTGGTGGTAGCCTGCGGCTCGGTGCTGCTCGGCACGCTCTACCCGCTGATCATCGATGCGCTCGGCCTGGGCAAGCTCTCGGTCGGGCCGCCGTATTTTCATGCGGTCTTCGTGCCGCTCATGGCGCCGCTGCTGTTCCTGATAGCGGTCGGCCCGACTGCGCGCTGGAAGCATGCCAGTGCCAACGACATCGCGGTGCGCCTGCGGATCGCCTTTGCTATCGCCGTGGCCGCCGGGATCGGCCTGCCATTCGTTTTCGGCAGCTGGACGCCGCTGGTCGGCCTGGGCATGTTGCTCGCGGTCTGGATTGTGGCCAGTGCCGCGGTGCAATTTCGCGATCGCATCCGGCATACCGGCATGCCGCCGCGCTCCTTCTGGGGCATGCAACTGGCGCACCTCGGCATCGCGCTGTTCGTCATCGGCGTTACCCTGGTGAAGGGCTATGAAACCGAAAAGGATGTGCGCATGGCGCCGGGGGACACCGTCGAAATCGGCGGTTACACCGTACGCCTGCTCGGCATAAGGCAGGCGGCAGGGCCGAACTACCGCGCCTCGGTGGGCGATCTGGAACTCTCCCAGGACGGCAAGCTGCTGCGCACGCTGCATCCGGAAAAACGCAACTATTTTTCCTCGGCCATGCCGATGACCGAGGCCGCCATCGATACCGGCCTGACGCGCGACATGTATGTCTCGCTGGGCGAGCCGGTCGGGATAACAGACGGCAGCGGCGCATGGAGCGTGCGGGTGCATCACAAACCGTTCGTCACCTGGATCTGGGCTGGCTGTCTGCTGATGGCGCTGGGCGGTCTGGTGGCTGCCAGCGACCGGCGCTATCGCATCAAATCCAAGGTTTCCACAGCTGCTGCCGCCTCGGGCGCAATGCAAGGAGCATCGACATGAAGCGCTTCCTGATCCCGCTGGGATTGTTCTTTGTGCTGGTGGGCTTTCTCGCCGTGGGGCTGAGACTCGATCCGCGTGAAGTGCCCTCGCCGCTGGTGGATAAGCCGGCACCGCTGTTTCAACTGCAACAACTCGACGACAGCGGCAAGACCTTCTCGCCCAAGGACATGCTGGGCAAGGTATGGCTGCTGAACGTCTGGGCCTCCTGGTGCGTTTCCTGTCGCGCAGAGCATCCTTTGCTGGTTTCCTTCTCCAAACAGGCCGGCGACCTGCCTATTGTCGGCCTCAGCTACAAGGAAGTACGCGGCGACAACGAAACCGATGTCAGCAAAATGTCGCCGGCCGATGAATTGCGACTCACGCGGCAACGTGCCACCGCGTGGCTTGCCCGGCACGGCAATCCCTATACGCTCTCGGCGCTGGATATGGACGGCCGTGTCGGCATCGATTACGGCGTCTATGGCGTGCCGGAAACCTACCTCATCGACAAGGCCGGAATCATCCGCTACAAGCAGATCGGTCCGGTGACGCGCGAGACGCTCGACAAAATCATCCTGCCGAAGATCAAGGAACTTGAGAAATCATGAAACGCCTATTGATACTACTGTCGCTGGCGTTGCTATGCGGCCTGGCTTCCGCCAAGGAAGCCACCCCCCTGGCGGAAGATGAGGCCGTGGAAAAACGCCTGGTATACATTTCCGACGAAATGCGCTGCCTGGTCTGCCAGAACGAGTCGCTATCCAGCTCGCACGCGGAGCTGGCGCAGGATTTGCGCCGCGAGATCCGCTCGCTCATCAAGCAGGGCAAGAGCGACCAGGAAATCATGGATTTCATGGTCAGCCGTTACGGCGACTTCGTCCGCTACCGTCCGCCGATTAAAGCCTCCACCTACCTGCTCTGGTTTGGGCCTTTCCTGTTGCTGGCGGGTGCCATCATCGCGCTGGTGGTTTATTTGCGGCGGCGTGGCGGACGCATCGAGGAATCTTCGGAGGACATGCTTTCCGCCGAAGAGCGTCGGAAAGCCGAGGATTTGATGAAATTGAACGAGAGCGAGAGCAAGCAATGAGTATTACCTTCCTTTCAGCCGCCGCGCTGCTGGCGCTGCTGGCACTGGCCTGGTTGCTGCGACCGCTGCTGTGGCGGTCGGCGCCGGCACCGACCGCTTCGCGTCAAGCGCTCAACACCGCCATTTACCGCGACCAACTGGCCGAACTGGAGATCGATCGCATCAACGGCACCCTCGCCGACGCTGATTGCGAACAGGCGCGCGCGGAATTGCAGCGGCGCCTGCTGCAGGACGCCGCGGTCGCCGATGTCTTACCTGCCGCGGCCTCCCCGGCCAAGCGCACTGCGCTGGCGCTGGTGTTGTTATTGCCGCTGGCGGCAGGCTTGCTGTATGCGTGGCTGGGTAACCCGGCAGCCATGCAGGGCGCACGCACGCAACATGGCGTTTCGTCCGGACAGATGGAAGAGATGGTCGCGAAACTGGCTGCACGCCTGGAAAAGGAGCCCAACAACCCGCAGGGATGGGTCATGTTGGCGCGCTCCTACAAAGCCATACAACGTTTTGAAGATGCCGAAAAAGCCTTTCAGCGTGCCGGTGACCTGGTCAACAGCGATCCGCAGCTGCTCTGCGAATATGCCGACCTGATCGCGGTACGCACCGGCGATCTCGAAGGCAAACCGCTGGAGTTGGTGCAAGCCGCACTTAAACTTGATCCCAACCTCCCCATGGCCTTGGCATTGGCAGGGACCGCCGCATACAATCGCCAGGATTTTCCCGAGGCGATCCGTTACTGGGAGCAGTTGCTCAACAAACTGCCTCCGGAATCCGAAGATGCCAAGACGCTTACCGCCACTCTTGACGAGATTCGCGCCAAGAGCGGCGGCAAACCCGCTACGGGAAAAACCGATAAGGCCAGCCGGCTCAAAACCATCAGCGGCAATGTGACGCTGGCACCGGCACTGGCCAGCAAGGTTCAACCCGGCGACACACTCTTTGTCTATGCCCGGCCGGCAGAAGGTTCGCGTATGCCGCTGGCACTGTTGCGCGCACGTGCCAGCGACCTGCCGCTGCGTTTTACTCTCGACGACTCAATGTCGATCAATCCCGACCTGAAGCTCTCGGCCGCCACCGAAGTCGTTCTCGATGCGCGCGTGTCGAAGTCGGGACAAGCCGTCCGACAGCCGGGCGATCTCGTGGGCGAAAGCGGTAAGCTGAAGTTGGGCGCCAAGGATGTCAAGCTGAACATAGATCGGGTCACCCAATGAGCCAGTGTTGCCAGCACCTTCGGGCTTCCCCTCCGCGCAGATCATCTGTAAAATAGCGGCATTGTGGGGACGTAGCTCAGCTGGGAGAGCGATTGGTTCGCAATCAATAGGTCGGGAGTTCGATCCTCCCCGTCTCCACCATTCAACTAAAAGGCCACCCTTACCCGGTGGCCTTTTTCTTGTCCAAGTCGATCCATGTCAACGATGGGCGCACTGCTACACCCTCTAAACGATTCATGCCCCGGATGATCGACGGGCAGCTGAAAAAAGTGATTTGGCCCCTCGGTTCGAACATACCGCAGCCCCGGGTAAACGTTCATTTCAGTGGCATGGCTTCGAGCCCGTGCATTTCGGGCTTCACTTGACCTGAGAACGCAAATACCCCGGCTGCAGTCGGTTCGGCGAAGTCTTCGACGTCAAAAATATGCCGCGGTCGCACATCGGAAATAGAAAAAGGCGTTTTGTTAGCGTAGATCGGCTGCAAGTCTGCTGCAACTTCAGCGAAACAGAAATCCACATAGTCTAGAACACCGGAACCCTTCTGCATTTCTACCATGTACAGGAAGCTCTTCGGCCAGTACATCTCGGTACCTTTGCGAGAGTCGTGATCAAGCTCGATCGCCCAGCCCTTCGAATCCGGTTGCACGGCATGGCAGGCTGATAGCACGAATTTCCGACCTCTGCAAATAACCAAACACCCTGATGCGATTCCCAATGGCCGGCCATCTTCATCAAGGTGACGTAGTGGGACGCTAGTAATTAGCATCCATTGCAACCAGTCCTGGGCGCGGCAACTAAGCTGCATAACTTTGTATTCTCCAACATAGCTGTCGGGAGAAAACCGCAGTGTCGGTGTAAACCGGCTCAATGTCGGAGTGAACTCGATTTTTGTCCATAAACGCGCTTGACTGTCTGCTTTGGGAACACTTCTCAAGTGACCGCAGTTGGCCGGTCAACGCCAATTGTGCCACCTTGTGTGTGGTTCCAAAATGGCGACTTCGGCAAGATTATGCTTACCGCCTATGAGAAGGGAATGATAGAATGAAACATGAATATCTGAATGTCCGGCGAAGATGTGGTTCCGAGCGGTGGCAGGATTATGGTTCCCGGTACAAGCTTTGGCGTGCGCCCTGAATTATCCAGGTATGCATATTGAATTTATCCGGTGACTTTGATCGAACGTCATAGCTCGGCTTGTAGATGGCTTCTGCAAACATTTCGTTTGCCACAAAACCGGACTCTTGTTCTTGACACCCAAGAGCACATAGACGGAGGGCAATAATCTCATGCGAAAGCAAGCGGGGGCACATCTACGGGCCACAGCCACAATTTGTTCGGTGCTATGGTTGTCGGTGCAGAGCGCCATTGCTGCCGACTATGCCAGCGAGCTGGATTACTTTCAAGATTTCCCCGTGGTTCTCAGTGCGTCGCGGCTACAGCAGCCCTTATCGGAAGCGCCGAATGCCATGACCGTGATCGATCGCAAGATGATCGAAGCATCCGGATTTCGAACCATCCCGGATTTGTTCAAGCTGGTTCCCGGCATGTATGTGAGTTACTACAAAGGCAGCAGTCAAGCCATTGTTTCCTACTTGGGCTCGACCGACCAATATGCGCGCCGCATGCAGGTGATGATAGATGGCCGTAGCAGCTACCTGCCGCCTATCAGTACAGTGGATTGGGGAAACTTGCCGATCACCGTCGATGACATCGAGCGCATCGAAGTAATACGCGGTCCGGCAGCCGCATCGCACGGCGCGAACTCGACCCAGGGAGTTATCAGCATCATCACCAAAAGCCCCAGCGGGGCAAATGAGAACAAACTGTCAGTCACTCAAGGAAGCAAGGGAATCAACGATTTCTCCGTTCGTCTCGACCGGCATGGCGAAATATTCGATTACCGGCTGACGCTGGCCCATGCTGCCGATCGCGGATACGACGATTTGAGTTCGCCGCCCAACAATATGTCCATCAGCCAGTTCCATGCCGATTCATTGCTCAACAACAGTAACGACAGCCGCCGTGCAGACATACTGAACTACCGCGCCGATTACCATCCGAATGGCGTCGATCGCTTCGACATTCAGTTTGGCTTCAACCACAATGTGCAAGGTGTCGGATTCAGCGATAAGAACCCAAGCCCGACTTCTCCCAGGAACACCAACGGAAATACCTATCACGACCTGGTCTCCAATAATGGATTTGTCCATTTGGAGTGGATACGCCGCTTGGAAGACGCTTCCGAGTTCCGTTTGCAATACAACCATAGCAAACAAGAACAACGCGAGGCTTTTCAAGTTTTCCTGTCCGGGATTCTTTTTGCCAACCCGCCGTTTGCCCAGACATCTCAAACTACCCAAGACAACATCGAAGTCCAGCATACGCTGCATACGTCGTCATCAAACCGACTGGTTTATGGGGCTGCTTACCGGATAGACCGCATCAGCGGGCAAGGCAGTACGCCGGTCTTGCCGCCAAGTTTCGCCGCCCTGTTGCCGCAGTCCTATTCCGCGTCGTTCAATATCAGAGAAAGCCGCGTGTTTGCGCACGACGAATGGCATATCAGCGATAAATTGCTGCTCAATACCGGTGCAATGTTCGAGCGAGATGGCATGGGTCACGACAACACATCGCCGCGCGTGGCGCTGAATTATCACATCACGCCGCAACACACACTTCGTACAGGTGTTTCCGTCGCTTATCGGACACCTTCTTTGGCCGAAACGAATCCCCCGGCGCTTCAACCCGGGGCCTTGTATCTGCCCAGCGCGATTGCAACCTCTGCCGGATTGCAGCCGGAAAGGTTGGTGTCGCACGAGATCGGCTATCTCGGCGAAATGCGCGACTGGAGAACCTTGCTGGATATTCGCCTATTCAAGAATCATGTCGGCAACGGGATTTATCTGGACAACAAGCAAACCTTCGTAAACGGGATGTCTTCCGACTATCGGGGTTTCGAGGCCACCGTTAAACATTCATTCAGTCAGGACAGCAATCTGGCCGTTAACTTTGCCCATGAGACATGCAGCAGCAACAGCCCGTCCCTCTGGGCGGCAGGAGTGAGGTACTTCAGACCGGCCAGTCCGTGGATCAGCGACAAACTTTCCAGCAGTATTCCGAAAAACAGTGCCAGCTTGCTTTATTCTCAGCGTCTGGCGCAGGGTTTATCTTTCAGCGCCGCCTATTACTATCAGGGTTCCTTGCAACCGTTCGACCGCGGTGCGATTGATTATCAGCCAATCCAGCGACGCACGGATATCCGTGTTGCCAAGACGTTTCGCCGAGATGACGGGCTAACGGGGGAACTTGCCGTGGTGGTGCAAAACCTGTTTGGTAAAGGTTACACGGAATACATTGCCAGCAATCTTTTCGATCGGCGCGGCTATGCCACCCTGACTTTGAAATGGTGAAATGCGCTCTGGGAATGTCGCCTAGCGTATGCACACAAGTCGTATTTCCGTTCATATTTTAATGTGTACGCAACCAGGTCAAAACCAGACGCCGTCGTTCCGGCGCAAGCCGGGATCCAGTATTGACGCGTCTTTCTGGGTTCCGGCTTGCGCCGGAACGACGGGCTAGTCGAGATGTGTGCATACGCTAGGCTGATTGACCCAGAGTCATAAATGTCGCAGGTCAATGGAAAATTCGACAGAATTCGATTGCCCATGAGTCGCCAACGCAGATTCATTGTCGTCACCTGCGGTTCGATGGGCGACGTACACCCCTTTCTCGGCCTTGCCGTCGCGCTCAAGTCACGCGGGCATCGCGTCAGTTTCCTCACCAACGAAGTCTTCCGCGATATGGCAACGCAGGCGGGGCTGGATTTTCACCCGATCGGCACCCTGCTCGATGTCCAGTCCGCGCTGAACAACCCTGACTTGTGGCACCCGCGCAAGGGTTTGGCGGTGGTCTGGCACAGTTGCGCGACGGTGCAGAAGCCGATCGTGGAATTCATTGCCAGCCAGCCCGATGCCGCCGAGGCAGTGGTGATCGCGCATCCCCTCGCCCTGCCGGGGGCGAGCACGGCGCGCGACAGGATCGGCGGCCTGAAACTGGTCACGGCCTGGCTCGCCCCGGCAAATTTACGCACCTGCCACGATCCGATGCTTCTCGGCCCGTTGCGCATTCCGCGCTGGGTTCCATACGGCATGCGTCGCTGGCTATGGCAGCGCGTCGACGCCGATATCCTCGATCCGCTGACGCTGCCGGACATCAATGCGCTGCGCGCAGACTATGGCCTGGACCCGGTCAAGAACTACGCGACCTTGCTGTATGAGGCCGCCGACTTTGGGGTAACGCTTTTTCCCGCCTGGTTCGACGGCACGCCGCCGGACTGGCCGGTGAATCTGCTGCGCGGGGAATTTCTGCTCTTCGATGGATTTGCCGAGCAGACTTTCAGCGACGAATTGCAGCAGTTCCTCGACGCCGGCGATCCGCCCATCGTGTTCACCTTCGGTAGCGCGATGCAGCACGCGGGCAAGGCATTCAAGGCTGCGCTCGACGCCTGCCAGCAATTGCAGCGGCGCGCCATCTTCCTGACATTATTCCCGGCACAGTTGCCTGCCCATTTGCCGCCGGGGGTGAAGTGGTTTGAATATGTGCCATTCTGCAAGCTGCTGCCGCATGTTGCCGCGGTGGTGCATCACGGCGGCATCGGCAGCACTGCCGAGGCGTTGCGCGCCGGCTTGCCACAGATCGTGGTGCCGATGGCGTTCGATCAGTTCGATAACGCGGCGAGGGTCGAGGCGATGGGGGTTGGCTTCGGCCTGCCTCAAGCTCGCTTAAACAGGCGTAGCCTGCGCCGGCGGCTTGCCATGCTGCTGGGTAGCGAATCGATCCTGGAAAATTGCCGGCGGGCCGCCGCGTACTTCAACAACCCCGACCCGTCAAGGCTCGTGGCGGAGATGATCGAGGATAGGCTGGGATAGTGGAAGAGTAGGATAGGTGCAAGCATGCTTGCCGCCTCGTATGAACCTGGCATCTTCAGTCAACGACCGTTGAGGGGACGAGCCGGCCGTTCGCCGATCATTCACCGACCACATCCGCGCCCTTGGGCGGCACGAAGCGGAACATGCCGCTCGGCAGTGCGGGGTTGCGCTCGAACTGGCTGAATTGCAGCGTGGTGGTCTGGCCGAAGTTGTCGCGCACTTCCATGCTGCGTGGCAGGTTGTCGCGGAAACCGATGCGTACCCACTCGAAGCTGCCGTCCTGCCCCTTGGGTGTCGCTTCGATCAGTTCCAGTCCTTCAGCGCTACCGGCATCCTTGATGATGAAATATTTCTCCAGTGCCGCATCCCCTGCCAGCAAGGCGGCAGGACTGGAGCCCAGCGCCTGGCCGAGCTTCTTGACCGAAACCTGGTTCAGGTCCGGGTCATGGATCCAGAGTTTCTCGCCATCGCCCACGAGCAATTGGTAATACGGCTTTTCATAGATCCAGCGAAACTTACCGGGCCGCGAGAAGGCGAAGCTTCCTTGCGAGTTTTGCGGCTTGCGCCCGGATTTGCTGACGACCGACTGGGTGAAATTGGCGCGGGCGTTCTGGGTCCCCGCGATGAAAGCTGTGAACTGGTCGGGACCTGATGCAAAGGATTCGCCGCAGAAAACGCAAAATACGCAGAGCAGGCAAAGCAAACATCTGCTCATTCGTTCCTCTCCGGCACCAGCACTTCGCGGCTGCCCGCACCGTTCATGGCCGAAACCAGCCCGGCCCGCTCCATCTGCTCGATCAGGCGCGCGGCGCGGTTGTAGCCGATGCGCAGGTGGCGCTGAACCAGCGAGATCGATGGACGACGCGTCTTCATAACGACTTCGACAGCCTGGTCGTACATCGGGTCGCTCTCGACATTGGCCGCGGCAAGTTCGCCCTCTGCGCCGCCGCCCGCCTCGCCGAGCGGCGCGTCGAGAATTCCATCGACATAATCCGGCTCGGCCACTTTCTTCAGGTGCTCGACCACACGATGCACTTCGCTGTCGGACACGAAGGCGCCATGCACCCGCACCGGCAAGCCGGTGCCGGGCGCGAGGAAGAGCATGTCGCCCTGGCCGAGCAGGGTCTCGGCACCCATCTGGTCGAGGATGGTGCGCGAGTCGATCTTCGACGACACCTGGAAGGAAATCCGCGTCGGGATGTTGGCCTTGATCAGGCCGGTGATCACATCCACGCTCGGCCGCTGCGTCGCCAGGATCAGGTGGATGCCCGAGGCGCGCGCCTTCTGCGCCAGGCGCGCGATGAGTTCTTCGACCTTCTTGCCGACCACCATCATCAGGTCGGCCAGCTCATCGATCACCACGACGATGTAAGGCAGCGTCTCGAGCGGTTCGGGCGTCTCGGGAGTTATCGAGAAGGGATTGGAAAGGAAGGTGCCGGCCTTCTGCGCATCCTGGATCTTGCCGTTGAATCCGGAAAGATTGCGCACGCCGAGCGCCGACATCAGCTTGTAGCGCCGCTCCATTTCGCCGACGCACCAATGCAGCGCGTTGGCGGCCTTGCTCATGTCCGTGACCACGGGCGCCAACAGGTGCGGAATGCCTTCATACACCGAGAGTTCCAGCATCTTCGGATCGACCAGGATCAGCCGCACGTCTTGCGGTTCGGACTTGTAGACCAGCGACAGGATCATGGCGTTGATGCCCACCGACTTGCCTGAACCGGTGGTACCGGCCACCAGCAGGTGCGGCATCTTGGCCAGATCGACGACCGTCGGCTGACCGGAAATGTCCTTGCCGAGCGCGATCACCAGCGGCGCGTGCAAATTGTGATAGGCCTTGGAGCCGATGATTTCGGTGAGGCGCACGGTCTGCCGCTTGGGATTGGGCAATTCCAGCGCCATGCAGGATTTCCCCGGCACCGTCTCGACCACGCGGATGCTGACCAACGTCAGGGCGCGCGCCAGATCCTTGGCGAGATTGAGGATCTGGTTGCCCTTGACGCCCACTGCCGGTTCGATTTCATAGCGCGTCACCACCGGGCCGGGATAGGCCGCCAGCACCTTGGCCTCGACGCCGAAGTCGGCCAGCTTGCGCTCGATCAGGCGCGAGGTATATTCCAGCGTGTCGGGCCCCGGCAGGTCGTCGGCGCTGTGGGAAGGCTCGTCGAGCAGATGCAGTGGCGGCAACGCGCCGCCCGGCGCATCGAAGAACAACGGTGCCTGCCGCTCTTTCTCGATGCGCGCTTCCAGCTTGGGCGCCTTGGGAATTTCCAGGAGCTGCGGCTCTATCCTGATCGGCGGCGGCGGATTCTCTTCGACTTTCTTGCGCTCGCCCTCGATCACCGCTTCGCGCCGCTGAGCCACCGAGCGACCGATACGTCTGTCCTGCCAGGTTTGCCACAAGCCATAGGCGCCCAGCCAGGCAATCTCGAGCAGGGCGCCGACGCCTTCGGCGAAGCGCAGCCAGGACACCCCCAGAAACAGGCTCATGCCGGCGGCAAACGAAACCAGCAGCATCAGCGTAGCGCCGCTATAACCCAATTGCCTGGCAGCAAATTTGCCGATCTCATAACCGAACATGCCTCCCGGGGCGAGCGGCAGCGGGACCTTCAGACTGTAGAAACGCATCGTCTCGATGCCGCAACTGCCGACCAGCAGCAGCAGGAAGCCGCACAAGGCAATCTGGAACGGACGCCGGTCGCCTGACATGAACCCCAGTCCGTCAAGGCGGCGGTACCCCCAGATGACGGAAAACAGCAGGAACAGCACCCACCACCATGCCGATATGCCAAAAAGATACAAGAGCAGGTCGGCCAACCAGGCGCCGAAACGCCCGCCGGGGTTGCCGATGCGCTCTGCCGGCGCGGCATGCGACCAGCCGGGATCGGCCGGATCGAAACCGCCGAGGATCATGGCCAGATATCCGGCTACCGCTGCCAGCACCAGCCAGCGCGCCTCCTGCAGGAGAGCGACGATTTTTTCGGGCAGCGGCTGGGCGATGTTTTTTTCGGCCAAGTGCTTAGCTCCGGCGCGGTGTTCCTCGCCAACACGAAAGGGGCATCGGGACAAATGGTGGGAGAAGCATGCAGCGATTATACCGGCGGATGTCTCCGGAAAGGCTTGAAGAACACCGGAAAGCGCCGCCAATCCCGGCGCAGTCGGTCCGGTTTACTGACATCAGTCAAGCCCCTTCAATCTCCCCGCGCAACCAGATGCAGCCGTCGCTCTCTTTGATCAGGCCGCGCAGCTGCAAATCACGCATCACCCGACTGACCATCTCGCGCGAAGCGCCGATGGTCTTGGCGATGTCTTGCCGCGTGATGCGGCGCGTCACGACTTTGCGGCCATCCTGGGTTTCGGCCATTTCCAGCAACAAGCGCGCGACCCGCCCATAGACGTCGATCAGCGCCAAGCTCTCGATCTTGCGGTCGGCATCGCGCAAACGCTTGATCAGACTGTGAATGATGTACAGCGAGACTTCGAGGTTTTCCGCCAGGCAGCGCTTGAAGTCGCCCTTGGCGATCACCACCAAATCGCAAGGTTCGGAGGACACCACCGTGGCCGAGCGCGGGTGATCGTCCATCGCACCCATTTCACCGAACATCTCGCCCGGGTTGAGTATCGAAAGGATAACCTCGCGTCCTTCCTGATCGCTGATCTGGACCACCAACTCGCCAGTCAGGATCAGATAAATATTGTCGGTGCGGTCGCCGGCTTGAAGTACCGTGGTATGCCGGGGAATCTGGCGCAAAGAGGCGAAACCGGCAATCTTCGCGAGATGCTCGTTACTGAGGGCTTCGAACATCGGCAGGGTACGCAGTGCGACGATCGAAACGGGCAAGTGGGGAGAAGTCATGGAACACTCCGGACAATAACTTTTAATACTACTATCATATTCCCTATCGGAGTAATAGGGTCCTAGAGACAAATATGAGCCTAGTATAATCACTCCTTCTCAAACTTTTCCAGGAAAAATCCCATGACCTCCCGCCACGCCCGCCTGCTCATTCTCGGCTCCGGACCGGCCGGCTATACCGCCGCCGTGTATGCCGCTCGCGCCAATCTGAAACCGGTGCTGATCACGGGACTCGCCCAGGGAGGCCAACTGATGACCACCACCGATGTCGATAACTGGCCGGCCGACGCCGATGGCGTGCAGGGTCCGGAACTGATGGCGCGTTTCGAGAAGCATGCCGCACGTTTCAACACCGAGATGATTTTCGATCATATCCACACGGCCAAACTGACCGAAAAACCGATGACCCTGATCGGCGATGCCGGCACCTACACCTGTGATGCATTGATCATAGCCACAGGGGCTTCTGCGCAATATCTCGGCCTGCCTTCCGAAGAGGCATTCTCCGGCAAGGGAGTCTCGGCTTGCGCCACCTGCGATGGCTTCTTCTACAAGAACCAACAGGTGGCCGTGATCGGCGGCGGCAATACTGCCGTGGAAGAGGCGCTGTATCTTGCCAACATCGCCAGCCATGTGACGGTGGTGCATCGTCGCGACAAATTCCGCTCCGAAAAAATTCTTCAGGACAAACTGTTCGAGAAGGAACAGGCCGGTAAGGTGACGATCAAGTGGAACAACACGCTGGAGGAAGTCCTCGGCGACAAGACCGGAGTCACCGGCATGCGCATCAAGAACGTCAAAAACGGCGCCACCGAAGACATCCCGCTGCAAGGCGTGTTCATCGCCATCGGTCACAAGCCGAACACCGATCTGTTCGTCGGCCAGATCGACATGGAAGGCGGCTACATCATCACCCAGGGCGGCCGCAACGGCAATGCCACGGCCACCAACCTGCCCGGCGTATTCGCCGCCGGCGACGTGCAGGACCACATTTACCGCCAGGCTTGCACCAGCGCCGCAACGGGCTGCCAGGCGGCGCTCGACGCCGAGCGTTATTTGGACACGCTGGGCTAAACATCTAAACATGAAACAGCGGCGCACGCCTGTTGGTCTCAGTACCCTGGAGACAACTGCGGGCACTAGTCCCGAAGAGCGCGCGCTGTTCCGTGAAGCCGTGGCAGATGCCGTGCCGCTGGTTTCCGGCAAGGTTCATCACGAACCGCCGCCGCCTCCGCCGATCCCGCACCAGTATCGACGCGACGAAGTCGCCGCGCTGAACGAATCGCTGGCGCCGGCGCCGCTCGACGTTCTGCTCGAAGGCGGGGATGAGTTGGCCTTCCTGCGCCACGGCCTGGCGCGCACGCTGCTCAGGGATTTGCGGCGCGGCCGCTGGGTAATGCAGGATGAACTCGACCTGCATGGCATGGGCCGCGAAGAAGCGCGGCAGGCGCTCAGCGAGTTTCTCGCTGAAAGCATGACGCACGGGTACCGTTGCCTGCGCATCGTCCATGGCAAGGGATTGCGCTCGCCGGGACGCGAGCCGGTACTGAAGGAATTGGTACGCCACTGGCTTGCCAACCGGCAAGAGGTGCTGGCCTACTGCCAGGCACGTGCCGCCGACGGCGGCGGGGGAGCGGTGACGGTGCTGTTACGGAGCGTCACCAGGCGTGCGCAACGGACCGGCTAGTACGCTAGTACCCAAGCCCAACAGTCCGTCGCCTCGCGGCCACGCTTTACGGTTGGCTAGATAGCCGCTTCGTTCGATTCGCCAGTGCGGATACGCACTACCTGTTCGACCGACATCACGAATATCTTGCCGTCGCCGATCTTGCCGGTACGGGCGGCCTTGATGATGGCTTCGATAGCCGGTTCGACGGTCTCTTCGGCAACCACGATCTCGATCTTGATCTTGGGCAGGAAATCGACCACGTATTCGGCGCCGCGATACAGCTCGGTATGCCCCTTCTGCCGGCCGAAGCCCTTGACCTCGCATACGGTAAGGCCGGCCACGCCAATCTCCGAAAGCGCCTCGCGCACCTCGTCGAGTTTGAACGGTTTGATGATCGCTTCGATCTTTTTCATCATGTCTGCTCCCGGAACAATAGTTGGCGGCACTAATACTCGTCGCTATAGTGCGATGTTATCGGATATCGCCAATCCTTGCCGAAACCGCGCCGGGTAATGCGGATACCGACCGGAGATTGGCGTCGCTTGTATTCGTTGCGTTTCAGCATGCCCACCACACGCCGTACGGCCTCCTCGGGATGACCCATGGCGATGATCGCACGCGGACTCAGGTCGTTCTCCATGTAGGCTTCGATAATCGCATCCAGCGTGGCATAGGGGGGCAATGTATCCTGGTCGGTCTGGCCGGGCTTGAGCTCGGCGGAGGGCGCACGGCTCAGGATGTTGGCCGGAATGTCCGGACCGAGTCCGTTGCGGTAGTGGCACAGGCGATACACAAAGGTTTTATAGATGTCCTTGATGACGGCGAAACCGCCGGCCATGTCGCCGTATAGCGTGGCGTAGCCCACCGCCATTTCGCTCTTGTTGCCGGTGGTCAGCACGATCGATCCCGTCCGGTTGGAAAGCGCCATCAAGATCATGCCGCGGATGCGCGCCTGAAGGTTCTCCTCGGTGGTATCCGTGGGGCTTTTCGCACCGCTGGCCGCAAGCGGGGAGGCCAAGACTTCGGCATAGCCTTTCATCAGCGGCTCGATGGCGATCTCATCGTAGCGTACGCCGAGCTTGCGTACCATCTCGCGCGAATCATCGAGGCTCATTTGCGCCGTATACGGCGAAGGCATCATCACCGCGCGCACCTTGTCGGCCCCCAGCGCATCGACCGCGATGGTCAGAGTCAAGGCGGAATCGACGCCGCCCGAAAGTCCGATGATCGCGCCGGGAAAACCGTTCTTGCCGAGGTAATCGCGCACCCCCAGTTTCAGCGCGGCATAGGCCTCCGCCTCAAGCGACAGGGGGGAGACGATGCGTCCCGGCAACAGCTTGCCAGCAGCATATTCGACAATCTCCAGCGCCTCTTCAAAGGATGGCAGCTGGTGGGTCAGTGCGCCATTGCCGTCGAGCGCGAACGAGGCGCCATCGAACACCAGCTCATCCTGCCCGCCCACCAGGTTGGCGTAGATCACCGGCATTCCGGTGGCGGCGATGCGCGCGCGCAAGACTTCGTAGCGTACCTGCTGCTTCTGGAGATGATAGGGGGAGGCGTTCAGGGCCACCAGCAGCTCCGCGCCGGCGGCACGCGACTCCTCGACCGGCCCGGGTTGCCAGACATCCTCGCAGATGGTCAACCCGATGCGGGTGCCGGCAACCTCGATCACGCAGGGCCGGTCCCCGGTATGGAAATAACGCTCCTCGTCGAGCACGTCCGAGTTGGGCAGGAAGCGTTTGTAGTAAGTCGCCTCGATCCGGCCCTGGCGCAGCAGCGAAGCGGCGTTGTAGCGCTTGCCGGCATGCTCTGCGGGATGGCCCACCAAGATCGCCAAGTCCGGGACGTGCGCCGCAGACGAAAGAGCGAGCTGCTGCAACTCGCGCACGGCGGCACGGTAGAAGTCCGGACGCAACAGCAAGTCTTCCGGCGGATAGCCGGACAAAGCCAGTTCGGGCACCAGCAACAGATCCGCCGCCAGCGTCCGGGCAAGCACCGCCGCATCGAGAATGCGTCGTGCGTTACCGGCAAAATCGCCGACCACACAGTCGATCTGGGCAATCGCGATGCGCAATCTGCTCATATTAACGTGAGAGGGTCGGCTCCCATGATTTCCTCAATGCCGGGAAAACGCCGGGAGCCGACAAGCGCTTATAGACGTTCGAAAATGCAGGCGATTCCTTGGCCGCCGCCGATGCACATGGTCACCAGGGCATAGCGACCTTTAATGCGTTGCAATTCATGGATGGCCTTGGTGGCGATGGCCGCGCCGGAACAACCGACCGGGTGTCCGAGTGCAATCGCGCCGCCGTTCGGGTTGGTCTTGGCCATGTCCAGGCCGAGTCCCTTGGCCACCGCCAGCGCCTGGGAAGCAAAGGCTTCGTTGGATTCGATCACATCCATCTTGTCCAGGGTCAGTCCGGCGCGCTGCAATGCCAGCTTGGATGCCGGAATCGGCCCTTCGCCCATGAGTCCGTTGGGCACGCCAGCCAGCGCATACGCCACCAGACGGGCTATCGGCTGATGGCCGGCCTTGGCGGCGGCGGCGGCTTCGGCCAGCACGAAGAAGGAAGCGCCATCGTTGATACCGGAAGCGTTGCCGGCAGTGACGGTGCCGCCATCCTTCTTGAAGGCGGGTTTCATCTTGGCCAGGGATTCCAAAGTCGTGTTGGACTTGGGGTGCTCATCGGTATCGAACACCACGTCGCCCTTCTTGCTCTGCAGCACGATCGGCACGATCTGCGACTTGAAGCGGCCTTCGGCGATGGCCGCAGCGGCGCGGCGCTGCGACTCGACCGCGAAAGCGTCCTGCTGCTCACGGCTGATGCCCCATTTGCTGGCCAAGGTCTCGGCGGTAAGCCCCATGTGAACCTGGTCGAAGGGATCGGTCAGCACAGCCACCATCATGTCGACCATCTTGGTGTCGCCCATGCGGGCGCCGGAACGCAAAGCCGGCGCCATGTAGCTGCCGCGCGACATCACTTCCACGCCGCCGCCGATGCCGTAGTCGCAATCGCCCAGAATAATCGCCTGGGAAGTGCTGACGATGGCCTGCAGACCGGAACTGCACAGGCGATTCACCGCCATGGCCACCGAGTCCATCGGCAGGCCGGCCTGGATCGAGGCAACACGGGCCACATAGGCGTAACGAGAGTCGGTCGGGATGCAGTTGCCGACCGTCACATAATTGATTTGCTTGGGGTCGACTCGGGAGCGATTCACGGCTTCCTTCATGACCATGCCAGCCAGTTCGGACGGCTCGATCCCGCTCAGCGATCCGCCGAAAGCCCCGATTGCGGAACGCACCGCACTTAATATTACGATTTCTCTCTTGTCAGCCATGTTTGCTTCTCCTGATAAATAAACAACTCAACCTACCCAACTAGCCACCCAGAACAATGCCAGCAACAGCAGGCAAAGTACCAGGGTGCGCCACACGAGTCCTATCGTGCTTTGCATGAAATCGACATCGGCCTCATCGCCGAGACCCAGTTCCGGACGCTCATTCGGCTCGCCAGCCTCATTCACCGGCAGGCCAAGACGCACACCCAGCGCACCAGCGCCGCTGGCGAGCAGTATGCCGATGCCGGCCTCGGGCCAGCCGGCCGCCTGAGTGCGCCAACAATAGACCGCGTCCTCGAAGTCGCCGACCATGGCGAAGCTTGCGGCAGTGATGCGCAGTGGCAGCCAGTCGAGACAATAAAATGCCCGCTGGGCAAATTCTCCAAAAGCCCCGTAACCCGGCCGGCCCCATTGACCGCCGAAGAACAGGGCCAACCGATACAGCAGTGCCCCAGCCGGTCCGAGCAGAAAAAAGCACAACAGCGGCGCAAATACATGGCGATGCGAAGCCACCAGCGCCTGCTCGATCGCCAGCCGCGCCACCTCACCCGAGGCCAGCCGATCGGCGGAACGTCCGCGCCATTCGCCGAGCAGCGAGCGTGCCCGCTCCAGTTCACCCATGCGCAAAGCCAAGTGGATGTCGGTGAAATAGTGACTGAACTGGCGAAAACCCATCGTCAAATAGACCACCGCGACACCGAGCGGCAACGCCAACAAGGGCTGCCACCAAGCCAACAGGATTTGCAGCACGAGTATCAGCAATACCGGCGGCAACACGGCGACCAGCCAGGCAATCCTGCCGTGATGCCGCTGTCCATCGTTGAAGCGCTCTTCAAGAAAACACGCATAACGCGCCAGCGGCCTCAGCACGAAGCGCTGTTGTGGCACAGGCCGTACCTGCTCAAGTATCAGAGCGATGACAATGGAAAACAGGGTCATGCAAGATGAGGTAAAGGGGATCGGTAATGTGATGCCGGACTTCAGTATTCAACCCGGCACCATACCACAAGTCATGGCCTTCAGTCACCGGCATTCAGAAAACACCGCAAACTGACCAGCATCGCCGCTGTGGCTCCCCAGAGGTAATACCCTTCGACGGGAATGGCGTAATACTCGTGCAGGATACCCTGCTCTTCAATGTGATGACGCATGCAATTGGCGGGGTCGAGCAGGAAGCTCAACGGTGTCTCGAAGACCTCGGCGACCTCGAAATCATCCAGCTTGAGGTTCAGCGGTGGATGCACCAAACCGACCACCGGGACAATGGAAAAACCGCTGCGGGTAGGGTGTTCCGGCAATACCCCGAGTACCTCGACCTGGCCCGGATCAACGCCCACCTCTTCTTGAGCTTCGCGCAGCGCCGTCTCGATTGGCGAGGCATCGTGTTCTTCACGGCGTCCGCCGGGAAAACTGATTTGCCCGGGGTGGTCGCGCAAATGCGCGGTGCGCTGGGTGAGCAATACCGTCAGTCCCGTTTCGCGTTGCACCAACGGCACCAGCACCGCTGCCGCAGTCAGGGTTTGCTCCGCCTCTTCCGGCAAGTTGGATTCGCCCATGTACGTGCCGCTCCTGGCACCGCCGGCGGCAAAGCACAGCCGCAGCCAATCTGCGGTAAGGGGCAATTTTGGCGCAAAAGTATCGTTCATTTTTGAATGATATCATTGACCAGCATTGTCATTGCCGCTCCTTGCGCCGCGCTGCAATGACAATGCGAAAATTTCAAAATAAGGAAACCGCATGAAGCCTGTCGCAATCTTTCGTCACAGCCCCGGCGAGGGGCCGGGCTATTTTTCCGCATTCCTCGATCGCCGCCTTGTTCCCTGGCAATTGATCAAGATCGACGAAACTCCGGCTGTGCCAACCGACCCCTGCGCATTCAGCGGCCTGGCCTTCATGGGCGGACCCATGAGCGTCAATGACCCGCTGCCCTGGATAGAACAGGAACTGGCGCTGATCTGCGCAGCCCAAGCAAGAAACATCCCGGTGATTGGACATTGCCTTGGAGGACAACTGATGGCCAAGGCATTCGGCGCGGTTGTGACAAGAAATCCGGTGAAGGAAATCGGCTGGGGAACAGTGCGCGTACTGGATAACCCGATCGCTCGCACATGGTTCGGCGAACTGCCGGAATTCCACGCCTTCCACTGGCATGGCGAAACTTTCTCGCTCCCGCCCGCCGCGATCCGCATCCTGGAAAGCAGCCATTGCGCATCCCAGGCCTTTGCTCTGGGACCGCATCTGGGCATGCAATGCCATGTCGAAATGACTGAGGCCATGATCCGCCTGTGGAATCGCCACTGGGCAGCAGAGAACGCCGCCCCCGGTCCCTCGGTGCAAACGCCGGCGCAGATGGCGGAAAGGATGGAGGAACGGCTGGCGTCGATGCGTGTCGCCGCCGACCGGCTGTATACGCGCTGGATCGAGGGACTGCAGCACGGCTGAGGGCGCCTATTTCAGCAGGTTCGGCGCCCTAGTCCCGGAAGTTGTTGAATTGCAGCGGCACATCGATGATGGCTTTTTTCACCAGCGCGATGGTTTCCTGCAACAAGTCGCGCTTGGCGCCGGAGACGCGCACCGTATCGCCCTGAATGCTGGCCTGCACCTTAAGCTTGCTGTCCTTGATCTGCTTGACGATCTTCTTCGCCAGCTCGCCCTCGATGCCGACCTTAAGCCTGATTTCCTGCTTGACCTTGTTGCCGCCGACCTTCTGGGACTCCTGTTTATCCAGGCAGCGCACGTCCACCCCGCGTTTGGCAAACTTGGCGGTGAGGATATCCAACACCTGACCTAGCTTGAAGTCGTCGTCAGCGAACAAGGTCAGCAGTTTGTCGCCCATCTCGATGCGGGCGTCCGACCCCTTGAAGTCGAAGCGATTGCTGACTTCCTTGTTGGCCTGGTCAACCGCATTGCGCAACTCGACCTGATCGATTTCAGAAACGATATCGAATGATGGCATGGCTTGTTCTCTGGTTAGTCGTTGAGTTCAATCATACCTCACCTTGCAAAGTTCCGCCGCAGGCGGGCTGGGCGCTGGCGCCGGGAAAGAGGTTATAAGTTCGCCCAACCGCTTGCGCGTTTTTGTGCGGCAAGCGCGCCGGATGGCGCACCCGGTTTGGCAAGATTGGCAGGCAGGGTAAACTCCTTGGGCGCGTGTATACGCTGGATGTCCGCAATTTCTTCTTCCAGCGAGTTCTTCAAATTGGTATAGGTATACGAGGCTGTCTGAAAAGCAGCCAGGGCAGACTTGTGTTTTGAACGAACGTATTCACGGTACATATCCTCCGCCACGACCACAACAGCGGTGATACCGACAGCGGTCAAGAACGGGATCAAGAACAATTCGGACATTGAGTCCAGAATCCCCCGGTATATCGGTCGCGCGATCTGGGAGCTCTCGAACAAGAGAACCGTTATTCCGCTGACGATGCCGCTCGCCAACCCTGCCTTGGAAAAACCATGGCCACCCTGCAAAATCTCGGACGAGTTGGCAGGCAAATAGTCTTCCCGACGCGGAGGAGGGAGAATCTCCTTTCGCAACTCTCCGATACAATGCGCCTTGAATTCATCGAAACAGGCCGGGAATAACCGGAATCCCTGTAGATGATGATTTATCGCGGCACTGTATCCAAACAGCGTCTTTGATGCCGCCATTGCTTCGGACGACTCGGAGACTACCTGAATTTCGATGAGCCCCCTTAACTGCATGGCATCTGCAGGCACTTCCTTAAAGGAAAAATCCCGCATGGTTTGCCACGCACGCCGATATCTTTCGGCGACCTGCCTGTGACGAGCTTCGTAACGTTCGAGCGCCTGGCGCAACACGCCAACCAGAAAGTCCGTCTTCGCAATGAAATCGGGGTCGCCTGAGGCGTGCAGGGCCTGTTCGACATTCAGCAGGATCGCCTCGGCCAGCCAATCCGCTGCTTCCTCGCGCATCCCCCTCAAGAATAGCGCCCGCGCCAGCTGATACATGCCGATCGCATGAGTCGGCAGTGCGTTCAAGCCTTTGCGGGTATGCCTGATTGCATCCTCGATCTCTCCCGCAACGAGGGCAGCGCGCCCGGCGCAAATCAGCGCTTGCCCGGCGTCCGCCGGATAGGTCGCTTCCGCACAGCGAGCAGCTGCCAGAAAGGCTTGCTGGGCAAGTTGCGGATTGATGAGTTCAGGCGAGGTATTGCAATGGCTGCCCAACCTGATGGTTCCAACCAGGAAATGGAAGCGAAACTCGGTATCGTTCCCCTGGTTGCTTCCCTGCCCCTCGATGGCGCGAGTCACCGATTGGAGCGCTTCCTTGTACAGATGTCGCCGAAATTCGTCGCGCCCCAGCACAAATTGCTCGCAGGCCCAAGTCAGGGAAGGCGTTTTTGTCAGCTTGACCAGTTCATCCAGATGGATGTTCATCTGGCCTTGCGAAATCAAAACTTCACTGAAGCCCCAGTGAAACGAACCCGCAATTTCCGCACTAGTGCCCGAATTTGCTTCTGGGGTACCAGTGCCCGCATTTGTTCCTAGGATACTAGCGCCCGCCTCTGGGCTAGTACCCGTATTGGGAGTTAAGCTGCCAGCCTCCTGCCCTGTCTCGGCCAGCCCGATATCCTGGGAAAGCATGGTGAAGCCGCGTTCGAGGTCGACGGATAAAACCTCAATGCCTCGCTGCGACAACTGCTGATTCGTCGCAATGACTTCTTTGCTCTGGTTGTCGATTCCATAGCGAACCGGGCTTTCGGCCTGTTTGGCGCGCAGAAAATCGCCGTAGGGCAATTTGGCGGCAGGAGTCCAGTCGTAAAGAGAGGAAAAGTCTGTTGGAAGCATATGCCTGCCCAATGATCAGCGGAAGCCCTCGCTGAGTCGATGCAACCTCGTGAAACCGATGCCGCAAGCAGAAGCGTCAGCCGAAGGAGCAGATGTAATGATATGGCTCGCCGCTCACTTCGATGTCGAAACTGGAATTGGCGGGTACATGGAAAGACTGACCGGCAGTATAGCGCTGCCATTCCATTGCGTCTTTCAAACGAACCCGGCATTCGCCGGCAATGCCTTCCATGATTTCCGGCACGCCGGTATTGAATGTCAGCGTGGCGGGCAGAATCACGCCGACGCTTTTCTTGGTGCCGTCGGCAAGCAGCACGGTATGACTGATGCACTTGCCATCGAAATAAACGTTGGCCTTCTTGACCACGGACACATTATCGAACTGCGACATGTTTAGATTCCCCACAATTTCTGGATGATGGATTTGGCGACGAAACCGAACATGCCAAAGCCGAGAACAAAAAACAGTACCAGGGTACCGGTCTTGCCAGCCTTGGATTTGTAGGCCAGTTCGCCGACGATGAACAGCATGAAGAGGATGAATGCGGCCACGCCATAGGTGACGAAGAACTCGGAAAACTGCTCTTCGCTGAAACCGAACATGGACGTAGCCGAGCCTCAGGCCTTGCGTTTGGCAAGGTTGGCGGCGATTCTCATGCGCAACGCATTCAGCTTGATGAAGCCGGCGGCATCTTTCTGGTCGTAGGCCCCGGCATCGTCTTCGAAGGTGGCGATGTTGGGATCGAACAAGGAATCGGTCTTCGAATCGCGGCCGACCACGATGACATTGCCCTTGTAGAGCTTCAGGCGCACCCAGCCGTTGACGTTCTTCTGCGTGTGATCGACCAGCGCCTGCAACGCCTTGCGCTCCGGACTCCACCAGTAGCCGTTGTAGACCAGGCTGGCGTAGCGCGGCATCAGGTCGTCCTTGAGGTGCGCCACCTCGCGGTCGAGGCAGACCGATTCAATGGCACGGTGCGCGCGCAACAGGATGGTGCCGCCGGGCGTCTCATAGCAGCCGCGCGACTTCATGCCGACATAGCGGTTTTCGACAAGGTCGAGGCGGCCGATGCCATTCTTTCCACCGAGTTCGTTGAGCTTGGCGAGCAGTTGATGCGATTTCATTTTCTTGCCGTTGAGCGCGACCGGATCGCCATGCTTGTACTCGATGTCGACGTATTCCGCCTTGTCGGGCGCCTTCTCTGGCGAGACCGTCCAGCGCCACATGGACTCCTCGGCTTCCGCCGCCGGGTTTTCCAGGTGACGGCCTTCGAAGGAAATGTGCAGCAGGTTGGCGTCCATGGAGTAAGGCGAGCCGCCTTTCTTGTGCTTCATGTCCACCGGGATGCCATGCTTTTCGGCGTAGGCCATCAGCTTCTCGCGCGAGAGCAAGTCCCATTCGCGCCACGGCGCGATCACCTTGACGCCAGGCATCAGCGCATAGGCGCCGAGTTCGAAGCGCACCTGGTCGTTGCCCTTGCCGGTGGCGCCGTGGGAAATGGCATCGGCGCCGGTCTTCTGGGCGATTTCGACAAGGCGCTTGGCGATCAGGGGCCGGGCGATCGAGGTGCCGAGCAGGTATTCGCCTTCGTAGATGGCATTGCAACGAAACATCGGAAAGACGAAATCGCTGACAAACTCCTCGCGCAGATCGTCGATGAAAATATTCTTCTTCTTGATGCCCAGCTTGATTGCCTTGGCACGCGCAGGTTCGAGCTCTTCTCCCTGGCCGAGGTCGGCAGTGAAAGTCACCACCTCGCACTGATAGGTGTCCTGCAGCCATTTCAGAATCACCGAGGTGTCGAGGCCGCCCGAATAGGCCAGCACTACTTTTTTGACGTCACTCATAATGTTCTTTCCGTTCCGTATACCAATCAATTATCCAATTTGCCCAGCAACAGAAATTCCAGCAGCGCCTTTTGCGTATGCAGGCGGTTTTCCGCTTCTTCCCAGACCACGCTCTGTGGCCCATCGATGACTGCGGCGGCGACTTCCTCGCCGCGATGCGCCGGCAGGCAATGCATGAACAAAGCGTCGGCTCGGGCGCGCTGCATCATCTCCGCATCGACCTGCCAGTCCTCGAAATCGCGCAGGCGTTCCTCGTTCTCGGCTTCGAAGCCCATGCTGGTCCACACATCGGTAGTCACCAGATCGGCGCCCTGCACAGCTTCCAGCGGATCGGCGAATTCCCGGTAGTGGTCGGTACCGAGGAGCCCGGCGCGCTCGGGTTCGACTTCGTAGCCCGGCGGGGTCGACACCCGAACATTGAAGTCGAAGATCTCGGCGGCCTGCAGCCAAGTGTTGCAGACGTTGTTCGAGTCGCCGATCCAGGCGACGGTCTTGCCTACGATAGTGCCGCGCTGTTCGATGAAAGTGTATATGTCCGCGAGTATCTGGCAGGGATGGTATTCGTTGGTCAGGCCATTGATCACCGGCACGCGCGAGTTCGCGGCGAACCGCTCGATGATCTCCTGCTCGAAGGTGCGGATCATGACGATGTCGCTCATGCGCGAGATCACCTGCGCCGCGTCCTCGACCGGCTCGCCGCGGCCCAGCTGCGAATCACGGGTATTCAGGTAGATCGCCGATCCGCCGAGCTGCTGCATGCCCGCCTCAAAGGACAGACGCGTGCGCGTACTGGCTTTCTCGAAAATCATCACCAGCGTGCGATCGGAGAGCGGCCAGTATCGCTGATAGGACTTGAACTGATTCTTGATGCGGCGCGTGCGCTCGAACAGATAGTCGAACTCGGCGCGGCTGAAGTCGTTGAACTGGAGGAAATGCCTGAGTGCAACCATGCGCTACGCTCCCAGGAATTCGCGAATGACGCGGGAGAGCGTTACGACCAGCTGCTGCGCCTCGGCCTCGCTGAAGATCAGCGGCGGCAACAGACGCACCACCTTGTCATCCGTGACATTGATCAGCAGGCCGGCTGCCAGCGCGCGCTCGACCAATTCGCCGCAGTTGCGGTCGAACTCGATGCCGATCATCAGGCCGTCGCCGCGGATCTCGACGATCCCGGCCATTCCCTTCAGCGCCTCACGCAAGCCGCCCCGGATAGTTTCGCCGAGCGTCAGCGCATGCGCCAACAGGCCTTCCTGTTCGATCACCTCAAGCGTAGTCAGTGCGGCAACGCAGGCCAACGGATTGCCGCCGAAAGTCGAACCGTGATTGCCCCGCTTGAAAACGCCGCTGGCTCTGCCTGCGGCCAGGCAGACGCCGATGGGTACGCCGGAACCCAGCCCCTTGGCCAAAGTCATCACGTCCGGCCTAATGCCTGCGTGCTGGTGGGCAAACCAGCGGCCGGTGCGGCCGGTACCACATTGCACCTCGTCCACCATGAACAGCCAACCCTTGGCGTCACAGATACGGCTCAACCCGCTGATGTACTCGTCATGCGCCAGGCGGATGCCGCCCTCGCCCTGGATTGGCTCGAACAGCACGGCAACGACATTGGCATTATGCTGGGCGACGGCCTCGACCGCCGCCAAGTCGTCGAAGGGCACGCGGACAAAGCCCGCCACCAACGGCTCGAACCCGGCCTGCACCTTGCGGTTGCCGGTCGCCGAGAGAGTGGCCAAAGTGCGCCCGTGAAAAGCCTTTTCCATGACGATGATGGCCGGCTGATCGATACCCTTGTTGTGGCCATACAACCGCGCCAGCTTGATCGCCGCCTCGTTGGCTTCGCAGCCGGAGTTGCAGAAGAACGACTCATCCATGCCGGACAATGCCGCCAGCCTGTCGGACAGCCTTTCCTGCTCGCGGATTTGATACAGGTTGGAGGTGTGGATCAGCCGCCCTGCCTGCTCGGCGAGCGCCTTGACCAGCCGCGGATGAGCGTGGCCCAGGGTATTGACGGCGATCCCGGCAAGCGCATCGAGATAACGACGCCCCTGCTCGTCGTAGAGCCAAGCTCCCTGCCCGTGGGTAAAAGCGATCGGCAACCGGGCATAAACATTCATCAGGTGCGGCATGGCAACCCCGCAAAAACATTCATTCCAAATAACACGGCGGCTTGCGCCGCCGTGGTTTTACAAGAAATTCAAAGCATGTCTTGCACAAAGACGCATCTTATGTGAAAAATAGCGGCCTGTACAGTGAGGACACAATGGCGCGAATCGCAGTTTTCAACCAAAAGGCGGTGTCGGCAAGACCACCAGCACGCTCAATCTCGGCGCGGCAATGGCGCGCCGGGAGCGCTCGGTGTTACTGATCGACCTCGATCCGCAGGCTCATCTGTCAGCGATTCATGGCAAGGCGCTGAACGACGTGTCCGCCAGCATGTTCGCTTTTTACCGCGACAACACCCCCCTCGCATCGTTGACCGTCGATTGGCCCAGCGTCGGCCAGTTGATTCCGGCCCATGCGGAACTTATCAAGGTCGACTCGATTTTCGGTAAGGGACCGAACATTCTCAGTCGCCTGAATCAGGGGTTGGCCAGCTTCGACACCAGCAACTGCGATGTCCTCATCGACTGCTGCCCTTTTCTCGGCGTCCTGTCCTTAAATGCCATTTTCGCCGCCGATCAAGTACTGATCCCGATTTCCTCGGATTTTCTTTCCATGCGCGGCGCGTTGCAGATCGAACGTACGCTGGCGGCTCTCGAACCGGTGCTCAAGCGACGCATTGGCCGGCATTACCTATTGACGCGCTTCGACCGCCGCCGCAACATGAGCTTTGAAGTTCAAAAACGTCTGCGCGATCATTTTGGCGATGAAGTTTGCGAAACGGTCATTTCGGAAAATGTCGCGGTAGCCGAAGCACCCGCAGTAAACCGGGATATTTTCACTCACGCCGCGGACAGCCGTGGTGCCCAGGACTACGCCGCACTTCTTGACGAATTGCTCGCCAAGGAGCTTCTCTTGCTACCGTCCGACTAACGGGTAATCAGGCTCAGCACGTCTTCAAAATTCGCCGGCGGTGGGCGCACGTTGCCACGATGGCAGACGCAGCCGAGAATCTCGCAGTCGCGATAAATCTGGCGAAGTTTGCGTTGCGCATCGTCTTCGTCTTGACCATGGATCATCAGGTTGTCGACAACCAACCCGACGCGCGTGCGAATCCGGAAAGCATACTTGGTCAACACAGGGGGAAACATGGAAACCCCTTAAACGTCAATAAGATCAGCTCAGTATATGGATATGATCACATAAAATCAAGCTAGTATTCTATTTATTATGAAGTTTATCCCATATCCCTCTCATAGATGCGGCATCACAAGGGAATCTTGACGGAAAACGAGGCGCGGTGCGGAGGTTTTTCCGGACAGCCTGCTAACACAGGCTCGCGCCCATATCCGACCCGGCTTGCACCGGGACACGAGCCACCCGTCCCGCAGCAGAAAGGACTCAAATACCTGGAAGTTGGGATGCGCTTAACCTGCCGCGCTGACGGCAGAACAGCTCCACCGCGAATAGGGCTAGTGCCCTGCCGCCAAAGGCGGGTACCCTAAAACCAAAGGAAGCGGTGCTAGAGCGCCTTGATGGCCGCCGACAGACGGCTTTTGTGGCGGGCAGCCTTGTTCTTGTGAATGATTTTCTTGTCTGCGATGCTGTCGATGGCACTCATCGACTCGGAGAAGACGGACTGAGCGGCTGTCTTGTCACCGGCGACGATGGCTTTCTGCACTTTCTTTATCGCAGTGCGCAGGGTCGAACGCAGACTCATGTTGTGGGCACGCTGCTTGATCGCCTGACGGGCGCGCTTGCGCGCTTGTGCACTGTTTGCCATGGGTATTGTTCCAGCGGGAGCATGAAAGGCGCGCATTATAGGGGCCTTTTCCGCCCGATGCAAGCACAAGCCATGCGCCGGACTTGATTCTCATCGCACGATCATTGCGGACGTCGGCTTCGGCAGCTCAACCCGGTCGCTAATAATCCTTGGTTATTTGATACTTCTATTTAAGTATTTGTAAAACATATACGCGGCTTGTACGATGGGCTTCTCACAACACGGGACGTACCATGGACTTCGCCTACACACTTGCGGGATTTGCCGTCGGGGCTATTGTCGGGGTTACCGGCGTCGGCGGCGGCTCGCTGATGACGCCGCTTCTGGTGCTGCTGTTCGGCATTCATCCGGCGGCGGCGGTCGGCACCGATCTGCTGTATGCCGCCATCACCAAGTCGGGCGGAACTTTAGTTCATGCCACACGCGGCAACGTCGACTGGCGCATCACCGCCCTGCTCGCCGCCGGCAGTCTGCCGGCAGCGATACTTACCCTGTTGCTGGTCTCGCGTTTTTCCCCGGGAGGATTAGGCGGCGCCACCCAGTTGATCTCGTTCGCGCTCGGAATAGCCCTGCTCCTGACCGCCACGGCGCTAATCTTCCGCCGCCGCCTGGAGGCCTTCGCATTAAGCCATGCGCCCGCCGTCCCCAATCTGCGCCGCACAGAACGCTGCACTGTCGTTACCGGCGCCATTCTCGGCACACTGGTGTCGATCTCCTCGGTCGGGGCCGGCGCGCTGGGCGTCACGGCCTTGCTTTTCCTCTATCCGAAGCTCTCCACGCAACGCATCGTCGGCTCGGATCTTGCCCACGCCGTACCGCTGACGCTGGTGGCGGGCCTCGGTCACTGGTGGCTGGGCAGCGTGGATTGGACGCTGCTCGGCGCCCTGCTGCTGGGTTCGTTGCCGGGCATCTTTATCGGCAGCCACATCGCCACCCGCATTTCGGAACGGGTGCTGCGGCCGACCCTGGCCGGCATGCTGCTGCTGGTTGCCGGCAAGCTGATCCTTCAATAGCGCCGATCAACAGGAAGTGCTCGGAAGCACTCGCTTCCATTGCTGGTGCAATACGATTATATTATTTCCCATACGACGTCTTTGAAAAGGAATCCGCCATGCATATGGCCGATGCCCTCATTTCACCGACTGTTGGCGTCACGCTGTGGGCAGCCTCCACTGCCACGTTGGCATGGTGTTCGCGGCGCATTCGCCAAGGTGACGAGGAGCGTCTGATACCGCTGATGGGCGTGCTCGGCGCCTTTGTCTTCGCGGTACAAATGATCAATTTCACGATCCCGGCGACGGGTTCCAGCGGGCACATAGGCGGGGGCTTGCTGCTGTCGATCCTGCTCGGGCCTCATGCCGCTTGCGTTGTAATTGCCTCGATACTGACGGTGCAGGCGTTGTTTTTCGCCGACGGCGGTCTCCTCGCACTCGGCGCCAATATCTTCAATCTTGGCGTATTCCCGTGCTTCGCGGGCTACCTGCTGGTCTACCGTCCGCTGCTCGGCGCAGACCGTCTGGCGAGTTCGCAGCGACGAATCACCATCGTGGCCACGCTGGCAGCCGTCGTCGGTTCGCAATTGGGCGCATTCGCCGTCGTCCTTGAGACAATGTTCTCGGGAATATCAAATCTGCCGATCAGCACCTTCCTGCTGCTGATGCAGCCGATCCATCTGGCCATCGGTCTCGTCGAAGGTCTGGCGACCGCCATCGTCATTCTCTTCGTGCGCCGCGCCCGCCCTGATCTATTCATGGCCAATGCCGCTTCGCCTATACCTATATCTTCCCGCAAACCGCTATTGCTCGCTCTAGGCATTGCCACCGTGCTGACGGCGGGGGTCTTCTCATGGTTCGCCTCGACTCAGCCCGACGGACTGGAATGGTCGATAGCGCACGCTGCCGGAAGCGCCACACTGCCGGCGCCGGAATCGGGTTTCCACACGGCACAGGCTCAGCATAAGATCACCGGGATGACAGACGACAAGCCGCCCACTGGCAGATCGAACGAAGCGGCATGGCCCGCCGTCGATTCGAGTCGCTCGTTGGCCAGCCTCATCGGCGCCGCGATCACCCTGGGTCTGGTAATAAGCATTGGCTACCTGCTGCGGCGACGCCGCAGTTCCTCGTGAGCAGGATCGGCGACGCGCTGCGCGACCTGCATTCGCTGGATGCCATTGCCGCGCGACCCGGCGTATTGGCCAGCCTCGATCCCCGCGCCAAGATTCTTGCCACGCTCGCCTTCATCGTCGCGGTGGTCTCGTTCGACCGTTACGCCATCTTGGCCCTGCTGCCGTTTGCGCTGTTCCCGGTGGCCCTCGCCGCTCTGGGCGACGTGCCGCTGCGCCTGGTCGCGCGCAAGTTGCTGATCGCCTCGCCCTTCGCACTGATGATCGGCATTTTCAACCCGTTGCTGGATCGCGCAACGCTGGTCGACCTGTTCGGGGTCGGCGTCAGCGGCGGCTGGGTCTCTTTCGCCTCGATTCTGCTGCGTTTCATGCTGACCGTCGCTGCGGCGCTGGTGCTGACCGCGACGACAGGGTTCTACCGTGTCTGCGCCGGGCTGACTCAGCTCGGTGTGCCGCGCATCTTCACCACGCAGCTCCTGTTCCTCCATCGTTATGCCGATGTACTGGCCGGCGAGGTGGCGCGCATGGGCGCGGCGCACGAGCTGCGGGCATGCGGACGCCAACGGCCCAGCCTTTCGGTTTATGGATCGCTGCTCGGACACCTGTTGCTGCGGGCGCTCGAACGCGCCCAGCGAATCCATCTGGCGATGGTCGCGCGCGGTTTCGCCGGCGAGTTGCGCGTTTTGCGACCGCAGTGCTGGCGTCACGCGGATGCGCTCTTCCTGTCAGGATGCATCGCCTGCTTTGTGCTGGCGCGGCATATTGACTTGCCGCGCGCGCTGGGTCGATGGCTGATCGGGGTCGCCGCATGAGCCACCACCTCGTCGAAGCGCGGTCGCTGATGTACGCCTATCCCGATGGCAACCAGGCCTTGAACGGCGTGAGTTTCCGCATAGAACACGGTGAATCGGTGGCAATCATCGGCGGCAACGGCGCCGGCAAGTCGACCTTGCTGCTGCATCTCAACGGTCTCCTCAAGCCGGCTGCCGGATCGGTACGCGTCGGCGACCTTCCGCTCGTGAGTGAAACCCTGCCGCAGATTCGCCGCACGATCGGCATGCTGTTCCAGGATCCGGACGACCAGCTTTTCATGGCGAACGTGTACGACGATGTGGCCTTCGGCCCGGCGAACATGGGCCTGCCGCCGGACGAGATCGACGTACGCGTGCGTGCTTCGCTCGACATCGTCGGCGCCGGCCACCTTGCGATGCGGCCGCCCTACCAGCTTTCCGGCGGCGAGAAGCGGGCAGTGGCCATTGCCGGCGTGCTGGCAATGTCGCCGTCGATTCTGGTCATGGATGAACCCAGCAGCGGCCTCGATCCCGCGGCACGCCGGCGTTTGATCAACCTGTTGCGCGGTTTTTCGCACACCAAGATCATCGCCACTCACGACCTCGACCTCGTACTCGATCTATGCTCGCGAGTGCTGGTGATGCACGAGGGCAGGATCGAGGCCGATGGCAGGGCAGAGGAGATATTCGCCGACGCCGAGCTGCTGGCCCGCTGCCAGCTCGAACTGCCGCTTAGCCGGCAACCGCGAACGGCACCACCGTTGTGAGCCTGCAGCGCGAGCGGGTTGTGCTGAACTTGGGCGAGCTTGCCTGCATGGAGCAATCGGGTGAAACATGAACCCGCTAAAACACGGGCAATGCTGGTAACATCATGCAACGTTTATCCAGCAATAGGAAGAAAGTCATGACCATACTTGTAGCTTACGTGCCACGCCCCGAAGGCCGCGCAGCGCTTGACAAAGGCATTGAAATGGCAAAACGCTTCAACGAAAACCTTCTGGTGATCAACGTCAGCGCCGGCACGACGATGGTTGATGAGTTCGTATCCCCGGAAGATGTCAAGCAAATGGAGATGCAGTTTGCGGCTTCTGGCATCCAGATCGAATTCAAGCAGTTGAACCGGGGGAATAGCCCCATCGAAGAAATTGAAACATTAGTTAACTCGCTGAAGGCGTCCATGCTCATTATCGGCCTGCGAAAACGCTCGCCGGTTGAGAAGCTCTTCCTTGGCAGTGTCGCTCAGGCAATACTGCTTTCGATTCCATGTCCCGTATTGACTGTTAAGGCCCTTTGCTGAGCATTCCGCAAACACATCACATTAAAGCTCAGCCTGTCCAACAGGCTTGACACAAAGATTGGCAAGTTCTCCAGTCTTCATGTAGCCCCGGATATCCGGGTTCAGCAGCTTGCCCAACTTCATATCGAGATTCATTCTGGATATGAAAAGCACTTACGTCCAGCCGGAATATTGTTATGTGAAAATATTCCTTTGGCAACACCCAAGAATTTGGCATGCTGATATAGTTTTCGCTTTTTCGATCACTCAAGGTACCTCACAGATTTCAGGAGCAGGCTTATGCGCATCGCCAACAACGTCGCCGAACTGATCGGCAACACCCCGCTGGTTCGTCTCAATCGTGTGAATAGCGGCATCGATGCCACCATCGCACTCAAGCTGGAGTTCTTCAATCCGGCCCACAGCGTCAAGGACCGCATCGCCGTCGCCATGCTCGACGCCGCCGAGAAAGCCGGCAGGATCAAGCCCGACACCATCATCCTCGAACCGACCTCGGGCAATACCGGCATCGGCCTGGCCATGGTGGCTGCCGCACGCGGCTATCGGTCCGCCTTCGTCATGCCGGAAACCATGAGCAAGGAGCGCAAGCTGATCCTCAAGGCCTATGGCGCCGAATTGATCCTGACGCCGGGACCGGAAGGCATGCCGGGCGCCATCAGGAAGGCCGAGGAACTCGCCGCCAAGGATCCGCGCTACTTCATTCCGCAGCAGTTCGACAACCCGGCCAATCCGGAGATCCATCGCCAGACCACCGCCGAGGAAATCTGGCGCGATACCGACGGCAAGGTCGATATTTTCGTTGCCGGCGTCGGCACTGGCGGCACCCTCACCGGTGTCGGCGAGGTACTGAAGGCGCGCAAGCCGGGCGTGCGCATCGTCGCCGTCGAGCCGGATGCCAGCCCCGTGCTTTCCGGCGGGCAGCGCGGACCGCACCCGATCCAGGGCATCGGTGCCGGCTTCGTGCCGTCGATACTGAACACCAAGATCTACGACGAAATCGTCCGCGTCAAGAACGACGACGCATTCAACACATCGCGCAAACTGGCGACCGACGAGGGACTGCTGGTCGGCATCTCCTCCGGCGCCGCCGTCTGGGCTGCGCTGGAAGTGGCGAAACGACCGGAGAACAGGGGTAAGCTGGTGGTGGCGATCATCCCCTCGTTCGGCGAACGCTATCTGACCACGGCGTTGTTTCAACACCTGGAAGTCTGACGACGAATGCTTGTCGAGACAGGCCCGGCCTGTCTCGACAAGCACGGGATCAAACGATCATGCCGGCGCCGACGGTGTTGTTGGTGGTTTCGTCGATGACGATAAAGGCGCCGGTGACGCGGTTCTCGACATAGGTATCGGCAAACAGCGGCTGTGCCAGACGGAAGGTCACCTGGGCGATGTCATTCATGGCAAGCCCCGTCGCAGCCTCGCGTTCCAGCGTGTTGATATTCAGCCGGCTCTCGATGCTCGCCAGCTTGGCCTTGGCTTCCCGCGTCGTGTGGCGCACCAAGTAGCGGCGCTGGGGGTCGAGCGGCGTTTCGGAAAGCCAGCAGAGGTTGGCGCGGATCGACTGGCTCGTGGCAGGCAACGCAGCGCTGTTGACCAGCATGTCGCCGCGCGAAATGTCGATCTCGTCGGCCAAGAGCAGCGTCACCGACTGCTCGGCAAAAGCCAACGGCAGCGATTTCCCGCCGATCTGGATATCCCTGATGCGCGTTTTCAGCTGGGACGGCAAGTGCGTGACTTCGTCGCCGATGGCAATCTCGCCGGATTCGATGCGCCCCATGAAGCCGCGGTAATCGTGCAAGTCCGGATCGTCCGACTGCTGTGGCCGGCACACGTACTGCACGGGGAAGCGAAAACGCTGATCCTGTTTCAATACGCTGGCATTTGCGCCGGGCACCGATTCGAGGATTTCCAGCAGCGTCGGGCCGGCATACCAGCTGAGGTTGTCGCCACGCTCCACAAGCATGTCGCCGGCCAAGGCCGAGATCGGGATGAAACTGACCTCGGTAATCCCCACCTGGCGCGCAAAGTCGCGGTAGTCGGCCCGGATGCGCTGAAAAACCTCCTGTTGGTAGCCGACCAGGTCCATCTTGTTCACCGCCACCAGCAGGTGCGGAATACCCATCAGATTGGCGATGGTCGAATGACGCCGGGTCTGGGTCAGCACGCCCTTGCGCGCATCGACGAGAATGATCGCGAGGTCGGCGGTTGAGGCCGCCGTCACCATGTTGCGCGTGTATTGCTCGTGGCCCGGCGCGTCGGCAATGATGTACTTGCGCGTGCCGGTGGTGAAATAGCGGTAGGCGACATCAATGGTGATACCCTGCTCGCGTTCGGCTTGCAAACCGTCGGTGAGCAACGACAGATCGATCGCTTCCAGGCCGCGCTGCTGCGAGGTGCGCCCGATGGCGTGCAGCGTGTCGGCCAGAATGGCCTTGGTGTCGTAGAGCAGACGACCGATCAGCGTGCTCTTGCCGTCATCCACGCTGCCGCAGGTGAGGAAGCGCAGCAGGCCGTGGTCGAGTTCGGGCAGATGTTCTGGGGCGCTCATCAAAAGTATCCCTCCTTCTTGCGTTGCTCCATCGAGGCATCGGATGTCTGGTCATCGAGACGCGTCGCGCCGCGCTCGGTGATGGTGGTGGTCGCGGTTTCCGCGATGATGGCAGCCACGCTGTCGGCGTCCGACTCGACCGGGGCGGTGCAGGTGATGTCGCCGACGGTGCGGAAGCGCACCCTGAGCGTCTCCACGACATCGTCCGGCTTGGCCGGTGTCAGCGGTGTGACCGGCTGCAGCAGGCCCTTCCGGCGCACCACAGAACGCTGGTGGGCGAAGTAGATCGAAGGCAGTTCGAGCTCTTCGCGCTGGATGTATTGCCACACGTCCAACTCGGTCCAGTTGGAGATCGGGAAGACCCGGATGTTCTCGCCTTTGTGGCTGCGGGCGTTGTACAGGTCCCAGAGTTCCGGGCGCTGGTTCTTCGGGTCCCATTGGCCGAATTCGTCGCGGAAGGAAAAAATGCGCTCCTTGGCGCGGGCTTTCTCTTCGTCGCGGCGGGCGCCGCCGATGCAGGCGTCGAAGGCGAACTCCTCGATGGCTTCGAGCAGAGTCACCGACTGGTGCTTGTTGCGCGACTCGCCCGGCGACTTCAGCACCACGCTGCCGCGCTGCATCGAGTCTTCCACCGAACGCACCAGTAAGCGTTCGCCGAGTTCGGCTGCGCGCCAGTCGCGAAAGGCGATGACTTCGGAATAATTGTGGCCGGTATCGATATGCAGCAGCGGGAAGGGGAAACGGCCGGGGCGAAAGGCTTTCTCCGCCAGCCGCAGCAGGCAGATCGAATCTTTGCCGCCGGAGAACAGCAGCGCGGGATTGGCGCACTGGCCCGCGACCTCGCGCAGGATGTGGATCGCTTCGGCTTCAAGCCAGTCGAGGTGGGCGAGCGTGGGGCGTGTCAGCAGTGATGTCGTCATGATGGCTTATTTTCAGGCGCGCTTGATGTGCAGCCCGCACTCCTTCGATGTCGGGTCCTCCCACCACCAGCGTCCCGCCCTGACATGCTCGCCCAGCGCGATGGCGCGGGTGCATGGGGCACAGCCGATGCTCGGATAATTCTGCGCGTGCAACGCGTTGTAGGGCACATTGTTGGCATGGATGTAGGTCCAGACTTCACGTTCCGTCCAATCGGCCAGCGGGTTGAATTTCTCCAGCCGGTTGGCGCTGTCGAACTCTTGCGGCGGCAACCCGGCGCGGGTGGCGGCCTGTTCGGCGCGCAGCCCGGTGATCCAGGCCTTTTTGCCGGCCAGCGCGCGCTGCAACGGCTCGACCTTGCGGACATGGCAGCAGCCCTTGCGCAGTTCCACGGATTCGTAGAAACCGTTGATGCCGTGGCTGCGCGTGTATTCCTCGATGAGGTCATGGCGCGGGTAGTAGAGCTTCAGCGTCAGGCCGTAATGGCGGCGCAGCCGCCCCATCAGTTCGTAGGTCTCGGCCGGCAGCCGGCCGGTGTCGAGCGAGAAGATTTCAATATCGAACTTCTCATTGACGATGAGGTCGGTCAATACCATGTCCTCGGCGCCGAGGCTGTTGGCGAAAACCGCCGGGGCGAAACCGGCGGCGATTTCCGCCAGCTGACGACGAAGCAGGACGGTCTTTGCCGAGACGCTGTTGATCAGCGCCGGGTCTTCCAGAAGGATGCTCATGTCGGCACCTTCAGGCAGTCAAAGCGCTTCGCCGGAACAGCGGCAGCGGCTGGTTGGCGGCAGTCTGGTAAGACTCGGAGAAATCATCGAGTCCGGCGACAGCGAGTTCCGGCTCGTTGGCGGCGAAGGCGTTGAAACCGACGCGGGACAGATAGTGCAACTGGTCGCGGCCGACGTCGCCGATGGCGCGCAATTCGCCCGTATAGCCGTAACGCGTGCGCAGCAGCGTGGCGGTGGAATAGCCGCGGCCGTCGGCAAACTTCGGGAATTGCACGGCGATGACTGCGAGGTCATCGAAGTCGGCGATGAGTTCGGCCGGGGACTCTTCCGTCGTGAGCCAGACGCCGAGCGCATCGCCGTGCTCCCACTCGCGTCGGATCAGTTCGGTCTTGCGCGCCTGCCACACAGGCAGCGGCACGATGAGCGGGCCGACCGGCAATTTGACGGTCTCCGGCGTGTCGTTTGCGGCGAGGATCAGCACCTTCCAGGTGTCTTCGACGATGTCGCGGTTCTTGATCAGCTTAGCCATTGGATACTTCCTTTGCGTATTCTTCAGTTGAGATATTTTCGTAAGCGGCGGCGCGGAAACTTTCCGGGCCGATACGCTGGTACGTGTCGATGAAGCGTTCGTGGGAGCGACGGCACATTCGGTAGTTGGCGACGAGCCGCTCGATGACTCGCGGCACTTCCTCGGCATCCACCGCGGGACCGATCACATCACCGAGCGCGGCTTCGATTCCCCAGGCGCCGCCCAGCGTGATCTGGAAGCACTCCTGGCCTTTCTTGTCGACGCCGAGGACGCCGATGTGGCCGACATGGTGATGGCCGCAGGCGTTGATGCAGCCGGAAATATTCAGCTTGAGCTCGCCGATATCGGCGAGTTGCTCCTGGTCGGAGAAACGGTCTTGGATGGCCTGGGCCAAGGGCAGCGATCTGGCATTGGCGAGCGAGCAGTAGTCGCCGCCGGGACACGCGACGACGTCGCTGAGCAGACCGATGTTGGGTGTCGCCAGACCGGCAGCGCGCGCTTGTTGCCAGAGCGTGTACAGGTCGCGTTTTTTCACATCCGGCAGCACTAGGTTCTGGGCCACCGTAGTACGTATCTCGGCATGGCCGAAACGTTCGGCGAGATCGGCGACGGCTTCCATCTGTCCGGCCGTGGCGTCGCCCGGCGCCTGACCTGCCGCTTTGAGCGACAGCGTCACCGCGGCGTAACCCGGCACGCGGTGCTCATGCACGTTGTGTGCGACCCAGGTGGCGAATGCGCTCTCGTGGCGTTTGGCGGACTCGAAACCGGCGTCGAGCTTCGGCAGCGTCTCATATTCGGGTGCCGCGAAATGCCCCGCCACGCGCTCCGCTTCCGCTTCGGTCAGGGTTGCGGGACCGTCCTTGAGGTGAGTCCATTCGGCTTCGACCTGGCGCGCGAATTCCGTTATGCCGAGTGCCTGCACCAGGATCTTGATGCGCGCCTTATGGAGTTTGTCGCGCCGGCCATGCAGGTTGTACACCCGCAGGACAGCTTCGGCATAGCTCAACAGATGCTGCCACGGCAGGAACTCGCGCAACACCTTGGCCAGGATCGGCGTGCGGCCGAGTCCGCCACCGACCCAGACGCGAAAGCCGAGTTCGTTTGCGGCATTCCGCACCAGCTGAAAACCCAGGTCGTGGATGCGCACGTTCGCAGCATCGTCCGGGCCGCCGCTGATGGCGACCTTGAACTTGCGCGGCAGATAGGCGAACTCCGGGTGGAAAGTGGACCACTGGCGCAGAATTTCGGCCCAGGGACGCGGATCGGATACTTCCCGCAGCGCCACGCCGGCGAGCGGATCGGTCGTGGTGTTGCGGATGCAGTTGCCCGAAGTCTGGATCGCGTGCAGATCGGCCTCGGCCAGTTCGGCGAGGATATCCGGCGCATCGGCCATTTTGACCCAATTCAGCTGGAGGTTCTGGCGCGTGGTGAAATGGCCTATACCTTTGTCGTAGCGGCGGGTGACGCTGGCCAGCGTGCGCAACTGCCTGCTGGAAAGTTGGCCGTAAGGAATCGCCAGGCGGATCATCGGCCCATGGCGTTCGACATACAGGCCGTTCTGCAAGCGCAGCGGGCGGAAAGCATCGACGCTCAGCTCGCCGGCGAGATGGCGACGGGTTTGGTCGCGAAACTGGGCCACGCGTTCATGCACCAGGCGGCGGTCGATATCGTTGTATTGGTACATGCGGGTTCTCGAAAGGTGGTGGGTTGCCGTGCATCGTAGCGATTTGCTATAGACGAACAAAATACTTTGTTGTTTAATACAAATAACGAAAAGACATATGGACAAAGCCCATACTCATCTCCATGAACATCCAGCAACTGCGCTACGTGTATGAAGTCGCCAGGCAGAACCTCAACATCTCCGAGGCCGCAACGGCGCTGTATACCTCGCAGCCCGGCGTTTCCAAGCAGATCCGGCTGTTCGAGGAGGAAATCGGCGTCGACATTTTCGTCAGGCACGGCAAGCGGCTGACCGGCATCACCGATCCGGGCCGGCAAATCCTCGCCATCGCCGAGCGCGCGCTGCGCGAACTGGCCAACCTCAAGCAGGTCGGCGACGAATTCAGCAACGAAACCGCCGGCAGCCTCTCCATCGCCACCACCCATACCCAGGCCCGCTACGCGCTGCCGCAGGCGGTGAAAGCCTTCATGGCGCGCTACCCCAAGGTGCGCCTGGAACTGCACCAGGGCAGCCCGACCCAGATCTGCGAATGGGTGATCGCCGGAAAATCCGACATCGCCATCGCCACCGAGTCGATCGACCAGTATCCGGACAAGCTCGTAACGATGCCTTGCTACCAGTGGAACCACTGCGTGGTGGCGCCGCCGCGTCACCCGATCCTGAAGGAATCGCTGCTGACCTTGGAAGCCATCGCCCGCTACCCGCTGGTCACCTATGACTCGGCCTTCGCCGGCCGCAACAAAATCAACCAAGCCTTCGCGGTGCGCAATCTCCAGCCGAATGTCGTGCTCACCGCCATCGATGCCGACATCATCAAGACCTATGTCGCGCTGGGCCTCGGCGTCGGCTTGATGGCCGCGATGGCATTCGATCCGGAGCGCGACAAGGGGCTGCGCAAACTCGACGCCACCCATCTGTTCGAATCGAGCACGACACGCATCGGCGTCCGCAAGGACGCCTGGCTGCGCGGTTATGCCTACGTATTTATCGAGCTGTTCGCGCCGCATTTGACGCGCAAGGCGATCGAAGCAAGCTTGCGCGGCGGCGGCGAGGATCCGGGGCTGTAAGAGCCTATTTCAGTAGGGAGAGCAGCATATGAAAAACAGATATGGCATGTTGGTGGTGGCCGCAATGATGGTCGGATGCGCCTCGTCGTCAGACCATCTGATACGGGACAGAACGCGCAACCGGCCGCCGGCATATCAGGATGGGTATGCCGACGGATGTCAGTCGGGCCAGGCCGACATCGTGCATTCCAGCACCAAGTACAAAAAAGACGCCGGCCGCATCGCCTCGGACAAACTTTACACCAACGGTTGGTATGACGGTTTCGAGGAATGCAAGGCCAGCTATATCCCCCCCGTCGATCGCGACAGGCGAAACTAGTTCAAGACGGGGCCTGCGGCCCTGGTTGAGGTTGCGAAGCTTAAAACATGGACTTCGATTTCGACAGGATCATCGACCGCAGCGGCAGCGACTCGCTCAAGTGGGGCAAGTACGCCGGCCGTGATCCTGCGGTGATCCCGCTGTGGGTCGCCGACATGGACTTTGCCGCGCCGCCGGCGGTGCTCGAAGCATTGCGGCAGCGTGTCGAGCACGGCGTGCTCGGCTACGGCGGGCCGCAGCCATCATTGACAGCCGCGCTGTTGGCTCACCTGGCCAGCGAATATCATTGGCAGGTTGAAGCGGACTGGCTGGTGTGGCTGCCGGGCCTGGTGACCGGGCTGAATGTCGCCTGCCGCGCGGTCGGCGAGGCAGGCCAGGAAGTTTTGACTGCCACGCCGATCTATCCCCCGTTTTTGTCCGCCCCGCACTTCTCGCAACGCCGCGTCGTCAGCGCCCCGCTCGCCCACAACGCAGACCGTTGGACATGGGACTTCGCCGCGCTCGAAGCGGCGCTGACACCCGCCACCCGGCTGTTCCTGCTGTGCCATCCGCACAATCCGGTCGGACGCGTCTGGCGCCCAGACGAGTTGCGCGAGATCGCGGCGTTTGCCGAACGGCACGACCTGATCGTCTGCTCGGACGAAATCCATTGCGGCCTGATCCTCGATCAGGAACTGCGCCACCAACCGTTTGCCACGCTCTCTCCTGCTGCCGCCAGGCGCAGTATCACGCTGATGGCGCCTTCCAAGACTTTCAATATTCCCGGGCTGGGCTGCGCCTTCGCGGTGATTCCCGATAGCGGCTTGCGCCGCGCCTTTCATCAGGCGATGCAGGGTATCGTGCCGCATGTCAATGTCCTCGGACTGGCAGCGAGCGAGGCGGCCTATCGTCACGCCGGGCCCTGGCATGCGGCGCTGCTGGATTATTTGCGCGGCAACCGCGACCGGGTCGAACAACGAATCATGCTGATGCCCGGTCTCAGCATGAGCCATGTCGAAGCCACCTATCTGGCCTGGATCGATGCGCGCCAACTCTGCCGGATGCGTGGCATAACCAACCCGCAGCGCTTCTTCGAACAAGCCGGCGTCGGGCTCTCCGACGGTGCCGACTTCTCCCCCAGCCTTCCCGCCCGCGTCGGCGATGCCAGCGGTTTCGTGCGGCTCAATTTCGGCTGTCCGCGCAGCTTGCTCGATGAGGCGCTGGAACGTATGCAGGCAGCTTCGGCAAAATAAGCCAATAGCAAGGTTTTTCCAGCCTTGACAGCACTTTTGTTGCAATGCAAAATCCGCCCGAGCGCGGCGCGGCCTGTAACTATCCCGGCCGCATACAAGGAGCAATGGATGGCAGATACACCCGATCCTGCGGCGCAAGCCATGCAGTCCATGTGGCAGGCCAGCCAGGCCTGGAGTCAGGGGTTTGCCCAGTATTTGACGTCCCAGCGCGCCTCGCTACAGCAAAAGGGGATGGGCGGCTTGCCTCCGGGCGCCGGTTCCGCCGTGCCTCCCGACGAATTCAACAAATTGCAGCAGGAGTTCGCTGCCCGCCATGCCCGGTTGTGGCAGGCGCAAATCAACCGCCAGCCCGGCCAACCCGCGCCGGCGGTGGCGCTGCCCGAACCGGGCGATCGACGCTTCGCCGCGCCGGAATGGACGGAGAGTCCGATATACGATTATTTGCGCCAGGCCTATCTGCTCAATGCCGAGTTCCTCGACAAGACGGTCGATGCAATGCAACTCGCCGACGCCAGGGAAAAGAGCCGCTTACGTTTTTTCACGCGCCAGTACGTCGATGCGCTGGCACCCTCGAATTTTGCCGCCACCAATCCCGAGTTCATCAAGACTGCGCTGGCCACGCAAGGAGAAAGCATCACCGCCGGGATCAAGAACCTGATCGCCGATATCGGCAAAGGCAGCATCTCGATGACCGACGATACGGCCTTCGAAGTGGGCTGCAACCTGGCGATGTCGCCCGGTGCGGTGGTGTTCGAGAACGAGTTGATCCAACTGATCCAGTATTCGCCGACAACCAAGAAAGTGGGCGAACGGCCGCTGGTGATGGTGCCGCCCTGCATCAACAAGTATTACATTCTCGACCTGCAACCGGAGAACTCCCTGGTCCGCTACGCGGTGGAACAAGGCAACACCGTATTCATGGTGTCCTGGCGCAATCCCAAGGCCGATCTCGGCCACCTGAGCTGGGACGACTACCTGGAAAAGGGCGTGCTCGCTGCGCTCCAGGCGGCACGCTCGATCTGCAAGGTGAAGCAGGTCAATGCCTTGGGCTTTTGCGTCGGCGGCACGATACTCAGCTCGGCGCTGGCCGTCGCCAGGGCGCGCGGCGAAGATCCTGCCGCTTCGCTGACTCTGCTGACTACCCTGCTCGACTTTTCCGAGCCGGGAGAACTCGGCTGCTTCATCGACGAGGCCTCGGTGCAGAGCCGCGAGACGACCATCGGCAAGGGCGGCTTGCTAAAAAGCAACGAACTGGCTTCGGTGTTCTCCATGCTGCGGGCCAACGACCTGATCTGGCAATACGTCGTCGGCAATTACTTGAAAGGCAACAAGCCCGCGGCGTTCGACCTGCTTTACTGGAACGCCGACGGGACCAACCTACCGGGGCCGTTTGCTGCCTGGTATCTGCGCAACCTGTATCTGGAGAACAGTTTGCGGGTACCGGGCAAGCTCAACATGTGCGGTGTCGAGGTCGACCTCGGACGCGTCGATATGCCGGCCTTCCTGTACGCCTCGCGCGAGGATCACATCGTGCCGTGGAAAGCCTCTTACCAGTCGCGCAGCCTGCTCGGCGGGGACAATACCTTTGTCATGGGCGCCAGCGGTCATATTGCTGGGGTCATCAACCCGGCAACGAAGAACAAGCGCAGCTACTGGGTCGGCGATAGCGGCAGCGGCAATCCGGATGAATGGCTGGCCGGCGCTGTCGAACATCCAGGCAGTTGGTGGTCGTACTGGGCAAAATGGCTGGCCGGCTTCGCCGGCAAGCAGCGCGCGGCGCGGGTGCGCCTCGGCAATACCGACTATCCGGCCGGCGAAACCGCACCGGGAAGCTACGTCAAGGAAAAAGCGGCATCATGACAGGGTGGCAGCGCGAACCGGAATGCGCCACGGCCGAAGCTCGTTTTTCCTTATAAACCAAAACGAGGAGACAAATCATGCAAAGAGTGGCTCTGGTAACCGGCGGCATGGGGGGGCTGGGTGAGGCAATCTGCATCAAACTGGCTGCGCTGGGCGATAAAGTGGTCACCACCTACAGCCCCCGCAACAACAGGGCGCAAGAATGGTTGAACGCCATGAATGACAAGGGCTACAGCTTCAAGGCCTACCCATGCGATGTGGCCAGCTACGATTCGTGCAAGGCCTGCGTCGAACAAATCGTCAAGGACCTGGGGCCGATCGATGTGCTGGTCAACAACGCCGGCATCACACGCGACATGACCTTCAAGAGAATGACCAAGGCCGACTGGGATGCCGTGATGCATACCAATCTCGACTCGGTTTTCAACATGACCAAGCAAGTGATGGAAAGCATGGTCGAGCGCAACTGGGGCCGCATCATCAACATCTCCTCGGTGAATGGCCAGAAGGGCGCCTTCGGCCAGACCAACTATGCGGCCGCCAAGGCCGGGGTGCACGGCTTCACCAAGTCGCTGGCATTGGAGGTGGCAAAGCAAGGCGTGACCGTCAACACCATTTCGCCCGGCTACATCGGCACCAGGATGGTCACGGCGATCCCCAAGGAAGTGCTGGATTCCAAGATCCTCCCGCAGATCCCGATGTCGCGCCTGGGCAAGCCGGAAGAAGTCGCCGGCTTGGTGGCTTACCTGTCCTCCGAGGAAGCGGCATTCGTTAACGGGGCCAATATCTCGATCAATGGCGGTCAGCATATGTACTGATGCCGAACAGGACGCATGGCTGGCGGAACGCGCCCTGGCAAACGATTTTTTAATCTAGGAAGAAAGAAGATGACTATCAGAGTGGCATTGGTTACCGGCGCAATGGGCGGTCTTGGCACCGCCATCTGCCAGACATTCGCCAAGGACGGCTACAAGGTCGTGGCAGCTTATCATCCCGAGTTGGACAAGCCGGAAGAATGGCTGGCCGAGATGGCGGCGGCGGGCTTCAACGGTTTCATCACGGCGGCCGGCGACGTATCCGACTATGAATCATCCCGGGCGCTGGTGGCCGAAGCCGAAACCAAGGCGGGTCCGATCGATATCCTGGTGAACAATGCCGGCATCACCCGCGACAGATTCTTCCCCAAGATGGATCGCGGCATGTGGGACGCGGTGATGGCGACCAACCTGGACAGCGTGTTCAATGTCACCCACCATGTCTCGGCGAAGATGGCCGCACGCGGCTGGGGACGCATCATCAACATCTCCTCGGTCAATGGCGTTCGCGGCCAAGCCGGGCAGACCAACTATTCCGCAGCCAAGGCCGGCATCCTCGGCTTCACCAAGGCGCTGGCGCAGGAACTGGTCGCCAAGGGCGTCACCGTGAACGCCATCGCACCGGGCTATATCGCCACCAAAATGGTCATGGCCATCCGCGACGACGTTCGCGCGGGAATTATCGACGGCATCCCGATGAAGCGTTTCGGCAAGCCGGAGGAAATCGGCGCCCTGTGCTCCTACCTGTGTTCCGATCTGGCCGGCTATATGACCGGGGCGACCCTCAACATCAACGGCGGCCTGCACATGTACTGACAGGGATTTTGTCTTGGATACCCTGCCGAGGCGGGGTTAAGAAATATAATGGATTGACTGCTGCTACCCGGAGGACTAATGCGATGGCCGAGCCGTTGAGACTGATCAAGAAATACCCGAACCGTCGCCTCTACGACACCCGCACCAGCACCTATATCACGCTGGCTGATGTCAAGGCGCTGGTACTGCATCACGAGGATTTCCAGGTGGTGGACGTCAAGAGCGGCGAGGACCTGACGCGCAGCGTCCTGTTGCAGATCATTCTCGAAGAGGAGGCGGGCGGCGCGCCGATGTTCACCAGCGACCTGTTGTCGCAGATGATCCGCTTCTACGGCAACGCCATGCAGGGAATGATGGGCAAATATCTGGAAGGCAACATCAAGGCATTCTCCGATATCCAGGCCAAACTCAAGGAGCAGGCGCACGACAATCCCGCCATGAGCAACGACCTTTGGGCGCAGTTTCTCAGTTTCCAGGGACCCGCCATGCAGAGCATGATGGGCACCTACATGGAGCAGAGCCAGAAAATGTTCCAGCAGCTGCAGGAACAGGTTCAGGGCCAGACGCGCAACTTGTTTGCCGGTTTCCAGTTTCCCAATTTCACGGCGCCGCCGGCCGAAGAAAACACCAAAGAAAAGAAATAGCCCGCCTGCCGCCTACCCGTCGGCATTGGCAGGCGCCGCATCAAGCACTGAAACCGGCACGCCCAGGGCCTGCTGAAGATTAGAATAAACGCTGATTTTCAGGAATCCCACTGTGGCCGAGAACATCCAAAACCCCGGACTCTTTAAGCACATCGACGCGCTCGACGTGCTCAACAGGAGTATTCCGCTGGACGACAAGCTCGCCGCGATCCATGAAGCCCTGTATGCCGACCTGGACTTCGTCGACCGTATCTCGGTAGCCGCATACGATCCCGCCACCGACCTGCTCAAGACCTTTCTTGCCAGTTCGCCGGGACGCAACGATCTGGTGCGCTACGAGTCGCGCCTCGCGGACTCGCCCTCGCTCGGGGATATCCTGGCTGCCGGCCGGTCGCGCGTGGTCAACGACCTGGACATCTTCCGCCGAAACCCTCATGTGCATACCTCGATCATCGCGGAGACGGGATTCAAATCCAGCTACACCGTTCCCATGTACTTCGACGGCGCCTTCTGGGGATTTATTTTCTTCAACTCGCGCACTCGCGGCCCACTCAAAAAATCGGCGCTACGCACGCTTGACGTCTATGCCCACCTGATTTCCGCGGTCGTCACCGCCGAAATGCTGGCCGTCCGGATTCTTGCCTCCGCGGTCAAGACCGCGCACGACCTGGTGCACTACCGCGATCCGGAAACCGGGGCGCACATCGACCGCGTGTCGCGCTATGCCCGCCTGATCGCTCAGCACCTGGCCGCGACAGGGGTTGCCTCGCTCGACGATGCCACCATCGAGCGCATCTTCGAATTTGCCCCCTTGCACGATCTGGGCAAGCTCGCCATGCCCGACCGCATCCTTCTCAAGCCCGGACGGCTGTCGGACGCGGAACGGAACGAGATGAAGCAGCATACGCTGCGCGGTCGCGCGATCATCGAATCGATCGTCCACAATTTCGGCTTGGAGCAACTCGACGGGCTCGACCTGCTGCGCCATATCGCCGAGTTCCACCATGAAAACATGGATGGCAGCGGTTATCCCCACGGCTTGCACGGCAGCGAAATTCCGCTGGAAGCGCGCATCGTCGCCGTGGCGGACGTCTTCGATGCGCTGACCAGCGCGCGTCCCTACAAACCCACCTGGAACAACGACGAAACCTTCGCCTGGCTGCGCAAGCTGGCACGCTCAAAGTTCGACGAAAACTGTGTCGAGGCGCTGATATTCAATGCGCAAAAGGTCAAAGAAATCCAGCGCCAGTTTCAGGATTCCCTCAGCGACCCGCCGCCGAGTTCGGCGCCTCCATCCACGCAGGAAAATGATGGATGATGGGCAAACGGTCTCTTGGAACAATCCCTGTGGCGCATAAAGCCGGCGGTATACACACTACACACTACACACGGCATTAACGCGACGGCTTGACCGCGCCCTTATTTCTTCTCCGGCCCGGCGTCGCGCACGCAACTGTCCAAGCATGCCAGACGCTCGTCCCAAACCTTCATGTTCGCGAAACATTCGTTCACGGCCGCAGCATTGCGGCATGCCGGCATCACCTCCCGGTAGCCCTTTTCGCAAGTCTGCGGCAAGGAGCCTTTGCGAGCTTCCGGCGCGAGCTGAATGAGGCGTTCGCAAATTTTCTGGTAATCCAGCGGCATCGCCTGCTGGCCGCTCATCGCCTGCTTTGCGGCAGGCTCGGCGGCGATCGGTTTCGCGTCCGATTCGGTCTTGGAACATGCCGCCACGAAAGACAGGCCGGCTGCCAGAAGAAGAAAAACCACTCTGCTCATAGGAGTCTCCGACAAAAGGATATGGCTGGTGCCTCGGGCCGGAATCGAACCGGCAAGCCTTTGACGGCGGCGGATTTTAAGTCCGCTATGTTTACCAATTTCATCACCGAGGCGAAATGGGGATTTTACCGCTTGCCGGCCGACAATACTTCAAGTCGAGCGGCTCTCGCTTGAGAATGTGGAAGAAAGTCACCGGCTTGCCGCGGCCAGGCTCAATGCCACCGCTTCGGCCGCCTTGATGCCGTCCACCGCCGCCGACAGTATTCCTCCGGCATATCCGGCCCCCTCCCCCGCCGGATACAGGCCGCGGCAGTTGACGCTCTGCAAGTCCGCGTCCCGCTGGATGCGGATCGGCGATGAGGTGCGGGTCTCGACGCCGGTCAGCACCGCATCGTCCTGCGCGAATCCTTTGATCTGCCTGTCGAAGGCGGGGATGGCCTGGCGCAGCGCGACGGCGACGTAATCCGGCAGGCAGCCGGATAAATCGGTCCAGTTGACGCCCGGCGCATATGACGGCAGTACCTTACCCTGCGCACTGGAGGCCCGCCCGGCCAGGAAATCGCCGACGCGTTGTGCCGGTGCCGCGTAAGCGCCGCCGCCGGCGGCGAAGGCGCGTTCTTCCCAATGGCGCTGGAAAGCAATCCCGGCCAGCGCATCGTCGGGATAACCCGGGTAATCGTCCGGCGTGACGCCCACGACGATGGCGCTATTGGCGTTGCGCTCGCTGCGCGAATACTGGCTCATGCCGTTGGTGACCACGCCGCCGGGCTCGGAAGCCGCCGCCACCACCGTGCCGCCCGGACACATGCAGAAGCTGTACACCGAGCGGCCGTTGTCGCAGTGATGCACCAGCTTGTAATCGGCCGCACCGAGCAGCGGATGCCCCGCATATTTGCCGAAGCGGGCGCGATCGATCAGCGACTGCGGATGCTCGATGCGCAAGCCGATCGAGAAGGGCTTGGCCTCGATCCGGATGCCCCGCCGATAAAGCATCTGGAAAGTATCGCGGGCGCTGTGGCCGACGGCCAGCACGACATGCGCGCTGGCGATGATTTCGCCGCCGTTCAGTTCCACGCCGCGCACCTGGCCGTTCTCGCTGAGCAGCTCGGCGACCCGGCTGTTGCAGCGAATTTCTCCGCCATGCGCCTGAATGCTGGCGCGCAGGTTTTCCACCACGGTGACCAGGCGGAAAGTACCGATATGCGGCTTGCTGACATAAAGGATTTCCGCCGGCGCACCGGCCTTGACGAATTCCGTCAGCACCTTGCGGGCGCGGTGTTGCGGGTCTTTGATCTGGCTGTGCAGCTTGCCGTCGGAAAAAGTGCCGGCACCGCCCTCGCCGAACTGCACATTCGATTCCGGATTCAATTCGCCGTGGCGCCACAGGCCCCAGGTATCCTTGGTGCGTTCCCGCACGGCCTTGCCGCGCTCCAGCAGGATCGGGCGAAGCCCCATTTGCGCCAGGATCAGCGCGGCAAACAGACCGCAAGGTCCGGCACCGATCACCACCGGCCGCAATCGGTCAGGGAGAGGCTTTGCGGGTGCTTGCGCGACGAAGCGGTAGCGTGTATCCGGCGCGGGCGCCACGTGACGGTTCCCGCCCAGACGCTGGAGCAGCGCGGCCGGATCGCGCACCTCGACATCCAGCGTATAGGTCAACACAATGTCGGACTTCTTGCGCGCATCGAAGCCGCGCCGGAATATCGAGTAACCGACGAGTTCGCTCGGCGCAATGCCCAATCGCTGGAGAATGGCGTCGCGCACGGCGCTTTCCGGATGATCGAGTGGCAGCCTGAGTTCAGTCAATCGCAGCATGGGTGGATTATCCCCGATTCAGACTGAAGCGTTCAATTCACTGCCGAACCTACGGGACAACAATTATTGGAGCTTGACGAAATTATTGGGACTGATCTACGCCAATATTTCTATCGCCTTGTGCTTGCTCGTCTTCGACTTCTTCGTACCCGCTGATCATTGCCTTGTAATGCGCCCAAGGCGTATCGCTGAGGCTGGACAAGTAGGGATGTATGAAGATAAATCCCGAGAAAAAGAAGAAACAGATG
>Ga0172380_10000652_pt1 | contig 64809 bp, 57 predicted proteins | sample Leawe162metaG_FD_119747 | JGI IMG/M metagenome (GOLD analysis project Ga0172380, IMG submission 119747) | Leachate microbial communities from a municipal landfill in Southern Ontario, Canada - Leachate well 162 metaG | ecosystem: Engineered > Solid waste > Landfill > Unclassified | place... | reverse complement strand
CATCGACAAGTCGACGCTGTGGCGCAAGGTGAAGCGCTACGGTATTGAGGAATAGTGCTGCCGGTTAACGGCGAACGGCTGCCAATCAATTTATCCTTACGCCAGCAACTACTCCCACTCAATCATAAACAAGCATTTTATCTAATTGATTTATTGTATATTTTAATCATCGATAAAATGCAGTACCATCTTTTATACCATCAATAAAAAATGCTACTTACTAGCAACTGGCCGACTGGCGTTCATGATATACGAAAGGACTCATGACAATCTACCCAGCGTCACAAGTCACACTAATTCTGACAAAGCGAGCACAACGGAGGAAGAAATATAACACCCATTAAGCGATTCCATTCCACTCGAAATACGAACTCGGAGGACGCATTTCAACCTCTTGTTTTTTTGCGTGGCGGTACGATGAACAACCATGATTGCGAAAGAATCGGATGCACGCCACTGAACACCAAGATAGCCTCGCCCTTCTAACTAGCCGGCACAGCGGATTGCTGCTCCCTCTCGCTGCGGCGGCACAGGAAATCGGCATCAACCCCAGAACTGCTCACAACCAGATCAGCAAAGGCGTCTTCCCGATACCCACCATACTTCGAGACCGTCGCCGGTATGTTCATATCAACGAACTGGCCAGCTACCTTGATGGCCTTCGTCAGCAAGCCGATTAGGCCATATCCTTTTCCAGAAACGCATCCCCTCAAAGGGGTTGACGGAGTGGTAACGCCATCATCGAGATCTAGCGCATCGTCCCGTATTTTCATATACTGACGACAAACCAGCGGAGAAACCATGAACAACCTCGCCCCGTGCCCGTTCTGCGGTAGCCAGCACACCAAATCTCATGAAGTGGACATCAACGGATGGATGGTGGAGCGTATGGGGTGTCGTGCGACGGGGCCTATTGGTCGAACGGAGGCATTGTCTGCTGCGGCCTGGAATAAGCGTTTTATGGAATCGCAACCCGCTTCAACAACATCTACCTGACGCACGTCCTGCTTCAAAGCTTTATATCATTTTCCTGCGGCAAGGATAACGCGCTCACGCAACTCCTTGCCGGTTTTGAAATGCGGCATATATTTGGCAGGCACTTTCACTTTTTCGCCGGTCTTGGGATTTCGCCCCAGACGTGGAGGCCGGTAGTTCAGGCCAAAACTACCGAAGCACCGAATCTCGATACGCCCTCCATGTGACAGCGCCTCGGACATAGCATCCAGAATCACTTTAACGGCAAGATCAGCATCCTTGATGAGTAGCTGCGGATGCAGTTCGGCCAAACGATTGATGAGATCGGATCGGTTCATGCTTCAGCCCTCAATGTAAAATTGTCGGTGGTTCATCGTCTTCCTTCTTGGGCAGCAGGTGCATAAATCTGCCTTGGGCTTCCGTGAAATAGCGGAACTCGACTACCCCAATTGTCCGTTTCTTCTTGGAAATTCCCTTGGGCTTTATCTGCTGCTGCGCGACCCACACCCCACGTCGTGTTTCCAGTGCGAGGGAGCATACATCTATCGCGTAGGGTGATGCGCCGATGCTTCCGTATTTTTCGAGGATCGCGTTCATCTGCGGTATTTTGTCTGGCCGAAGCGACCATGCTTCCATGATCGTGAACACGAAATCCGCATCCAATGCCGACGCCGCTGACTGGATGGTTCGCGCAGACTGGTCTTTGTCCTCACCGCTTCCCGGCTGAATCATCACTGGAATGATTGCCTTGGTAGTCAGGTTGCCAACAAAGGCGAACGGCTGAAGTTTTTCGCCCGCTTCCAGAAAACTCCGCGCTTTGTTGATCTGCGGACTGATGATGTCCATGTACGCTTGCGGTGGAGTGCTGATGGGTGCCTCAATCATTTTTTCCTCAATACTTGCCGCTTGCCGTTGCAAACCAACCCTTCACCACACATCAGGAAAGCTTGGCCAACCGCTCTGCTACCGACGGGTCAAATTCCCGCTTTACCAATAGCTCACCTATCGTCGATTGCCGGGATTTGAGCACATCGGCTACGAACCCTCTTCGCTCTTCAATGACGGGAAGCACTTTCTCTCGCAGGAAATCGCGTTCGACAGGCAACAACCGTTCATCTCCAATCACCTTGGAGATCGCTTCCGGCAAGTCCTCGCTCATGCGCGACAAGACACCGCGAACAAGTCGGGGCGCCACACCGGCCTCATAGGCCATCGCATCCCAATGCGCCCCCTCTACCCAGCCGGGCTTGTTCTCTCCGGCGATAGACATGGCCATGGTTTGTCTGGGCAGATATGCCTCTACGCACAGCATGTCGTAGAACGGTGCCACCGCAGCTTTTTGGCCACGCATCAGGAAGGCAATATTCTTCGCGTGCGCGTCCAGATTGCCGATCAAATAGTTGAAGGCAATCCACTGGGCAACGGCATTGGCAGCCACGACTGGACGATCCATGAAGGTGCCTCGAAGCACTTCAAACAAGTGATGCAAACCCAGGCCGCCTTCGCTCTCATATTTCTTTGACGGTGCGACCCCCATCGCCTGACACAGATCTATCTGGTGGAGCCGCCTGAATGTTCGGACAGCCCCCTTCTCTTCGCTCTTTTCCAATGGCTCCCGGTCAAACCGCTCGATGACATAAAGCGGTTCGGTGAGGTGCAGCAATCCAACCACAGGCACCGGAACTTTCAGCTCATGAGCCAGGCGCATGCAGAAAAATTCATTCGCAGGGCAATATGGGAAGTCCGCACTGGCATTTTCCGGCTTGACGATATGGGTAGATGGCGCAGAACCTTCTGGCAGGAACATCGCGCCATTGGCGTCAATACGCAGCCCCAGTTTTTCCTGAGCGCCCGCCAGGGACATGCGGATTTCGTCCCATGATGCCATCAAGGGGAGATTGCGCGCTCTGGAGGCTTTGATCTTTTCCTGTAGTGCCTCTTGTGAAAGTGGCACCAGAATCTCCTTTGTCGCTGCCGCGAGTCCTTCGGGGATCAGCGACAGCGCCCCGGCTGTGTCCTGCCCATGTCTGACCAGAAGCGCCCAAGTATCGCGAGGATCTATCCTGTCCCGAGTGGCGATCAGATCCCGCAGTCGGCCTTCGGGCAACAGATTCTCGAAGAACCACTCGACTGGCTTGTCGTTCGCGGTATCTTCATACTTTTTGGTGGCAATAGGAAAGTTGGGCGAAAGTGAATAATCCTTCCACTCGGTCGAGTAGGTGAATTTCCACTGCCCTTTCTTGACTTCCAGGGTTCCAACCGGAATCCCATTGGCCGAGACGATCAAAACACTCATGCCGTTTCACCCGGCAGCCTCAGCCTGACATCAATGCCAAAGCGGTTACAGACGGACAAGACTTTCCCGATCTGGGCGGTAGCTTTCCCTTGCTCCAGACCGTTGAGAAATGGCAGGCTGACATTGCATAGCGCTGCGGCATCGCGTTGGGTCAGTCCGGACTCCTTGCGAACGGCACGAAGTATTTTTCCCAACTCGGCGGCAGAGGAGATAGCAATCTCTCTATGTGCCATAACGCCCCCATAAAGATAAACGAGCGTTGAATTTTGCCTCGCATTGACCCAAAATGCAAGACAAACTAAACGCTCGTTGATTATTTTAGCCGGTATGCCCTGTGAGGGTTCCCGTGGCTACTTACTTCTTCTTGGCTTTACCCTTGCTGGCGACTGCCTGCTTGAAGGTGGCACCGGCAGAAAACTTGGGCACCGTCGTCGCTGCGATCTTGAGTTTCTCACCGGTTCTCGGGTTCTTGCCTTCGCGAGCCACGCGCGCTGCCGGCTTGAATGTGCCAAAGCCAATCAGTGCTACCGAATCTCCCTTGGCAACAGCCGTTACAATCTCGTTAATCAAAACATCCAAGGCACGGCCAGCGGCCGCCTTGGACAAATCAGCTTTGGTAGCCAGCGCTTCAATCAGATCGGATTTGTTCATTGAGTTACTCCCCTATTGGTTGTTTATGAAAGATGAATCTTATCTCATTTTTGAATGGGTTGATTGCGCGAAAGCGCTCGTGATGCCGCGTCAAGGTCGATCCCTTCGGTCGGCGGCTGCCCATTTCGGCATAAGTTGAGTTCGTAGCGAACTGCAAACGGAATCAATTTTCCATCCTGGGTCGGCACCGCGTCCTGCATCAAGGTCGCTTGCAGGCGAGCACACCCAGCTTCGGCAAATTTCTTCACCGTCCTGACCTGAACCATCACGGGCGCAGAGGAACGTGTCTGTGCCTTGAAAAATTCGGCCATTGACCCACTCAATTCTCCGTCGGACTGGCCATTGGGTGCATCAATCGCCGCGATCAGATGCTGTTTCAAATCAGCCGCAAGAATATCCTTGCTCGCGAGAAGCGCGAAAAAGCAGAGAGCCATCGTGAGTGTTTTCGTAGGTCGGTTCATTGGTTGTAGTAGCTATTGACGCGTTGCTGGACGGTGCTTTGGACGTTCTGCCCGAAAGACGAAGCACTTGGTACACGCACACTGGCGGTGATTTCCTGGACGAATTCGCGCATGTCGATACGAGAAAAATCGAGTTGCTCAAACTCCGCCGTGGTAAATCCAGAGCAGTCTGACCCCTCGGCACTGCCCCATCCTTTGCCCACCTGCCCCCTGCCCTGTTCATTGATGATCCGTGCCAGGCGGGAGTTGAAGCAGCAATACGATTCTGTCTGCTCGATACAGGTTTTAATAATTGGCACACGCGCAGAGCAGAATGACCCGACATGAACGCATAGGTTGGCATCCCTGTGCATCGCCAGAAGCTGCTCGGATTGCTCGCACGACAGAAGCTCCGAAATCAATTGAATTGCCACTGCTGCCGCCAGAGAATAGGGATCAAAATACAAATTGAAGCTACCCAGCGATCCGAGTGAATAGATGGGGCCACCGAGCAGGCCGCTGGTCACCGTTCCTGTGGAAAATGTCATTCCATAAAAGCTGAACGACGGCTGAAAATCTGTAGGTGTAAAAAGCACCTCCGACGAAATCATTGCCTGTGCGCCGGCTTCGATATAGCCGGAGTACTGGGGGTACATGAAGTCGAACATGTATTTGCTGCCCGCATTGATCGCCATCTGACCACCGGCAAAAGCACCCTGGATGGCCGTCGACATCAGCACATTGTTGCTCCTGGCCACACCGCCCCCGCCCTTCTTGCAGCAGTTCACCAAGCCAAAGAGCTTCTTGCGACACTGTTCCCCCACGCCTGTGAACAGTCGTTGATCCGCACCATAAACGCCTGCCTCGCGCGCCGCCTCCATTGATGCCATCGCTTTCCCAAAATTCTGATCGGCAGGGTTGCTGGTATCGAAGCACTCGGTTCCACCTTGGCAAAATGATCGCTGATCGCATACCGTGCGCTGGCTCTGTGATGCCGGGGACGTCTGACATGAATACGTCCTTTCGCTCATGTCACACGCCCCGGAATCCAGCTGATCAATACATTGAGATGAGACCTGCGTACAACCCCGATCAATCAACTCCTGGCAGTCGTTGGTCAGCGTCGTGCCGGCACAGGTGTAATCCTCAGAGCGAGCCCAGCAGGAATCTCCCGAGCTTTGTGCACCGGCCGGCAGTGGGGATACGGTAGTCAAGCAGACCTGTAGGCCGTTGATCGTTTTGCATGGTGTGCTATCGGTGCAGGTCGTCGCGGCATGGACGCAATTGGTGCTTTGCGCGAATGAGCTGCACTGGCTGGTATCCAGTGTGTTCGACGTGATGGTGTATGACGTATTGAGTTCAACCACCGTCAGGGTGCTCGTCGAGGCGGTGACGTTGGTACATTGATACTGTCGGGTGTATTGGTTGCATGACCCGTCGAATGCTGTGCTGTCGCAGGTCGAACTGACCAGCGCACACCCTTCGGTGGCTTTGATGGCAGCGCAATTGTCGATGTGATTCTCGGCAATGCAGGAATAGTCATCCTGATATTGCCAGCATGTCGCCGTAGAGATAAGCCCGCCCGCCGGCGGTGTGACACCGGCCAAGCACACCGTCGCCCCGCTGGGATCGACCTTGCATGGCGTCGAGTCGGCACAGGTATGCGCCGCCAGACGGCATAGGGAATTTTGGTCATAGCTGCTGCACTGGCTGGTGTTCATGGTGTCCGTTACCAGCGTATAGGTGTTATCGAGGCTAACTGTATTGGCGGGATCTCCCTGACTGGAGCCGCATCGAAATGTCTTCGTGTAAGTATTGCAGGTGTCATTGAAGGCGGTATCGCTGCAAGTTGAACTGATCTGCGCGCAACCAGCCGCCGTCAGAGCCGAACAGTAATCAATCGAATCGGGTTTGATGCAGGTGTAGTTATCCTGGTACTCCCAACAGCCGCCTACGTCGGCCAATGTCACGACAACGCCAGATATTGTCTTGCTTGCGGTGCTATCAACGCAGGTCGAGCTTTCCAGTCGACAATCCCCGGCGACCGCTTGGCCCACGGATGTCATGAGTAGCAGCGCTGCGAACGTCAGTGCCCTCATTACTGTGCCCGCTGTTGCAGAGTGGCGCACTCATTGGAAGTCCAACTGCTGACAGTTTTCGACATCGGCAATTGGAGTGGCGCCCCAGTTCCAGTCCCCCCGGAGGAATTGCACCCGGAACTGACATTGCGCATCGACGGCGTACAGGTGGTCGAGTTGCAACTGACGCTGAAATATACGTAGAGATTGCAGCCGAACCCGAGGTTACTGACGTAGTGGTCGGTGACCGACTGCCCAGGAGCCACCGGAACCGGAAACTGGCCGTAGCTCCCATCCCATGGATAGCCAATCCAGTTATAGTCGTAGCGATTCACGCCGTCATAGGACCGGTAAGGTTCCACCATATACGACAGGCCATCACTTCCGCAGAAGATGTTCATGGCCATGTACGGGTCTACGCACCAACTGCAATCCATAAACGCTGCCCGGCCCAGCCAAGCGCCGGGTGTGCATTGGCCAAAACCGACTGTGGCCGACACACCACGCCGACAGCTCAACGTTTCATATCCCTGCACCGTCTGGTTGCATTGATAGTTATAGCTGGTATTTACCGCGATCTGCTGGTCGATGTAGCAGGTGGCATCACTGAGCGTTTGCATCTGCTCGACACATTGGTACAGATGATGTTGATCGACGGCGATCTGGCGGGCGGTCGAACAGAAATTGCTGGTCACGGGCCGGTACTCGGTACAGACTTCTGTCGAAAACGTCGCCGGCGTGGTTTCCGTCACCACACGGCATTGCTCCGTACTCGACCCGATATTGACGCCAGTGACCTGCAAGGTTGGGTTGCTGGCGATGGAGTTGGCATGACTGATCAGCGGATCGGTAGCGCGGTCAATCGAGAAGGCAGGCCGCACGCTCGGGTTGCGTGCCACAAAATTCACCGCATCGCACTCCTGTCGCCTATAAGCGTCGGCATCCGGCACCTGGCTAGCGCAGTCCGTAACCTTGGTGACACCGGGTCCAGATAGCTGCCCCTGTCCTCCTTGGAACAACTGGGTTTGCGTGGCGCTCTGCCCATACCCTGGAACCATGGACGCGGCATTCCCGCTACCGATGCCCTGAAAGGTGCCACTGATCGAGCCTGATCCAAGCGCGCTGCCCTCGGTGAATGCCGTACCTGAGTCATAGCCCTGCGCTACCGCATTGGTAGCGGTCGCCATGAAAACCATGCACCAGACAAAAAGGTACCTCACGGACGAGATCCAGCCAATCTTGCGGAATAGCGTCTTGCCGCTTCTGCCCAAGTCGGTGCTTGGCGCTCAATGAGATCAAGGGCGTAGTCCTGACCAACGTCGCCATCAACCTTGATATAACTTGCCGGAGCAGCGCATCCGTCCTCGCCGATCTTGGTCGCTTGCCCGGACCGTGCAATTACCAGTGCCGGTACCTGAGCCACCTTGAACTGTTTGAAGGCTGGGGGATGGATGATGGCCGTGACATTTCTCTTCCCGACCAGTGCGGCCAACTCCTCCCCCATTAGGCTCAGGGAGTTGCCTTTGAGACCTCGAAGCACGAGGACGGCGCCCGACTTCTCTGACTGTGCGACGACTCGCTCAAGCGCTTCCTTCGGCATCGAGAACGAGACGAAGACCATCAACTCGGGAATGTCAGATGGCATTGCTGCCCTGGGCGGAGACGCATGACGATAGGACTCTGCGATCTGGGAGATGTCCGGACCCTTGGCTACTGGCTTCGGTAATGCGTCAGTTTTTGGCACAGACAACGGATTCGCTATTCTTGCCGGCCCTATCCCCTTAAGGGCTTCCTCCATGCGTTGCCGCGCCACGCGCATGTCGCCATCGCTTGGCAGCACAACCTGCGCCCATGCGATACTCGACACAGAACACGCAATTGAAGCCGCGATGAGTACGCCGCATCGATATTGATTCATGGTTTCAAAACGCTCCCTGACAACAGTTGCGCTTCCGGAAAACCATGTAAGCGAAGTCCTCGCCTTCAAAAGGATATTCCTTGCCCGCTCCCCACAGGACCGTCGATCGCCCCAAGGGCTGGCAGCATTTACCAGCGATCTGCGCCGTCTGCGGGATCGGATACAGCATCTGATACTTGTAGCCGGTCTTGTCCATGATCGGCTGCGGGTAATAGCCACAGAGCCCATCCTCGCCGGATGCCGCCCACATCAGCCCCTCACGATGCATCTTCGCAATCAGGCGGGTCATTTCCAAACTGGATGCCTGGACGCCGCCAATATGCGCCTGCACGTTTCCGTTAAGTGGATAAAGGCTTCCTTGGCATCCCGCACACCAGAACAACGTGTTCAGTGGAAACCCTGCTGTTGCCGCAACACAATCCGCAGCACAGGCAGCACGGGCCGGCAGATTGCCGAACAGAGCGACATCGGGATTGAAAATGAACGTCAGCTCATCGTCGTGCCACATTGGATCGAGCTCGGTGAGGTAGGCCACATCGAAGGAACTCTGTTCCAGACATGCATTGTCAAAGATGGCTTCCAGCCAGAAGATGATCGGATCGACATACCAATGCACCTGATAAAAGGACGAGGTCGAGGTGCTGTCCTGGCTGAAGCGCGAACCTCGCGGCGCATCAAACCCTGGATTCAGCTCAACGCCACCGAGACTGGTCATGCAAAACGGACGGCGCACGACATCCACGCGACGAACCGGCTCCCAGAAACTTACCTTGAACCCCACCCGCAATTGCGCCGGGCACATGCAAACAGGGGAGCCGCCGGGGTTGGGTGTGTCTTCCTGCCCCATGGATACCAGGTCAAGGCCGCCAAACCGGATGGGGAGCATGCAACTCCAGCAGATATCCGTGATCGGGTTCGCAAATCGGCCGGTACAGGTCGCGCTTGCGAACACTGGTTGCGAGCCCCCCATGGCGATTGCCAGCACGAGAATGAAAACAAACTCACGGAATGACTTCATCGACTCTTAGCCTTTTTCCGTCTTGAATCACTACTGCCGGCACCTGACGAATGCCCAAGCGGCGAACCAGCGTTCCACCCTGATCGTAGAAAACCTGGCGCTTCCAGTCGCGCATAAGATTCAAGGGTTCACCGGCAACCATAATCGGCTTTACTGCTCGATCCTGATTCCGCAACAGTTGTTTGGCGAAGGAGACCTGCCGTCGATCCCTGCCATCAAAGAAGACGAGCTTTTCGCGAAGAGATGTGTGATCGAGTGGATTTACCTTCAGTCCACGAGCAAACAGGAGCGCCCCATCGGCACTGCGGATGTCACGATCCAGCGTCCATGTCGGGTCGATAAAATAAGTGCGTTTTGCAGTTGTCGCCTTAAGACCTAGGACAGGCTTTGGCTTCTCGATAGCACCGACGACGTGATCGCGGTATTCACCTTGCTTCCTGGCAAGCTCCCCGGTTTTCTCCATCCGACCGAGCCGTGATTGGATGACTTCCAGCAGATCCGGCTCGGCAATATCGTAGGTCGGCCCGACGACACCGAGTTCTTCAGCGTGTGCGATAGGTGTCAGGCTGAAAAGCAGCATGGCAAAGAGTTTGACGTGAATCGACATGATGATCGATTCTGGCCGCGAGGTAGCGATGATGGTTTTTGAAATACGCACTTTTAGGGCGCATTTCAGCGACTCAAGTCACATCTGCTTCAATGCAATTTCAACAATCAGACTATGCTGAGGTAACATCGCGTCTGGCCTTAAAACCCTCCGGAGTAACTTAATTTGTTGCATTTCGTTGTGAATCCACAACACTTACCCACGTAATAGCGATTGCAGTACCACAACAATAAAATTGATGCCGGCCTGCTCGGTAAAATCGTGCTCGCCCGCTTTCTGGAATTACCGCTACGAGCTTTCGACCGTCTTGTGACTCAGGTGGAATCTTCCTCCGGGTTTTCCACCCTGCGCCCTTGGGTAACCGCAGGTCAATTGGAAGGCGCGCAGGTGGCGCATGATGTGCCCGATGCCCCTCAAACCCGATCTTCCCCGGTTATGGGGGAGATTCGCGATATGAAAAACTTGTATCCCGGCACCAAGGCAAACAGGAACCTGGTATTCCTCTACCACCGCGACAGCTACGCGCGGGAATACCGATTCGATGAGGAGGGTGTGAATCTCCTGATGTCACGCCCTGACTTTCCGGCAGAACTGGCGGGCGTATTGCGCAGGTTGCGCCTCATCAACACCCGGAACCGGCTCACCCACGCATTGATGCAGGCAGTGCTGGCATCGCAGGCGGCATATCTGCGTTCCGGGCAGGCCTTGACGCTCCTGCCCCTGACCCAGGCGGAAATTTCCGCCCGGCTGCGGTCGGAGTCGGGTCTTTCCGTGGTGGCGGACCCGGGTCGGATATCCCGGTTGGTGCGCGTATTGTCCATCGCGCTGCCGAGCAGCGAAGTGGTACCGTTGGGCAGCCTGTTCCCGAAGCCGAGGCAGGTTCATTGTCATTTCGTGGACCATGTGATAAAAAGAGAAAAGGCATGGATGCTCGAAGGAGTATTGTGGGAGCCGCTGACGGATGAGGCCATCGCCGCCATCCTTGAGCGCGAATACGGCATTCGTTTGTTGCGGCGCACGGTGGCCAACATCCGGCACGACCTGGCAATTCCAGATTGCCGGAGTCGCAGCCAGCGCATGAATTATCTGGCGGCGACCGAAGGGTTCTCCACATTGGTACCATTGACCCCGCAAGCATTACGGACTGCGGTTCCGGCCCAGCCGGGGGTATACGAAATCCGGGCGGCTTTTAATTCGCCCATGTGCGAATCAAAAGAGGGATGGCTTGAGAAAAGTGTGTCGGCGTGGCCACACAGCGTAGTATATATCGGCTCTACCGGGGATTTGCGCAAACGTTTGGGAGACCACCTGCGCGGCAGCAGCGATAACGTGTTGCTTTATAACCACCTCTCAGACGGTACCGCGCGGGTGCGATTTCGTCTGGTCAGCGAAGGGTGGCGCTGGGCGGAGCGGGACCTGTATCGGGTGTTTTGCGAAACCTTCGGCACACCGCCACTGTGTAATCGCATGAGCCCGTAAGGAAGAGAGCTGCAGCGGAAGAGAACACACTGGAATCTGGCACAAGACATGAACAAGAATAAATAAAGGTTGGGTCATATCGTGGAAAAAATATTGCGCAAGCAAGCAAGCAAGCAAGCAAGCCTGACGTCTTCCTCACAGTCTCCGGCCACATAGCGACAGGCCGGATTATGGATGTCCCGGCAGAGGCCGTCGCCGCGCAAGAGATTACTTGGCGCAAGACATTTCTGGAGTTTGATAAAACCGATGTCTGCTTGACCACGGAGTTGCACGAGCGCTGGTGCAATCCTTTCGCGTTCTGCGATGCCACGAAAACCCTTTCACCAACTATCTTTACAGTACGAACGCGACGGCTTCTTTTGCTTGCGGCCGTTTCGTCTTCCGATTTTTTACCATCACCCTTGCACCTGCTTTCATGGCCGCATCCGTACTCACATGGGCGGGGGCAATTCTCATGCTAAAAAGAATCCCTTTGCTCGTGAAAGTGAGCATCGCCCCCCTGGTGGCGGGGCTCATTGTACTGATCCTCCTTGCGTGGCAAGTCCATACCATCGGTGAAATAGAACAGGATGCGGCGGCGATCAATCAGGCAGGTAGCCAACGGATGCGACTGTTCAAACTTGTCATATTGACGGAGCAATACACAGAGCATAGAGAACAAAATATCCAGGCCTTGATTGAGCAGGAGATGACGACCTTTGAGGCTATCCTGCATGGGCTTAAACATGGTGACCCGCGGTATAACCTCACGAGTACGGGCGATCCGGATCTCATCGCCTACCTCGATAAAAGCGTGGATGAGTGGAACAAGGACATCAAGCCCCTGTTTCAGGATGTTCTTGCCGCATCAGCTTCCAAGGAAGCCCTCCGGGCATTAAAGGATCGCGTGGAAGAGTATGTGACGCATATAGACACATTGGTCGCTCTTCTTCAAGCTTATTCCGAGAAAAAGGTAGATACACAGTTCCATCTGTTATGGATATTCCTGTTGGCGAATATTGTCATCGGGCTGGGGAGCCTGATTTATATCTACCTGATTGTTCTTAAACCAATAAAGATGTTCACGGGGATGTCGAGGGCCATAGCTGCAGGAGACCTCTCAAGGGCGATGCCGGTCTTGTCGAAAGACGAAATCGGCGAACTGGCAAGCGACTTCAATGAGATGTCATCCCGCCTCAAGAATCATATTGAAGTCCTGCAAGAGAAAACCGGCGAACTGGAAGCCCAAAAAGCCCTGATCGAGATTGACCGGCGCACCATCCTCGATCTCAAACGCTATGCCGAAAACATTATTGCGAGCCTGCCCGCCGGTCTGATAGTGGTGAACGACGCCCTCAAGGTGCAGAGCGTCAACCGATCCTTCCGCGAGATGTTCAGGCTAAAAAAAAGAGAAAACGTTTCCGGGTGCGAACTCGTAGACCTCCTGCCGCTACCCGATCTGCGCCAGCAGGCGCAAGCCGTCCTCGCCAGCGGGATGGCCTTGCGCGGCATTGACGCAGAACTGGGCGAAAAATGGCTGCGCCTCACCATCACTGGAATACGGCTTGCAGAAGAAGAAGAAGAAGAAGTGCTGGTAGTCGTGGAGGACATCACCGAGCTTAAAGCCCAAGCGGCTCATATTGAGCAACTCGCCTTTTATGATTCCCTGACCGGCCTGCCCAACCGTAGCCTGTTGCGGGATCGTGTACAGCAGGTGCTAACCCACAGTGCACGCCACATGGATCATGGTGCCATCCTGTTCATTGATCTGGACAACTTCAAGGCACTTAACGATACCAAGGGCCACAACATCGGTGACCTGCTGCTGATCGAGGTCGCCAAACGTCTCCAGGATTGCGTGCGCAGCAGCGATACGGTCGCCCGAATGGGTGGCGACGAGTTCATCGTCGTTCTCGAGGAACTGAACGAAAACACCCAACTAGCGATAGCACAAGCCCAGGATATTGGAGAGAAGGTTCTTGCATCCCTTAACCAGCCTTTTAACCTCCATGAGTTTGAATACTATTGCTCTGCCAGCATCGGCATCAGTTTGTTCCGTGACAACGAGATCGGCATGGATGACCTGCTCAAGCACGCCGATACGGCGATGTACCAAGCCAAGACCTCTGGCCGCAACACCCTGCGCTTTTTCGATCCGGACATGCAGGCCGCGCTCGAAGCCCGTGCCACACTTGAAGCCGACCTGCGCCACGCACTCTCACAGCAGCAATTCAAGCTCTTCTTCCAGATACAGGTGAATGCCGCTAACCACCCCATCGGTGCCGAAGCATTGCTGCGTTGGCTGCATCCGGAACGCGGCCTGGTCTCACCGCTGCAATTCATCCCCCTGGCGGAAGATACCGGTCTGATTCTGCCCATCGGGCAATGGGTGCTGGAAACCGCCTGCGCCCAGATCAAGGCATGGGAAGCAAACCCATCGGCATGTGAACTGCAACTCGCGGTCAACGTGAGCGCGCGGCAGTTTCACCAACCGGACTTCGTTGAACAAGTACGCGCAGCCATTAAAAAGGCCGGTGCCGATCCGACCCGGCTCAAACTTGAACTGACCGAGAGCGTAGTGCTGGACAATATCAATGACACTATTGTCAAAATGCACGAGCTGAAGCAGATCGGTGTAGGGTTCTCCATGGATGACTTTGGCACGGGCTACTCATCACTGTCTTACTTGACACAACTTCCACTTGACCAACTGAAAATCGATCTGTCTTTTGTGCATAATATCGGCATAAAACCCACTGACGCAGTTATCGTGCAGACGATCATTGGCATGGGCAACAGCCTGGGAATGGAAGTGGTTGCGGAAGGAGTGGAAAACGAGGAACAGCGCGACTTTCTTGAACGCAATGGCTGTCATGCGTACCAGGGTTACTTGTTTAGCAAACCCGTACCGATTAAAGAGTTTGAGGCGTTGATCCGTATGCCGAATTGATCGGCTGATAAGGAAAACATCGCTCAAGGATACGCTTCCATCCATTCCTGGCGGCAACGGCCTCTCGAAGAATATCGACATATTCAGCCCCCTCAACACGCTCGTCCGGCGGCATTGGCCCTTCGGCAAGTTCTGACAGAAGTCTGCTGCGTGCTGAACGGGTTTCGCCAAGCTCCAGAATGCGGCTATAGGCTTCGCAGGAATAGGCGAATGTTTCGCGTTTGGCGTAATTAATCTCAAGCAGCCATTCACGACGACGGGTTGCGGGCAGTCCGATCATCTCACGTTTGCAATTGTGGAAAATATGAGCCGCTTCGTGAACTACATAATCTTCGAACGGATTGTTGTTGCTGAAATACTTCATGGACACGTAGCAGGTCATCTCTTCGCTCAAACCGACAATATCTGGAGCGCTGTCAGTAAGCGGCTTTGCATCCAAACTTGCGAGATAAATGTTCGCCAGTTTCCACGCCGTACTGAGCCACCGCGCTTTTTCGATGGCTGTGTTTATGGCTGCTGGTGTAAGAATGACGACCGAGCGCTCAAGCATGTCGAGGATGGCCGATTGCTCACCCTGCGGAAACAGCCCTCGCACCATGGGTGCAAATTTCTCGCGTGAATTTATGTCTAGGCCGGAATACTCCTGGTATGCAGATACGGCAGCTAGTTCGGCTCGTTCCCGAACCGCTGAAATGAGCGCGCTACGCAGTGCGGCGCTCCCGTTTCTCGCTCGATCCACGAACGTACCCCCGGGCCACACCTCAAATAAGTTGTCGTGGTCGCCGCTTGAAAGAAAGCGATCAACCTCTGTTCGTTGCAATGCATTCATCGTTCTGGTGCCGAGTCAGTTGCCGGCATGGCTGGTATTCGATAGCAATGTGATCTTTTCCGGGTTTGAGATATAAACGCATCGGGAACAACGCCGCCCAGTTGCATTATTTTCACCCGCTTCAACTTGAGTCGCTCTATCAGCAATGGTTCGGCCTTCCGTGATGGTATCCAGATAAAGTCGCCATCCTGTTCCGATGTCAGGATGCCTTCTCTCACTCCGTCCCTCAAGGTGGCAATGATACTTTGTATCGCTTCAAGTCGCGTATCTTCGCCCGCCATCTCGATCTCGCCCTGCTTTGTCGGCTGCTGTTGGCTGGAAACACTGGATTGCGTCGGTGAAGCAGCCGGTTCTGATTGAACTCCCCCAATCTCCATAAGTTGCCTCACTACCGGTTGAAGCCGAACAACCTTCCATTTCTCTCCGCTCTCAATCTCTATCTCCACAACCTTGCGGAAGGGCGACAGCGGATCAAGAACGAGCCAGCTCCGGCGCGACAGCTCATCGAGAATGGCTTTGCTCTCCAGTCCATAGCCATTTAGCGCGTCAGGCCACTTGAGGCAAAGTGCTCCGGAAGAATCGACGTGGATCAAACTCCCGGATGATTTCTTGCCGGACTGAATGTCATCGGCAAGCGATCTCAATGCTTCACCGACCGGGCCATCGAGTTGATCTATCTGAATCAGCTTGGCGGTCTCCGCCTTTTCTGGCTTATCGGAAAACTGGCTGGACGCTGGCGGGGTCGGTGGTTCAATTACAGCAGGCGATTGTGATTCAGGAATATTGGGCTGATCCTTTAGCTGCTTCTCTTGGCCGAAAACCTTTCCTTGAACTGATGGCGGCGCAGGATCAACAACCATGGTCGTATCGCGCAGCCTGATGGCGGTCAGTCTGATGTTGGGTATCTTCTCGGCCAATACAGCGGGAGCGATCACCCAATAGCGATTCCCTTCAACTTGATCTTCCCGGATGTTCGCCAACTTCCGATCAACGAGCATGTCCAGGATGCTGTTTGGAGTTCGCGGCAGCCCCGGTATTTTTTCCTGATTGATGACGGCTGCGATTTCTTCACCGGCGATTGGCCAGATCAAATAGAGATGCCCATCCATGTGCCAGAGACGTGAGCCGGGTTCGTTAATCCTCCAGCTTCCATCTCTGACAAGCCTGCGCATGATGTCCAACAGAAAGCGCTCCACCGGAAGGCCGATCTCGTAACCGGTAAACGCGACGCCAAGGCTGCGCAAATCACGCTCGACACTGGCCTGATCTGATCGAATCACCAGATCGTGAATCGGATTCTCCGCGCTGGGATGGCCATTGATCGTTTCCATCATCCAGGGCACGAACTCCGCATCCCCCTCAGCAATCCAGGCAAGACCTGCCTGACTGATGATGCGTTCGGCAAACAACGAGGAAACAGTCGTATGCTTTTTGCCACGATTCTCGCGCCAATGCAGAAAGTAACGATCCACGCCATGCCTGTTTGCCCAAGAATACAGGTCTTCCACAAATGGATTCCAGACCTTGGATCCATCCCTGCTGCTGACAACAAGATCAGTCACAGGCTTTCCCACGTCGTGGCAAAGTGCAGCAAGGAACACGGCAAGATGCCAGCGCGGTTCCAGTTCACGTCGTCTACGGGGTGTCTGCTCTCCGGGCAATAACACTCGATCACCCGACTGGAGCGACCACAGTGCAACCTCTGCCGCATGGCGAAGCAGCCCCCCTGCACCCCTGTGATGATGAGTTTGACTTGCGGGCAAGAGATGCGCGTAGGAGGCAAACCGGCGCAAAGACTCAAGATAGAACCGCTCGAAAATATCGGGAGATGCAAGCCCGGCTTCGCGAATTTGATCAATTAACTCCCGTTGCGTCTCGATGAGTTTCGCCGGGTCTGTTGCAGGCAGCCCTTTCATGAACGGTGGGTAGCGAGGAATCTCCTCGTCGATTTCCACATGCCTGGGTGCGCTCACGGCAGGCATCACGACAGGCTCCTGATTTTCGCCGTCAAAACGAATCGCCTTCCTGATGAAACTTAACAAAGTCCATCTCCCTCTTCGCCAATATCTAATTGCGTTCTGCCCAGGCCGCACCGAATCTCGGGTACAACACGAAGCCGCTGCCGTGCCCGATCAGGATCAATATCCAGAAAGCCACAGACCGAGTTGAAAGAATTGGCTCCATTGGAAATGTCATGAAAAATCCACATCAAGGCTTCGCGCTGTATGCCACCAATATTTCCCCCCGGTTTCTCGACTGATCTCACGTTGCCCTTCGCGTCTTCGATCGCCTGATGAAGGACGGCAATCCAGAGCCGCCGCAACCTTTTGATGACCTCCATTGAGGCGCCTTCGCTACCCATCACAACAATTCCAATGCGCCACACGTCAGAAAATTCGATGCGCCTTCCCGACAATCTGTTTCCTGCCAACCCAGCCAGTAAGCTGATACCGTGAATCCAGGCTATCGGGATGGGAACCGGCCACATAGTAGTGCCCATCTGGAATCTTCCCGCGCGGGCCAATCTCCAGAGCCTCACCGCTTCTGGCCAGTTCTTTCGCACGCCCGACTGGATGACCATCCACGAAAAAGTCTCTTCCCTTCGCCGAAACGACCGAGCCTGGCAAACCGACCAGTTTTTTGACGAAGATGCACCCGCGCGGGTAAGGCCAGTTAGCCTCCCATCTGAACGCAACCAACTCGCCGCGTTGCGGCATGACATCTTTTTCAATCAGGAAAACGGTTCCGGGCAGGCTCTCGGTGATATTCAAAGCAACGAGATAAAAGCGACAAAATGCCAAGTAGGCCGCCATAGCCCAAAGGACAATGGGAAACCAACGCCCAGACAGTTTGAAATATCGGATATGCATGGCGCCACTGTATCGGTGCCACCAGAGAAGCGATTTCCGAAATGCGTCCAGCCAAGACACATTTCGAGCGCTCAAGACTCAAGAAGAAGGCAACCTACCTATAACTGTCCCACCGCATGCTTGCAGTTTTGAAGAACTATGCAAAGCTGGGTCAAAATTTACTGGAGATACCCATGACTATCGCAGCAGCAACTGAATCAGGCAGACTACTTGGCGCGCTACCGCTGTTCGCTATATTTCTGTCCGGCGCGGCCATATTCCGCTGGATTCGCAAATCCAAATCCATGACAGAACCGAACCTCGATAAACTTGAGCGCGAACTCGACTTGATCAAAAACCAGATACTGCTGGTCACAACGGACGACTTGCCTGGCATCAGGATCGCCAAGACACTTGGCTATATTGAAGCGCTTTCGCCGACAGAGGCGGCGTCAGACTGGGAGTATCGCCTCGCGGAAAAGGATGCGCTGCTCAAGCTGGCCCAGAAGGCACGGGACATCGGTGCCAATGCGGTAGTTGGCATCAGGAAGACAAACGCCCATTACGATCAGGCGGGATCGCAGTGGAGAGTATCAAGGGTGACGTATTGTGGGACGGCGGTCATTCGCGAAAACTGAATGCATTTGCAGTTCGAAATAACTGGCCGGACTATGTGCTGTAATACTTCACACGCTACCCATATTGAAAGGTCAACAGCTAATCCACTGGCGCACAGAGCCAGATACTCTCGATATTACCTACTCAAGAACAGCTACTCGTGACGTGCTGCTCAAGGAATCACAGATGAAGGTCGATTTCCTCATGGGACGTTCGGTGTGGGGTACTACCCATGACGCCGAAATTATTGGGGCTGCGGCATGCTGCTCTGGTCACCGAAGATGATGGCCGAACGTGCTCTCCTACCGTCCGGAAGGTAGGTATGAGCAGTACTAACCAATTGCCCATTCGGCTCCAGCTTGACAATAAGTAACACGGCAAAGTTGGCGCCGACAGATTTGTCCTGAACAATCTCGAGCATTGACATATCGTCCATTGCGCTAGGCATGGGCTCGAACAACGGATGCGAGTGCCACTCCCCCAAGTAATTGAATCGCAGGTAGTCATGATCCGTTCGCTGAAAGAATAAACATAGCTTTCCAATGGCGTCCTCGATGCGCCGCATGAACGACGCAATCGCACCGCGACGATGCACCGTGAGTTCACAGACCTTGAACTCGTTCGGGCCAACATGTTCAGCCATCAAGATGCCGCCAATCTCACGCTGACCTGCCTTTCGGAGCGAGGCGAGGAGGACTTGAACCAGTTCAGGTGGCAGGATTAGGTTGAGCAGGCTGCTTCTCCACGTATAGTTCCAACAGTTCTTTCAATGCCACAAGCCGGTCATCGTCCGTTACTGGCTCAGCCGCGTCATCCCAGCCACCCCCCAGTGCATTGATCGGCTGTGTATCGAAAGGCTGCTCAAATATCCACTCCCGACGTAACCCAATGAGATACACGGGATAAGGAAACTGGCTCGGATTCCGTTGCAAGACTGCATCGATCGCAAAACGTGTTAATGATGCCGCAATCAGCCCCACGTCACTGTCATACGCTATCAGCGGCCGCTCCTGCTCAACATCATATTCCACAGCCTGCTTAAAAGGTGCTGGTGGCAAAGTAGCGAGGTGGGTATGAATGGCAGACCTAACCGCGAGGGGATTAGGGTCGAGATCGGGGCGTGCGCGAGCAATCAGCCCCCCGTACCCACTGGCAAACAACTCGCCCCAGCACAGGGGCTTCTTGTTAGTTTTTGCGATGGCAGCCATACGCAGAAAAACCTCTGGGTTAGCAGTTGCATCGATCAACAAATCGCAATTCGCGAGATCCTTCAACGCAGCGGCTTCATTCAACGCAGACTCTTGGCCTGCTATCCGATGGTTTTTTACATCGACATCCACCCCTGCCGCCACCAGCTTCAATGCATCCCGGACAGCATGCACTTTGTGCACTCCTACAAATGCCCACGAAAGCTCATGGCGAACCAGATTGCCCGGTACCAGATAGTCATCGTCGACCAGTAAAAAGCGCCGAACCCCTGATCTTGCCAGTGAGATTGCGACCTTACTGCCAATGGAGCCCATCCCAACAATGCCGACACGAACTCTGGAAATTCGCTCACATTCCACCGGCAACCGAGCGCCTGTGCCAGAAGGCATGATCACCCTGTACTCGCGCAACACAGGTTGTTCGCTGACTTCGATCGAGAAAACGCGAAGCGAAGTCAACTCAGATTCCATCAGTATTATCGTATTTTCCTTGTACTTGCTGGAACCTTCTTCCTTTACCAGAATGTTATCTATGTGGAAACCGGATTCCGACAATATGCGCAACAAGTCATCTACCGACACAATGCTCGCCCCATTACCGATAGCATCACTCTTGAATATCCACCCTTCGCCTTTCCATGCGAATAAAGGAAGGTATATGGAAATACCAGACGGCAAATCAGCGATCACCTGCACCGAACTGTCAGATGTCGATATCTCGGATACAAATGCAACTCGCACCGTTTCGTTGAGGATCACATGTGTCTTAAGCGTTGACCTAGACTGTTGAGGTAGAGCATGTAGAGCGTGCAGAAGCATATTGGTAGCAACAAAACGATATGCCTCGCTGCGCATCGATTGCCCCTCTGTCATGCAATGAGCAGACGGAACGGCACCTGGCTGCTCCGGGTGCTGCTCTGTGCTCAACAGTTCGAATGCACTTCGGATAATATCGGCGCCAGTAACGTGGTTTTGCCAATTATCTGCACGCCACTGCAGGCAAAGCGAACCCCCCGCCCCATATTGATGTATTGTCCATCGCTCTGAGGGGTCTCGCGGACGAATGTAAGGTGGTGAATTCGGAAATACGTCGGGATAGGTCATTCGCCCCGCGTAGGTACGGTCATGAACAACAAAATCGAGGTCGACTTCGAGCACACCATCAGCATTAAATCGCCAAGTAGAGGTCAACCAATCAACCTCACCTTCAAGCTGGTCGAGTTCGGCGCGCTCATGAAGGAAACGCGCAGGATCATTCATGACCCAATTCATCAGGCAAAACCCGACGACTTATTTGGAATGACTGGCTTGCTAGGGAAAGCAAGACCACTCGCCACTGCCGCCGGTTGAAGCAAGGAGTTTGCTGTTACTTTATTCGCGCTAAGCTGGTCGTTAAAATAGCTCGTGTTAAAGACATTGTCCCAAGCTTTGAGCGCTTTCTCTCGCGTGCACCCTTGCTCATCCAGAACTTCAAGTTTCTTTAGGGCCTCAGCGAGGCAATCACGAAAGAAGCGGACACCCTCATCATCCCATTTTGCTAGCATCATCCCCTGAAGAACCGGATGCTCAATCTGAAGCGTGATGTCCAACCTGGCCTTGATTGCTTCCCAAGTGTCGCGCAAGGCGTCGTCATCGCGTCCAGCAACAGTAACGATATAATCAACAACCAATTTTGAGACACAGATGCCGCTGGTGGTCTGCCCTTTCCATGTGATACGGCTGCGCGCCATTTTTTTCGTCAGCCTAGTCACTCGTCGCGTCTGGCTGTAGTCGGTTTCGCCGGTTTTTAGTTCCTCCCCTATGGCATCGTTGTACCAACTGGTCACAGCGCGCGCGTCGGATTTAACCCAATCCTCACCACTCGCAAGTTCGTATTCAACAACTTTGTTTCCCCATATGTCCAACGAGCGTATAACGCGGTAAATCGGGATGTCAATATGGTAGCCATCAGGATACTTCTGGCGCACACAATTGGTTTTGACAACCGCATCGTAGGCTAGACGGTCATCCTTAAGAGCTTTACAGACGCGGATACGAGCGTCACGCGCCCCCAGATGGTTCCCATCGGTATCCTTCAGGTCGCCTTTTTCGAAATAAACGCCATCATCAATGTCGTAGTCGCACTGGTCGTCCTGGACCATCGTACGCATCGCATATGACCCTTGTGAGCTAATTTCGCTTGGAAGTGGATAGTCTGCCTTGGTCAATCCATTTTGCAATCGTGTCCTTCCGCTATCACGGCGGGCGCGCATCTCGTCCTGATCTGCCTTGGGCAAGTTCACCTCAAGCGTATGGTAGCCCTCCATCTCCTTATTGCAATCAATGCTAGACATTTTCTGATACCTCACGCTGTTGTGGACTGTTTTTAGCCGTGCTTACTAATGCGTTGCGGAACGCTTTCATCCGATCATTTGAATCCATCGCCCCCCAAACGAAATCAACGTCGGAGATGGCCTGCCGGGCAAGCGCATTGAGAACCTTGGGGCGCGCATCGTCCATATTTTCCAGATAACTGTGTAACTCGCCGGAGGGGCACTGCGCGGGCAGTCGGTAAGCAAAGCTTCCATCTTCACGCAGTTGCGCAATTTTTGCAGCGATGTAGTCGTTGGCGACCGCCTGCGCATTCATGCTTACTGTAATAGCCTTGATTCCTCCCGTCCAACCCAACGCACTGCGATGTAACTTGTTCTCTCCAATTACTTCTCCCCCCTGGATCGGCAGCGTGCCAAGCATATAGAGGTGGATCGGACGTCCCTCCTCACCGCGCCGCTTCAGCATTTCGTAGGCCTCGATCATCCCTACCGTCCCCGGGTTGTTTGCCCAAAGCCCCCCATCCACGTAGTCGACTGTCGCCCCGCCCCCATCCGGCTCGACCAACCTCGCAATAGAGCGCAGAATCGGGGCGGCACTGGTTGCCATGCACGCGTCCACCAACAACCGGTTGTTGTCGCGCCCGTTGAGACGGTCCATGTGCGGTGTCTTAAAAACGGTGGACGCGTGGCGATTCAGGTCAACTGATGTGATGGCCAAAGCTATACCACGGCGTTCATAGACCTCTCCCATCGTCAGCGTCCCGAAGGCATCGGACAACAACGTATGCAAGTTGGCATTTCCAGACTTGAGTCCAGAAAACAACGCGCGAGTCAAATCACCCAGCACGGGTATGGCGCGCAGGCGTTGACGTGGAAATATCTTCGCACCGTTCGCTTGGTATAGCGTTAGAACCTTGTTCAACGGAACACCTGCCGCCAGTGCACAGGCAACGATGCCTCCCGTACTCGTGCCAACCAAGAGATGGAATGCACGCCCCGGATCAATCTCATGGCCACTCGTTATTCGAATACGCTTGGCAAAGGTGTCTAGGTAGGTGGCTTGATACACGCCACGCATGCCGCCCCCGTCGAGACAGAGAACGCGGAAAGGTTCCGTAGGCACCATAGTTATCCCATCTCCACATCAATTAATTATTCATGCGACACATTGGGGACGCCTGAGAAAAATCAATGAACCGCTCATTTAGATCATGTAAGAAAGACAGCTACGCGATCATCGAAGCCCCAGAACTGCCTGGGGCTTCACGATGATGCTTACTTCTGATGCTTGGTTTTATCTACCAGAATATATCCCTGACCAGGATTCGGGGTTGGCGGCAGTGGTTTGCCTTTCACTCCCGTCACTTCATTACCTGTCGATGGATTTTTGTATTGCCCTGATATTGGTGCAGGTGTACCAGGTGTTAATTTCTTTGCCATGATCACTTCTCCTATAGTTGATTACATTTCAACGAAGGAGGCAGTACCTTAAAGCACGCTTTGTTATCAACCTGCTTGACTCTAGGCGGATGGACATTGCAGAATGAATACCTCTTCGACAGAGATGCCGCATGCTTAAGCTTGTTGCCATATTCTGGGGATGGCTCCAACCACCCTTCCAAAAGTCCTTCAGTTCACACCGTCCATAAAACCACTATATCTAGTAGTTTTCGGCAAAATGCATACTAATTCTAGTGCATTAATAAATTAATGCAAGAGATGTTTCGGCCTATATATTTATAAATACAGTTAGTTATAATCAGGGCGACCAGCAAGCCACTTGAGAGTTACCTTGATACCTCAGCCAATCCCAAGGAGGAATTGGCGCGACATCAAACTACAGCCCCACTTCTGCATCACATCCATCCGAAGGCTGCTCGTAAGCGGCCATTAGAGCTTTGCGATTGAGCTAACTTTAAGGCCACCACCAGCAGAATTTCTGCCAATTACTTACTATTTTTCCCTTCCAGTGTCTCTTGAATGTAGTTGCCAGGGTTCGGCCCTATTACCCCATCCACCACGCGATTTGCTGCATCAGCGACATCTTCCGTAAACTCCATTCCCTTGCCGACTGGTGATGCTGGCTTCAATTTATTGAAAGTGGACTGTGTAGCATTCTCCTGATGTGTCTGCCCTGCCCTCACCCCACGATCATCAACTTCATTCGCGTTTCTGGAATAATCATGCATCGCTGCCTGTTTGGCTTGATCACTTGGTCGGCCTTGCGGGGTAACGCCTGCATGTCCCGCCATCCCCTTAACCTGGGCCAGATCATCTCCTCCTGCCAACTCGACCGATTCACGGTTTGGCATGACGCCACGGTTCGCTTCATTTCGCGCCTGGATCGTCTCGGCCCCCTGAACATGACCACCCATCTCACCCAGCATCCGGTCGTAGTTCTGCGCGGTGTATTCCTCGATATATGGCCGGAGCTTGTGCGGATCGCCCATGACCCCCTGAAACTTCTCGTAGTTGTACTCAAGTTTCGGCAGCAGGAAATCCTTGATGAAGTGATCCTGGAGTTGAAGATTCGACCCAAGCTGGCCGCTGTGAGAAAGCTCCCACATCTGCCGGTGCCCTTCCGTTTCCTGCATTAATGCGCTGAAAGCATCGCGCGATTGCCGTGCGTGATCCAAGGACGCTCGCATACCATCGCTGCCGGCAGTCTTGCCCTCATCGCTGGTTCGGTAATTACGTTCCCATCCGTTGTCGATTACGGTGCCTACCTTCTTTCCGAAGCTCGATTCCTTAGCGTACTGGGCCATCTCCTCCAAGGCTCGCGTTGAATCGGCAGAGTTGCGCATCTTGGCCGACACTTCCACACCGCCGCGAAGCCCGGCGATTTCCAAGAGTTTCGGCGTACTCATGCCCATCGAGGCGCCGACCATGAGCTCCATCGCGACCTTTTCGCTGACACCAAGTTTTCTGGCCCACTGATCGACTTGGCGCATGGTTTCATTGGCCTCGGTGCTCTGGCTCGATCCGGTGCCGTGGCGGTATCCTGCCGTGTCACTGGCGCCCTTGGCGTGACTTCTTTCAAACCCGGCCTCCTGCTTGAGTGCCGCGAGGGCACTTTCAGCGTACTCCGCAGATTGCTGCTGCGTGGCCTGTTGGGAACGTTCGTAATTCTCTTTTGCAGCCGCTCCCAGGGAATCGTTGAGTGCCATGTCGGCGCGGACATCGCTTTTCGCCTGCTTGACGACGAAGCCGCCACCGGAAAAATGGCTGTAATCGAATCCTCCTCGCGCCTGATAGTTGGTCATCCCCTGCCGCAGGCTGGGATTCATGTCGACCGCCAAGCCCTTCATGGTGTCGTGGCTGACATTGTTGAGGGAGGCGTTACCCATCTGCATGTTGCCCATGGCCAAGCCGCTGGCGATCTTCTCCGGGTCGCGTGGGGGCGCCACCAGGCCGGCGACTGACTGCAAACCGACCTCGCCACCTTTTACGATGGCGGCAGCAATGGCCGGGATTGAAATGACCAGCATCCCCGCAATCGCCTGGTCGCTGACGATGGCGGTATTGAGGAAGCTCATCTGCTCGATGGACAAGCCGCTTCCAGCACTTCCATTCGTGTATTGGCTTCTCGAATACATCGTGATGATGAAGTTCATCACGGCGTAGAGCGGCGCCCAGAGCTGAATCCAGAACAAGCTGGCAGCGTAAGACTTGATGATGCCACCGGCCTGATGCCCGCTGAGCACCACAAACAGCAGGAAGACCGGAAAAATCGCGTACTGGACTAGTTCGATGGCATTGCGCACCTTGGGCATCGTGGATTCGGCGACCCGCGCCATCAGCTTGTAGGAGTCGCTGGTTGATCGAAGTGACTGCGCCATCGCAAGGTTGGTCTGGGCGCTGGCGGCATCTCCAATCTGTGCTGGCAGCATGTACTGGGCATCGATCATGAAGTTGGCGACGATGGCCTGCTTAACCGCATCCTGCGCCGATGCGGAAACACCCAGAAGATAGTTGGTCGAGGTTGCCAGGGAGCCGATGATCGCCGTCCCGGCATCTGCCTGACTCATTTTCGGGTAGAGGCGATAACCCAGCAAAGTGATCTGGCGGCTCGATTCCGCATTGATCTGGGTAGTGAGACTCTGATACGCCACATCGCAGCCTACCGTACTCATGATGGTCGGGTCCGTCGTGTCGCGCAAGGTCACCAGTCGGGCAGGGTTTGTCTTTCCGTTCAGGCTGCCCCAGACGTTGTTGACCTCCAGGATGTCCTCTTTCATGCGGATATAGCCGGTGGCCAGATCCGGCGCGACGCACTCCCGGTAAAACTCCAGCAGGTTGCTGGTCAGAACGGGATTGCCGCTCTTGACGGCAAGGCGCTCGGAGAGCACCCGATGACCGAACAAGGTGCCGTTCTTGCGAAACTTCACGTCATCGGGAAGCGAGAATACGGTCTCGAAGGCACCGGTCAGCCAGTCCCCTACCTTGCTCATGCTGTGCGCGAATGCGCCCAAGCCGATGGGCACATTGGCGACCGCTCGCGGCGGCTCATTCCCGGTGCGATCGACGATGGTCACTGTCACCTTGGGAATCAGCAGCATGGATTGGAAGATGGCCAGGAAGAAAAGCCACTTCCACATTCCATCGAGCCGCTCCCGTCCGGTCAGTGTGGCAATGACGACGACGATGATTCCCACGATTGCCATGGTGCGCAGCAAACCGAGGTAGTCGCCGCTACCCATGATCGACGCGACGGCATTGAACATCGCTTCCAGCTCCGCGACGTTCCAATAGGCATAGACCTCGTACATTCCGGTTCTGCCCGATCTACCGGTTGAAGACCATCATGGACTGGAAGATGTTGGTCGGCATCCCTGCATTGAGGCTTTGATGCAGAAGCTGGAGCGAACGGCTCATTTCCGCGACCTGCATACCCTTCTGGTATTCGGCACGCAACATGTCCCTGGCTTCCTGCTCGATCTCGTTGATACGGACGAGAATTTTTTCCGAAGCTGCGACAGCATCAGGGCCACCCTTCCCCGCCTCGTTCTGCAGAGCACCGCGAAGTGTTTTTGAGAGATTCGTGAAGTAGGCATAGGCCACATCCACAGCTATGAGCTGCGAGTAATCCTCGGTAATCCGGTCACCTCCAGGGATACTGCTGGATACCGAGAGCATCTTCCAGACCGGGAGCGAGGAATTGCCGATCATGGCTGTGTCCAGATTGGATTGCCCCATGGCATCCCGATTGACGATCTTGTCCCGCATCGCAGCGATCCGGGTTCTGACTTGCCGGGAGAACGGCGTCACGGTAAATGCGACATCGGAGTAGGCAGGCGTCATGCAATCCAGCGTATCCACACCGCACTTGAGGCCGGGCAGACTGACAGATGTAGAGCCGCCGTCACCAACGAATTGACGGAAAGTCAGGTTACCGCCGGGCAGATACGTCCATTTCGCTTTCTCATCGGCATTCTCGCCGGGCGGCGTCACGATGATGGTGCCGGTCAGGCTCATCAGCAATTCCTTCGTCTCGTCGGTTACACCGGCAACCCGAGACAGTGAACGCCACACCACGTTGCCGGGATCGAAAAGCTCCTTGTATCCCTGTGACGAGTTCTTGGCTGCCGTCCTGATGTTCTTGGCAGTGGCGCTGCTTTTCTTCCACTCGTCCCATGACTCGAACACATCCCCAAACATATTCAGGTTCGCACCGGCTGTCTTCCCCTCCTTCTCCTGTGTCTTGTCCGTCAGCATGCTGCCCGCCGCAGTGACGATCCCTTCCGCCGCCTGGCAGGAGTTGATATTGAGATTGTTCATTTTTGTTGACTGGTCTTGCAGGTACTTCAGAAGATCACAGAGGTCGGGCGACATCGAGCACAAGGCCATATTGAACGCTGCGCCGATGGCGTTGTTGCCGATGTTTCGCAACAGAGTGACGAACTGTTCTTTATTGATGAAGGAGAACGAACCAGCGAACAAATCAATCCCGCCGCACCCCGCTCGAAAGGATGGTGGCGAAATACTTGCCAACTGATAGTTGCGCACCGGGGTGCGCATGTAGAGGCTGCCCCCGGTATAGAAATTCATCGTCTGCCCGCGATAAGCATTTGGCCCCGTCACATTTCCGTAGGCGCCGATCTGGTCGAACCAGTCCTGCATGGACTGTGAAACGTCGGCATTTGCCGGGCTGGACAGCATCAAGAAGACGAGCATGGCGGCAATGGTTCGATGGAGATATGGACTATTCATGGTCAACCTCAATAAAGTTCGCCGGGGCGTGTCTGGGTCAGGATGTATATGCGCTCGACAATATCCTGAGCCGAAAGCACACCCGACCCAATTGGGAGCAACCGGTGATCCTTGATGTTCCCCAGCACTATGAGTGGAACGACACTGGCCCCGATGGATGCTGCCATGCCGTTGTCCCGCGACGGATTGGGAAATTCTGGCAAGCCGCCGCCGTCGAGGGATACAGGAAACACAACTATCCCGTATTGCTCGGACAGGAACTTCAGCGTGGGTGCCATGCGATGACAGTAGGGGCAGTCCGACCTGAATATGAAGAAAATGCCCCATTCCTTGACAATACCGGCCAGCGTCTCGGTTTCCTTGAGCGCCCGCTGTGCGTCATGCACCTGAATGGCCGCATTATTGGACGGGTTGCGCAACTGATAGTTGAGTTCCGGATTGGCCCAGATGACGCGACGCCACACGTCAGAAAACACCGAGGCCCTGTCCATCAGGGCTTCCTGCGCCACGATGTAACTCTTGAGGTTTCCAGGTGTCGGCTTGACGATGGCGAGCGCCCTCTTCCGCTCTGCGTCCTCTCTCAACTTCTTCAAGGCCGCAACAGCCTCATCCTCTTCGCTGGCCACCTTGGGTTTTGGCTTTTCGGCAGCATCCTCGTCCGGCTCTGCATCGGGTGGAATATCGCAATACCAGTTGAAGCGATTCTCGTCGCAGCGCCAGATGGAGTCGTACTCAAGACCGCTGTTCGCTGACGCAGCATTGACGAAAAAACAAAGCACGAACAGGAGAGCGATACGCATCTATCATCTCGCCGGTTCGCCAGAGGCCGGTTGCTTCAGGATATCCACCACCCGCGCGGACAAGTCCGGGATTGCTGTAGCCGATGTCGCCTTTAACAGCGCCGCCGTATTGATCAGGGCGCACTGGCACTCCCTACTCACTTGCTCAAGGGCAGCATCCAGTCGCACACCGAAGGCTTTGGCATCTTCGAACAGTTTCCCTTGCTCAGCGGCATCCATTCCAGGCTTGACCCGCTCTGCCAGTAATTGCTGTTGTTGGAAAACGATTGCACCAATATCCACGCGAGCAAATCGCGGAATCTCCAGAGGATGAAAGTGCAGCCATGACGCAGCGATACATGCCCCCAACATCAGCGTAATCAGCCCGGTGAACATTTGTGTTTTCAAAAGATTCATGGCTAATCTGCCTTATTGCGATGCGCGTTCGATGACAAGTCGTTCGATAGCTTCCGAAACTGATAGCCCCTGTTCACGCAGGCGTTTGATGGCTTCGTAGTCTTCGGCACGGGTGGAATAGACGAGCATCGAGAAGGGATCGAGCAGAAGCCGTCCAAGCCCGGAACCCATCGGTGAGTGAATGTAAATTTCCGAAAAATGGCCGTGCTCGGTACTGACGGAACCAAGCTGACGCTTCAGCCATTCATCCAGAGACAGCTTGCCCTCCTTGCCCAAGCGCTCGATGTTTTCTGGTTTTTGGCGCAGCAAAAACAACCAGTCGGCATTGTTGATCGCTGCCTTGGTCGCCTCGTTCTTGTAGTAATCGTCAACGGACTGGGTGATCGTGCCGAACGCACCGCCGTACTTGCGGGCGCGGCGATACCCGGCCTCGATGAAGCTGCCGCTGGCGCCCGTTCCCATGAGGTCCCAGCTTTCGTCGATGATGACGAGCTTGCGCCGGGAGCGGTCGCGGTACATCTCCTGGGTGATGCGATACATGATGAGCTGCATCACCACTGACTGGAGATCCTTCTTGGACTTCAATTCCTCCAGCTCCAGAACGACAAAATCCTTGTCGAACTGGATATTGGCCTCTCCTTCAAAGTAGCTCGCGTAAACGCCATAGCGGGTATAAGGCTCCAAGGCCGTAGCCAGACGACTGAGATCGCGTTCGTATTCCCCATCCACAGACAAACGGCCTGTCTTGAGCAGTTCGTAGATGTCAGTGATGGTTGCCGCGCGTCCCTTGGCATCCCACACCCGCTTGATGGCCGACCCAAGCGCCGTGTACCCGTAGTTGTCGAGCGGCTCCCGTGGGCTTGCCATCTGGGCGATCAGGGGCAGGATCATTTCCATGTCGGCACTGATGTCGATAATCATAGAAAATGGATTGAGGCAGATGGTGTTCTGCTGTTCATCCGAGAACTCGATGAACTCGCCATCCAGCAACTCGCACAGATTCTTGTAGGAGCGACCCACGTCGATAATCCATACCTTGGCGCCTGCACCAAGATAGCGATAGGTCATCTCATTGACGAACACGGACTTGCCGGAACCCGATAGTGCTGCCACGGCAAAATTGAAATTTCCGCCGGTATTGTCGAAGAGATCGAAGCCGATGATTTGCCCGCGCCTGCCGAAAAGCGTCATCACCGGAGTCTGCGTCCCCTTCCACTCGGCGATCAGCGGCGATGTCATGACCGCGTTATCCGCCGTCTTGGTGTTGATTCGGCCAAACTGCCGGAGGTCGGCCTGAAGCCCCGGCGTCAGAGTCATGGGTAGCGCCGCCGTCAGGGCCTGGTGCTGCAAATAGAAGTCCTTGGTGAGATCGAAGCCGCGCGCCCGCCACACGGCGCGCACGGCGTGTTCGCAGCGAGAGGCATCCTCCACCTTGGAGACAAGAGCGATCTGGTGGTACATGCCGACCACCGTCCTGCCGCTGTCGAAGGTTTTGAGCACCATGTCCCAATCGCGCTTGCGCTCCTGGAGGTCGGGCTGGAAGTGCGCCATGTAGGAACCGGCGCTTTGCGTCGCCCGCGCCGCCTTCATCTGTGCCTTGGTTCGCGCCGACTCATAGTCGAGCGAAACTGCGCCCATCGTGATCAGAAAGGGGCACGGCATGGACAAGGCAAGCTGGTACGGGTCGCCGATCATGTAGTTCATGCCGGAAAGCCGGAAGTAACGCGGATACTGGCGCACCGAGAACAGCTGCAGGGCGGACTCATCGCCGCCGGCCTTGCGGAAACGGATGTCTCCATCCCCCACACGGGAAGCGATTTCAAGATCGGAGAGTTGATCGCGCAACGGCAGGTTCTCGTTCCATTCGATAGAGCGCACCGCACCGCCTGCGAAAAGGCGTGAGTGATCGAAAAAATCAGCCGTGAAGTTCATGAGCTCGCTTGGCCCCCAATCGTGCCCCGTCAGGTGGGCTGACTTGAGCGTGGCGTGAACGCTTTCGCGGATACGTAGCGCCTCATCGACAGCTGCCGGTGATTCTGGATCGAGCGGCAAGGTGATCGAGATCACCGAACGGAAATCCCGCAGCAGATAGGTCTGATGGCCGAAGATGGACTGTCCCGTACCCTTCATGTAGTGGTCGATTCGCTGACGGGCAAGGAGTCGGAAGATATTTCCATGACGCCGTTCTTCAAAACCCGCGTCATCGGCCGCCGCAGAAGACGGCAGGAGGTTGGCCTGCGCACGAAGCACTGGAAGGATATGTGGGCTGCCGTAGAGGGTAATCTGGATGCCCGTCCCCGGCGGGCAGGAGACGAAGAGGCTGGCGAGTACCTTTTCCATTTCGTCGCTGGCACCGGTCTGAGGCAAGGTCTCGATACAAAAACCGATGTCGTGCTCTTCCCGCTCGCCGAACCCGCCCTGATCCAGAACAAACAGCCGGGTATCCTCCTGCCATGCCAAGTAGGGAAGAATCCCGGTGAGGCGCGGCATCTGCGAAATTTCCCGCAATAATTGCCGGGGTAAATGATCTGCCCCCGCCGTCCGTTCCGGCAGGAAAGCCGCGCGAAGCGCATCAGACCATCCCATCAGCCGCCCTCCCCACCGGCGGGTGGATTCTCACGCCCCTGTTGAGGAAACATCGCGTTGGGCGGTGCTGCAGGATTGCTTCGCTCCATCCGCAACGACTGCCTCTCGCCGGCATTGGGTGCCGCAGGCACAAAAACCTTTGGCGGCACGACAGGCCGGTAACCTTCGCTGGCCATGCGCCGCGAATGCTCGACCTGCCAGCGCCCCGGATCGACGACGAGATAGAAATACGATTGGTCGTGCAGCACCTCCTCGTCATCCTCCCACGGCGCAAGCCACACGCGCCGCACCTTCTGGGCGCTGCGGATTGGCTCGCCTGAAATCAGCGTCTGATGCGCAATTTTTGGCGCTGCCGATTCTCTTTTGGCGGCTTCCGTGTGCGGTCGCTGGCCCGGCAGATTATTCTGTACGGCGTTCGCATAAACCCCGGAGAGCGATGCGCATGAAATACCATCCGGTGCCTTGCAGGAAAACTTTCCCTGCCCATCCAGTCCCGACATCGTGCCTGCGCATCCGGTCAACGCAAGCAACAACGGGCTCACAAGCCAGTACCTGATTCTCATGGCCGACTCTCTGCAAGCCATTGCTCGATGCGATCACCGGGAACAGAGCCTGGCAACATGCGCCCGTCGGCGGAAAGCATGGTCGGCGTTCCATTGATACCAAGCCGCTGTGCCAGCTGGATGTTCCGTTGTATTGGATTCTCGCAGTTCCGCTTCGCTGGCACCTTGCCGGTTTTCATGAGATCGGCCCAGGCGCGGACGCGATCCGGCGCGCACCAAACGGCGACGGCCTTGTCCACGGCCTCTGGGTGCAAGCCTTCCAGGGGATAGGGGAAAATGTAGAGCGTGACGTTGTCCAGCTTGTCTAACTCGGCCTCGAGCCGCTTGCAGTACGGGCAGTCCGGATCGGAAAACACCGCCAGCACCCGCTCTCCTTTGCCGCGCACCGTCTTGATGGCATCACCCAACGGTAATTGGGAGAAATCGATGCGTTGCTGCTTTTCCATGCGCTCAGCTGTCAGGTCGCGCTGTGTATTCATGTCAAAGAGATGGCCGAAGACGAAATAGCGCCCGGTCGCGTCGGTATAGGCCGAATTCTTGCCCATCGTTACCTCGTAGAGAGCCGGAATCTCCGAGGTTTGGACGCGCTCGATCCTGGTTGCCGGATACAAGTCCTTGAGACGTTTTTCCAGATTCTCGGCGCCATCATCGGCCTGCGCAGCCATCGACAGCATCAATGCGAAAAGCATGGGCAGGCGTTTGAACAGTAGTCGATTAAACTGCATGGTTCACTCCTTAATAGGGTTCTATGGATTTCTTCTGCACTTCGCGGCCCCGACGCCAAATATCGGTGTAGGTATCGGGCTCGCCTCCCGCGCTGTCCGCATCGAGCGAAAAGCCTTTGGTGAACACCACGTCGACCGTGCGACCGGCATCGACCTCGATGATCGGGAACATTTTTTCGGCGAGCGTGATGTAATACTGGGAAAGGCGGTCGAGCGCCTTGCCAACTCCGACCCCGACCCCCGTCTGCAATTGCTTGCCGGGGTCCACCGTGCCGATCGACCCCAGCGGGTTGGTCGACACGGTGGTGGCGCTCTGTTGGAATGCTTGGCCGATACCGGCGCCAATCCCGGCCAGCAAGGCATTGGCCAGCACCTGCCCCTGCTTGCTGACGAGCCGGCCACGCATACCGGCCTTGCCGTCTTCACCCACGACGTAACCTTTCACCGGAACGTCGATGGCCTTGCCATCGTGGCGCACGCAGGACAGCGATTCGAGACGGATGTAGGCCCGCTCGGCGCTGATGTCCCCGTAGCTCGCGCCCAGCGCAAAACATTCCTTTACCTTGAAGCGATAGCGGTTGGGCAGAAAGGCGTTGTCCTGCGCCCGCATCAATATTGGGTGGGGATTGCTCTGTGCCTGGCCACCAGTGGGCGCGTCTAGTCCGCCTAACAGCGCTGCTCGGAAAAAGGAACCAGACGGCACGTAGCTGCGTCCGTTCTTGCTCTCGGCTGCTTTATGAACCGCTTCCGGGACGATCACCTTACCCTCGCTCACTTCGAACGATGCAATCCCCGGAGGTCTGGGCGCAGGCGGAGGCTCGCTGGTTTTGCCTTCCATCTCCGGCTTTACGGGTGGCGGAGGTAGCAAAGCCATCGACTGTGCCTCGGGCGGCATCGGGGCTGGCGCCGGAGGCATGGACATTACCGGAAATTGGACGTTGCTCGCGGGCGGTGGCTTTTTCTCGATGGTGTCGACCTGTTGGCGCAATCCCTGGATCATGTCCTCCATCTGCCGCATCTGTTCCGAGGACTTGCTCATCCAGATGTCGCGCGGATCGGCTTGGGCGCCGGGCGCATTGATCGGCATGGGCTGCGGACGGGACTGTGGCGCACCCTGCGGAAGTTGAACAGGCTTGTCCCAGATCGCCACGCCACCGAAAACGAGCAGCAGGAAAACCGATGTACCGAGCACCAGAATCAGGTACTGGCGACGCTTGGGCGACAGGTTGGAAACCGCAGCCGCGATCCGGTTCTTTGGCGCTTCAGCCATCACGTCCCTCCAGCACCACCATGACGTTGGTCGCTTCGCCCGGTTCCAGTTCAAGCGAGTCCACCATGACGGCCAGGACACCGCGCCGGTAAAGTTCGCGCTCGTCGATGACCATTCGCGACGAAGAGACATTGGTCAACTGGTATTTTTCTCCGAGCCAGGCGCCCTCCAGTGTCCTTACAAGAACAAAACGGGCTTCGTTCCAGAGTGGAACGATCACCAGCGTGTCTCTGGCGGTCATGTCCTCGGGTTCGGTATCTCGCGCCAAAGCCAGCAACACACGACGAATCGACGCATTGCGCGAGTCGTCGGCAAGGAAAACCTTCCCATCGGCGCGTAAGCGACTGCGGTCACGAATGACCAGCGTCTCGGCGGGCACATCGGCAACCTTGAGCATGAGCTTCCAGTGGCGGCCGGCATCGTCGGCGACAAAGACACTGAAGATAGGCTTGTCAGTATTCGGCTTCAGATAAGCGGCGCCGGTCTCTTTGTCCGGGGTGACGAGAAACTCGCCCTCGACGCCCTGAATGCGGCGAATCTTGCGGCCTTCGACGCGGATAAGGTTGGGCTCGTTGCGCGACACGGTGGCGACCAACCCGTCATCTGGGCTGCCCTCAAGATACTGCCCGGAGAAAGCCGGGGCAGAGATGCTACCGAGGAGCAGCGTTAGTGCGAAACTCGCGAAGCGATTCGTTTGCCCCCTCGCCCGCTTGCGGGAGAGGGTTGGGGTGAGGGAAACTGGCATATCTGGCTTCATTATTGGTGGTGGCATTAGCCATGCCCGTTAGTGCCATTGCCGGCACCAAACGGATCCTGGTCACTGGTTTCCTTGAACTCTGATACATGGAGTCTCCCGTTGAGATATTGAAAGCCGACGACGTAAGTGGTCTGCTTCTCTGAGGCTTTCTTGTCCCCGACCCAGGTCAGGAGAACGCCGGCAAGCGCCACTTTCATGGCCACCTCGTCCGGTATCACCGATTGCGGCGAGAACTGGGTCGAGGCGTTGTTCCTGCGGATGAATTCTGTACGCGCGCCATACTCGGCCTGAAGACGCCCGTATTCGCTCGGGGCGGCATATCTCAGGAACAGGTTCTTCTGGTGCTCAGCCACATGCGGTGTCACATTGAGGGCAAGCCCCGCATACCAATAAGCCATTTCCTGCAGGTACTCTGCGGAGACTTTCTGGCCGCTGACCCAGAAGGTCTTGTGTACCTCGGGAGGCACCAGAATGGTTCTCTCCGAACCCGCCACACTGAGCGATGCACCGGCATTGGCGAACAAGGCCAGCACGAGACCGCCAACCGCGAGTCGCATGAACAAAATTTCTGCGCGCTGGTTGTCCCGTTCGGCGGTAAATTTGCTGAACTTCATTGGTCACCCCAGGAAGTAGCGATGATGAGATGGCGGGGTCGCGCGGGCGCGAATCACGATCCAACTCGGCAGCCACCAATAAAGCGCATGCAACGCGAACTTCGGATGCTTCCCGGTCTTGAGCCGCCCGTATTGCCAGGCAACCACTCCCCCGAAAACCATTCCCGCCAGCATGGCGCCGGAGATCACACCCATCCCCATGAGCAACAGGAACAGGATGGCCTGATCGAAGTCCCACCACATGAAGCGCTCCTGCGCTTCAAGGGATTTCGGGATATAGCCGGTCTCGTCCACGCAGTGCTCCCGGCCTCAGATCGTCGCGGTCAGGATGCCCGAGGCGATGGTTGGCGAATATTGCAGGAACACGGCGAAGCCGATGCCGGACAGGATGGCGATGGGATTCAGCCGCGCCAGCGAAAACAGCGCGCCGAGGCCAATGGCAGCCACCGCTGCAGCTTTGCCGAAGTAGCCCTGCACCAGACCAGTCAACCATGTGTAGAGGCTCTGAAATTCGGTTCCTGTAGTGCCTGCCATTGCGCCGGTGGCGGCGGTCAGCAGGACGAGCGCCAGCGCGCCCATGATCAAATTACGTTTGCTTTGCATCGCTATTCCCTTTCAGATCGACAAAACACTTGATGAGCCATCCCAGTCCGAGACCGACCGAGATGCCGCCCAGATGGGCTTCGAATCCATTTTCGATGGGCGATCCGGGGGCGAGGATGCCGATGGCGATGAATCCGCCGGCGATGACCACGTCCCGAATGAAGCCTTTGTTGTGTGGTAATTTCACTTCATTGCGCTCCCTTGCTGTTGCTGACCGCGTCTTGCCGGATGACAAGGCGCACCTCGACGCGCCGGTTGTTCCGGCGTGCCGTTTCGGTGGGCGACGTATCGAGGTAACAGCACAATCCCTCGGCACGAACCACCACTTCTGCTTCGATTCCCTGTTTAATGAGCCATGAACGGACAAATTCAGCGCGCTGCCGGGCAAGTCTGTCGTTGTAGGCCTTGCCGCCTATGTCGTCAGTTCTGCCTTCAAGCTCGATACGCTTGGCGTGTACGGCGATGGTCGCGAGGCGATTGAGTGCCAGTCGCCCGTCGGTGGAGGGCGCATCCTTTGCAAACTCGAAAAGAACAGTTGCCGTTACCGTCTCATCGCTTGGGACGACGGGAGGTTCGATCTTGGGAACCTCGGCAATAGGAGGCGGCGCTTCTTTCGGTGCGGGGGGAAGTACAACTACCGCCAAAGTCTTGCGCGTGGGTGTCGGGCAGTCTTTGCCGCTGCATGTTTTGAACTGGCGATCAATCCAGGCGATGCTGTCTTGCGCTCTTGGCATCAGGCTCGACGGAGGCGTACTTGCGCAGCCAATCAGGATCAAGGCTATGGACGGAAGAGCAGCAAGGTATTTCAGGATCACCATGACATAACCTTCGCGGCAACCCGGCGGGCATAGACCGCGCGCTTTTCTGGCGAGCGGGCGTTATATGCCCCGATCGCATCCCAGCCGTAACCAAGACGACTAATGTTTTGCGCGAGTATCCACGCACCGATATGCGTGTTGACGCAGGGGTCGAACAACTGGTTCCGGCCAATACCATAGGACGCCAGCACCCCCAGCCAGCGACTGTTGATCTGCATATGCCCAATGTCTTCCGATCCGTTGCGGTTGCGATTGCGCGCGGCAGGATTGGAGCCGGACTCGACGGCAGAGATAGCCTTGAGCAGTGACGGGGCAATGCCATACCGGATTCCCGCTTGTTCAAAGCAGGAGGCCTGACATGAAAATGCCATTGGCAAAATGAGGAGGATGAAGAAGAGGCGAGTCATGGCTGCCATGGTAGGAAGCTAGACCGGTGCTGCGGGATTGAAATGTGACTTTTACGGACGCATTTCGGCATCCGCAGGCATGGGATTTAAACCTATGAAGATGCTACGTCACAGCCTTCGGGATATCCGGACGAATTCAGCATGAATATATCCACGATTCACTAGAGCGACTGGGATATAACGCTTTTCTTTGCTGGACATATTTGTTGTATGGCTAATTCGAGTCCGTCGAATCTGTTGTTGAAGTTACGACTTGGCGCTGATGTTCAAAGATTTCTGTTAAGACAGCGCTAATATGATGATTACTATCTACGGCAATCATTCCTGTCGGATCGCGAATTTCTCTGATACCGATACTACAGTTGAGCATCTCAGAGTCGCCCCAACTGGACTGTACCCCCATATAGTGGGGTGAAGCTACTAGCTTCTCAGCAAGCACTTTATGTTGGAGAGTCAATGAATCCAGTTTTTTTGAGTGCCCTCGTACAATAAAAAACTGATTGTCGATGGTATAGCGAATTTTGGCGTTTGCATGCGGAGCAATCACCCCTTCTACCGCTTCTGCGCTTCGGATCAGGTAATCACCAAAAATGATTTGGCGATCTTTTCCACCAGAGAAAATAGCTTTCCAAGCCATCATTTCGATACGTGGTATGCAGCCTTCTGCGTCCGGAGTATCAACTGCTTCGTTTACAGCAACTGGCATCGAACCGCCAACTACAATAACAGTGCTAAAGCCTAAGTTACGCAAGGTCGTTACGGCCATTTCTGCATTTGTAATCACGTCTGGCACAGAGTCAGTGGTAACGTCGCCAAAATCGACCATTACGTAGCAGTTGTTAGGCTCAACATCGAGTGACGCCATGATGTCGTTGATGCGATCCGAGAAGTATGAAAAATCGGGCATATCGTGCTGCACCGCCTCACTATCGAGACGGATGCATGGCGTTACTGGGAAAGACTTACGGATATTCTTTAGCGCCTGACTGTAGGTTGGATCATCCCAACGGTCGTAACCCACAACAGGATGCGCGATCACACTGTTGGCGCGAAACTGTGCAAACGCATATTCTAAGACGTGGATACCGCTCTCAGTCCTTGCATCTGGGCTCCACTTGGAAATGTCCAAAAATGCTGGGCGGGCACCCCATGCTTTACCGGCACTAGTCGCCGTTCGGTTAATAGCCTTCTCATGAGCTTTGGCATCAGGCTTCTTCGCAGGCAATTCGAAGAGCGGAATGGTTTTTTCTGATTCTGAACTCCGCAATTTCGACAGGGCGGTAAATTCACCACGTTTTGCAGCCATTACCGGAACATAAAGGAAACTCATCTTAGACCTCCACCCCTGTTAAGTTGAAAAGCATTCGTACTTGGCCGCAACCGACCAAGTCATTAAAAATCATATAGTTCTCTCGCTCTTTTCGTAGTCTTCCAGCAACGATTGCTGGATGTATCTTCAGTTCCCTAGACAGTCGATCTATGGCCTGATTACTTGGATTCAAGTACGCATCGCTTCGTTTCCATGAAACCCTTGGAATCAGTGCCTCTTTTGCTATCCGATTCGCTTCCAGTTCACGGCGATCCTCAGAAGACGCATCCAAATTGTCTAAGAAAGTTTCCTCGGTAACAACGTGCTTCCAAAGGTGAGACACCTCGTGCAGGAGTGTAAACCAAAAATTATCCAACCGATCAAACCGGAGGGTAAGGCCGATAATTGGCATGCCATCATTATCATGAAGGGCTGCACCGTCCAACAGAGTTCCCTTCAAATTCGGTTCGATCACCACCGCAATGCCATGCTTCTCCAAAAATTCGACAGCAAGGACAGGGCCATGTTCGAACCAGCTGAGCTGCGCTAATTCGCGTAAAAAAGTCTGTGAGAACACGTTGCGATCAAATGAACCAAGCGCTGACTTCCGCTCTCTAGCTCTTTGGATCACGCGAGCAAGCCATGCATACAGTGCATATCGCGTTGCCGGTGAGTATGCGTCCCCGCCAAGTGTGCGGCGGAATGCGGCACTGCCAAACTGCAGGCCAACATTAGCAATGAAACTTTTTACGAGATCCTCCGTTGACTCAACAGTTTTGTTGGTAAGTTTTTGTAGCCAACCACGCGCTACCATTTCCTTGATTGGGAAGCTGTTCCAATCAACCTCATCTCTTGCGCTCTGAGCAACTTCTGCGGGCTCAATTCCCACTAGTGTCTCTGTAGAGATTCCCAGTCCACTAGAAATTGCGCGAATCATATTGACTGTTAGCGGACGTTTTCTACTGAGAACTTCCGAGACGCGGCTGCGAGTGCCAAAATAGGGAATAAGGTCGGCCTGCCTCAAGCCTTGTTCCTGCATACGGAAAAGTATTGCACTTATCGGATCAGGTACTTCTATTGGAAATTTCTGGTTTTCGTAGGCTTCGACAAGAACAGATAGAAGCTCTAAGCGTTCGGCTGCTACACTTCCAAATTGAGGATTTTGTGTGATCAGATTCTGTACCTCAAGCAGGTACTCTTGATGCTGCTCTTCCGTGCGAATAACTTTAGTGTCCATTAGTATCATAGTGTTGCGCGTTTCAAATTCACCACAAGGGCGACGGATTGAGGGAACATCATTGCCACCTCAATGCATTGGGGTTGTTCAGCAACAGGGAATTGGAATATGTCGTTTGCAACATTTTTTGCTTTTGGAAATTGTCGGCATACATCTCTTGCCACTTTCCAATTGGCATGAGTTAGCTCTGACACCCAACTGCGCATCCAAGCATCTGTTTGGTCATCAAGGCCGTAAAGCACCCCAAGTCGATTTCTTCCAAGTAGCTTCATAATAGTAAAGTTCACGAATTGGGAACAATATACAGAAAATAATTGCGGAGCGCAAGTTCTCGTTTTGGGAAATTAATGTGCATACCACCCAACGCCAATGCGAAGCCAATACTTCTGTAGTGATATAACAGGGTAACATGGCCGAGCAGCGCAATTCGAAGCGCGTTAGCTCGGCGATCGATCGGGGTAACTTGCCACTATTCGCACCACATCGAGATGAACGACTGCCATGAGCAATAAGGCGGCTTTACAAAATTTTACGGCAGCGGATTACAACCGCTTCTGCAGATTGCTCACCCACAACCACAACGAACACGAGATCAGGACTATCAATGTGGGCGCCAGCAGTGATGGCATCGGCACCGGAACAAGCACCCATCCAGCGAGTCCTGCCAGCACAATCCACATCACCCTGACGCCGAGCTTGTGCCGTATCGGGCTTTGCGCAACAAAAGAGTACTTCCGGATTTCCCGCACATAGTGCCCGTCCAGATAGGCTGCCAGCATGACGGGTATTCCCGGCAGCAGCCATCCCATTAGCACTTGCAACCGGTAAGCGATCAACCCGACCCATAGCCAGGTTGCCATGATCCTATCCTGCGTCCAGCGGCTGAAAGATGAATTCCCCAGCGGCCCCTCTCCCATCGCTTGAGCATCGCGGATGTAGCCCTGAAAAACTCCCGCAAGCGACGTTTGCAGATCATCAGTTATCCGGCCATAGACGGCGCTCTCGCTATTACCCGCAATGGCATACACCTGAGCGCGTTCCTCCAACCATGCGCTACGAACCACGGCTGGCGGGATAACCATCCATACCGCCACTATCAGGATGAACAGCGAAATGGCGAGAAACGTACTCCAGCCAGAATCGGGGTTCTTGGCCATTATCCATCAGCCAACAGAATGGGGATGCGCCCCTTGAGCGTCCGGCCGCCCGACAGGCGCGCGATGAAATGGAGCGGCGGCAACTCCCCCAGCATCGCCGCCGGAAACAGTTCGGCCTCTTCTTCGAGTATCTGTTCCTGGTAGGAAGCGGTGTACTCATCATGGATATGGGTATCGACGTTGTGCCCATACCTCAGCGCCATCGAGCGCACCTTGATTTGCGGCATCCCTTCGGCAATGTACTTCTGGGTCTCGGAATCCAGTACGCGCATTGCGATCTTGTTGTTGGTGTTGGCGAGAACCTGTCGCGCCTTGTTCTCATCGCCGAGCCGACTGGCAAAATCGGCAAAGGTCTGCGTGGCGATGGTGACTCGAAATTCTGCGCCACCACCCTTGTTCATGAGCTGGATGGCCGGTTGGTTGAGCACCTCGGCAGCTTCGTCGATGAACAGATTGACCGGCGCCAGCGAGTCGATCCCGTAGTTGTAGCGGTCGCCCGCGACAGCGGCGAGATCGGCCAGCATGATGGAGCCGATTGCACTTCCCACAGTCGAGTCGGCAAGGGAATCCAGGCCGATGTAAACCACCTTGTTGCCGCGAATGATCTTCGACATGTCTGTCACCAGCCGCTCGTGCCCCGGCTCAAAATCGGGAGAAAGAAGTTCCTGCAATGGATCGCTGGTGAGCATCGAAAGAATCGGGATCAGCGAAGCCACCATCTTCTGGAAGTGATCGCGGTTGTGTTCATAGGTCGAGATCAGGCCATCAAGATCAACCGACTGCGCATCGTGGATGGCGACTTCCTTATAGAAAGAGATGTAGGCTTCCAAAAGGCGATCCTTGTTGCGCCTGATGTAGGACGACGACCTGCTTTCCCAATCACTCACATGGCTGGCGAAATGAATCTTCAAGGCCCGCTGCAAGAGATTATCTGCGCCACCTTCAACATACCGCCGAAGCTGGACAAGATTTGGCCGGTGGCCGGTGGCAATCATGCCATTCGTGATGTCGTTGAGCACCTTCCATCCGAAGGCGGTGAAAGGGTCGGCGCCGGTTTCAGAAGGGATGAGTGCCGCCACGCGACTGGCCAGTTCTGTCTTGCGATTCCAGTTGCGCAGCGGGTCAATGCAGGCAGACCGGTCAGGGTGGGCCGGGTGAAAATACACGAACCGATCCCCTGCCCCGCTGGCCTCGCACGCCGCGCGCGCATTCCGGGCAAGCGCGTGATCGCCCTTCGGATCGATGATGATGACCGTCTCACCCCGAAAAATCGCCTGCGCGATCAGCAGGTCGAACAGGCGCGTTTTCCCGACGCGGGTCGTGCCAACGATCAGTGTGTGTCCAACCAGATGTGATAGCTCGGAATACAAATCCTTTTCAGGGGCAAGGCCATGTATCCAGTATGCGCCCTCGGCATGCTGGGCGACTTTACCTATGGTTCTGACGACACCGAGCGATATCAAGGTATGAAGCTTGGTCGCTTCGATGTCAGTCCAGGGAAACCCCTTCCCAAGCCAGAAAGACTTCTGCCTGGCTGACTGACGTGCTTGCTTGCCCAGTTCGGACAGGCCGATGAACTCTCTCCCGAATAACTTGAGGCGGGAGGCATCAACCAGTCTTTTGTAGGCATGGTATCCCCGGTAAGCCGCAGCCAATGCACATGCGATTGCAAGCAAGGCCGCAAAATGGGAAAACATTGGCACGGCAATGGAAACCAACAGGATCAGCGCCGACCCGGCGACCCATACCAGCGCCATCTTCGCCTCAAAATTAGGGCGCCACGGAACCTCAAAATCGTAAGGGGAAGATGGGGCCATCACCCGATGCTCGATGATGGCCAGAAATGGAGGCTGCAACCCTTCTTGCGATTCTTCTGGAAATAGGCAATGGCCCGTTTGGCAAACTCTGACTCGTTGTCGTACTCAATCGTCATCACCGGAAAGATGACGGACTTTCCCCGGCTGGACTTGTCTTCCACATCGAATTTGTCCTCGACAAATAGTCGCTCGATAACCTTGTAGCGGGCTCTTGCACCGCCTCTGGTGCCGTGATCAAACACCTGAGTTTCCAGCCAGGAGCGATGGGCATTTTCGATATTGATCCGTGTTAGCGCCATACCCTTGCCCGATCATTGTTCGCGTTAGATAACAAGTGCATGACGGCCAAACCTGACCAGATCGCTATCAGCCATTCGGTGCCTGGAATCCAGATCGAGATAACCAGCAGCGCCTGAATGCCTATGGACAACAAACCAAGGGCTGAAGCGAGGCGGCGATTGAAAACATCGTTCCTGTTTGCGGCAAGGAGAACGAAGCCTAACCATGCAAAGATCGTGACGAGAGCCAAGCCAAAAGTGCGGCCTCTGACAAGTTGTTCAGTCATTCCACCGAGGAATGAAATACCCATGACTGCCCAGACGAATCCTGAAGAGTCAGGCATCAATCTCAAGTCCCCACGAAAACTCAAAAGCCTCCAGCAGTGATGGATAATTGCCACTGCCAGCCCAGATTGTTCGCTTCGCATATTTACCTCCCTACCCTTGTTGTCCATGTTTCAGCCCATCTTACGGATTCCTGAAAATATGCAACCCCCGAAATCTGTCCTGACAGGTCACATTTCGAGAAAAGTTATTCACAAAAACGGTTCTTGCGCCGATTTATCCACGTGAAATCTGTCTCAGTAACTGACTCCCGCAATCGCAAGCCAGCAGTGCATTCCAATGAGTTTGGCAAAATTGTCCATGTGAAATCTGTCTCATGAGCATGTGAAATCTGTCCCATGATTACGTGAAATCTGTCTCGCAGACTACGCTGCAAGCCTTGACTGGCAAGGCATTGCGGCCTTCCCCAAGTAGTTGCATGTAGCTTCTCATGTAGGTTTACAAATAGAGGGGGCGATTGCTTGTGGATATTCTGGCTTGGCCAGCCATGATGAAAGCTGAGCACTGAACTACAACGATGAAAGTTTGGCGCCACCTGTATGACGAATACGCAGTCGGCTGGCCACTACAAAAAGTCCGGTTTCCTGCGCCGTGACGTTGGCCTCCGGGTAAAACAGCAACGCTTCCTTGAGCCTCTGGAGAAAACGCTTCTTGAAATCGAGCAGGCCACGCGGCGTATTACCGTAGTCGGCACCGAACTGAAGCTTCAATGCCTGCCACGGAATAAGAACGCTGGGGCGGTTGGTGACACGCAGAAGAAATATCCGGTAGACCAGCCATGAATAGACATCCATCGCCAGCGGCGATTTGGAAAGCGCGTGCAACACACGCATATCGATCGGCACTGGCGACTCGGTCACGTTCCTGAAAAACTCAGCCGATAACTTCAGCGAACTCTCCCAGAGCATCCGGTCATCCGGGCGATGAGGATCCCAAAGCATAAATGCCTCGTCGGCAATGGGTATATTTTTCAAACCGAACCGCCCTTGGCTCTGATAGGTAATGGACAGTATTGAGGAAAATAGCTTCATGGACTGGGCGCGGAGCCGTTGGCAGTCCCGGCCATCCGTTCGCATCCCGAGCTTGCGCAGGAACTCGTTTTGGCTTTTACCAAGACCGAGCAGCGGTGACTTGGTCTTCACTGCTTCCGTGCATATCCAAGCCAGGAGAAGTCTTGGAACTGTGCCAAACGGGAGGCCGATTCTTGGGTTGGCGATGATCGACAGTGACACAGCACCACTTGTACGCTCAAAGAATGGAACGCCGGGATCGCTATGGGGCAAGGTTGTCTGAACGAGCGCCTGGCCCATGAAGGCAAGCGATCCGGCATTAATCTCGACATCGTTGATCTCGGAAGCCAGCGTGATCAGCTTGCTGGCACGCGAAGGGCCAGTCACGACGAGGCTCCTCTGCGTTCATTTTGGCAAGCAGGGACTCGGAAGTGTTGGAGAAAAATATTTGATGTTGTGGCACAGAAATACATGCCACAACTTTTACATCGGTGCCATCTCCATGGTGGTTGAAATGCGACTTTTTAGGTTGCGTTTCGAACGCGCGGTAACGAGCGCAGTGGATGCACTTATAGCGATGCTTGCCAAGCAATGATGGCGTGTCCGAGAAAGGCACCGCCATGTTTACCTGTAGGTATCCGGCAGATAATCCAGCAGTACATAACCAGAATCAGCAGAGCCAGCCGGTACACTGGGGGGTCTTTCGCGCTAAGTGAAGCCGACAATCCTTCTGCAACACTGGTTGGCCGGAGTGGAGTTTGAGCCGCCCGCTCATTCTCAAGGTACAATTCTATAACTTGTGAGCCATGAAAGACTCAGCACCTACCGCACTCGCCGCTCTTTCCAGCAAATGCTCGTGGTGCGTAAAAAACAAGACCTGCGTTTTCTTGGACAATTCCGCCAGCACTTTGAAGGTTGCGCTCGACGACGCATCATCAAAATTGATAACTATGTCATCCACCACCACGGGCATTGGCTCCTGATTGCCAACATGGCTCTCAATTGCGGCCAAGCGTAATGCCAGAAAAAGCTGGTCACGGGTTCCAGAACTTAGATTGCCAACGGTTTCACGCTTGCCATTGGCGCGAACGCCAACAAGGATTGTCATATCCTCATCGAAATCCGTCGCAACCTTGGCGAAACGTCCGCCGGTGATAGTCGCAAACAGCTCAGAGGCGCGCGCCAGCAGAGGCCCTTGATAGCGCTGCTGGTAGGTTTCTATAACTTCAGAAATAATGGAAGAAGAAAGTCGAGCTGACGCGTATTCGGCGATCAGATTGGAAAGTCTGGCCACTGCATCTGCGGCCCTTTGTTCCGCATCGGCCGCAACCGCATCGCCATCAATTTTGCCAAGTGCCGCCTCTGCCTCGATCAACTTCCCGTGCCGCTCTTCAACTTGCGGTGTGCATGCATGAAGGTCTCCAACTGCCCGCTCCAGCGACGCCTTAACCAATACCAAATCTTGACCGGCGGCTTGAGCTAACAATTCCTGAAGCGGAAGTGCCGAGGCCGTCACCAGCCTTTCCTCGATAGCATCAATTTCACTTTCCAGCTTCAGATATTCGGCACTCCGATTTTCTGCCTCAATTAGTTCCGCGATCGTTTCACAATCTGCGGCAGTCTTTAAGTTAGCCAACTCCTGATTCGCCTGCCGTATTATCTGATCTGCCTGGGCAGACGCTTTCCCTGCTTCCTCAATTCTTTCCTCCAGTGACTTGCGACGTTGCACAAGTTTTTTTCCTTCGGTCAATCGCTCATAAAGCGTTTCAACCACGGCGTCGGCGGATCTATTCGCACTGTCGTACTGTATCACCTCACAAAGACGTGCCGTCTCTCCCTCAACTCGCGTCACAGTTGCCAGTGCCGTAGCGAGTTCAGTGCGAGACGCATCCTGCATATCAAGAGCATCCTCGAAGTCCTCGAACTGTCCAAGTCTTGCGGTGGCTTCCTCTCCGCCAGCGTCCGGGTTAAGCCGGATTGCCTGCATGGCGTCACTCCAACTAACTCTCCATTCTTCCAGTAGTCTCCTGGAGTTATCGGCCTGAACAACTGCATCAGCAAGCTTTTCCTCGGCACTCTTTTTCTTTCTGGCAAGCACCTTTTGGCTGGCCGCAGTCTTGTTCGCATGGTCAACGAAAGCCCTGGCTCGGCCTATTGCTTGAGCCAGGGCCTCGTTTTCACCTAAAGCTGGAAGCCCTGCCTCAGACAATGCCAAGGACAAGTTGTTACCCATCATCACAGCCTGTTCGTCGGCCATGCTCGCCTGTTGTTTAACATCTGCATAAGCTTTGTAGCGCTGCATGAAGAGTTCACGCTTATTCAGCCAATCCGTCATCTCAGCAACACCGAGAGAAGGCAGACCATACTTGTCGATGAGTGCCTGCCACTGAGACTTCAACTCGCTTGTTTCCTTGCAGACCCTTTCCAAACGCGTTCGTTCCAGTTCAATGACATTGTGCATCTGTGCCTGACGCTTTAGTAGTTCCGAGTGCAGAGATACCCGTGCAGCATCCGCAAATCGGCTATCGGCAGTAATATCAGCCGCCTGAACTGAAAACTCGTATTCGGCTGCCGTTGGAAGAACTTCCTCCTCTTGACGCTCGTTTTGTGCGGGAAACACCTTGCTGCGAATCTTCTGCCACAGGCTTTCGCGAAGACCGCGCTGCTCAGCAAGATGTTCGGCTGTAGGAACTTCGCCTTGCTGCATAAGCCCCTCTAGCTCGCCGCTCACTGTTGCGATGTCGTTTTCGATACCCTCTATCTTGTCTCGAAGGATCTGCCTCCTCGTCTCGAGTTCTTCACGGGCAGCGTGGAAGTACTGAAGTTCTGCCGCCAATGGGATTCCCATCGAAACGATCGCCTCTATGGGTCTGTCCCCGAGCATAGTTGCATCATGAGCCAGGCTGGCTTCCAAGTTTGCTGCTTGCCGGGTTAATTCCTCGGCTCTTGATTCTGAATTACCTTGTACCTCAAACATGCTGATAGCATCGACAACTGAAGTCGGCACATCCTGTAGCCCTAATTCGGACAGTTCGGCATTCAGATCGTCTAGCTCTCTTTTTGTTGTTGAGGTCAGCCGGGTTGACGCATCCAGTTCAGTCTGGAGCGTAGCGCCTTTGGTGGCCTGACTTTGAACTCTGGCGCGCAAGGTCGCGCTCGGAATCAACGAGCGCAAATTGTCCTGATGGGATTCTCCAATAGCGGACAACAAAGAGCCGATACGAGCATCGGCCTGCTCTCCCCTGCCCTTTGCGCTCGCGGCTGCATTGCGCGCAACTCTGAAAGCTTCCAGCGTGAAATAGAGTGATTCAATCGAACCACTTTCGTCCAGAATCATTTGGGGCAGTTCGATGGCTTCCAGTTCCGCCAGCAGGCTTGCCATGTTATCCGCTGCCTCGCGGCCAGATTGTTCTGCTTGTCGCAATTGTGTTTCTGCCCCCATACGCAGAGCTGAAGCATCAGGGGGCAATTTGGTCACATCGCCCAAGTCGGCAAGGCGCTCTAACGCAAGCGACCGCGACGCAACATCGGGCAGAACGGCCGCCAGACGCTCAAATCGGCGTGCTTCTCGCTGAAATACCTCTTGTTGCGATCGCACCGCGTCATAAGCAGCCCGCGCCTCTTCAGTTAGCTTTCGCAACGACTCCCATTCAGCCGGTTTAGTTTGAGCTGCCTTGGCTTCCTTGCGCGCCTCGCTGTATTGCTCCAATACCTTGTGGATAGCCGAGCTCGATGCACGAGGTCGGAACAGATCATCAGCCTCCATCGCAAGACGCTCGCGCAGAGCCCTGACCGAAGAAAGCCCAGCCCCGGCCTCGAACAAACTTTGCCCAAGCTCCCCCTTCCCTTCGCTTAATGCCTTGCCCCCGGCGACCAACTCGTCGTGGTCAAGGCCAAACATTGAAGTGTAGAGACCTTCCGTCAGACCTCCCATCCATACAGTCAGCACCTCGTCGGGTATCGCCTCTCCAAGTTCATCGCCAGTCAGCGGATCGTATTTGATTAAACTATTTTTGCGCGCCTTGCGCCGCATGGCTGCAAGCCGCTCACTGTTGCTCAACTCCAGCACGACACCGACGCGCAGGTTGGGATTGGCGTGTAAATGATTATCGGTTGTCCGCTCGGGAACGCCGAACAGGGCAGCTTTTAGAGCGCGGGAAATTGTTGTTTTCCCCGCTTCGTTGGGGCCATAAGCAATATGAAAATCAGTTCCCGCATCGAAAGTGATGCGGCGATCAGTAAAGTGACCAAATGCCTTCAGGTCGAGTTGTGCGATTCTCATTGCTCGCACTCAAGAGAAATTGAGGCAAGCAGCCGCTCTCGCGCCGCTGCTAGTGCCTCAACGTGAACATCATTCGAAAGTGGCTTTAGAGACGAATCCCACTCCCGCAACTCGGCGGGTATCTTCTGTTCGAGTTCCGATAGTGCAGATTCCGCCATCTTCGCCAATGCTTCTGGATCGGCAGCAAGTAAGTCGAGCTTCTTCAACAACATGCCGAACGGATCATCTCGCTTTGCTAAAGAGGCAAGGTCAAGTGGCGCTGACACAGAAAGTTTGACCTTTTCCAGCCAAGCCGTGCCACCCGAAGCTTCATTCAGCCATGCGCATACATCTGCCCGGAAGCCATCCGGGCGACCGACGAGCTTGCCGTGCAATGGTGTCCGTCCGCCAATCGAGAACCGCAACGCCAGCAGACGGTCACCGGATTCCAGCACAGCGCCCCGCACAGCCTGCTGAACTGACTCCTGAAGATCGTCCAAGGTTGCCGCTTCAGTTGCATCAATCGTCAGATGCTGCCAGCGCGCCACATCCGTCGCAGCGAACTCGACAGAACGAATGCCATCCTCAGCATCACCTTCCACAACCATGCAGCCTTTCTCTCCAAGTTCGCGTGCGTGTCTTCCTTGAGTATTCCCTGGAAATACGATCCATGGATTTTCCCGTACAACCTCTCGCTGATGGACATGACCAAGCGCCCAATAGTGGTAGCCCTTACCGACAAGCCGTTCAGGTGTTGTAGGTGCATAGGGTTCGTGACCCTCACGACCAGCGAGCGCCGTGTGCAGCAGTCCAATATTAAGGAGTCCGGCGTGTGCGTCCGGATAATGTGCAGAAAGATCATCCGTGATCACGCCAGTAGCAAAGCTCTGACCGTGAATTGCAAAACCAATATTCTTATCGACGATCGTCTCAGGCTTTGACGATTTGAACACATGCACATTTTTTGGTAATGGCACGGCCTTCGAAATCTTGCTCATGGCATCGTGATTGCCACGGACGATAAAAGCACGGATATTGGCATCAGCGAGACGGCGAAGTTGATTCGCAAAAAACAGCCCAGCATTAAAGTCGAGCAAATCGCCATCGAACACGTCCCCCACTATCAGAACGAAATCTACCTCTCTCTCCAGAGCGAGATCAATGATGTTGATAAACGAGCGGCGCGTTGCCTCGCGCATGTCATTAACTGGAGCCCCCTCGTAGCGTTCCAGTCCCCGCAACGGACTGTCAAGATGAAGGTCGGCGGCGTGAATGAATTTCAATTGAAAACTCTCCTTCCCTTTCGTCCGTGATAACTTGGCCACGAACAATATTGACGTTTATTGGCGGCAATAATAGCAGGGGTCTAGCACGGATACGAAACTTTGGATTTGAATGCACTCCCTGGTTGCCAGCCTAACTTCTCCCCACCATAAGTTATACTGGAACCTCGCTTTCGATTTTGACCGGAATAGATGTAAGCACCTTGCCAATGGTACAAAATGCGCAAAGACTAATGATAGCGTCAACTAATCCAGGAGAACCAACATGGCAGGGGAAAATCGATCTAAGCTGGTACGCATGACCGTTCGCAACATCGGCTGCATCGGCAATGAAGAAGTTGAAATTTCTCTCGACAATGTTGTTTGCTTGGTTGGCAAAAACAATTCCGGTAAATCTACCATCCTCAGAGCTTATGAACTTGCGAAAGGCTCTGTTCAATTTGAAAAGGACAGGGACCGCTACCAGCATGCAGAAGATGATCAGCCCTCTGATGTGGTGTTGGAAGTTCATATTCCAGAAGGTATCGGTAACATCCATGCAGATTGGAAAACAGAGCAGGATGGATTATTAATTGTTAAGAGCAGATGGCAATGGTCAGCCCCTGACTTCCAGAAGGTACGAACGACATGGAATCCCAAAGGCGGTGAGAATGGAACAGGCGCTTGGGACCCAGATAAAAATGCCGCCGGGCTGGACAACGTATTCACCGCTCGTCTTCCGCGCCCACTTCGTATTGGCTCCCTTGACGACGCAGCAAAGACCGAGGAAATGCTTCTCACGCTTGCTTTGACACCGCTTCTCGCGAACTTGGAAAGAGAACGGAAGAACTCTGAATCTGAACTGGCCATAGCAATTGCCAGCGTCAGTGGGCATATCGATAGTCTCAGCGAAACCCACAAGGAGCATTTCAATCAGATCGCGAAAAATGTTACAACCGGATTCCAAAGCGTTTTCCCATCTCTTGGGGTTCGGTTGGATATTGCTGCAGCGCCCCTCGTACCCAAAATTGAAGACCTCGTAAAAAAAGGCTCAGGGCTTCGTATTACTGACGGAAAAGCCAATACATCGCTTGATCAGCAGGGCACAGGAGCCAGGCGCGCTCTGTTCTGGGCCATGCTGCAAGTTCATAATGAACTTTCCAGGGAGCGAGAGATTCGGGATGACTTCAAGAAGAAACTGGAAAAAGATTTAGCCGAAGAAGAAAAGAAGAAGAAAAAAGCCAAGCCAGAGAACTTGGCGGAGATTGAAGCAAAGATTGCCGATCTCAATGCTCAACTCGCAGCACACAACGATGGCGCACCAATCCCAGAAAGCCCAGAAGACCCTGCGCTGCCAGGTTATCTATTACTGATTGATGAACCGGAGAACGCCTTACATCCCATGGCTGCACGCGCAGCTCAACGCCATTTATACAAGCTGGCAGAAAGTCCAGACTGGCAAGTGATGATGACGACGCACTCGCCATACTTCATCAACCCATTTGAAGATCATACGACAATAGTTCGTCTCGAACGGGCGACAGACGAAAATAACTCACCGATTGAACCGAAAACATACCGCTCGGACTTAATCACTTTCGAAGGTGATGACAAGCAAAGACTGCAAGCACTACAGCACATTGACCCAGGCTTCGCTGAAGTATTCTTCGGCTCATATCCAGTACTTGTTGAAGGTGACACCGAACATGCCGCCTTCATGGCTGCCATTATTGAAAAGCAGCATGAGCTAATGGAGCGTGTCACCGTCATTCGCGCCCGCGGGAAGGCAATCCTTGTACCTCTCATCAAGGTTTTGAAGCACTTTAAAATCAGCTTTGGAATCATCCATGACAGTGATGCCCCCTTCAGGAGAAATGGGGATAACAACGGCATGTGGACCGAGAACGGAAAAATTTGGACAGCGATCAAGCAAGCAAGGGAAACGGGCGTTACTATTCGACACAGAGTCAGCATTCCTGACTTCGAGCGGTTTCTTGGGGGAGATGAGGAGTCAAAGGACAAACCACTGAATGCATACCAAAAGGTCACCAACGAAGCCGCATTGAGCGGACAGGTACAGATTCTCCTAGATGAACTACTTAGCAGCGAGCAGCATGAGCCATTCCAAGCTGACGCTCCTATCAATGATACTAACTACCTTGGGAAATTGCGCACTGAAGTAATAAAGTGGGCAAGTGAAAATAGTCTGGCTGAAAATCTTCGCTTCAAGGGTGGCAAGTGAAGTGAAAACAGGGGGTTGATCTCGACCAGACGTTTATCCGCAAGTCACGCCAAGGCTAGTGCCCGCCCTACTTCAATAGAGATCATGTAGCCCCCCAACAGGCAATGTGGGAGTTGAACCGTACCAGAAAAACACATATGTATCCTACCAACGAGTCACCAGACAAACCTGACAAATCAATCCATGACCACAACCTGCACCCATTTCATGATCGAACCCTGATCAGTTTCAAATGGTCGGGCCACTAGCAGAATCGGACCATTGGGTACAAGACTCACCGCCTCCTTGTTTTTCACAGCATCAACCCAACCTCCATGAAGCCCAAGCTCCTTCTCGCGTTCGGCCTCCTCGATGATCTGGCAAACATCTTTCAGGGAGATTTCGGTCAGCGTGATGTCGGCGGTCAGTGATGAAAGCATCCCAAGGTCGAACTGGTCAGTCAGCAAGTAGCGAGGTGGCTTGTTCATTGCGCTTCCTCGGTCAGGTTCTCCTGCATGCTGCCTGCTATAAACCGTTCCAGCCGGCCAAGGGTGAGTAGCATATCGGAAAGGTAGTGCGCCTGACGGCGGTATTGGCTGGCCTCGGCCTCGACCTTGGTCACCAGATCGTCATCCCACCCCACAGTATGTCGAAACAGATCATCCATGCAGTAGGAAAAAATCTGCGCATCCCGCCGCCGGCTCTTGTTGCGCTTTGGAATATATGCCCACTTTTTCTTGCGCCCGGTCTCCTTCTTGCCATGCCAGCCAACGGAGTACCATTCGAGGGAAAGAGCGTTGGCATTTTCACTCAGGCGAACCCGGAACTGAAGCGTGTTTTTATTGTTCCAATCCTTGCACTTGTTCGTATCCATGACTTCCTGCAAGTAGCGGTTTCCGAGGTCTTTGGCATTCTCGAATATCTCTCTCAGTTGACCTTGAATCATCAATCTTGCTTCCATAATCCACTCTTCCATAATGCAGTCCACTCCCGCTATTAAAGATCAGGATTCACGACCCAACGAATCCTTCTGAGCAACTCACCTGCCGACCCAATGCCGATGACCTGAAGTTTTTTCGGTACCAAGACGATATTCAGACCATCAACGAAGGCCAATATCTCGATATTTCTCACACCAAGGAGGAGCGGCGACGATTCCCACAAGATGCAAGCACATCGAATCCTTATGGATAAGGATTCATGGGTACGCATCGTAATTTCCACGTATGGCCGCGTGCGGTCGAAATGCGTCCTTTTTGGTCACATTTCAGACGCCGCACAATCAAACATCGCCATAGCATCAGGTTCTCTGGCGGTTCATACAATGTTTTTTGCCTCTGAAAATAAACGTTGTGTCCTTGCAGGATTTCTGCTGTGCAACTGCCAGTTCTCGCCGCACCACTCTGCGGACTGTGACCAACGAAGTACAACTGGAGATAACCTGAAATGAATGTTCTCGGAATCGATATTGGCTATTCCAACCTCAAGCTGGCCTATGGGCAGCAAGGCACCGAACCAAAAATCATGTTGCGACCGGCGGGCGCTGCACCAGCAGATCGCATGGGCGAAAAAATAGGAGGCGAAAGCGAGGATGATTTTCTGCGCGTGCTGGTAAACGAAGTGCCGTTTGTCGCAGGCATCTCACCGGATCGCGCCGAACTCTGGAGCCGGGAGCTGCATGAGAATTATCCGTCCACCGATTCTTACCGCGCCCTCTTCCACGCTGGCCTGCTGTTATCCGAATTCGACCAGATCGATCTTGTCGTGACCGGCCTGCCGGTAAATCAATACCTCAACCACGAGCTACGCGAGCGGTTGTCCGGGCAGATGCAGGGAGAACACCAAATCACTCCACGCAGAAAAATCGTCGTGAACAAGGTCAAAGTTGTCCCGCAACCTGTGGGCGGGTTTGTTGATTACGTCTGGGGATTGTCGGATGCATCGGAAATTGAAGATAGCCGGGTGCTGGTAGTTGACCCCGGCTTCTTCTCTGTAGACTGGGTTTTGATAAGCAATGGCGAATTGCGTCGTCAGTCCTGCGGCACGAGCCTGGAAGCATCATCGGTGATTCTCGATGAAGCGGTCAGGCTGATTGCGGAGGATTTCGGCGGCAATGTTGGCAGGGAACGTCTCGAACATACCCTGCGCAATGGGCATGGTCAGGTACGTCTCTTTGGCGAGCGTGTGGACGTGGCTCCGTATCTGAAGAAGGCTGCCGACAAGGTCGGCCCCATCGTGACAGCCAGGTTGCGAGAATCGCTGCGGAAGGAAAATGCCAGCGCAGACATGGTGCTGCTCGTAGGTGGCGGTGCAGGATTCTTCGAAAAGGCGGTGAAGGAAGCATTTCCTCAGCTCAAAGTATCGACGCCTGATTCTCCAGTCTATGCGAACGCACGGGGATTCTGGCGGATGGGAGCATGAGATGTCCTCGATCAGGGTAGTTGTAAAGATCCCGACCGGCACTTACCCGGAGCTGGTTGCTGATCTCGACAAAGTTGCTCCAAGGGAGCGCGCGGAGCGGCTACGGTTACTGGCGATGATTGGATTGAAGGAACTGCACCAGATCGAACCCATGAGTCGTCAGTATCAAATAACGGCAGCCTCCCCGGAACCCACCCCTGGCGGCAGAGAAACAAAAACCAGCAATTTCATCCGCAGCCTGACTTCTAAACTCTGATCTTTGGGCTCGAGTGCGCGCCCCTACTTCACCAACTCCATCAGCTTGCCGTAGTTGTCCACCACGTCGTATTTCACTTGGTCGGAGGTGATCTTGGTAAAGAACTTCCGGGCGCACTCGATTTTGCATTCTTCGATTTTCCGCAGCTCCATCGACGACATGGAGCCTTTGGTTTCGGCAATGAAGTAGATGTGCTTCACCGTGCCTTCATGGAAGGCGATGGCCCAGTCAGGGTTGTAATTGCCGACGGGCGTAGGGATAAAGAACCCCTTGGGCAGTTTTGCATAAACAACGACTTCCGCGCTGGTATCCAGCTCTGAAACAAAGGTACGCTCATTCTTTGAGTCGGTGAACACATAATCATAGATATGGTGGTCAACCTTGATCGCCTTGCTGAAATCTTCCTTCGGTTTTTCCTGGGTGAAGATGTCTATGCCGTAGGTCTCGCCGACTGAGTCATAGCTTAGCTTCTCTATGATTACGGTCGCCTTCTGTTCATTGATTAGCCGTGCCGCCTTGGCGATGAAGTCCTCAGGGTTGGTTTTGTATTGACTGAAAACTGCCACGTTGATGCCTTGCAGAATGCTGGCGATGGTGCTTCGGGTGAGCTGGGATTCTTCTGCCAGCTTGCCAATCAGGTCGTATTTGACGGCGGAATGAATGGAGTTCTTGTGGGATTCCGTCTTCGTCTCCCTGATCTCGAATGACTCGCCCTGCTTCACGTCATCATGGGTTGCTGTGTCGATCTGTTCGCCTTTGACAATGGTGTACTGAAGCGGGCTGACCTTGAGTTCCTTTTCCAATGCGGCTACGCATTTCTTTATCAATTCTGGCGTTTCAAAGTGTACTGTGTATGCAGCCTTGTGATTGATGCGATTCCAAAGCGCCTTGAATTCCTTCTTTTCAAAGTTGGCACTCAACGGGTTCGTTTTACCTTTGCGATCATCGTCAATGCCTGGTATCTGCGCATCACTAAAGACACTGTCAATCAGTTGAAAAACCTGTTCAGTGTAAGGCAACAGCTCGGCAGGCAAATCGGCGAGCTTGCCTTCTGTTTTTGCATCGTGATACGCCTGAGTGATTTTATCACCATCGTCGGTGTAGTCATTCTTTAGCAAATACTTGTAAATCTGCTTTGCTATTTGCGGTGTCACAATCACATCGCCACTGACCGTTTTAAGCACTTTGCCGGTGAAGTATTCCTCGTCGGCAATGCGTGGGCGGGCAGACAGCGATTCGCTAATGTCGCGTTGCAGAGCTGTGACAAAATCCTTGTAGCTCTCGCTGGCAACCACGGTCAGCACATTGATCTGGTGAACGGTTGCCGGGTTATCCATGCGGTCGCCTGTTTGGTTGACCGATATGCGCAAGCCACGGCCAACCTCTTGACGGCGGGAAATTGTGTTGTCGCTGTGTTTGAGCGTGCAGATGACAAACACATTGGGGTTATCCCAGCCTTCGCGCAAGGCGGAGTGCGAGAAGATGAAGCGCACAGGCTCTTCGAACTTGAGAAGTTGCTCCTTCTTTCGAAGTATCAGGTCGTAAGCGTCAACGTCATCCGTTTCAGTCGATCTTGCTCCCGTTGTCGGGTTGACCAGACGCTTGCTCTTCTTGTCGATGGAAAAATAGCCTTCATGCGTCCTTGATACCTGAATCCCTTTCAGGTAGCTGTTATAAGGCGTATCTTCCAGCGTCAGTACTTCATTGAGGTGCTGGTTGTATTCCTCTTCAAATATCTGCGCATACTCTCCCGGATTTTCGCCGTGTTCATCGTAGCGCCGGTACTTGGCGACCTCATCAATGAAGAACAGCGACAACACCTTGATGCCTTGGTGAAAGAGCGTCTGTTCTTTTTCAAAGTGGGCTTTCACGGCTTCACGAATCTGGATGCGCCGCAATGCCGCCTCGTTTACATCGCCCGTGGCCTCCCCTGCCTGAATCTCCACGCCATTGGTGAAGTACACGGTATCCGTGTGCGCATTGATGTCGGCAATGACAAAACCCTTGTACTGGTCTAGCCCTTCGGAAATATCTAAAAGGTTATCGTTCTTGCCCAGCTTGCGCACCACGCGCTTGATGCCATTGTTCTGCCTGATTTCCAGCTCGATGCGGGCAACCGGTGGCTTGCTGGTGGAAACCTCGATGGACTCCAGATACAGATACGCATTCGTGCCGCTCAATCCCTTCACGGAAATACCGCGCACCGCGATTTTCTTCACCAGTTTCCGGTTGTAGGCATCCAGCGCATCCAGCCGGTGAATCTTGTTGTGGGTGGTTTTGTGCGTAGCGGAATACCGCAGAACCATCAAGGCATTGAATTCTTCCAGTGACCTTAAGGTTTGCGCTCCCTCCATTTTCTGCGGTTCATCAAGGATTAAAATCGGTCGATTTTTCTTGATAACATCAATGGGGCGTCTCGACTGAAAATCGTCCAGCTCTTCATAAATGCGCCGGTTCTCAGCGCCCCGGGCTGCAAAAGCCTGAACGTTGATCACCATGACATTGATGCCCGCATCGGAAGAAAAGCTCTCCAGATTGTGCAACTGCTTCGAGTTGTAGATGAAAAAACGGGCGCGTTTCTTGTACTCTTCCAGAAAATGCTCGGCGGTAATTTCCAGCGATTTGAACACGCCTTCGCGAATGGCAATGCTGGGCACAACCACGATGAACTTGCTCCAGCCATAACGCTGGTTAAGCTCGAACATCGTTTTGATGTAGCAATACGTCTTGCCGGTGCCGGTTTCCATCTCAATATCAAGATTGATCGGGCAAACCCTGTTGCTGACCAGTGCGGCTGAGAGCGGCAAGTTCTGGCGTTGCTGAACCTTGTGGATGTTTTCCAACAATGCGGATTGCGTTAGCGCGATTTCCTCGTTTTTGAAACCATCCTCTCCGTGAATGGTTCGCTGTTGCGGCACACCTGCCGCCACTTTTCCCAGATCGATTCGATACTTAATGCCGGTATTGTTTGGCTGACCGGCAAAGCAATCCGCCACGGACTCCACGGCGTTGGTTTGGTATTGCTGCTTTTTAAATTTTAATTTCATTCTGCCCAACAAAAATTCTGTTTAAGAAACACAATGGTGCGGAAATTTATTCTTTGCATTTATTCTTTTTATTCTTAATTCTTCTGGCTCAGCGCCCATTGAGGAATTATCTACTCACTGCGTAGACAATGTTCGCAGTCGGGATGCATCCAGACCTGCAAACTACACCTCATCGTCAGGCGCATTCTGCAAATAAAACTCATGCAGTTTGGCTTGCAGCAGCGCTTTATCCGGCAATTGCGTTTGATATTCGGCGATCAGCGCCGGAGAAAGACTGCGGCTCAAGGCGTATTCCACCACCTCGGCATCCTTGCTCGCGCATAACAGCACGCCGATGGCCGGATGTTCGTGCGATTTTTTCACATCCCGGTCGAGGGCTTCGAGGTAAAAGCCCAGCTTGCCTAGGTACTCCGGTTCAAAACGCCCGACTTTCAACTCAATGGCAACCAGACAATTCAGCCCACGGTGGAAAAACAGCAAATCAAGCGCGAAGTCCCGCCCGCCCACTTGCAACAGATATTCGCTGCCAACAAAACAAAAATCCCGCCCCAGCTCAATTAGAAAATCTTTGAGCCGCTGCAGCAAACCCCGATGTAAATCCGCTTCGGCATGACCTTGCGGCAGGTCCAGGAATTCGACCATGTAGCTATCTTTGAAGATGTTCAAGGCATCGGGGTGAATTTGTGTCACCAGTGGTGAGACTTTTGCCGGATTCAGCACGGTGCGCTCAAACAGGGCGGATTTGAACTGGCGTTCCAGCTCCCGTTTACTCCATTGCTCACGAATGGCAAGACGCAGATAAAACTCGCGTTCTTCCGGTCTTTTGCTCTGGTTGAGGATGATGAGGTTATGCGTCCACGGCAATTGTCTCACCAGTGGTGAGACTTTTTCATCGCCTTGATAAGCCTCGTAAAACTGCCGCATCCTAAACAGGTTGGGGCGGGTAAAGCCGCGCAGTCCCGGCTGTGTCTTAGCCAAATGTTCGGCCAGTTGTGCCACTACGCCGTCGCCCCATTCGGCGGCGGCAATCTTCCGGCTGATGGTTTGCCCCACCTGCCAATACAGCTCAATCAGTGCAGTATTCACCGCCTGAACTGCCCGCTGCCGCGCAGCAGCGATCAATTGGGTAATTTCGCTGAAATCGTCTTGTGGAATAAGTGGTGTCGTCATGTTATTTCCCTGAGTCTCAATCTTCCCCATCGCCGCCACTTAAATGGATTTCACTTCAGTGGTGGGCGAAATGAGCTTAAAGATTTGCTCGATGTTGATCTTCACGCTGTCGCTGCCGAAACCGGCATCGCGGAACACTGCGCGCAGGGGGTGGCGGGCGGCGAGGGCTTTGACGAATTCCTCGTTGATGCCCGTCTCGAAGCAGGCCGCCAGCGCATTACCGTCTACGAAAAATACTTGCTTACCGGCGATGGCCTCCTGGGTAATGGGCAACGCCAAATCCACGCCCCAATCGAGCAACACCTGGAACAGCAAATCCTCGGGGGTGCGGTCTTCGCGGATGTTGTCGACCTGCGCCAGAAGGTCGCCTTGCTTCACTGCGTCGGGCGCGTAGTACACGTCCTTCATGTTGGAGCTGTTGATTTTCAGCACACGGAAGCCGATGTCCATGTCTGGCGCGGTGAGGGTGTTTTCGGCTTTGATTTTTTTGCCTGCGCGGCGGATACGCTCTTTGCCGATCTCGGCGATGGTTTTATAGCCAGCCTTGAAGGCTTCGCTCTGTTCGTCGCAGGGCTCAGGGAGTTGAACCATGATGAATTTTCGCTTGCCACTATCTTGTGCATTTCTTGAAAAAACTGCATGAGCAGTTGTACCTGAGCCAGAGAAAAAATCTAAAATTATGTGTTCTGATGGATCAGTCGAATATGTTACAAGGTCTTCAATCATAGCTACTGATTTCGGATTGCTAAAATCGATAGGTGACATTAATGCTCTGTATTGCTTCGTTGCTGTATCAGTCGAATAGGAAGCACCAGAAAGGACTGTTTTTGGTTTTATTCTTCTGATTTCACCATCTGACTCAAGGTAATCCTTTTCGTAAACGTTGTATTTATTTAATGCGACAACCTTTCTCGCAAACAATGAATCGATATTTTTTAATGCTGTATCTTTCCCCCAGCGCCAACGACCCTCAACTCCATCTGATTTTATTGGAAGCGCCTCCTCCATGTGTTTATCGCTTTTTTCAAGTGAAACAGTCCCATTTTCTGGATTCACATAAAACGGATAAAACATATTCGGCCTTTCGACTCTAGTATCAGAGCCACCCCGCTTTCTTAACTCAATTGGTCTAAATATTCCGTTGTTGTCTTTCTCTTTGTAACTACCAAGCATGCTTTCCGGTATATCTAGGCCATATTCGCTGAAATCATGGCTCTTCACATACATCAGTAGTCTTTCATTGGCCGTGGCAATAAATTTTTTGTCATTGCGGCCTTTTAGATTATTCACAACACACACATCCGCGACAAAACATTTCTCGCCAAAGACCTCGTCACAAGCCTTTTTTAAGTTAGCAGATTCGTTGTCATCAATTGATATAAAAATTACTCCGTCATCTCGCAACAGATTCCGTGACAATTTCAAACGTGGATACATCATGCTCAACCAATCGGAATGGTAGCGTCCATTAGACTCTGTATTGGTGATCAAGCGATTACCTACAACGTCATTTTGATTAGAGCGCCTTAGATAAGTCTCTGAGTCCTCCTTGAAATCATCGTCGTAAAGAAGATCGTTCCCAGTGTTATACGGCGGGTCGATGTAAATCATCTTCACCTTGTTGAGGTAGGTTTCCTGCAACAGCTTGAGCGCGTCCAGGTTGTCCCCCTCGATAAACAAGTTCTGCGTGGTATCGAAGTTCACACTTTCCTCACGGCAAGGGCGCAGGGTCTTGGCGATAGGCGCGTTGGCGGTGAGCAGCGCCTCGCGCTTGCCCGGCCAGTTGAGTTGATAGCGTTCCTGTGGGCCTTCGACGATGGCGGTAGCCAGCTCCTGACGCAATTGATCGAAGTCGATGGCGCGCTTTACTGTGCCGTCTTCACTCTTCGTTTCGGTCACGCAGTTGGGAAACAGCCCGGCCAGTTTGGCAATGTTTTCCTGCGTGAAGTCCGGGCTGTGCATCTTGAGCTTTTCCATAATTTTCTCTCGTATTCAGTACATCTAACGCGCCAAGGTTTCAATGTCGGTTTTAAGGGTGCGCAGTTGGGTATTCATTTCCACTTTACGGTTGAACTGCTTCTCTTTGTGCAAGCGAGCCTCCAGCTTCGCATACTCATTCTGTTTGCTTTGGAGTTGGGTTAACCGCTCCACATGATCTTTCAGCGCTTCACCTGGACGCGCCGGGTACGGCATCAGACGGCGTAACATCTGTTCATACAGGCCGGCCATGTCCAGCGCAACAGGGAGTGCCGAGCGTTCGCTATTAGCTGACAACCACGGGCCTGCAAAATAACCATCCACCACCCAGCGGCTGGCATCTGCATCGCTGGGGCGCTTGTAGGCAGCCATGCTCTTGATGCGGCCATCGAAGCTGAGATTGTAGAAGATTGGCAGCGGGATTGCCTTGTCAATGCAGCGCAGCACGTCTTCGCTGACCTCGGGAGTTTTCAGCTCAATCGAAAAGATTTCAATTTCCGGCACACCGGGGCGCGACGGCAAATTGATGGTTTCTGGTGCGAGCTTGTATTGCCACACGATTTGATTGATCTGCGCGACGAAGCCATCGCGCACCGCACGACTGGGTTTGCCGTGTTCGTATATCTTGCTCTTGGGTAGCACGCGGTTGAACTCGGCCTGTTTTGGATAGGCAAATATCATTCCGTGGCCTGAATAACCAGAAAAGCGATCAGCTCAAAATCATCCAGCCCCGCGATGGTATTGACCAGCGCCGTGGTGCGGCCCCCGCTAAACAGGCTGTCGATGTCTTTATCTTCCTTCGAGTCAACCATGGCGCGGATGGCCTGGGCGAGCAGGTCGGAATACACGCCCATTTTGCGCCCGTCATCGGTGGCCTGATTGAACAGGCGGCACACTTCCGGCAGTGGCTGGCTTTGGCCTTTGCAGGCGCTACGCACCAGGTCGAGCAAGCGTTTCACTTCGGTGTGGTCGGCCACGACCTCGCCGTTTTGCCCGATATAGATCAAGTAGTAGGGATGCAGGCGGTTGTGCTGGTTGATGTTGACGCCATTATTGCGGTTGCGCAGTGTGAACATCACGCCCGGTGGCAAACCCCGTGCCGGATCGGCTGGCACCACGGCATTCATGCCGGTGGGCACGTTGGCCAAATCGCCATTGGCTTTGATGTAGTTCAACAAATCCATGCGGAAGTCATTCAGGCCGAGGTCGGTAATGGAGACGCCGGTTTTGAGGTCTTCCATTTCGATCACTTCTTCTTGCAGGCGGCGCAATTGCTCCTTGCGGTAAGAAATATCGTTGGACTGGGTGTTGAGTACATTGTCGTCGGCGGTCGCCGTCACGTCGGCAATAACCATGCGGTTTTCGACACGCTCCTTGAGGTTGATGTATTCGTCGAGGGTAATGTCCGGCCAGTAGTTCACCAACTGGATGCTGGCGTTTTGCGAGCCGATACGGTCTATTCGCCCGAAGCGCTGGATGATGCGCACCGGGTTCCAGTGAATGTCGTAGTTGATCAGGTAGTCGCAATCCTGAAGGTTTTGCCCTTCGGAAATACAGTCAGTGCCAATGAGAATGTCGATCTCTCGCGGTTCATTGGGAAGAGTGAGCGCCTTTTCTTTTGAGCGTGGCGAAAAGAGGGTCAGCAGGGACTGGAAGTCATAGCCCTGCCTGGTATTAGACTTGAGCGTGGATACTGGACCATCGCTGCCGGTGACTTTGCCGGTGTGGATTTGGTGAGATTGCCACAAGCTATTGGCAAGGTGCTCGTAGAGATAACTGGCCGTGTCGGCGAAGGCGGTGAAGATCAACACTTTCTTGTTGCCCGGATTGATCGGGGATGCCAACTTATTATTGATCTGGGTTTTGAGGTGCTGAAGCTTGGCATCGTCAGCCGGTATGATTTTGAGCATCTCGGTGAGCAGCGCGTCGATCACCACGAGGTCGGCTGATAAATCGTGTTTCCACGACGGCAAATCCATATCGGACAAATTTATCTGAACCTTGCCGCCGATTTTGGCATCGTCGATGTCAGGCAGCTCGTCATCATCGGGTTCGGCATTCTCAAAAGAAACTGAGACATCATTGACAGGGGCATCTCTGCCCGTCTGCTCGAATACCGTGATTTTCTCAAGCGTGTTCAAGTGATTGTCCTTCAGCTTGGCGAGCGTGAGCCGGAATGACTGGACGGAGCTTTCAAGGCGCTTGAGCAGATTGATGGTCATCAACGCCTGAAGGCTGCGCTCACGGTCGGCCTGTTTTAGTTTGCCTTTGCCACCCTCAACCTGGGTGTCGTATAGGTCTTCGTATTTAGCGAGGCGACTCGACAATATGTAGCTGACCGGCGCATACACGGATAGTTTCAGTAATGAAAGCTGATTGAAGATTTCGTTGAACCCAATCACATCGGTGCGATGGGTGAGCTGGCAATGAAATGACAGCGGCTTGAGACGCTGGGGAAACTTGCCGATGTCTTTGGTATCGTAAAAGGTCTCGATGTGCTTGCGGGAACGGGCAATGGTGACGCTATCGAGCAACTCGAAGAAGTCGAAGTCCAGCGCGCTTAAAATCGCATTGGCGGTTCGCTCTTCGGGTGGAAGTGTTGACCAATTATTGAAGGCTCGTTGCGCCCGACGGAAAATCTCGTCTATGTCTTTCTGTGTGCGCAGTTTCTTGTTGAGGTTGTCCGGGTCGCCTTCATAGGCGAGTGCAAGCTGGTTGCGCAGGTCATTGAAGCGGTTGTTGACCGGGGTGGCCGATAGCATCAGGACTTTGGTTTTAACGCCTTGCTTGATGACGGAATTCATCAGCTTTTGATAACGGGTTTCGCGGTCTTTGAAGGCGTCGTTGTTGCGGAAGTTGTGCGATTCGTCGATGACAACTAGGTCGTAGTTCCCCCAGTTAATCCGATTGAGCGGTGTGCCGAATGATTCGCCACTGGTGCGCTGCAAGTCGGTATGGCAAAGCACGTCGTAGTTAAACCGGTCTTTGGCAAAAATGTTGGTGGTGAGGTTGCGGTTGTAGTTCAACCAATTGTCTGCCAGCTTCTTGGGGCATAAAACGAGAACCGAACGGTTGCGCAGCTCGT
>Ga0172380_10000651_pt1 | contig 64823 bp, 56 predicted proteins | sample Leawe162metaG_FD_119747 | JGI IMG/M metagenome (GOLD analysis project Ga0172380, IMG submission 119747) | Leachate microbial communities from a municipal landfill in Southern Ontario, Canada - Leachate well 162 metaG | ecosystem: Engineered > Solid waste > Landfill > Unclassified | place... | reverse complement strand
GGCCTTGTGAACGGTCAGGGCATAACCGTAGTCGAACTCGTCATAGCGCTTGCGCGTGGTCCACGGTATCTCCCCCTCTACGTCCTCGAACGCTGCCTTCAGCAGCTTTATCTTGGCCGCACCGCGATCCATGTCGTCGTCTTCGGGCTTGATCAGCAGGTTGATGCCGGGCTTCACCGTCTCGCGCGACGAGGTCATCACCTGCCAGAGCGAACCGTTCAGCAGCCCTTTCACCTGGTCGTTGCGCAGGCACACCAGCTTGTCGCCGGCCTGCGGATAGTCGACGGTAAAACCTTTCAGCTCCCGCAGTCGCTTATTGTACCGCCGCCGCGTCTTGTTGGTCCCGACCAGCACCTGGTCGGCGCCGAGAACCAGGTCTTGCGTCACCTCGTTCTTCGAAATGACCTTGGCCGTGCCATAGTCGCCATACATGATCTCCTTGCCTTCACGAATGTGCATGGCGAGTTCGATGATCGGGTTATCGTGAGCCTGGCGGTGAATATCCGTCAGAAGACAGTCGGGCTCGTGCTCGGTGAAGAAGCCGCCGCCCGAAACCGGCGGCAGCTGGCCGGGATCGCCAAGCACCAGGATCGGCGTACCAAAGCTCATCAGATCTTTGCCAAGCTGTTCGTCGACCATCGAGCATTCGTCGATGACGATCAGGGCGGCCTTGGCCACCGGACTCTGCCGGTTGATGGAAAACATCGGTGAGATCGAGGTCTTACCTGTCTCCTCGTCCTCGACCGCTTCCTCACCGCGCGGGCGGTAGATCAGGGAGTGGATCGTCTTGGCATTCGACGCCCCGCGGGAGCGCAGTACCTGCGCCGCCTTGCCGGTGAAGGCAGCGAACAGCACCTCGCCATCGACATTCTCGGCGAAATGCCTGGCAAGCGTGGTCTTGCCAGTTCCGGCATAGCCGAACAGGCGGAAGACCGGCGAGCGCCCTTCCTTCAACCATCTTGAAACGGCCTTGAGGGCCTCGTCCTGCTGTGGAGAGAATTGCATGGCAGGGACTTGGCAGAATTCGGATGCGCGATGCAATCGCTAACTGGCGGTCGCTGCGGGAATTCAGGGCTGCCGAAAGTATTTTTGGCTTCTGCGGGAATAAAACCGGCATCCGCGATGTCTAACGTTCAGGCAAGCCCACGACGGCGCCTGCCGCAAACCACTCCAATGGGAGCACGATTATGAAAACCCGAATTCTCCTGTATCTCGCAGTACTCGCGCTTGCCGGCCCGGCTTTCGCCGCTGGACCGGTCAAGACGGTCAAGAGCGACAAGGGCAACGTCGTCGCCGCAGGCAACAACGGCATGACACTCTATACCTTCAGGAACGACAAGAAGGGTGTTTCCAACTGCTATGACGACTGCGCCAAGAACTGGCCGCCGTTCCTTGCCGATGGCAATGCCAAGGCTGAGGGCGCATATTCGCTGGTGAACCGCAAGGACGGTTCCAAGCAGTGGGCCAGGAACGGCATGCCGCTCTATTTCTGGGTCAAGGATATGAAACAGGGCGATGCCACTGGCGACGGCGTGAAAGGTGTTTGGGATGCCGCAAGGCCCTGACGGCCACGGTCCGGCGCCGGGGCACCCCTCCCCCGGCCCCGGCCATTTCGAAAACGAAATATTGGCGCTTCTGCCCGTGCTGCGGCGCTATTCGCGCAGCCTTACCCGCTCGGATGCGGAAGGCGAGGACCTGCTCCAGGATTGTGTCGAAAAGGCACTGGCCAACCGGAAGCATTGGCGGGGCGTCAACCTGAAGGCCTGGGCTTGTGCGATCATGACCAATCTCTACCGCAACCGACATCGCCGCAATACGCGCCATCCAGCGATCAGCATCGACGAGGCCATGGACCTGCCCTCCGTCGAAATTCAGGGAGATCCACTGGAGCGTGACCGCCTGACGGGAGCGCTGAACAGCCTCGCTGAGGAAAATCGCGCAGTTCTGATGCTGGTCATCGTCGAAGGCTACGGATATCAGGAAGTGGCAGACATGCTTGATCTGCCCATTGGCACCGTAATGTCGCGCCTTTCGCGCGCGCGCCAGCGACTGCGCGAACAACTGACCGAAAGCAACATCATATCGTTGCGGAGACCGCGATGAGTAAGAATTCTAGCCCTGTCAACGAAAACGACCTGCACGCCTATGTTGACGGATTTCTCGATCCGGTCCGGCGCGCCGAGGTCGAAGCCTGGCTCGGGGAAAACCCGGATGCCGCCACCATGGTTGCCGATTGGGCTGACCAGAACGAGGGCATCCGTAGTCTCTTTTCCGATTACCGTCAGGATCGCCCAGGTGATGCGGCCCTTCTTTCGGCAAAGGCGGCCTCCCTGTCCACGCCGGCCACATCGCCACGTCGGGCATATTGGCAGGCGGCAGCCGCAATGGTGCTCTTCGTCGGCGGGACTGTCGTCGGTCAGGTCGCGCCGCCGCTGATGGTCGACCGCGGTGCCCCGCCCGCACCGACGGCCGTCGCAAGTCTTCCCGAACAAGCCAAGTCAGCCTTCCTGATTTATGCCAGCGACGTCCGCCATCCGGTCGAGGTCGGCGCATCCGAACAGGCGCATCTCGCCTCATGGCTGGGCAAACGCCTCGACTATCCGCTAGACGTTCCGGACCTGAGCGACATCGGTTTCAATCTCGTCGGCGGTCGGCTCGTGCCGGTCAGCGGCAAGCCCGGCGCCCTCTTCATGTACGAGGACGACGCCGGCCAGCGCGTTACCGTCCTCGTCGGACGCAATGACGAAAACCGCACGACGAGCTTCCGCTATGCAAGCGACAACGGGCTCGAGACCTTTTACTGGATCGACGGACCGGTCGGCTATGCCGTCACGGGAGAAATATCCCGCGAGCGCCTGCAATTGATCGCCAACGAGTGCTACCGTCAGTTTCCGAGCTGAATTCTGGCGGGGCTGGCTGCCGACGACATCCACGGCCGGCCACCGGATCGATCACGCTCTTCCGTCGGCAGGGTTTCCCGCCCGGATACCCGCGCCTGCATGTCGGAGTAGTGATTGTCGTGACGGTGTTCATCGTGATCGTGGTGATGCGCGCCGCCCGTGCGACGATTCCTCGTGCTTCGAACGTCACTTGAGCATCGGCCAGAGGCTCGCCACCAGCAACACCGCCATCGTGATGTTGAACCATTTGAGCCGGACGGGGACCGACAACCAGTCACGCAGGGCTGAGCCGAATCCCGCCCAGGTCGAGACCGCCGGCAGGTTGACGACCCCAAAGACCAGACCGACGATTGCCACGCTCCAGAGGTAATGCACAGGATCCGTATAGGCGGCCATCGCGGTGACGGCCATCACCCAGGCCTTCGGATTCACCCACTGGAAGGCGGCTGCACTCAGGAAAGTCATTGGCCGACCGCTTGTCTTGCCCTCGCCGAGCGTCCGCGACGAGCCGATCTTCCAGGCGATATAGACGAGGTAGATGCCACCCGCGATCTTCAAGCCAGTATAGAGGATCGGCACGGTCGTAAGCAGCGCCCCGAGGCCCAGCCCGACGCCGATCAGGAGCGACAGAAAACCGGCGCCGATGCCCAGCATGTGGGGGATTGTGCGGCGAAAGCCGAAATTCACCCCCGAGGCGAAGAGCATCATGTTGTTCGGCCCCGGCGTGATCGAGGTCGCGAAGGCAAAGGTTACAAGGGCGGTCAATGTAGCCGTATCCAAGGCAAATCTCCTGAAAAATCCGCGGCAAGATAATCGCCCACGCCGCGCCCCACCAGCGCAGATTTGTCACCATGGCAATCCGCCGAGGATTGAAACCGCCGGGCGCTCGACTAAGCTGAAGAACCGCCAAGCGACGAGGAGCGCCCATGCACGACCCGATCCCGACCGTCACCCTGCCCTCCGGCATCGTCGTGCCGGCGCTTGGCCTCGGCACCTGGCAGATGGGCGAAGCGAAGGCCCGCGCAAATGACGAGATCGACAGCCTGCGGCTCGGCCTCGATCTCGGCATGACATTAATAGACACGGCGGAAATGTATGGCGAAGGCGGCGCCGAACTAGTCGTCGGCAAGGCGCTGGAGGACCGCCGCGACGAGGCTTTTCTAGTCAGCAAGGTCTATCCGTGGAATGCAGGCCGCATTGGCACGATCACCGCCTGTGAGGCGAGCCTGAAACGGCTCGGCACAGACCGCATCGACCTCTATCTTCTGCATTGGCGCGGCGAGCATCTGCTTGCCGACACCGTCGCCGCCTTCGAGGAATTGAGGGCCGCCGGAAAAATTGGTGCTTGGGGCGTATCGAATTTCGATGTCGAGGACATGCAGGAACTCTATGCCATTCGCGATGGCACAAATTGCGCCGTCAATCAGGTGCTCTACAACCTCTCCCGGCGTGGTATCGAATACGATCTCCTGCCCTGGTGCCAGACCCACGGCGTCACCGTCATGGCCTATTCGCCGATCGAACAGGGCCGGCTGATCCACCATCCGGAACTGATCCGCATTGCCAAGGCTTACCAGGCAACACCGGCCCAGGTGGCGCTTGCCTTTCTGCTGGAGCGCGAAGGCATCGTTGCCATTCCCAAGACATCCAATTTGCGTCGGGTGCGCGAAAACCGCGATGCCGTCGATCTCGACATAACGGATGAGGATTGGGCAGCGATCGATGCCGCCTTCCCGCCACCGGACGAGAAAGTGCCGCTGGAAATGTTGTGACCCCCCACAGGACCTGTCGCTTAGCCAAAGCCATGCACCAGTCAAGCGATTGAAAAAACATTCATTCATTATATATTTAGGCAATTTCCTAAATATCTTTTTTGACAGATATAGGTATTTAGTAATTTACCTAATTACAGAATCCGGAGCTGAGGAAAATGCGGTTGCACCCTCTAACGGTGGGAATGAGGATACCGAAGCGTGAAACAGAACCGTTCGGCCAAAGGCGCAAAAGGCGACGACGCTCGCAACATGCAGCGGGTGTTCCACGCACTAGCTTCACCGCCCCGCCGTGAGATCCTCGGCCACCTTGCCTTGTCTGGCCTGACTGCAGGAGAGATCGCGGCCCGTTTCAACATGGCCAAACCATCGGTGTCCCAGCACCTGGCCATCCTGGAAAACGCAGCACTGATCACGAAGAAAAAACGCGGACAGTATGTCCACTATGCGCTGGCGCCCAACAATCTGGCCGATACGCTGAGCGGTTTCATCAAGCAGGTCTGCCCGGTCGAACGTACCGAGAAAAAGGAAGGCCGAACCAAGGCGAAGGCGGCGGACGCCGAACAAATGACGATGTTCCTCGACGTGGGCGATCAGGCGGTCCCCGACTGAGCGTCCCGTGCTCCGAAAGAGAAACGGGCGGCACCTGGCCGCCCGCAACAATCTCGCAGACGCTTGCGCCTGTCACATGCCCTGCGGGCCGCGGTTCATCGCCGCGATACCGGTGCGGCAGATCTCGTTGAGGCCGAGCGGCTTCATGATGGCCACAAACTGGTCGATCTTCGACGACTTGCCGGTAATCTCGAAGATGAAATGCTCGACGGTTGCGTCGATCACCTTGGCCTGGAACGCGTCGGCAAGACGCAATGTCTCTGCGCGGGTTTCGCCCGTCCCGGCAACCTTCACCAGTGCCACTTCGCGTTCGACCGGCCGCTCCTGACCGAGGTCGCGGGCACGCACCGTGAGGTCGACAACACGATGAACCGGTACGATACGCTCGAGCTGCGCCTTGATCTGTTCAAGCACGCCCGGCGTTCCGCGCGTGACGATGGTGATGCGCGACAGATGCGCCTCATGCTCCGTCTCAGAGACGGTCAGGCTTTCGATATTGTAGCCACGGCCGGAGAAAAGACCGATGACGCGGGCGAGAACGCCCGGCTCGTTGTCGACCAGCACTGAAAGCGTATGGCTTTCGATCTTGGCGGTTTCCGGGGCGATAAAGTATGCGGAGCCCGTGGGTTGAAGATGTGCGTTCATGATGTTCCCCTTAATCAAACCAGCTGGCGGCCCTTGGCGTCGATAGCGTTTGCAACCGCCTCGTCGGTGGCCTCATCGGGAAGCAGCATTTCGTTATGCGCCTTACCGGACGGGATCATCGGGAAGCAGTTGGCGAGATTGGCGACCCGGCAATCGAAGATCACCGGCTTCTTGACGTTGATCATCTCAAGGATGGCGTCGTCGAGCTCCGCCGGGTTGTCACAGCGCAGACCGACCGCGCCATAAGCATCCGCCAGCTTGACGAAGTCAGGCAACGCCTCTGTGTAGGAGTGCGACAGACGGTTGCCGTGCAGGAGTTGCTGCCACTGGCGTACCATGCCCATGTACTGGTTATTCAGAATGAAGATCTTGACCGGTGCCTCGTACTGCACGGCGCAAGACATTTCCTGGATGCACATCTGGATCGAGGCATCGCCCGCGATATCGATGACGAGACTTTCTGGATGGGCGATCTGCACGCCGATTGCAGCCGGAAAACCGTAGCCCATCGTACCGAGACCTCCCGACGTCATCCAGCGGTTCGGCTCCTCGAAACCGAAGAACTGCGCCGCCCACATCTGGTGTTGCCCGACCTCGGTGGTGATGTAGGTGTCACGGTCCTTGGTCAGCGCCGCCAGCCGTTCAATGGCGTATTGCGGCATGATGACATCCTTTGCAGGCGTATAGGCGAAGGAATTGCGGGCGCGCCACTTGGCGATGCTCGATCTCCATTCGGCGGTCTGCTCTTCATCCGGCTTCTTGGGCAGCGCCCGCCACAGCCGTACCATGTCTTCGAGCACGTGGCCGACATCGCCGGTGATCGGAATATCGACGCGCACATTCTTGTTGATCGATGATGGATCGATATCGATGTGGATCTTCTTGGAGTTCGGCGAAAACGCGTTCAGCCGGCCTGTGATCCGGTCGTCGAAGCGCGCCCCGATGCAAACCATGACGTCGCAATCATGCATCGCCATGTTCGCCTCGTAGGAACCGTGCATGCCGAGCATGCCGAGCCAGTTCTTGCCCGATGCCGGATAGGAGCCCAACCCCATCAGCGTCGATGTGATCGGGAAGTCGGTGAGCGAGACCAGTTCGCGCAGCAGCTTCGATGCCTCAGGGCCGGAATTGATCACGCCGCCGCCGGAATAGATTACCGGACGTCGGGCGCCGGCCATCAGCTCGACGGCGGCCCGGATCGCGTTGATATCCCCCTGGACCTTCGGCTGATAGCTCTTCTGGATAATATCGGAAGACGGCGGGGTGTAGGTGCCGGTGGCGAACTGAACGTCTTTCGGGATATCGACCACGACGGGACCGGGCCGTCCGGCCTGGGCGATGCGGAAGGCCTCGTGGATGATGCGGGCAAGGTCGTTGACGTCTTTGACCAGCCAGTTGTGCTTGGTGCAGGGTCGGGTAATGCCGACTGTGTCGCATTCCTGGAAGCCATCGGAACCGATAAGCGTCGTCGGAACCTGGCCGGAAAGACAGACAAGCGGGATGCTGTCCATCAGCGCGTCCTGCAGCGGCGTCACGGCATTTGTCGCCCCTGGACCCGAGGTGACCAGCATCACGCCGACCTTGCCGGTGGACCGCGCGTAGCCTTCCGCCGCGTGCCCAGCACCCTGCTCATGACGGACCAGAATGTGCTGGATGTCGTCCTGCTGGAAGATCTCGTCATAGATCGGCAGCACGGCGCCGCCCGGATAGCCGAAGATATGCTCGACGCCATTGTCCTTCAGCGCCTTCAGGACGATCTCCGCGCCCGTCATCTGATTGTCTGTACCCGTCATGCCTGTTTCCATCTGCCTTCTGGATTTTCTAGCAAGGGCTTTTTGCCCCGGTTTTGGCCATAAAAAAAGGCCCCTTGAGGAGCCTGTCATCTAGCGCATGGGCGGCTATTGCCGGATGGTTACACCATCCTGCCCATGCGCCATCCCACCACAATAAGAGCTGTCGAATTTTTCATGATTGAAAGTGATAGACACAAAAACGGGCTCCGTCAACGCGCACAGGTTCAAAAAACCACGCGAAACTGACGGACGCCCGGGCGGAGCCGCAAAGATCGCCACGCTTCTATACGCGTTGTTAAGTCTCCTCCCTCTATTCTCGCGCCCAAGTACGGAGCGAATTCTTGCGCAACAATGATCTTCAGACTTCCGGCACCGCCGGCGAGCAGGACCGCCGCGACCAGTTGAACCCAGGCAACCGGATGCTCGGACGCGTCGTGGCGTGCAACGGTTCGCGGGCAACGATCGCCGCCGTCGCCGAGGCGGGAGGGACCGACCTCACCGAACTCTGGTCGGTCGGCCGGCTGATTTCCATCAGCGTCGGCAGAAATCGCGTCGTGGCACTCGCCTATTCCATGCAGACAGGATCGAAGAACTGGGGCGAGAACGAAGACAACACGTTCCTGATCGAAGTCGAACTGTTGGGAGAGGTCCATGTGGGCACCAACGGCAAGGAAGAGTTTTCGACCGGAATTTCCCAATACCCCTACCTCGGCGCCGTCGCGCATCGCATCCGCGCCGCCGATCTTCTGCGCATTTACGATACCGGCAAGAACGACACCTGCGTCATCGGCAAGCTGACACAGGATGAAAGCATCGACGCCGCCATCCACATCCCTTCGATGCTGGCGAAGCATTTTGCCATAGTCGGCTCGACCGGCGTCGGCAAATCCACAGCCGTTTCGCTGCTTCTGCATAAAGCAATCGAGTCTGATCCCAGGCTTCGTGTCCTGATCCTCGATCCGCACAACGAGTTTGCGGCTGCATTCCCCGACCATGCGGTGGTGATCGACACGGAAACCCTCGATCTCCCCTTCTGGCTGATGAAGCTGGAGGAGTTCGCCGAGGTTATCTTCCGCGGACGCCCGCCGGTGGCGGACGAACTCGACATCCTGCGCGACCTGATGCCCGAAGCCAAGCGCGCCTTCCGCGGCAGCGAGTCCGCGCTGATGCGGCGCTCCAACGAGAAAAGCTCGATTACCGCCGATACGCCGGTACCCTATCGCATCGCCGATCTGCTGGCGCTCATCGACGAGCGCATCGGCCGGCTCGAGGGACGCGGAGAAAAACCCTTCCTGCGTTCGCTGAAAATGCGGATCATGGCGGCAATCAACGATCCTCGCTACCATTTCATGTTCTCCAACAACACGATCAGCGACACGATCATGGAGACGATTGCCCACATCTTCCGGATACCGGGCGATCACCGGCCGATCTCGACGTTCCAGCTTGCCGGAATTCCCTCCGAGGTCGTGAACTCCGTCGCCTCTGTGCTTTGCCGTATGGCTTTCGAGCTTGCGCTCTGGTCGAGCGGCGCGATCCACATGCTGGTCGTGTGCGAGGAAGCACACCGCTACGTACCCGCCGACCCCAGTCTCGGCTTCTTCCCGACCCGCCAGGCAATTGCCCGCATCGCCAAGGAAGGGCGCAAATACGGCGTTTCGCTCGGCATCATCACGCAGCGCCCCGGCGAACTCGACCAGACTATCCTGTCTCAATGCTCCACGCTTTTTGCCATGCGTCTTGCCAACGACCGTGACCAGGAAATCATCCGCTCGGCCATCCCGGATTCGTCGATCTCCACCACCAGCTTCATCTCCTCGATCGGCAATGGCGAGGCCATCGCCTTCGGTGAGGCGATTGCGGTGCCGATGCGCATGCGCTTCTCACGCGTCGAAGAGCACTACCTGCCGAAAGCCAACGGGGTCTCGGTCAAGAGCTCGGACGAAACGCCGGACACAGTGGATCTCCGCAGTGTCGTCAACCGTATGCGCGCGATAACAGGACCGGACATTTCAGCCTTCCAACAGAGCTTCGATGCCGCGCAATCGGACGGATCAGCCTACACGGACGACAACGAGCCGGATTACACGGCTGACGACCTTCCGGCAGCGGCGCACGACGAGGCCATGCCCAACCTTGGCCGGGATGCAACATTCGAGGAGATCCGTCAGGCCCTGACGACGCCACGGACGACCCAATCGACCCCGCCGGTCGAACCCTACCGTCCGGACATGCTGCCACGCAGCGCCCTGCCGGACGAGCCGCCCCGCTATACCCGCCGCTTCGATGACCCGGCAGAAACGCCGGCCCCTTCCTATCCGGCCCGATCCTTTCCACAGCCTGCGCCGGAACGCTCAGAAACCGCCCCGTCGATCCGGCGCGAGCCCGGCCTGTCCTTGCGCGAAAGCATCCTGAAGAAGCCCCTGTCGAGCCTCTACAAGAAGGATTGAACGCGAACCACCTCGTCGCATCCCGTTCCTTCAGCCCATCCGCTCCCAGCTCTCATCCATCTGGTTTCGGAACCAAGTCATCTGCCGTTTGGCATATTGCCGGGTCGCCGCCGAGGTCTTCTCGATCACTTCGGCGCGCGTCATGTCGCCCATGAGCAGGGCAGCGATCTGCGAGACACCGATCGCTTTCATCACCGGCATCTCGGGCGACAGACCCAGTGCCAACAGCGCCTCGACTTCCTCTGCTGCACCGACAGCGAGCATTTTCTCGAATCGCCGATTGATGCGGTCATGGAGAATTTTGCGATCCGGAAGGACGACAATTCTTCTGGCCCGCGCGGGATTTATGATCATCGGACCGGTTTGCCCCTGAAACGACAAGATCGAGCGCCCCGTGGCTTCGAGCACCTCGAGGGCGCGCAGGATGCGTTGTCCGTCTTGTGGATTGAGCCGTCCCGCCATATCGGGATCGCGGATTCCCAGTTCGCTGTGCAGTGCCTCGGGCCCCTCTTCCACCAGGCGCCGGCGCAAGTCATTGCGAATTTCCTCGGGTACGCCCGGCATGTCGGAAAGTCCGCCGGTCAGTGCCTTGAAATAGAGCCCGGTCCCGCCGACGATTACTGGCAGCACGCCCTTCACCTTCAGATCCTCGATCAGTACCGCAGCCTCGCGCAGCCAATCACCGGTGGAATAGGACGCCCCCGCCGGCACATGGCCGTAGAGAAAGTGTGGGACCCCCTCCATCTCGTCTTGCGATGGCCGCGCCGTCAGCACCCGTAACGTGTCGTAGACCTGCATGCTGTCGGCATTGATGATCGCGCCGCCGTGCTGTTTTGCCAGTTCGAGCGCCAGGGCGGACTTGCCGCTGGCAGTCGGCCCGGTTATCAGGATCGCGTCGTAGTCGTCCATAGGGTTCCTCATCATGGCCTTCGTTGCCACGCTTCTTGCCAATCCGTCAAATCCCGTCCTCGCACCGGTGCTCGCCGAGAAGGCAGCAGAAGCGGTCTCAGCCTCGGGGCTCTACTGGCTCGCCGACGGGGTGGCCTGCGACATCGCCCTGAGAGATGGCACCGATCTGATGAAAGCAGACGCCGCGATCCGGGCCCTGATCGGTTCAGCCCCCATCGATCTCGCCATCCAGGACGCAGACACGCGGCGCAAGAAGTTCCTGATCGCCGACATGGATTCGACCATGATCGGGCAGGAATGCATCGACGAGCTGGCAGCGGAAGTAGGGCTGAAGGATATGGTCTCGAAGATCACCGCGCGTGCCATGAATGGAGAGATCGAATTCGAGCCCGCGCTTCGCGAACGAGTCGCGCTTCTCAAGGGGCTGCCAGTCGCCGTCATCGACGAAGTGATCGAAAAGCGCATCACGCTGACGCCGGGCGGGCCCGAACTGATCGCCACGATGAAGGCGCGCGGCTTTCACACCGCACTTGTCTCCGGAGGCTTCACGGTCTTTACCGCACGGATCGCCGAGCGCCTTGGCTTCCATGAGAACCGCGCCAACACCCTGCTCGAAAAGGACGGCTTCCTGACTGGCGAAGTCGCCGAACCGATCCTCGGCAAGCAGGCCAAGGTCGATGCGCTGGCCGACATTTCCGAAAGGCTCGGCATCACCCCGCAAGATGCCATTGCGGTTGGAGACGGCGCGAACGACCTAGCCATGCTGGAGCTCGCGGGTTCTGGTGTAGCCCTGCACGCCAAGCCCTCGGTAGCCGCCCAGGCAAAAATCCGCATCGACTTTGGGGACCTGACTGCGCTTCTCTATCTTCAAGGGTATCGCAAGACGGATTTCGTCACTCCGTAAGCGAAAAACGGAAGAGCCGGATGACCGTGATCCTGGAAACCAAGCGGCTCGTCCTGCGCAACTGGCGCGACGGCGACCTCGATCTGTTCCGCGAGATCAACCGCGACCCCAAGGTCATGGAATTCTTCCCCTTCCGCCGTACGCCCGAACAAGCCGGCTTGATGATGGATCGCATTCGCGCCATGATCGAGGAAACGGGGCTTGGTTTCTACGCGGTGGCGATGAAGGAGAGCGCCGAACCGATTGGCTTCTGTGGCCTGGCAAAGGCCGGTATCGCTCCGATTCTGCCTGAGGAGACCGTCGAGATCGGCTGGCGGCTCGCGACCCGCTTCTGGGGCAATGGCTATGTTACTGAAGCGGCGCGTGCCCTCATCGAATTCGGATTCGCGGCCAAGGACTTGTCCGAAATCGTTGCCTTCGCGGTTGAAGCCAACAAACGCTCGATTGCAGTCATGGAGCGGCTAGGCATGCATCGCGACGCGGACGGCGATTTCGACCATCCGCGCGTTCCCGAAACCCATCCGCAATTGAGGCGGCATGTGCTCTATCGGCTGAGCAAGGACAGGTGGAATCCTTCGCGAGACGCGCACTAGGAATTGAGACTAGGCGCCCGATCAGACAGGTCGAAAGATTTACGCTATTCGAGCGGAATCGCCACGAAACGCAGGTCACCCGCCGGGTTGGCGATCATCAAATGTGCGCTGCGCCTGCCCTCGCTTTTGAGCGTCCGGATCGCTTCGGCGACGTTTTCCGGCGCCGCCATGAATTCCTGTGCCACCTCGACGATCACTTCACCGGCCTTCAGTTCTTTCTCGGCCGCCGCCGAACCAGGCGCCACAGCCGTGATAACCACGCCTTCGACGCTTTCGGCGATCCCGTATTCTTCGCGCGCGGCGTCGTCCAGGGCGGAAAGCGAGAGGCCAAGCAGATTCTCCATGGCCGGCGCCTTCCCCGTACCCTCGTCGCCGGGCATTGCTTCCCCATTACCATCTTGGGGAAGAACCTCATCGCCAGTCGGACTCTGGGTAACCTCCGCATCCGCCGATGCTGCGGCCTCCTCGTCCTCGAGCCGTCCGAGTTTCACCCTTACGGTCTGCTCCTTGCCGTCGCGCAGCACCACTACATCGACATCGGTGCCGACTGCGCTCTCGGCGACGACGCGCACCAGGTCGCGTGTGTCATTGACTGCCTTGCCGTCAAAACGCACAATGACGTCGCCGACCTGGAGGGGACCGTTTTCGACCGGGCCACCCTTGATGATGCCGCTCACAAGGGCGCCCTTGTCATCCTTCAAGCCCACGCTTTCGGCAACGGCTTCCGTCACTGGCTGGATGCGTACACCGAGCCAGCCACGTCTCGTTTCGCCAAATTCCATGAGCTGCTTGATGACGTTCTCGGCAAGCTCCGTCGGTACGGAAAACCCGATCCCGATCGAACCACCGCTCGGCGAGATGATCGCGGTATTGATACCGATAACCTCGCCATTCATGTTGAACAGCGGACCGCCCGAATTGCCCTTGTTGATCGCGGCGTCGGTCTGGATGAAATTGTCATAGGGGCCTGCATTGATATTGCGGCCCCGGGCCGAAATGATACCGACGGAGACCGAACCGCCGAGACCGAACGGATTGCCGATCGCCATGACCCAGTCACCGATCCGCATCTTTCTCGAATCGCCGAACTTGACCGCAGTCAAGGGTTTCGGCGGCTCCACCTTCAACACCGAGAGATCGGTTTTCGGATCGGTGCCTATCAGCTTGGCCTTGAGTTTGGAGCCATCAGGAAAGATTGCCTCGATATCGTCGGCGTTTTCAATCACGTGGTTGTTGGTGACAATGAATCCGCTCGGATCGATCACGAAGCCGGAACCGAGCGAATTGACCTTCTGACTGCCGCTGCCGTCGCGGTTCTTGTAGAAATCCTCGAAGAATTCCTGGAAAGGCGATCCCTCGGGAACCTGAGGCACAGGCCCCCGTCCCTCTTCCTTGACACTCTGCGAGGTGGAGATGTTTACGACCGCATCGAGCAGTCCTTCAGCCAGATCGGCAACCGATTCCGGTCCGCGCGCCTGCGCGCGCGCGATGTCTGCACCGACGCCCGCCACACTGAACACGAAAGCCGCGCCGAGCAGAAGGGTGGGAATGAGCTTCGAAAAGCTGCGGGCGATCGGCATCATAGGGTTCCCCCGTTGGACTCAAGGTTCACTAGTTTGCCGCAGCATAAGGCGGATTGATGACAGGAGAAACGGCTTTTGCCCGCCACACCACCAGCAACCGGTCAACCGCGCATCAGCCAAACAATGCCAACGCCGATCGCCACTGCAGCCAGGCCTGAAAGACGCAATTGCTGCTCGGGAATACTCGGCAGAAGCCGCGCCATGGCGACAAGAAAATGAGGGGCCAGTGCGTACACCAGCCCCTCGATAATCAGGAAGATCGCAAATCCGGTTACCAGATCCGACATTTGCGCTCCGGTCAGTTCCCGCCCGGCGGCGTCTGCTCAGCCGGCTGCGGGCCATCCGCGTTTCCGAAGAACCGGAAGAACTCGGAGTCTGGCGACAGCACCATGCTGGTCCCGGTGTCTGCACCGAAGGCACCGACATAGGCCCTCATGGACCGGTAGAATTCAAAGAAAGCCGGGTCGCGGGTGAAAGCCTCGCCGAAAACGCGGTTGCGTTCGGCATCGCCCTCGCCTCGAAGAATTTCCGAATCGCGCTGGGCCTCGGCCTGCAACTCTACCACTTGACGGTCCGCGATTGCCCGGCGCCGCTGGCCTTCCTCATTACCGCGGGCGCGGATGAGTTCGGCTTCGGCCAGACGTTCTGCCTTCATGCGGTCGAAGGTCTGCTGGGAAACCTCCTGCGTCAGGTCGGTCCGCCGGATGCGGACATCGGAAATCGTAAGACCGAGGGATTCGGCATCGGCTCTCAGATCGTCGCGCACCTCCTGCATCATGGAAGCACGGGCATCCGAAAGCGCTGCTTCGAAGCCCCGCAGACCGTAAACCCGGCGCAGCGAAGCGTCGAGGCGGGTCCGCAGGCGCGATTCGGCAGCCTCCCGGTCGCCGGACACCGTCTCGCGGAACCGCCGGGCATCGGTGATCTTGTAGACGACGAACGCGTCGACTTCATAGAACTTGCCGCCCGAAACTTGCACGCGGATGTTGTCAAGATCGAAGCGAAGGGCCTGATCCTGGACATATTGCACCCGATCCGCATCCATGAACGCGAAAGGCAGCTTGAAATAGAGACCCGGAACCGCGTGCACGGCCTGTATCTGGCCGAAACGGACAACGATCGCCTGCTGGCGTTCATTGACGACGAAGACGGAGGAATAGACCAGAAGCAGGAGCGCTCCGAGGCCGACGAGGAAATAGGGAAGACGACTGGACATGATCAATTGCTCCCCTGCGACGTACGGCCGAGCTCATTGAGCGGCAGATAGGGGACGACGCCCTGCTTCTCGTCGATGATGACCTTGTTCGAATTTTTCAGAACCTGCTCCATGGTTTCGAGATAGAGACGCTTGCGAGTCACGTCCGGCGCCTTGGTGTACTGGTCGTAGATTGAGATGAAGCGCTGCGCCTCACCTTCGGCCTCCTTGACGACACGGTCCTTGTAGGCAGCCGCTTCTTCGCGGATCTGCGCCGCCTGGCCACGGGCCTGACCCAGCTTCTGGTTGGCGTATTTGTTCGCTTCCTCAACGAAGCGGTCTTCGTCCTGTTCGGCGCGCTGGACTTCGTCGAAAGCATCCGCGACTTCGCGCGGAGGTGCCGCATCCTCGATGGCGACCGCATTGATCGAGATGCCCGCGCCGTAATTGTCCATGGTCCCCTGGATGATGCCCTTCACATCTGCAGCGATTTCCTGACGGGCATCGCGGAAGATGTCCTGTGCCGGACGCCGGCCAACGACTTCACGCATGGCGCTCTCTGCCACCTGCTGCAAGGTCTGGGGCGGGCTCTCGAGGTTGAAGAGATAGGCTTTCGGATCGCTGACGGTGAAGAGTACCGAAAACTGCACGTTGACGATGTTCTGGTCGCCCGAAAGCATCAACCCGGCGGCGGAAGACGACGACGACGCCTTGGCGCCGATATTCTGCTGCTGCTCGGTAACCTTCACGATCTCGACCGATTCAAACGGCCAGAGATGGAAGTGCAGTCCCGGCATGGCAATTTCTTCCTTGGGCTTGCCGAACCGGAGTTCGACACCTCGTTCGTCCGGCTGAACCGTGTAGACCGCCTGCATGACCCAGAAAGCCGCTAGAACCAGCGCGACCACCACCACGACGCCACCGTTGAAGCCGCCGGGAACGACAGTCTTCAGGCGATCCTGGCCTCTCCGAATGAGGTCTTCCAAATCAGGTGGGGTATTGCCGCCGCCGCCACGTGGCCGGTTCGGCCCCTGCCCCCAGGGACCCTGATTTTTGCCGCCGCCGCCCCAAGGGCCGCCGCCGTTCTGATTGCTCCAGGGCATCAATACCTCTTCTGTTGAAAACGCTCCCAGCCTCCGTCGCATCCGTGCCCGTTGGCACAATGCGGAGATCATGACCCGTTATAGGTATCGGGACCGCCGCTTTCAACGCAACGGCCCCAACTTCTTTGAAAGATCGGTAAAATAATCGATTATGCCGCAGGCCGACGGCGATAGATGGCGTAGCGCGTGGCGTATGTGTCTCTTTCGCCCGCCGGCACCGGGCTCTCCTCGATCTTTTCGAAGGCCCGCGGATCGACGGAAGGGAAGCGTGTGTCACCAGCAAGTTCGGCTTCGACATGGGTGACATGCAGGGTGTCGGCCAGCGGCAGAGCCTGACGGTAGATCTCGCCACCCCCGACGACGCAGATTTCGTCGACGCCAAGCGCGCTGGCAATCGCTGCCGCCCGGTCGATCGCCGCTTCAAGGCTCGGCGCCACCTCGACGCCGTCGGGATGGAAATCGGGATTGCGGCTGACAATCACATGAGGGCGCCCGGGAAGCGGACGGCCGATCGATTCAAAGGTTTTGCGCCCCATGACCAGCGGTTTTCCCAGCGTCAGCGCCTTGAATCGCTTCAGATCCGTCGAGAGCTTCCATGGCATGTCGCCATCATTGCCAATGACCCCGTTTTCAGAGACCGCCACGACGATCGCCACCTTGATACCGGCCATACTGCCTCCGCATTCTGCTCCGACAAACGGGCTGATATTGCAAGTCAAACGGCGATCGGCGCCTTGATGCTTGAATCAGCTTCATAGCCTTCGAGCGTAAAGTCATCAAATGTAAAGGAAAAGATGTCCCTCACCTCGGGATTGAGACGCATGGTCGGCAACGTCTTCGGTGTACGTGAAAGCTGAAGCTTCGCCTGATCGAAATGGTTGGCATAAATATGTGCGTCGCCCAGCGTATGGACAAAATCGCCGGGTTGAAGGCCGGTCACCTGCGCCACCATCATCGTCAGAAGCGCGTAAGAGGCGATGTTGAATGGCACGCCGAGGAAGATGTCGGCCGAGCGCTGATAGAGCTGGCAGGAGAGCTTGCCGTCGGCGACATAGAACTGGAACAGGCAATGGCAGGGCGGCAGCGCCATCTCGTCAACCTCTGCCGGATTCCAGGCGGAGACGATGTGGCGGCGGGAATTCGGGTTCTTGGCGATGCCCTGAACCAGATTGGCGATCTGGTCGATATGGCCGCCCTTGCTGTCCGGCCAGGAGCGCCATTGGGCGCCATAGACCGGGCCGAGATCGCCGTTCTCGTCGGCCCATTCATCCCAGATGGAAACACCATTTTCCTTCAGATAGGCAATATTGGTGTCGCCCTTTAGGAACCAGAGCAACTCATGGATGATGGACCGCAGATGCAGCTTCTTGGTCGTCAGTACCGGGAAGCCTTCCGACAGGTCGAAGCGCATCTGGTATCCGAACACGGACCGCGTCCCGGTGCCGGTCCGGTCGCCCCGGTCTGACCCGGTCTCCATCACATGGCTCAAGAGGTCGAGATACTGCTTCATGGTCGCGCCGCCGAATCCTGTTCAGCGGCAACATTAGCGCCCGCAGCCCGCCGAACCAACCCTGTCCGGCAGTTTATCCAAGCTCGCGTCAGAGATCGCCGAGCTTGCCAAGTTCCCTGGCGACCAAGTAGTAAAAGGTCACGCGCGACTTGCTGTTGTCGTTCGCCATGATGGTGCAGACCGTATCGACTGCCTTGTCTGCCGCCGGACCTGTCACACCGAGCTTCTTGCCGCACCACTTTTCCTTGACGCGGGCGAGTTCCTCCGGATCGGATACAGCCACGAGCGAGGAATCCCGATTGCGCAGGGCAATCCCGAGGTGACGCACGATATTGTTGACCACCGCCTCGTCAGCGCCCGCGTCGTAGTGTTTCACTTCTGCGAAATAGTCAGTCATGGCCTTCTTCCTTTCGCATAGCGCGGGCGCGTCTCGCGCGCCCGCTTCAAAGCAGAATGTGAGAACGGCGCGCAACCGTCAAGCAGCTTGGACCGTCCTGCGGACACCACATGAAACCCGTCGGCGCCGATTGAATTTTACCAGGAATCCGGCGATGAAAGTGGTCCGGGCTGACAGTGGTCCCAGGCGAACGGAGGCACTTCCGAAGATGACGTCCAAACGACTGATCCTGGGGCTGCTGACCGCATTTTCCTTGGTGAACGCCCCTCTTCCGGTCCGGGCCCAGTCCCGCGCTCCCCTCAATCTTGTCGGAGTGTGGGACGTCGATGCCGGCGGGCCGGTCGGCAAATGCCAGGTAGAACTCCAGAGCCACACCTTTGCAGGCCATCTCGCTGCCCGCTCGATCATGTGCATTGGGGCGCTCGCCTTCGTCAACGGCTGGACGCCCGACCGCAACGGCTTCATCCTCATCGGCATCGACGGCCGCCAGATCGCGAGCTTCGCCCCGGCGCGGGGCATCATGAACGGCCGTCTGGCCGACGGTTCGTTGGTCATCATGCAACAGACGGGCGGCCAGCGCACCGGCGCCATGCAGCCGCCACCGGGTGACGGCACAAATCCCTGTTACATCCGCGAGGACACCGGCAGGTGCGTGCGGTCCGACGACACGGTCGCGCCACGCGGGCCGCATCCGGTCAGGGTTCTCATCACCGGCCTGATGAACATCCGCCGCGAACGCAGCCTGGAAAGCCAAGTGGTGGGGCAGGTGAAGCCTGGCCAGTGCATCATCGTCAACGCCTGTTTTGACACCAAATGGGGCGTTCGCTGCGAGATTCCGATGGACCGCGGCGCGACCAGAGGGTTCATCCTGAAGTACTACGAGAAGAACGGCCGCGACTATGTCGGTTTCGTCAATCGCTGCTGACGAAAACTTCCTTGTGGTTTCCCCTTTTCATGGGCGCCGGAACCACCTATATCTCTCTCGCCGGGGCTTGCTCCGGCTATGGCGATAAACGGTCGATGTAATAAACCTATTGGACCCGGGGGCGGTACCCGGCGCCTCCACCAAAAGCCGGTCGGTCATCCATGACCGGCTTTTGATGGGGGCGAAATAGGATCGACAAGGGTGTAAAGATCGAACTTTTGCTCGGCATGATACCGCCGTTATCGGGTCACAAGTGTAGTTGCAAACGACAACAACGCTAAGGGTTATGCTCTCGCTGCCTAATGGCGGTGCGGGAAATCCGAACCAAGTCCTCTAGGTTAGCCCCTTGAGGCGGGGTCCGAAGGCACCTGGCAACAGAAGCCTTCACCTACTCCCATCCTGATAAATCATGTATTATGTTTCGACGTGACTCGTGGCCGGGGCTTTTCCCGCGCACTGCGCCATGGCATATAGCCGCGGAAAAGACGCCACAAGAAGGAAAGACAGGATCACATGGGGCAGGACCATATTCGCTACGACATTCTGGCTCAGGACGCGCTGCGCGGCGTCATACGCAAGGTTTTGACCGAAGTCGCAGCTACCGGCCGCCTTCCCGGTGACCACCACTTCTTCATCACCTTTCTGACCGGCGCGCCGGGCGTGCGCATATCCCAGCACCTCAAGTCGAAATATGCCGAGCAGATGACTATCGTCGTCCAGCATCAGTTCTGGGACTTGAAGGTAACGGACAGCCAGTTCGAGATTGGCCTGTCCTTCTCCGACACACCCGAAAAGCTCGTCATACCCTTCAACGCCATTCGTGGTTTCTACGACCCCTCGGTCAATTTCGAGCTTGAGTTCGACGTTCCGCTCGCTGACGAGGAAGAGGAAGGCGCAGAGATCACAGCCTATCCCCTGCCTTCGGCCGATAATAATTCCGCCGAGGTTGAAACCCCGAAAACGGGCGACGACGAGAAAAAGCCTGGCTCCGTCGTTTCACTCGACGCCTTCCGCAAGAAGTAGCACCACCAATTTCGTCGATGAGCGGACGACGATGTTCGCTTCCGACCCCCCGGGGCAAGCCAATGACCGCCGACGTTGTAAACCTCCGCCAGTTCAAGAAGGCAAAGGCCAGGACCGAACGGGAAAGGGAAGCGGAACAGAACCGCGCTTCCTTCGGGCGAGCCAAGGCGGAAAAGAACCTGATGCGGGCGTTGCGCGACAAGGCGCAAAAGACTCTCGACCAGGGCAGGATCGAAAAACCCGCTTCTGAGGAATAGGCTTGGAACACGGCACAGGTCCAGAAAAGCAATTGAAGCCCAATACCTTGCCGGATTTTGCGGAATCGGTCCCTCAAGCAGTTGAATCTTTCTCGGAGCAGCCATGATCCGCAAGCGCTCCGCCACCTTGCGCGGCCATCGCACAAGTTTCTCGCTGGAAGATGCCTTCTGGGACGAGTTGAAGGCAATCGCTGCGGCGCGTGCGCTTCCCCTCGCCGCGCTGGTGGCCGAAATCGACGCCGGGCGTGAACCGACCGGCAACTTGTCCTCAGCGCTCAGACTCTACGTGCTCGATTGGCTGAAGCGCAGAATTCCGCCCTCCAGCACACCAGAAGATCCGTCTACAGCGCCCTGAGCAGGCCGCCGATCGGCCCCGGACTCATGGCGCTTTCGTACAGCGGGTCAGCTGGGCTGGAGCAACACCGGCCCGCGCGCCGCCAAGGGAAAAGACCCACAAGTCGTCGCCGTCGCGCTCGAACACGTGGTTGTCTAGCCAGTATTCTCCCTCACCGGCACACAACGCTTCTGTAGCAATCGTGTTGTGCAGAACGCTGGCACGCTCGATATTGCAGATGTGTTCGTATCCACGGAAATCGGCGATGCCCTTGGCGCGCTCCATTCGGAAAACCGTCGGCCCCATGGAGCATCCGTTTTCCGTATCATCGCCCGGAACTCCGAAACCGGCTTCCGCCTTGGCAAGCTCCTCCATGAAAGTGCTGGCGGCATCACTCAGGCGGGATTCGGTTTCATATCCCCAATCCTTCAGGCGGAACGTGACAGCATCTTGGAAATCCTTGAAATCTCCCCTGCCCTTGCAGGCATCCGTACCCCCGCATTCCAGGAAACTGTCTTCCATCTTGGCATTGATTTCGTCAAAAACCATGAACTCGAGGGCGCTCCGGTAGAGCCCGAGCAAAGCGGCATTGCCGAGCGCGCCCGCACATGCTCCTGCCCCCTGCTCCTCAGAGCAAAGCGTCATCGTACGGATCAGGGCGCGTTCGACGACCGGACGGAAGGCGGCATCCTTGGTCAGGTCTGCGATTTCTCCGTCGCGCAGCGCGAGGATCTGGACCGGCGGGACGGAATCCGCGTAGGAGGAGAAAGCATACAGGAAGCGCTGATCGGACAACTCGAACTCGAAAGTCCCGTCCCCATCGAGATCCGCCGGCTTGACGCTCGCGCCATCGAACATTCCCAGTTCTATGACATTGATGCCGTTGTCCGTCGCGACGGCGATCCGGGCCTCCGTGCAACAATGCGCACCGCCCGTGAACGACGTGAAGACGACGGCTGGATCGGACCAATCGAGCTTGTAGACCCCGATCCCGCCAAATCCGCGTCCCTCCGGAGCGGTCTCCAGCTTGATGGTTGTCTCGCCCTTCCCGTCCTTCTCGGCTTTGAGCAAGGCGGTACCCGTCCCGTCGGGATTGTCCTGCCCCGTCAAGGTCAACGTCCAGCCTTCTACAGAGTAGGATTTACCGAAATCCTCGGCCCTCCAGGAAACGAGTTCATCGCTGTTGATCGCTTCCGGCTCCACCGGTTCGGGGGTTTCCGGCTTGAACTCGCCGCGCTCGAGCGCCTGCGCGCACTCCAGGATCTGCTTGATCGTATCGTTCGAACCTGCAAGCGAGAACGGTCCGTAGTTGACATTCTCGACGCTGAGACTGAGGCGGGACGCCCCGCGAAGCGCCGTCAGGAATGCCTCGTTGGGATTGACCAGATAGAGCCCGCCCGAGCCGTCGGCCACGTCCGCCCGCATCGTGCCGTCCCATGGCCGGCTGTTCGTCCGTATGTCGACCTTGTAGTCCTTCTCGTCCGTCAGCCATGAAAGCTTGGTGCTCGCGATCAGAACCACGATTTCATTGCTGCTGGGCCGTATGAAGAACAGCCCCCCGTCCGTCCCTTTGGGCGCGGCGATGCAATTCCTTTCCTGGCGGTCATACCGGATCGTCCAGCCTCGATTTTCGGCAAAGGCGACGTACCGTTCCTCGGCTTGAACGCTTCGCGCCAGCTGAAGCGATATCACCAGTGAGACTGCAACGAGCAAACTCAAGACGCGCATTTCGTATCCCCCTGGTCGGACTCGCGCTGGAAGCCATCCCGCCGGCCATCTCTGATCATCAGGCTTCCCCATTCCCGTCAGGCTAAAAGTCGGGGCATTCTACCGTATCGGACAAATCTACCGATTACAGTCTAGTTCACGCCCGGCAATTCCTCAAAGAGCAGTTTCATGGGTGGCGCGTCCGGTTCGGGTCCGCTGGCCGGTGGCTGGACGCTCGCGTCGGGCGCGGGCGGCACCCTGACTGCGTCCTCCTCGGCCTTTCTGCGCGCGGCTTCTTCTTCGGCAGCCCTCTGCGATGCCAAGGCCTCCGCCCGTTGCCGGACCTCTCGCTCCAGACGTGCCCTTTCGGCGGCTTCAGCCTTCTCTCGCTCCGACGCGCGGAACTTGTAGAGCATCACCTCACGCCGAAGTCGCTGCTTTTCCAGCACATTAGACTGCAAAGTCTCCACTCGGCGGCGCTCCTGCTCAAAAGCCCTGACCGAAAGATAATTGGTGAGATCGGACACATCGAAGCTGCGCTCCAGCGCCGGAAGCTCGCCGGAAACGAGGATGCGGAAATCCGGGTCGGCACCAGCCAGACTTTCGTCGCCGGGCTCGGGCGCGATCGCAACCGCGCCCTCCGCTAGGCCCGTCTCCAGATCGATCCTGAGATCGCCGCTGAGTTTCGCCTGTCCGTTATCCGCCCTGACATTCTGCGCCCGCACCACGCCCTCGCTGATATTGAACGGAACGGTGACCTCAGCAAACTCGGCGCCCTCATCATCGATCAGTTCTTCGACGAGCGGCCTGACCTTGTCTGGCGTGATTTCCCCATCGATACGGTCGGCGGCAGCAAGAAGCGGTGGCAATAGTGAGAGGTTAAGCCGCGATACCGCAAGTTTCCCGATCCTCATCTCCCCGGATCCATTTGCCGCCGACAGAAGCTCGGCGACGCTCTTGCCGCTCGCCTCGGAAACCAGTGTCAGGTCGAAGCGACCGTTGGCGGGGGGCCGGCCGGCCGCCCCCTCCTGATCATCGAAAAGAGAAGCCATTTCCGCGCCGGTCAGCGTCATTCGGCCTTGCACGAAACCGGTTCCTTCAGCATTCGCGAGCGTCATCCGCCCGGCAAGCCTGCCCCCGAGCCAGTCCCCACCGAGATCTTCGAGCGCGAGCCCCCCGGCGCCGGCGCTGAGATGGGTGGAAAAATCGGAGATCTTGCCGAAAACGCCCGGCCAAAAGGCCTTCGCCTTGACGTCGAGTTCGAGGTCGGGGCCGATGCGCGACTTCGAGAGTGGTGCGGAAGACAGGGCACCGCTCAAGGGGTCGCTGACCGGGCCGAAGACTGTCTCGGCCAGCCAGGCGAGGTCCAGGGTATCTGCCTGCATTTGCCCTTCCGCTCTGACCGCCGCTCCTTTCCAGTCGAGCGTCAGATCACCGAGGATCGCATTCCCGGCGAATACGCCCTCCAGTTCGCTGACGGTCGCGCGGCCGTCTGCGGTCATGACATTCGCGGAGGCAACCACCGGCAGACCCGCGCCCGGTTGAGGAAGGCTTACGCCATTCATCATCAGATAGGGCTCAAGATCGTCGCTATCTATCGAAACTGTGCCGGTGCCCTGAAGGAATGTGTCTGCGGCAAGTCCGATCTTCCCCTTTGCAGTTAGCACGGTCTGCCCGGCCTTCAGGGTCAGCACGGCATCGGCGGGCGCATTGCCCTCGCCCTTCAGTTCGAGATCCAGCAATCCGCCACTGTCCGCCCCGATGGGCAATGGATTGAAACCTGCCTGCCCCATGAGGATCTGGGCATTGGGATTTTCAAGCGTCGCATCGAGCGACATCGCCCCCGTGTTGACGCGCCCCGGCATGGCCCCCCGCTCATATTTCGCCGTTACACGGCTGTCATTGGCCGTGCCGCCAACGTTGACGCTCACTCCCCCGTCTTGCGTATCACCAAAGGAAACGTGGCCAGTGAGGTTCGCATGCGCGTACCAGCCGGCATTTCGCACCAGGGCATCGAGCGCCGGATGCCGAGGCAGATGGGCTTTCAGAATATCAAGAAACGGGCCCGGATCTTCGGCGGCAAATGTGAAATCCGCGGTCCCGGTCGCAGCGGGAAGGGTCCCCTCCGCCTTGCCCGACCCCCTGATGGCGGCCCCGGACAGATCGCCGATATTCAGCTTCTCCAGCGACACGCTCTTCCCATCAACCGTGAAAACCGTTTCCAGGTTGCGCGCGGTTATGTCAAAGGCGGTGAACGTGCCGACTTTCACCCGCGCCGCCATCCTTTGAGCGAACAGATTGGTTCCCACCTCTTCGCCCACGACAAGCGTCGCCAATGCCCGAAAAGCATTGAGATCAATTTCATTGCCCGTCAGGTCGACGGAAAGATTTGGCGCAGCATTGGCGAACGACTGCCGCTCAACCCGCCCGTTGAGGATCGCCGGCCCGATCGAAAGCTCGAGCCTCTCGAAGCGTTGGATTTCCGGAGTGAGGTTGACGAGTGCCGAAAACCCCGCCGTTTTCATTTGCCGGATCGCTGGATCGACGGCTCCCGTAATCCACGACGCAAGCCCGGATGGTTGGGTCGAGGCCACCAGCAGATCGCCGCTGAACGATGGCGCGCCGACCAGAACAAGATTTCCGCTTGCCTCGACCTGAGTGCGCCCCGGCAGAATGGCCACGGCCTTGTCCACCGTCCAACCGGTCCCCGCCGGACGCAGGTCCAGCCTGATGTCGCGCAGTACTGTATCACCGGCGACGATCGCCGGCAGTGACAGGTTCGCCCGGCCCGGAACGTTTGGGATCGGTATCTGGCCAGCCATGGACATCAGCAGATCGAGACGCTGGCGGATCGAGCTGGCGGCACTGCGGCCGGTCTTGCCCATCGCCCCCTCGTTTCCGATACGGCTCACGTCAATCTGCTGGCCTTCTGCCGTCAAGAGGAACTCCGGCTTGGCCCCTGCATCGAGCGTAGCCTCTCCAGTAACGGCATAGGGATTGCTCGCATCCCCGAACTCGAGACGGTAGGAGGCAACGCGCACGCGCTCGTTGGTCAACTCGAATTCGCCCTTGACGCGCGGTGCGGATACCCTGGCGGCGCCATCCTTCTTATCCTTGTCTGCGATGCGCCAGAAAGCCTGGAAACTACCCTTGTAGCTCGGCTTGCCCGCCGTCAGCGCCAGGTCCCCGTCAAGCTCGATGTCGAAGGGCCGCGTATCGGGACTGAGCCGCGCCTTTAGCGGGACGGCCCCCGTCGCGGGGTCGGGCTGCAGGCTGGAAAGGTGAAAACCTACAGCCTCGCCGTCGACGGCCGCGGTGCCTTCGACAGACCAGGGTCCCGCGAGCGACCGCGCCGACATCTCGGCGTCCAGTCCCGTCACCTTGCGGGTTCGCCCGGACTGCTCGTCTATGAACTCGATTTCGCCGCCGCTCACATGAACATTCTCCAGAACCACCGTGCGCGCCGGGATGTCGGCATTACTGCCGCGCAACCAATCGAGCGTGCCGTCGGCAAGGAGCCTTATCCGCGCTTTCGGCTCTTCGACACGCATGTCGAAGATACGTGCTTCTCCGGAAAGGAAGGGGGCAAGTTCGGCGTCCATGGAGAACCGCGCCACGCTGACCAACGGCACGCCGTTACTGTCGGTGCCGACAGTGACATCGTGAAGCGTGACAGACGGAAACGGCAGTATGCGCGCCTCCACGTCGCCGTGGACGGTGACCTTCTTGCCCAGAATGCGGCTTGCCTGATCTTCAAAATCCTTGCGGAAATCAGTCCAGTCTACGAACAGCGGTCCAAGCAGCGCCGCAAAAAGCGCCACGACCAGCAGACCGCCGAAAAAAACCAGTAAGCGTCCGAGCACGACCCGCTGTCTCCCATTACTCTTGGCGCAAGACTAACGCTATTCGCCGCCGGGACAAGTCGCAAAGAGCAGCCGTCAGAGCCTGAAAATCTTGCCCGGATTGAAGATATTGTCCGGGTCGAGGCTCTTCTTGATCTCACGCATGATCGGGAGCGCGGATCCGAGTTCCTGCTCCAGATACGACATCTTGCCCTGACCGACACCATGCTCGCCGGTGCAGGTGCCCTCCATCGCGAGCGCTCGCGCGTTGAGCCGCGCCATGAAGGCTTCCGACTTGGCGAGATCCGCCGGGTTCTTGTCATCGAACAGCATCAGCACGTGGAAATTGCCATCACCGGCATGGCCGACGATCGGCGCCAGAAGACCGGTCTCGCGGATGTCGGCCTGGGTCTCCGCGACGCAGTCCGCCAACCGCGATATCGGCACGCAGACGTCGGTCGAGAGACCGTTGAGTTGCGGCGCCAGCGCGCGGCCCGCCCAATAGGCGTTGTGCCTGGCCTTCCACAATTGCGTCCGCTCCTCGGCATTGGCCGTATAGCGAAATTCATCGGCGCCGAATTCCGCGGCGATCTCCTTGAACTGCTCGGCCTGCAGTGCCACCGTCTCTTCGGTGCCGTGGAACTCGAGGAAAAGCGTCGGCTTTTCCGGATAGGAAAGCTTTGAATAGGCATTGACCGCCTTCATCTGCATCTCGTCGAGGAGCTCGATACGCGCAACGGGAATGCCCATCTGGATGGTCATGATGACGGCGTCGCAGGCGGCCTTGAGGCTCGGGAAAGCGCAGACCCCGCCGCCGATCTTGGCCGGAATGCCCTGCAGCTTGAGCGTGATCGAGGTGATAATCCCGAGTGTGCCCTCGGATCCGATATAGAGCCGCGTAAGGTCGTAGCCGGCGGATGACTTTCTCGCCCGCCGCGCCGTGCGGATTTCCTCGCCGCTCGCGGTGACGACCGTGAGCGCGAGCACGTTGTCCTTCATCGTCCCATAACGCACCGCATTGGTACCTGAGGCGCGGGTCGAGGCCATGCCGCCGATCGAGGCATTGGCGCCGGGATCGATCGGAAAGAAAAGGCCCGTATCGCGAAGATAGGTGTTCAGTTCCTCGCGGGTGATACCGGGCTCGACGGTGCAGTCCAGATCCTCGGCATTGACCTCCAGAACCTTGTTCATCCGGGTGAAGTCGACCGAGATGCCCCCGCTCGGCGCATTGATGTGCCCCTCGAGGGACGAGCCGGTCCCGAATGGAATCATCGGCACCTTGTGGGCGGCACAGGTTTTCACGACCGTCTTCACATCTTCCGTCGTTTCGACGAAGACGACGCCATCGGGCAGCTGCGCGGGAAGATAGGACGTCGTATGCGTATGCTGCTCGCGGAACGATTGGCCCGTCTGAAAGCGCTCGCCGAAGCTCTGCTTGAGGATGCCAAGAACGGCGGCTATCCCTTCTTCGTTACGCGGTCCTGCGATGACATCCTTCAGCGCCATGCGATCAATCTCCCCTTTTTTGGCCCGTCTCGACGAGAAGCATGCTTATCGAAACCTCGTGGTTGGTATGGTCCAACTCAAAGCCGCTTGTCCAGTGTCCAGCCGTCCGGAATTCACAAGACGCGGAACAAACACATTGCCGTGCGGAAACTCCATCGGTTAGATGGCGCCATGGCAAAATTCCTGAAATACCTCGCAGCGACCCTCTTCGCTATCGGCGCAACAACCGGTTACGTCTGGTGGAACTACGATGCCGTCGTCGCCATGATCCTGCGCCCCCAGACGGCAAGTGCTGACGGAATCACGGAAGAAAGCTTCGCGCTCGTCACGCCAGACGGCCACCATTTCGCGCTTGGTGATTTGCCTGCCGTGCTCGAGAGCTTTCCGGCCGCCGACAGGCAGGCGCGCCCCCTCGTCCTCTTCGTCCACGGATTCGGACCTGATCCAGATGGCGAATTCGGCCTTTACACGATGGGTGAGCTTGGCAAAGGAGCGAATGCCGATGTCGTCATGTTTAGATGGCCGTCATGGATATCAATGACCGAGTTCCCCGTATTGAACGCCTCCGCGGCGAGCGAACGACTGATCGCTCTTTTGCGGCAAATGGCAGAACTTCGCGGTCCCGGCGAGGCGCTTGAGAAGCGGCCGGTGATGATCGTCGGTCACTCCATGGCCGGCGAGGTTTTCCGCCATATCGGTGAAGCCGAACCCGCCCTGCCCGCAGGCCTCATTACCCGCATTCTCTTTGCCGTCCCGGAAACGGCGCTGCCCGGTCATCGGCTGTGGATGGAAAGGCTAAGCCTCGCCGACGAAATATTCGTCTTCGTCAACGAGGACGACCCGGCGCTGCAGGTGACAACCACGATGTATAATACCGCGAGGCTCGGGCGCACGCTCATCAATCTCGATGGCTCGGCGGAGCCGTTGGCGAGAAATGCCGACTATATCCTCCTCGATCCCGAGAGCTGGCGCCACTATTTCTTTGTTTCGGGCCAGCGCAGTGAGGCGATCGATCAAATCTTCAGCGACGTACTCAAGAACGGGAAAAGCGCACTCTCTAACCAGTATCTGCGTCGGGAACCGGCCGAGAATGTCTTCGTCGTTGTCGGACCGGGCGCCGAAGCACCGGGAAGCTGATCACTATCCGGCACGCTTTAGGTCACTCGCCGGCCTCGACCGCAGCGGCAATCGCCATTTCCTGTTGCAGCCGCTTTTCCTCATCCGCATGCGGTTTGGAAAACCGTGCCAGCGCCAGATAGGCGACAGGCGTGACATAGAGCGTGACGATCGTCGCCAGACCCAGGCCGCCGACCATGACCCAACCGAGCGCTATGCGCGCCTCCGCCCCCGCACCGCTCGCCAGTACCAGCGGCACGCCGCCGAGCACAGTCGAGATCATCGTCATCAAGACCGGTCGAAGCCTGAGATTGGCGGCGTTTTCAACCGCTTCGCGCACGGACTGGCCACGGTCGCGCAACTGATTGGCGAACTCGACAATCAGGATGCCGTTCTTCGCCATGACCCCGACCAGCAGCACCAGCCCGATCTGGCTGTAAACGTTGAGTGTCGATCCGGTGAAAAGCAGTGCGAAAATCGCGCAGGCAAGGCCAAGCGGAACGGTCGCCATGATGATCAGCGAGGAAAGCACGCTTTCGAACTGCGCGGCCAGAACGAGGAAGATGATGACGATGGCAAAGCCGAAGGTCGCCCCCATGCCGCCGGAATTCTCGCTGAGCGTCGCCGCTTCCGCAAGCGGCATGATCCTGGCGCCCGCGGGAAGCAACGGCTCCGCAAGTGTCGTCGCCTCGTCGAGCGCTTCCCCCAGAGAAAGACCCGGTGTCAGGCCGGCGCTGAGAGAAACGGAGGCGAGCTGCTGTTCCCGGCTGAGCGAGGGTGCAACCGCCCGCTCCTTCAACGTCGCGATGACCGACATCGGCACGGTCTTGCCGTCGCCGGTCCTCAGGAAGATGTTTTCGAGGTCCGTCGGATCGTCGATCGGTCGCGTAGTGGAGGCGAGCTTGACCGGATAGGCCTCGCCATCGACATAGACATCGCCGATCGACCGGCCGTCGAGCAGCGATTGCAGGGCCTGCGACAGGCCGGTTATATTGATGCCGAGATCGGCCGCCCTTTCCCTGTCGATGGCCACCGAAAGCTGGGACTGGCTGATGTCATTTGTCAGGCGTGGACTGTCGAACCGGCCGCTGTCTTCCATCGCTGCAACGAGCCGGACGGCCGCTGCCGTCAGGGCCTCATAGTTGGCACCGACCACCGCAACCTGCAAGCCACTGCCCCCACCGCGTATCCTCAGGCTGTTCGGCTGCATCGCGAAGGCCCGCACTGCAGGCACCCGGGCCGCAGCCGCATTGACGTCGACGGCAATCTCGTCCTGGCTGCGGCTGCGCTCGTCCCATGGCGCGAGCGTCAACACCATGAAACCGCTGTTCTTGTTGCTGCCGAAACCGGAGATCGAGAAGATGTTGGAAACTTCACCGCTTGCGCGCAAAGGCTCCAAATTTTCCTCGACCCGAAGCATCTGGTCCTGGGTGAATTCAAGGCTGACGCCCTGCGGCGCGGTGACCCGCAGCAGCAGCACGGAGCGGTCCTCACGCGGCGTGAGCTCGCTCGTGATCAGCCCGAAGGCGCCGAGCGCTGCAAGGGAAAACAGTCCGGCCACTGCGAACACCACGAGCGGCGCCGAAAGGCAGGCATGCAGCGTCTTGCGATAGAAGCGGGAAAAGTGGTTGCCGACCCCGCTCAGCAAATCCGGCTTATTATCCTCGGAATGCGCTTTCAGCATCCGCGAGGCCAGCATCGGGCAAAGCGTCAACGCCACGATCGAGGATAGCGTGACCGAAAAGGCAAGCACGAAGCCGAATTCGCGAAAGAGCCCACCGACTTGGCCCGGCAGGAAGGACAACGGCACGAAAACCGCCGCCAATGTCGCGGTCGTTGCCACCACCGCGAAAAACACTTCCCGCGTCCCGAGTACGGCAGCCGCACGCGGACCGAGCCCCTGGCCACGGCGGCGCACTATGTTTTCCAGAACCACGATGGCATCGTCCACCACCATGCCCGTCGCCAGCACGACCGCCAGAAGGGTGAGAATATTGATTGAGAAACCCGCAAGGTAGATCGCGGCGACGGTCCCGATCAACGAGACCGGCATGGTCACGGCGGGAATGATCGTGGCCCGCCAATCGCGCAGGAACAGGAAGATGATCGCCACGACGATCACCGCCGCCAGGACCAGCGAGCGCACGACCTCGTCGATGGAGCCCCGAATGAAGACGGCATCGTCGCTGGTGATCCTGATCTGCGTGCCCTCAGGCAGGGTTTCGCTGAGGCGTGCGACCGCGGCCGCGACGCCGGCGGAAATGCTGAGCGTATTCGACTGCGCCTGCCGGATGATCCCGAGCCCGATGCCTGAACGCCCGTTCGAACGCAGGCTCGAACTGCCGGTATCCGCCCCGAGTGTAACGGTCGCGACATCCGCAAGCCGCACCCTGTCCTGCACGATCAGGTTGGCGAAGTCTTCCGGCGTTCTCAGGTCCGCCGTCGCACGGACGACGATATCCTGCGTCGAGCTCGTCAGCGAGCCTGCCGGAACGTCGAAGGCAAGGTCGGACAGCGCCGTCGTCAACGAAGCGATTGTGAGACCCCTGCTCGCAAGCGCCGCCTGGTCGACGTCGATGCGGAAGATTTTCTCCTGGTCGCCGTAGACATCGATATCCGCGACACCCTCCACTGCGGCGAGACGGTCGGCGATCTCGTTGTCGACCAGGAGTGTCAGGTCCTCAAGGCTCAACCTGTTCGACGTGACGGCGAGCCGCATGATCGGGCTGGAATCGGAATCCGCCTTGACGATACGCGGCTCGTCGGCGTCGTCCGGCAGCTGGTTCGTCACCCGGCCGATCGCATCGCGCACATCGGTGGAGGCGACATTCAGATCCGTACTGCCGGAAAACTCCATTGTCACTCTGCTCGAACCGAACTGGGAGGAGGACGACATCGATTTGAGGCCCGAGACCCGCGCCACGGCGCCCTCGATCACGGTCGTTACCTCCTGGTCGATCGTCTGCGGCGAAGCACCGGAAAAGGTTGTGCGGACAGTGATAATGGGCCGATCGACATCGGGCAGCTCGCGCACTTCGACGCCGTAGAAAGCGGCAAGGCCGGCGACCACGATCAGCGCGTTGAAGACGAGGGCGAGAATCGGACGGCGCACGAAAAGCGCCGTGACTCCCGATTTGACCGGCTGGTCCTGATTTGCCTCCGTCATTGGCTTGCCACCGGCGTTCCGGCCTCCTTGCCAGAAGTCCGAACGGCTCCGCCTTCGCGCACCCGCTGCACACCTTCGGTAATCACGAGATCGCCGGCCTTAAGATCCGCCTCGACGAGCACGGCATCGGGATTGCGCTGGACGATGCGCAGCCGGACCTTTTCCGCCTTGTCTTCGACGACCCGCCAGACATAGGCGCCGTCGCTATCCCACTGCACGGCGAGAGGATCGACCGAGGGAAAAGCCTCTCCCGCGAAAGCCATGGTGACCGTGAACGACATGCCGGCCCTGAGATCGTCATTCTCGTTGGCGATCTTCGCGCGGACGTGCAGCGTACGGCTCGCCTCGTCGATCCTGTTGTCGACCGCCTCGACGCTACCCTTGTAGAGGCCCGCTGGCGGCGCGACCGCGGTCGCCTCCACGGGTTGGCCGACCTTGATGATCGGGGCAAATCGCTCTGGTACCCAGAAATCGACTAGTATTTCAGAGCGGTCGTCAAGCGTCACGATTGTCGTGGTGGTGGTGACATTGTCACCGGTACTGACCGTGATGATACCCGCCACGCCGTCGATCGGGGCTATGATTTCGCGCCGCCTGAGATTGAGTTCGGCGGTATTCAGCGCCAGTTTCGCCGTCTCGACGGCGATGTCGGCCTCGAAGGCATCGATCCGCGATATCGTCGATTTGAGGTTGCTGTAGAGCTGGGCTTTCTCCGTCGCGCTCTTCAACGCCACCTGCGCCTGATCGCGAGCGATCACCTGTTCTGCGTTCTCGAGCCTCGCAATGACCTGGCCTTTGATCACTTCCTGTCCCGAGACAATCGCAATTTCCGACAGCGTGCCCGCCACTTGTGGCGTCACGGTCACCGACTGGAAGGCATCGCCGCTGCCGATCGCCGAAAGCCGGTCGTTCACTATGCCGATGGAGACCGGCTGGGCTACGACCAGCGGCGCCATTCCTCCTCCTCGCCGATTGGCAGGCATGGCTCCCGGTTTCGTGGCTGGCGTGCCGGCAGTCTCGCCCACGGGCTTCTCGGACTGCGCGATCATCGCCAGAATGCGCTCGGGTACGCCGATTCCGCGCAAGACACCGTCCGCGCCCGGCACGAACCAGACCCAGAGGACCAGACCGGCCGCAAGCGCGAGAAGACTGAGGATCAGTTGCTTCCAGAATGCCATTCAAAACTCCGGCTTGCCCTGCCGGACGCCGGCGATTTGTTGCGGCGGTCAGGTGCGTCCAATTTCTGTCGGTATCTTTGCGCAATATTTCCGCATGGTCCGCAAACGGCAAGCCTCATCGGCCAACATTACGAAATTGTCATCCAGCGCGCCACCAGCAGCCAAGCGGACGCAGTCTACCAGTCCGACGAAATTACTTGCGGAAGAGCAGATTATCGGAATGAAACCAGAACATCTTTTCTGGCCTTTCCGTTCCGAATCACTACATTGAGCCCCATGAGTAACGGTTTCGACGACATTCCCTTCTTCGATGAAGAGCCCGCCCCGCGCAAGCCCGCAGGCGGCCCCACCTCCGGCGGCCTCGGCATTGCCGCCCGCGCCATGGCGGCGCGCGACTCTGCCCGCGTGCCAGACTATCTCGCAGGTCTCAATCCGGAGCAGCGCGAAGCCGTGGAAACGCTGGACGGCCCCGTACTCGTTCTCGCGGGTGCCGGCACCGGTAAGACCCGCGTGCTGACCACCCGTATCGCCCATATTCTCGCGACCGGTCGCGCCTATCCCTCGCAGATTCTCGCCGTCACCTTCACGAACAAGGCCGCGCGCGAGATGAAGGAACGCATCGGCCTTCTGGTCGGCGGCGCCGTCGAGGGCATGCCGTGGCTGGGTACCTTCCACTCGATCGGCGTGAAGATCCTGCGCCGCCATGCCGAAATGGTCGGCCTCAGGTCCGATTTCACAATCCTCGATACCGATGACGTCGTTCGGCTGATCAAACAGCTGCTCCAGGCTGACGGCATAGACGACAAGCGCTGGCCGGCCAAGCAGTTCGCCGCAATGATCGACGGCTGGAAGAACAAGGGTCTCGACCCGGCCCAGATCCCGGAAGGCGACGCCCGTGCCTTTGCCAATGGCAAGGGTCGCGAGCTCTACGCCGCCTACCAGAACCGCCTGAAGACCCTGAACGCCTGCGATTTCGGCGACCTGCTGCTGCATCCGATCCGCATATTCAAGGCCAATCCCGACATCCTCGGGGAATACCACCAGAAGTTCAAATATATCCTGGTCGACGAGTATCAGGATACCAATACCGCCCAGTACATGTGGCTGCGGCTGCTGGCACAGCGCTCACCGATATCTAGCGCGGCACGGGTTCCGGCCGAGAGCCGCGATGCGGCCGTGAGCCCAAATAAACAGCAGCAGATAAATATCTGCTGCGTCGGCGACGACGACCAGTCTATCTATGGCTGGCGCGGTGCGGAGGTCGACAACATCCTGCGCTTCGAGAAGGATTTCCCCGGCGCCAAGGTCATCAAGCTGGAGCGCAATTACCGCTCGACCGAACACATCCTCGGCGCTGCCGGCCACCTGATCGCGCACAACGAGGGCCGCCTCGGCAAGACACTATTCACCGACCGCACGGAGCCGGACGACGAAAAGGTCATTGTCCACGCCGCCTGGGACTCTGAAGAGGAAGCCCGCGCCGTCGGCGAGGAAATTGAACAACTGCAACGCCAGGGCCACAATCTCAACGACATGGCGATCCTGGTCCGCGCCTCCTTCCAGATGCGCGAATTCGAAGACCGCTTCGTCACTCTCGGCCTCAATTACCGTGTCATCGGCGGCCCGCGCTTCTACGAGCGCCTCGAAATCCGCGATGCCATGGCCTATTTCCGCCTCGTCTGCCAACCGGCCGACGACCTCGCCTTCGAGCGCATCGTCAATACGCCCAAGCGCGGTATTGGCGACACGACAAAACGTTCCCTGCATGACTATGCCCGCGCCCGCGACATTCCGATGCTCGCGGCCGCCGTAGACATAATCGAAACGGACGAACTCAAACCTTCGGCCCGAAAGGCCCTGTTCGACGTGATTCAAAGCTTCCGCCGATGGCAGGAACTGCTTGAAACACAACCGCATATCGAGCTTGCCGAGCAGATACTCGAAGAGTCCGGTTACACCGACATGTGGAAGAACGACAAGTCGGCCGAGGCCCCGGGTCGGCTGGAAAACCTGAAGGAACTCGTGCGCTCGATGGAAGCCTTCGAGAGCATGCGCGGCTTCCTCGAGCATGTCTCGCTGGTCATGGACGCCGAGCAGAATGCCGACATGGATGCCGTGTCGATTATGACGCTCCATTCCGCCAAAGGCCTCGAATTCGAGACCGTCTTCCTGCCCGGCTGGGAGGAAGGCCTGTTCCCCCACCAGCGCGCACTGGACGAAGGCGGCCGCTCTGGCCTCGAGGAGGAGCGCCGCCTCGCCTATGTCGGCCTGACGAGGGCCAAGCGTCGCTGCCACATCTGGTTCGTCTCCAACCGCCGCATCCACGGCCTATGGCAGTCGACCATGCCGTCGCGCTTCCTCGATGAACTGCCGGTTACCCATGTCGAGGTCGCCGAGAGCGAGCAGTCCTATGGCGGCTACGGTCGAGGCGGCTACGGCCAGTCGCGCTTCGACAAGGCAGAACCCTTTTCCAACAGCTATTCCACTCCTGGATGGAAACGGGCGCAAGCCAACAAGACCGACGCCACCCGCGACAACTGGGGCACCCGCTCCGGCCACGCGGTCGAGCGCATCGGCTATGGCGAGTCAGGACCGCGCGCCAAGACCATCGAGGGCGAACTGGTCGCGAAATCGACCACCACGGAACCTTCGAAATTTTCGCTCGGAGACCGGGTCTTCCACATCAAATTCGGCAACGGCAATATTGCGGCAATCGAAGGCAACAAGCTCACCATCGACTTCGACCGCGCCGGCCAGAAGCGCGTACTGGACGGATTTGTCGAGCGAGTGTGAGAGAACTCCCCCATGAGGGGAGTTTAGGGCAAGCCCTACCCGCGAGCCTCTTCCATCCGGTGCATGGCCATCAGTTCGACTTGCACCAGATCCTGAAAATCGAGGATCTGTCGGCGCATGTCCGGTTCCGGGCAGCCACGTTCCAGAAGCTCCGCACCGAGGGCACGGCATGTCGTCCGCCAATAGATCAAGGCCTCGTCGCCGTGGCGTTGGCCGAGCTCGCCGGCGCATTGCCGGATCAGATCGCGCCGCCCGGTGAGCGGAAAGAAGGCGACCTTCGGCGCGGTTGCCGGGGTCTCGGTCTTGAAAACTGTCATGCATACCATCCTGACGTGATGCATCATGTCTAGAATGGCCGTGGTTAACGTTCGGTTGCCTTGCCCGGATTCTGTGCATCCTCCACACTTTCACCGCATCCTTCAGCTGGCCAGCTGGTCGAGATAAGCCTCGCTGTCGTTGACCTGGAACTCCACCCACATCGGCAGATGATCGCTCATCTGGTAGCTGCGCCAGTCGCGAAAACTGCGGCCGGGCTTCTCCTGCCTCTCGGCGGCATAGTCGGCCTCCTGGTCTTCGCGATAGACGTGTTCGTAGAAATCGAAGACACCGGCCCGCCCGGTCGGCTTCATGCTGCGCAGTTCCTTGTAGTAGGCGATCTGGTCGTAGTGCTTGTCCTTCGCCACATTGGAGCCGGGAATCGACTGCAGGGCGTCCGGCACGCGGAACCCCGCTGCCGTCAGTGCTTCCATGGTCACATCCTTGCGGTTGAAGATATTGAAATCTCCGAGCAGCAACAGATTGTCCCGCTTCGGCACGGCGTCCGGCGCATAGACATTGGCGCTGGAAAAATCGCCGGAATTCTTGGCGATGGTCTTGGCAAGCGCGGTGATCTCGGCAAGCCGGCGTTCGTCGACGGGAACGCCCTTGCCGTAGTAGATGTGCACCGTGACCAGCGTGAAATATGCCCAGCCGGCGCGAAATCCGGCGATATACGGAGACCGTGCGAGCTGGAGCTCCCGGTCCGCGAGCGCTATCACCTCATCCAGCACGAGTTCGGCGGCAAGGCCGGTGAAATCGACCTTGCGCCGGTCGTAGAGGAAGGCCATGCGCTCAGAATTGCCTGCACGTCCGAGCGTCACGTCGGTGACGAGAAAGTCCCACCAGGACCCGAGCATCCGTTTCAACTGCTGGAGCGGATAGAGGCTCTTGCGAACCTCCTGAAGGGCAACGATGTCGAAGCGATCGATGATCTCCGCGATATAGTGATAGGCCTCCTCATTTCGATAGGCATATTTGCCGGAATCGAACTCGCGGAGATTCCAGGAAGCGAGAAGCAACGTGTCATTGGCGGATTTGGGCGGAATGGCGCCCCCATCGGCGTTCATTCCCGCCTGCAGAGCCTTGAGCCCGCGCACGATCCGCTTTCGCTTTACCGGATCGTGGATTCGCTTGAGGTCGGTATAATTCGGCATTGGCCTTCCCTCCCCTTCGTTCGCCTGCCCTGGGGCAGATCAGACGCGCATGAATTTAATGATACACTCATAGGAAGCAGAGGACAGGGGAAGAATCACAGAGAACGCGCATGAACCGCTTTCTGGCTTGATGCGTGCGGCCGCCCTTGCCATCTTGCCCACACCAGACGAAAGGACGAAGCCCATGACCCGAGCTTTGCTGCTGATCGACATCCAGATCGGCTTCTGCCCCGGCGGCAACCTGCCCGTGGCCGGGGGCGACGAGGTGGTTCCCGTCGCCAATGAACTGATGGCGAGCGGCGTGTACGATCTAGTTGTCGCCTCGCAGGACTGGCATCCGGCCAATCACGGGAGCTTTGCCTCGCAGCACCCGGGCAAGCAGCCCTTCGAGCTGGGGGAGCTTTCGGGAAAGCCGCAGATGATGTGGCCCGACCACTGCGTCCAGGGTACGATTGATGCCGAATTTCACCCCGACCTGAACCTCGACGGTATCGACTATGTCCAGAGGAAGGGCCAGAACGTCAACGTCGACAGCTATTCCGCTTTCCGGGACAATGACCGTGCTGCGCTGACCGGCCTTGCCGATCACCTCGCGGAAGAGGGCGTCACCGAACTCGACCTCTGCGGCCTTGCCACCGACTACTGTGTAAAATTCTCCGCCTTGGACGCCGTCGAAATGCTGCCAGGCGTGAAGGTCCGCTTCATCGAGGATGCGAGTCGCGGCATCGATCCCAATGGCGTCACCGCCGCGATCGCCGAGATGAAGGCAAAGGGCGTGGCAATTGTCCGGAGCGCCGACATCCTCCGATAGTGCTAGCAATGCTCCTGATTTCATCAATTGCCTTTTTTGCACGCAGGGGCTAGTGAGCCTTCGCAAGTGCAAAAGGAGGAGCCGCCATGGAGACGGTCAGAACCATCGAGGACTTGCGCCAGCGTCTTGCGCCCCTTCGCCGCGCGGGGCAGACGATCGGCTTCGTTCCCACCATGGGTTATCTTCACTCCGGTCATATGGAACTTGTCGCCAATGCGTGCGCGGAAAACGATGTGACGGTCGTCTCGATCTTCGTCAATCCGCTGCAGTTCGGGGCGAACGAAGACCTCGCCAAGTATCCGCGCGACCTCGCTCGTGACAGCGCCCTGCTCGAGAAGGCAGGCGTCGATTTCCTCTTCGCCCCGGGCGTGACCGACATGTATCCGAGGCCTATGGAAACGGTGGTCGACGTGCCCAAACTCGGCTCCGAACTTGAAGGTGCCGCCCGCCCCGGCCATTTCGCCGGTGTCGCCACCGTTGTCACCAAGCTCTTCAACATCGTCCAGCCAGACGCCGCCTATTTGGGCGAGAAAGACTACCAACAGGTGACGATCATTCGCCGAATGGTCGAGGATCTCGCCCAGCCGGTGCGGGTCGTGCCGGTGAAGACGGTTCGCGAAGCCGATGGCCTCGCCTGCTCTTCCCGCAATGTCTACCTCTCGACCGAACAGCGCGCGGCGGCGGTGATTGTGCCGAAGGCGCTCGACGAGGCGGCAAGGCTGATCCGCTCCGGCATGCGAGACACCGCACGGCTCGAAGCTCTCATCAGCGATTTCATCCGCACCGAGGCGTTGGCTGAGCCGGAGGTCGTGGCGTTACGCGATCCACTGACGCTGGCCGAGATCGGCACGGTCACCGGCCCGGTCCTGCTGTTGCTCTACGTGCGCATCGGCCAGACCAGACTACTCGACAACCGGGTGATCGACATCGCATCCGAAAACGGCATGGAGGCCGCCTGATATGAGCACCCCACCCCGCCAGAAGCGGCTGACCCCGAACGACATCACCGCACTCAAGGGCCAGCGTCCGGTCGTCTCGCTCACCGCCTACACGACGCCTATGGCGCGCCTGTTCGACCAGCATTGCGACCTGTTGCTGGTCGGCGACAGCCTCGGCATGGTGCTCTACGGCATGGAGACGACAGTCGGCGTCACTGTCGAGATGATGATCGCCCATGGCCAGGCCGTGATGCGTGGCGTCAGCCGCGCCTGCGTCATCGTCGACCTGCCTTTCGGCTCCTACCAGGAATCCAAGGAACAGGCCTTCCGCACCGCTGCCCGCATCATGAAGGAAACCGGCTGCGACGGCGTCAAGCTCGAGGGCGGCGAGGAAATGGCGGATACCGTCGCCTTCCTCGTCTCGCGCGGTGTGCCCGTTTTCGGCCATGTCGGCCTGATGCCGCAACAGGTCAACACCTCCGGCGGCTATCGTTCCAAGGGCCATAGCGAGAAGGAAGCCGACAAGATCCGCCGCGACGCACGGGCAATCGACGAGGCCGGCGCCTTTGCCATCGTTATCGAGGGGACGGTCGAGCCACTCGCCCGCGAGATCACCGGCACTGTCTCAGCCGCCACCATCGGCATCGGCGCCTCCGCCGCCTGCGACGGCCAGGTGCTGGTCTCGGACGACATGCTGGGCCTTTTCAAAGACTTCAAGCCGCGCTTCGTCAAGCACTATGCCGAGCTGGCCGAGGTCATATCGAGGGCGGCCGAGGACTATGCGACGGAGGTCCGGGCGCGGACATTTCCGGGTCTCGAGCATACCTTTCAAGTCCGCCCGAAGAAGTAGGATCGGACGCACGATCTGATCCGGCGCCCTTCAGTCGCCGGGCGTCTTCTCGAGCTGGTAGATCGCGTCGCTAATGACGTCGACCTGGTTCAAGATCACCGACTGCGCGTCGTAAAGCCCGCGATTGTAGAAATGCGCGCCGATCTCCTTCGCGAAGAAGGAGAGGATCGCCTCGGCCTCGAACCGCCCGACGTCGAGGTCGAGTTCGGAGAGGAAGTAGTCCCTCACCCGCGCGACGATCGCCGCCTGATCGTCGTTGGAGAAATCGAGTTTCGGCATCCGCCTGCTCCTTCGGCGAGGATCGCTGCCGCCGGAGCGTGCCACGACCGGTAAGGTGAATCAATTGATCCATCATGCAAATTCAATTGTCGCACAGCCACCTGCCGTCTATCTCCTATCCTGAAAGGACATCCAATCCATGAATTCCGACTTTGCAGATGGCTTGCGCGGTAGCGTGCCTATCCTGGTTTCCACGATTCCGTTCGCCGCGCTGTTCGGCGCGGTAGCCGTCGGCAACGGCCAGACGGTGGCCGAAGCGACCCTGATGAGCGCCATTGTCTTTGCCGGCGCCAGCCAGCTCGTCGGCATCGAACTTTTCGGCCACAACGTGCCGATCTGGGTGATCGTGCTCTCGATTTTCGCGGTCAATTTCCGGCACATCCTCTACTCTGCCGCCATCGCCCCCTTCATCCGGCATTTTTCCGGTATTCAGAAAGCGGTATCGCTCTTCCTGCTCACCGATCCGCAATTCGCCGAAACCCTGACCCGGGGCGAGATCGGCAGGAAGGTTTCGTTCGCGTGGTATTTCGGTTTTGCCAGCACGATCTATATCGGCTGGGTTGCAACGACCGCCGTTGGCGCGTTCTTTGGCAGCATGATCGGCGACCCAGCTGCAATCGGCATCGACGTGCTGTTGCCGATCTATTTCATGAGCCTGGTGCTCGGCTTCCGCCGCCGGGCGAATTTCCTCCCCGTTGTAGCCGTCAGCGCCATCGTCGCTGTCGTCGCTCATCGAACGGTCGGCTCGCCGTGGCATGTCACCATCGGGGCTCTCGCCGGCGTGGCGCTGGCCGCGCTGCTGCCCCCAAGAGCGCCGGCGATCAGCGGGCCCGCGCTTGGGGAGGCGGGAGAATGAGCGAGCTTTTCACGCCCTACATGGTCTTGCTGATCTTCGCCGGGGCCGTCGCAACCTACCTGACGCGGATCGGCGGCTATCTGTTGATTGCCCGGCTCAAGTCCGTCCCGCCACGGCTTGATGCCGCGTTGAATGCTGTCCCCGCCGCCGTGCTGACGACGCTCGTCGCTCCCGCCTTCTTTTCCGGCGGGAACGACGTCAAGGTGGCGATGGCCGTCGCCCTTGTGGTCGGCATCAGGTTCTCGGCAATCCCCCTGCTGATTTCCGGCTGGGTCGCTGTGATGGCGATGCGCTACCTTATCGGCTGAACGGCTCGGTCACCCGCTCCAGCCAGGCGAGCGCCGCCTCGTCGTGGACGAGCGGCATGAGTTCCTCGCGCGTGCGGGCATGATAGTCGTCCAGCCATTGCAGTTCCTCGGGCGTCAACAGGTCGGTCACGACGAGATACTTGTCGATCGGAACATATGTCAGCGTCTCGAAGCTGAGCATCGGCATAACCCCGCCCTCGATCGGTTCCGCCTCGCGCACATAGACGAGGTTTTCGATGCGGATACCGAACGAGCCCGGCCGGTAATAGCCCGGCTCGTTTGAAAGGATCATTCCGGGCAGAAGCTCCTGCGTCGAAAGACGCGCGATGCGCTGCGGCCCTTCATGTACGGATAGGTAGGAGCCAACACCGTGTCCGGTGCCGTGGGCGAAATCGGCACCTGCCTTCCAGAGTGCTATCCGCGCAAGCGGATCGAGGTCGCACCCCCGCGTTCCCTTGGGAAATCTTGCGGTACTGATTGCAATCATTCCCTTGAGAACAAGAGTGAAAAAGCGCTTCTGTTCATCGGATACCGGGCCGATCGCGATCGTGCGCGTGATATCGGTCGTTCCGTTGACATATTGCGCACCGGAATCGATCAGGAACAGTTCACCTGAACGGATTGGCCGGTCGGTTTCTGTCGTCACGCGGTAATGCATTATCGCCGCATGCTCACCGGTGCCGGAAATGGTGTCGAAGGAAATGTCCTTCAACGGGTTCTGCATGCGCTCCCCAACGCGCCGACGAGCGTCCTCGAGCGCCTTGGCCGCCCCGATTTCGGTGACGGTGCCCGGATGCTGCTGATCGAGCCAGGAGAGGAACTCCACGACTGCGACCCCGTCCTGGACATGCGCAGCGGCCGAGCCGTTGAGCTCGACCGTATTCTTGGTCGCGCGTGCAATCTTCGCCGGATCGCTGCCCTCGACCACGGTGCCGCCATGCGTGCGAACGAGCTCGACAAGAGCAAAGGGCGTAAGGTCAGGATCGACCAGGGTACCGCCACCGCGTGCGGCAAGTGCCTCGAGCCGGCCCGTAAGTTCGGCGGGATCGACCTGTTCGGCGAGTTGTCCGAGATAGGCTTCCACCTCGATGCCAGTCTTGCGCTTGTCGAGGAACAGCTCCGCCTTTCCGTCAGCATGAAGGATGGCGCGTGCCAGAGGATGCGGCGTATGCGGCACATCGCTTCCCCGGATATTGAAGATCCAGGCGACCGAGGAAGGATCCGTTATCAGCGCGGCGGCCAGTTCACGGTCACGGAGATCCTCAGCAATTTTTGCGATCTTGTCTTTGGCCAGAACACCGGCATAGGCCTCCGTCTGGATGGAAACAGTGCCAAGCGGCTCCGCCGGGCGATCCGACCACAGCGCATCAAGCGGGTTCTGCGCCAGCATCACCAGCGCACCACCCTTTTCGGCGAGCGCCTTTTCCAACCGCCGCACTTCCGCGCCGGTATGAAGCCACGGATCGATGCCGAGGCGGAACCCCCTGTGAGCATGGCCCGAAATCCATTTGTGTGGTGGCTCACCGACCAGATCGCCACCGGTAAAGACGGCCGGGTCCACCTGTTCGGCAAGTTGCGTCACGTAGCGGCCATCCACGAAGACGATCGCCTGTCCCCTCGTCACGAGTGCCTGTCCCGCCGAGCCGGTGAAACCAGTCAACCACGTAAGCCGCTCCGCGCAAGCCGGGACATATTCGCCCTGATACTCGTCCGCGCGCGGAACGAGGAAGCCGTCGATACCAAGATCGGCAAAACGCCCCCGAAGCGCCTCGACCCGTTCACGGCCAAACTGGGGAGTGGATGTGACATCGAATGACTGAAACATGGCGGACTCGCTGTGAGTAAAAATACCATCGCCTTATAGCAAGCTCGCCTCGGGGTGCACCATGGTATCTATGTTTCCACATCGGCCAATGGCAGCACACAATAGGCGCCGGCCGATTTGCCTCGTTTTTAGTCACGAAACATCGAAATTAGCTTCCTCGATAGCAGAGCAATGCGATCATTGCATAACACCCATGATGGAAAGCCATCTGCTGAAAGCGGACAGGAGTCTCTATATTCAAATCTGTCGAACGGGCGACGAACCGCCCGGAACGAAAGGAATATGAAAATGGCAAACTCCTTCTTTCGCAACGCGTACCACCGCGTGATCGAAGCGCGCGAGCGCCAGGCCAACCGTTATGTCAACAACGCGCTTCTGTCGCTTGATGATGAAACGCTGAAGTCCATGGGCACGAGCCGCGAAGAACTCCGCCGCAAGGGTGCAAGCAGCTTCGCATTGTGAGTTTCTGGGCCGCGGCGGAGACCCCTCTCCCTTGTCCGCACGGCTTCAGATAATGAAATGCGCATGAGCGTCCTCCTCCCAAGGCTCACGCGATCGATCAGTTGAACTGATCGGCAAGGCGGCATCTCCGATGCCGCCTTTTGCGTTTCCTGATGCATCTTAAGGTTTGCAGAAAATGCAATGCTGCATCGCAAAATATAATCGTCTCCATTGACACCCGACATCCGGCCGCAGATGCAACCCCTAGCCGCGGCGAAGATGGATCGTTACCCAGCCGTTACGCCAGATGGTCCGGACATGTTTCAGCCCGGCTGCGTTGTAGGCGGCGATCACCTTCCAGCGCTGTGCTGCGAGAATTCCCGAAAGGATCACCGAGCCACCAGCCGCAAGGTTGGCAACAAGCTGCGGCGCCATCTTCATCAACGGCCGCGCGAGGATATTCGCGACGATCAGATCGAAGGGTCCGTATTGGCTAAAGGCGGTCGAGTGGAAGCCCGGCGCGACGCGAAAGTCGATGCCCTGGACGATCCTGTTCCGACGCGCGTTTTCACGCGCCACCTTGACCGCGATCGGATCAATGTCGGTCGCCAGCACCGGCACAGGAAGAAGCTTGCGGATGGCAATGGCGAGCACACCGCTCCCCGTTCCGAGATCGAGCGCATTGGTGACCGGTCGCGCGCGCGTCACCTCGGCGATCATCTCCAAGCAGCCGGCCGTCGTGCCGTGATGCCCCGTGCCGAAGGCTTGTCCTGCATCGATCTCGATCGCGACGTCATTGACGTGCACCTTGTCTCGATCATGGGAGCCATGCACCAGGAATCGTCCGGCCCGAACCGGCTTCAATCCTTCGAGAGACTTGGCGATCCAGTCGATGTCGGGGATAACCTCCCTTTCGATCACGATGCCGGCGGGACCGTCATCGAGCATGGCGCGCAGCCGCTCGTGGATCGCCGCCTCGTCCTCGGCCATGAGATAAATCGAGGCTTCCCAGACATCGTTCTTTTCGTCCACCTCGGTCGTGGCAATCGCGAAGTCCTCTTCACCGAAAACGACGGTCATCAGATCAAGGATTTCGGCGGCCTGCTTTTCACTGGTTGTCACGTAAAGGCGGATTTCACTCACGGTCGTTCATTCCTGCTGAAAAGGCAGGGCAGAGGCCGGCGGCACCCTACCCTGTGGTCATGCCTCCGGTACAACGCCGAGCCGCATCTGGCAACACGCGGCGGCGGCGTGCGGGCGGACAATCACCGCTTCATCAGGTTTTCAAGCTTCTTGACGGCAACGTCCGGATTTTCGCCGTAGGAGATCGTGCCCGTGAACCTGCCCTCGGAATCCAGAAGAAAGATCGAAGCCGTATGGTCCATGGTGTAGTCCCCGTCGGGATTCTGTTCGTCGAGCGGGATCTTCTTGGCGTAGACGCGGAACCCCTTGATCACGTCGGCGACCTTTTCCGGCGGTCCCGCAATGCCGATCACACGCTTTGTAACGTTCGAGATATAGGCGCCCAGAAGGTCCGGCGTGTCGCGCTCCGGATCGACGGTGACGAAAAAGGCATGAAGACGCGTCCCCTCCGGATCAACCTTCTCCAGCCAGCCGTTCAACTCGAACAACGTAGTCGGACAGACCTCAGGGCAATGAGTAAAGCCGAAGAACAGGGCCGTCGGCTTGCCGCGAAAGGCCTGTTCGGTGATCGGCTGGCCGTTCTGGTCGATCAGTTCGAAGGGTACACCGAAAGGCGCCTCGGCGATCTTGTCGCTCGATTGGGTGACCTGAAACGTCAGCCAAGCCAGAAGCCCGGCAAAAACGAGAACTCCGGCCCAGAGAAAAATGCGCAGCGTCTTCATATCGGTCTATCCTGTCCACACTCGCGCATCGCAACGCGAGAACCCGGTTCAGCGGGATACGATGCCGCTGATACAACCCGTGGGCTCCGAGTGCAAATCAATAGCCGGTCATCTCGCCCAAGCGCGCGGATTTGTCTCGCCCGGATTCACGATCTCGACGGTCATCGCCCCCCAACAAGGGCGGCTCGAGCCCATGCGTGACAGCTCTTGGTCAAAGGCAGGAGGAAAGGCCGCTCTCGGAAAGTGTGAGCACGATTGTCGATTCGTATTTCAACCAGCCCGCGAAGGCTGCCCCGATCGTGACGGCGCAAAAGCCCGCAACTGCGGAGAAAAACAAAATTCGCGAGGGCTTGGCTGACAATTGATCCATCCCCCACTCATATCCCTTTGCCATGCATCGGAAAAGCAGGAAGATTCTCGACTTTCTGAGAAATACTTGATGAAAATCAGGGATCAATCTGCGACTTTGGTCGAAATTTATTTTCCACAGCCAGATGTCTTGGGAGGGACGAATGAAGGAGCAGATGATTCAGGCGATGGCGCCGCAAAAGATACGGATCAATCCCGTCGGCATGGGCGACGTGCGGGCTGCCCTTGCCGAGGGGTGGAAGGACTTCACCTGCTACCCGCTGTTCGGTCTATTTTTCGGAGGCATTTACGCCGTAGGCGGGTTATTCATCGTCATCATGCTCGCCTATTACCATCTGCCGTGGATGATCATACCGATTGCCATCGGCTTCCCCCTGATCGGACCCTTTGTTGCCGTCGGGCTCTACGAGATCAGCCGCAGGCACGAAGCAGGCGAGCCAGTGACGTGGCGCGGCGTGCTTGCCGAGGTCTTTCGCCAGCGTGAGCGCCAGCTCTCATGGATGGCGTTTGCCGTTCTGTTTATATTCTGGGTCTGGATCTACCAGGTGCGGCTCCTCCTCGCCCTCTTTCTCGGCTTCAAGATCCCGGCCTCGCTCGCCGCATTCATGACTGTCGTGACGACCACGCAGGAAGGTATCCTCTTCCTGGCGGTGGGCACGATCGTCGGCGCGGTTCTCGCGACCGTTCTCTTCACACTGACCGTCGTCTCGATGCCGCTGCTTCTCGAGCGCGACGTCGACTTCGTCACCGCGATGATTACAAGCGTGCGAACGGTGGTGGAAAGCCCGACCGCAATGCTCAGCTTCGGGTTCGTCGTCGCTGCCGCCGCCATCCTGGCCATGATCCCCGCCTTCGCAGGCCTGCTCGTGGTCCTGCCGGTGCTTGGCCATGCGACTTGGCATCTCTATCGCCGGGCCATTGCCGCCGCCTGAGCGCACCGCCTCCCGGACGGAGCGATCGACGGGACAGCGGACGGACGACGTTGCGCGTTGCGGCGATTTCCCCAGTATTAGCGGATGTTTAACAAATATTTGCGATTGTCGCCTGGCGAAGATGATCCTGAAAAGATCGTTTGGACATCACGTCCGCCGGGACGCCCGATCCGCACCCTCGGCCCTCCGCATTGACAACGGCATCACCGACGCTGCGCGTCGGCTCCTGGGTGCGCTTCCAGCGAGCGCGCCGGCGCAGCATCTTTCGCCATAGCCGACGACGTCAGGTCCGACCGACCGGCGACGGCCGAACAAACTTGGAAGAGTTCAAACATGTCAAACGCAATCAAGCAGTCAGGCGCATATCTCGAAATCGTATCATTCCATCTCGGCGATCAGGAATTCTGCATCGACATCATGGCAATCCGCGAGATCCGCGGTTGGGCACCAGTGACCCCGATGCCCCACACGCCGCCTTACGTGCTTGGTCTCATCAACCTGCGCGGCGCCGTTATTCCGGTAATCGACATGGCCTGCCGTCTCGGCATGAACATGACCGAGCCCTCCGAGCGCTCGGCGATCATCGTCACCGATATCGCGGGCAAGCTCGTCGGCCTCCTCGTGGAACAGGTCTCTGACATGATGACCATTCGTGGCGAGGATCTGCAGCCGGCTCCTGAAATCATACCCGAAGCCCAGCGCGCCTTCTGCCGCGGCATCGTGGCGCTCGAAAAGACCATGGTGTGTTTCCTCAACCTCGATACCGTCATTGCGGACGAGTTGGCGCAGGCGGCCTGAGTTCAGGAAGGCGGCCCTCTCCACCGATCTGGTAAATCCGGCGCACCCGAAGCCGCCAGCGCGGCCGTGAAAGCACGCCCTTTGTCGTCCTCGGCCCCACCAGAGCGTCGAAGAAAAATCCCATTGCAGAAAAGATTACGCCCTGGAAGCAGATGCTTCCAGGGCGTAGCTTTGTGAGTTGGCGACCGGCAGGATGCCGGATTGCCACATATTACTGGCAAGACATGCACAGGAAGGCAGTACGGCGATGGGGTTTATCTCCGACCGTCTACGACATGTCAGCAGCATTCTGCCTCAAGTTATGCCCGATCTAAAGCGCTAAAATACACAAAAATGACTGTTTGGCCCGATCAACAGACCTTTTTTGGGTCTACCGGCACCTGACGGCGTAGCCCTGCATGACCGTCACTTCGGCTTTCCGTTGCTCCACGTCACCGGCTGCCCGAAGAGCGGCACTGTCGAAATCGCCATCTTGGCGGAGCCGTCGACGACCTGACGCGAATGTACGAGATAGATCAGCGTATCGTTCGCCTTATCGTAGATGCGATTGACGACAAGTTTCTTCCAGATCAGCGACATGCCTTCGCGAAACACTTCCTCCCCTTCCCGCGACAGATCGATATCGCCGATCTCGATCGGCCCGGTCTGCCGGCAGGCGATGGAATTGTTCGAAGGGTCCTCGAACCAGTTTCCCTTGGAGAGCCGGTCGATAATGGAGCGATCGAAATAGGTCACGTGGCAAGTCACGCCCTTGATCTGCGGGTCGGTCACTGCTTCGACTAGAATGTCGTTGCCGACCCAATCCACGCCGACCTTGCCGACAACTTCGGCGGAAGCCACGCCGGATGCAAAGGTGAGCACGGCTGCGAGTGCGGTTGACAGCGCATGGAACTTGAGGGACATGGCAATCTCCAAACGGGGTTTCCGATTTTAAAGATAGGCCCGAGACCGACAGTTACAAGCCCGTCGGCCCTCAGCGTTGGCGCACCGAGCAAGGCTCGTAGCCGCCGCGAAAGAGCCGCCCCGGCCTCATGCCGATCTTCGCGGCAATATCCGCCACGCGCCCTACTCCGGCCTGGCGTGCCATGGCGATGGAGGCTTCGGCGCAGATCCTGGCGTCCTCGGCCGCATTGTGGTGCATGAACCTGAGCCCGAGATGGTCCGCCAGGATGTTCAGTTTGTGCGAAGGCAGGTCTGGCCACAGCTTTTGTGCCATCTTGACGCTGCAGAAATAGTCGAATTCCGGATAAGACTGGCGATAGGCATCCAGCGCGCCGCGCCAGACACTGAAATCGAAGGCGGCGTTGTGGGCGATCATCGACGCGCCGGCAAAATCATCGGCGAATTCGTCCATTACCTCAGGAAATTCGGGTGCGTCTTCGACATGTTCCGGCCGGATGCCATGGATGGCAATGTTGAAGGACGAAAACCGCATGTTTTTCGGGCGGATCAGCCGTTCCTCGACCCGCACGACTTCGCCATTGTCGATCCAAGCAAGCCCGACCGAACAAGCGCTGCCTCGCTCCTCATTAGCGGTTTCGAAATCGATGGCGATGGTCTTGCCCGAAGGCTGCAATGAGGACGACATGAACCCGGAATAAGCTGCGAGAGAGATTCGAGCAACAAGACGGACGCGAAATTGCCGGAGATCGCCGGGTTCTACTGCGAGATCGACAATCCAGACGCAAGCGGCGTGCCCCTTCTGCTATTGCATGGCAGCGGCCAGGACGAAAACGCCTGGAGCGGCATCGCACAGGATATCGCCCTCGACGCGCCACTGATCCGCGTGCGCGGCAATATCGTCTGGGAAGGCAAATACGCCTTTTTCCGTCGCAAGCCGGACCGTGGCCTCGACCAGGCAGATCTCGCCCGATCAGTTGGCGAACTCACATTCCTCGTCGAACAATTGACCGGCATGTTCGGCGCGCGCAAGCCGGTTCTGGCGGGCTATTCCAACGGCGCGATCGTCTGTGCCGCGCTGGCGCGCGACGCCGGGCATCTGACGCGGGGGGCCATCCTGATGCGCGCCATGTCCCCAGAGCCAGCCGTACCGTTTCCATCAATGGCCGGATATCCGGTGCTGATCCTGTCGGGCGCCACCGACAACCGCCGTGCCCCGCAGGACGGCGAGACGCTTGCCCGGCAGTTTCGCGAGGCCGGCGCCGATGTAACGCACCACCTTCTGCCTTGCGGTCACGGCTGGGACGAGAACGGGCGTGATGTTGCCACTTCGCGACAATGGTTGCGGGACATCATGTCGATACCGAGCCCATCCTTGACAACGGGAACCGCGACCAACACCATGCCATCATGATCGCAACCATCTCGACCCTGCATATGACCGTCACCACCATCGTCCTTCCAAGGGGCGCTGGTATGCGGTCGCGTCGATAGCAGCACGATCGTCATTCAGCGAACCCTACCGAGGCGAGTAGGGTTCGAGAAGCCCGCTCTCCCGGCAAACCCACGGAGAGCACAATGCCTGAAATACCGCCTATGAATCCGATCAACCAGACCGCGGCCTGGCCTTCTGGCCTGGTCATTCGCGCCCGCACCTCCGCGGATGCGGAAGGAATTGCCGCCGTGCAGCACTTGCCCGGCTTCCGCGCCGGTACTCTGCGCCTGCCCTATCCCAGAACCGAGGATGTGCGAAAATTCATCGAGGCCGAGCCGCCGGGCCGCGTTTCGCTGGTGGCACTCATGGACGGCATCATTGTCGGCGACATCGGCCTCAATCGTTTTGCCGGTCGTCGCGCCCACGCTGCCAGCATCGGCATGGGTGTGCATGACGACTATCAGAGACGCGGCATCGGGCGTGCGATGCTCGGCGAGATCATCGCCATTGCCGACGGCTGGCTGAACATTGCACGGCTGGAACTGACGGTCTTCGTCGACAATCTCGGCGCGATCGCCCTTTACGAAAGTTTCGGTTTCGAGCGCGAGGGCATGCACCGCGCCTTCGCCTTCAGGGACGGCCGGTATGTCGATGCGCTTGCGATGGCGCGGTTTCGGCCCGACTGACCGGCAACCGGACCTTCCGGACCGCCTTTTCGGGCCGTCGAGTGGCTTTTCTCGCCTTGCGGCCCGATTCTGCTCTATACATTGTCGTGATTGCAAAGTACGTACGCCGCATGAATGACCCGCCATGTGTGGGAAGCAGCGTATCTATGCCGCCCGATCGCATCATCGGTTAAGGATGCGACAGACCCGAATTTCGAAAGACAGATCCCATGACAGAATTCAACGGCATCGTAGCGCCGATCGCAGAGGCATTGTCCAAGCGCGGCTACGCGACGCTGACACCGGTGCAGCAGGCCATGCTCGACCCGGACCTCGAAGGCGCCGACGCGCTGGTTTCGGCCCAGACCGGCTCGGGCAAGACGGTCGCCTTCGGCCTCGCCATCGCGCCCACGCTGCTGGCCGGCGAGAACCGCTTCGGGCGCGCCGAGGCGCCGCTGGCGCTCGCCATCGCGCCTACCCGGGAACTCGCCATGCAGGTCAAGCGCGAACTCGAATGGCTCTATGAGAAAACCGGCGCCGTGATCGCCTCCTGCGTCGGCGGCATGGACATCCGCAACGAACGCCGCGCGCTCGAGCGCGGAGCCCATATCGTCGTCGGCACGCCGGGCCGCCTGCGCGACCATATCACCCGCCGGGCGCTCGACCTGTCGGGCCTGCGCGCCGTCGTGCTGGACGAGGCCGACGAAATGCTCGACCTCGGCTTCCGCGAGGATCTCGAGTTCATTCTCGAGGCAGCACCGGACGACCGGCGCACGCTGATGTTCTCGGCCACCGTGCCGCGCTCGATCGCCGACCTCGCCAAGAGCTACCAGCGCAATGCCAAGCGCATCGAGACCGTTTCCGAGCGCAAGCAACACGTCGACATCGAATATCGCGCGCTGACCGTCGCCAATCCGGACCGCGAGAACGCCATCATCAACGTGCTGCGCTTCTACGAGGCGCGCAATGCCATTGTGTTCTGCTCGACCCGCGCCGCCGTCAACCACCTGACCGCACGGCTGCACAATCGCGGCTTCTCGGTCGTGGCACTGTCGGGCGAACTGTCGCAGAACGAGCGCACCCACGCGCTGCAGGCCATGCGTGACGGCCGCGCCCGGGTCTGCATCGCAACCGACGTCGCCGCCCGCGGCATCGACCTGCCCGGCCTCGAACTCGTCATCCATGCCGACCTGCCGACTAATTCGGAAACCCTGCTGCACCGCTCGGGCCGTACCGGCCGCGCCGGCAACAAGGGCGTTTCCGCCCTGATCGTGCCGATGAGCGGCCGGCGCAAGGCCGAGCGGCTGCTGACCGGCGCCAATGTGCAGCCGACCTGGGCGCTGCCGCCTTCGGCCGACGAGGTTCTCGCCCGCGACGACGAGCGCCTGCTCGCCGATCCGGCCCTGACCGAGACGATCAACGAGGACGAAGCGCCCTTCATCGCCACGCTGCTGTCCACCCATGGTGCCGAACAGGTGGCCGCCGCCTTCCTGCGCCTGCAGCGCGGCAAGCGCTCGGCCCCTGAAGACCTGATCCCGGTCAATCTGGAAGCCGCCAAGAAGCGCCGCGAACCGGACTATGCCAATCCGTCGAGTGCGGCGACCAAGCCGCGCTCGGATTTCGGCGCGAGCATCTGGTTCGCGCTGTCGGTCGGCCGCCGGCAGAATGCCGAGCCGCGCTGGCTGATCCCCATGCTCTGCCGCAACGGAAACATCACCAAGGCGGCGATCGGCGCGATCAAGATGCAGCCGGAAGAGACCTTCGTCGAGATCGCGGCCGACCACGCCGACGCATTTCTGGCGGCCATCGGCCCGAATGGAGCGATGGAGCGCGGCGTCACGGTAAAGCGGCTCGACGGAGCCCCGGACCTGAGCGGCGGCGGCCAGAGGGAAAAGCCCTTCAAGGACAAGAAGCCGTTTGGTGCGAAGAAGGCCTACGGCGACAAAAAGCCTTTCTCCGACAAGAAGCCCTTCGAGAAGAAGCCCTATGCCGGCAAGCGCGCCGACGACGATATGGTCAAGACCGACCGCGAGGTCTGGGGCGATCCCAAGCCCGTGAGCGACAAGCCTGCATGGACAAAGAAGCCCGGCAGGGCCGACTGGGAAGGAAAGCCGAAAGGCAAGTTCGGCGGGGCCGGCAACGGCGCCCCGAAGAAGGGAAAGCCCGGTAAGCCGAAAGGCTGATGGCGTTCCACCCTGCATACGGCTCTCGTCTTCCGACCGCGGCAGGGCTCGCCCGACCGGTGAGCCTGCGCGGCCGGAAGTTGCATCCATCACTTGACCATATCGGTCGCCGTCAGAGCTGCGCGGTGGACGACGACGTTAAGGGATCGCGCGCGCCTCACTTGCAGACACCGTCGAACTGCGGATGACGATCAGCATCCAGGCCAACCTATAGCCGCCGCCACCTTCGGCGGACTTGCCGTGCTGACGGCAGCCAAAGATCGAAATTTCAACACCTTAGCTGAAAGCTAAGTGTTAGAAGCTCCAAGTGAGGGGGCAGCCACCCTCACTCCGCTGCCGGAGCGACCTCCCGCATGTCCCGTTCCAGCATCTCGCCGTGCTTCTTCTTCGCCAAGAGTTCGCGGGCCTTGGCGTATTCCGGGTCGTTCCAGAACATGAGACACCCGTTGCAGCCGCGCCCGCAGCACCCCTCCGCACCCTTGCGCGAGGTCTTGGAGCGCTTCTCCATCACGTCCTCGGAGATCGCCTCCTGCAGCTTCTTCACGCCGTTGCGGTAGGCGCCCTCGTAGACCGTCTGGCCGAGCTCGATCTTCTGCGCCACCTTGTCGACGCGCAGCCGCTGCCATTCCTCCTCGGTGAGCGGCGCTTCCTTGCGGATGATGGTGAAAGGCGGGAACTTGGCGATCAGGTCCTCGACCTTCTCGCGGTCGAAGGCGGTAAACGGAACGAGGATCGGCCGCTGCGGCCCGGCATTGACGGTTTCGAGCGCCACGTCCGGCGCATCGGCATGGCGGAACTCGTAAAGCCGCAGGAAGACGGTCTCGTCCGTCGCCTTCGGCGGGATGAGTTCCAGCACGTCGCCGGCTTCGAGCTTGTTCTTCACCGAGACGACGAAGCCATCCTCGCGCACCTCCTGGATGATGCCGGCGAACTCCCAGGTGCCGAAGGTTTTGGTGTTCTCGTAGTTGTGCGCGTAGTTCTGCAACCGGCCCTCGTGGAAGGCGATGGTAAAGCCGCGGCTGCCGACGGTCTCCAGCTCGCGCATATAGGGTTCCGGCGACCAGTTCTCCGGATCGGCATAGTAGTCGTCGATCGCGCGGCGATAGGTGCGCGCCACCGTCGCCACGTAATAAGGTGACTTGTTGCGGCCTTCGACCTTCAGGCTATCGATGCCAAGCCTCAGGTAGTCGTCGAGCTTCGGCATCAGGCACATATCCTTGGAGTTCAGGATATAGGAGCCGCGCGAATCCTCCTCGATCGGCATCAGCTCGCCAGGACGCGCGCCCTCTTCCAGCACGAATTCGAAGAGGCCCTCGTTATGCTCGTTGATTTCGAGCTCCTTGATCGTGCCGTCGCGGAGCCTCAAGTGCACCTTGTACTGCCAGCGGCAGGAATTGGCGCAGTTGCCCTGGTTCGCGCCGCGCTCGGCCATGAAATTGGAAAGCAGGCACCGCCCGGAATAGGTCATGCACATGGCGCCGTGCACGAAAGTCTCGAGCCGCACGTCCGGGCATTTCTCGCGGATCTCGGTAAGTTCGGAGAACGTCACCTCGCGGGCGAGCACCACGAGTTCCGCACCCTGCTCTTTCCACGCTTCGACCGTCAGCCACGAACAGACATTGGCCTGCGTCGAGACATGCAGCTTCAGCTCCGGCGCGTGCTTGCGCAGGTAATGGAAAACGCCGGGATCGGCGACGATCACGCCGTCAGGCTGGACCTCCCTGAGCGTCGTGACATAGTCGGCGACCTTCGGCACGTCCTTGTTGTGGGTGAAGAGGTTCAGCGTCAGGTAGACCCGCACGCCATGCTCATGGGCGAAGCGGATGCCCTCCTTCACGTCGTCGAGCGAAAGCTGCGACTTGGTCCTGAGCGACATGTCGGGCGTGCCCATGTAGACGGCGTCCGCTCCATAGAGCACTGCCACCTTCAACCGTTCGAGCGAGCCGGCTGGCATCAGGAGTTCGGAACGTCTGGCATTTGCTGTCATCTGATGGGTCAACCTTCTCGCGCGCGCCCTTGGCGCGCAATCTGGCAGGCCTATACACCAGAAGCGACCATGGGACCAGCGAGACGCGACCTGTTCGCAGAAAGCCTGCGAGCGTCTATCCCCCGATCAGGGCCAGCCACTCGTCCTCGTCCATGATCTGGATATCGAGCTCGCGCGCCTTGTCGAGCTTTGACCCCGCGCCTGGACCTGCAACGACAATATCGGTCTTCTTGGAGACGGAACCGGCCACCTTGGCGCCGAGGCTTTCGGCGCGCGCCTTGGCCTCGTCTCGCGTCATCTTTTCGAGCGAACCAGTAAAGACCACTGTTTTGCCGACGACCGGGCTGCCGCTCGTAGTGGGCGCTTCGGCATCGATTGGCGTCACCTCCCCAAGAAGCCGCGATACCACTTCGAGATTGCGAGGCTCCTTGAAGAATTCGACGATCGAGGTCGCGACCACCTCACCGATGCCTTCGATGGCGTTGAGCTCGTTCCACGCCTCACCGTGCATAGGTACTGCCTCCTGCATGGCGCGCTGGAATGCGTCGTAGGTGCCGTAGGAGCGCGCGAGCAGCTTCGCCGTCGTCTCGCCCACATGGCGGATGCCGAGTGCGAAGATCAGGCGATGGAGCGCTATATCGCGCCGGCTGTTGATCGCCTCGAAGAGCTTGGTGACGCTGGTCCGGCCCCATCCATCGCGGTTTTCGAGTTTCGCGAGGGCCGCCTCCTGCCGCCGCTCGAGCGTGAAAATGTCTGGCGCGGTGCGGATCTGCAAGGCCGGATCCTCGCTCTCGAAAAAGAAATCGACCTGCTTGGTCCCGAGCCCCTCGATGTCGAAGGCGTTTCGAGAGACGAAGTGCTTCAGGTGCTCCTTCGCCTGCGCGCTGCACACGAAACCGCCCGTGCAGCGTCGAACCGCATCCATCCGGCCGGTCTTCTCATTGACTTCGCGGACCGCGTGGCTGCCGCAGACCGGGCAGGTCCTCGGAAATTCGTATGGCACCGCCCCTTCCGGCCGCTGGTCCATGACCACGTCGACGATCTGCGGGATGACGTCTCCGGCTCTCTGGACGATGACCATGTCACCGATGCGAATGTCGCGACCTTCCCGGATCGGCTCGCCGCCGTTGCCGATGCCCTTGATGTAATCCTCGTTGTGGAGCGTGGCATTGGTGACGACGACGCCGCCGACGGTGATCGGTTCCAAACGGGCAACGGGTGTGAGCGCACCGGTTCGTCCGACCTGGATGTCGATATCCAGAAGCCGCGTCAACGCCTGTTCGGCCGGAAACTTGTGCGCCGTCGCCCAGCGGGGGCTGCGCGAGCGGAAGCCGAGACGTTCCTGCAGATCGAGCCGGTCGACCTTGTAGACGACGCCGTCGATGTCGTAGTCGAGGTCGGCGCGCATCAGGCCGATCTGACGATAGTGGGCGAGAATTTCCTCGATCGAATGCAGCCGCTGCATCAGCGGATTGACCGGGAAGCCCCAGTCGCGGAACTTTTCCACCATGCCCATTTGCGTATCGGCCGGCATCTCCGGCGTCACGATCTCTCCCCAGGCATAGGCGAAGAATCTCAGCTTGCGGCTGGCCGTAACCTTGGGGTCAAGTTGGCGCAGCGATCCCGATGCGGTGTTGCGCGGATTGACATAGAGCTGCCTGCCCTCCGCCTCCATCTGCCGGTTCAACGCCAGAAAGTCGCTCTTCGCCATGTAGACTTCGCCGCGCACCTCGACGACCGGGGGAACCCCTGGCGGCAATTGCCGGGGGATTTCCTTGATGGTGAGGATATTGGCGGTGACGTTTTCCCCCGTGGTGCCGTCGCCACGGGTCGCCGCCGTGACGAGCCGGCCATTCTCGTAGCGGATCGACATCGAAAGGCCGTCAATCTTCGGTTCGGCGGTAAACGCGATCGAATTGTCCGGCAGATGCCCCAGGAATCGATAGACGGAAGCGACGAAATCGGTCACGTCCTCGTCGGAAAAGACGTTGTCAAGCGACAGCATCGGCTTGGCATGCCTCACCTGGGCAAAGGTCGCGGCCGGCGCCGCCCCTACCCTGAGCGTCGGGCTGTCGTCGCGCACAAGGCCTGGGAACCGAGCCTCGATGGCGTCGTTGCGCAGTTTCAGCGCGTCGTAGTCGGCATCCGAAATCTCAGGCCGGTCCTTGCCGTGATAGAGCACATCGTGATGGGCTATCTCTTTCGCTAGCCGCTCAAGCTCGGCGGCTGCCTGCGCTTCGGTCAGGTCTCCGACTGCAATCCTGTCATTCGCCATGGCCGCTCTCCAGAATGGGACCTGCCGGTATTAGCCGAATTCTCCAGAATGAAAAGACGGCATGAGGAAAACCCTCAGCCAAGGATGTCGGGCGAAAGATCGATCCTCGCCGTGATCGGCAGATGATCAGATGCCTCCCGCGCCAGCAGGGAATCATGAACAGCAATACCGGCGATCAGTCCCGCCCTGTTGGCCATGATCCGGTCAAGCGACAGCACGGGCAGCCGCGCCGGATAGCTCGGCAGGGGCGGCGGCAGGGGGCCAAAGACCTTCTCGAGCCGCACCAGCGACGACCCGTGACCGAGCCGCCATTCATTGAAATCCCCCATCAGCACGGTCGGTCTCTCCTCGCGCCCGCCCATGATATCGACGATGACGTCCGCCTGCTGACGCCGGGCCCAGCGCAGCAAGCCGAGATGCGCCGCGATCACGCGGAAGCCGGGCCCCTGTTCAAGATCGATCTCGGCAACCACGGCGCCGCGCGGCTCCAGCCCCGGCAAGGCGACCTGGTGGATGTCGCGGACAATCCCCTGCTTGAAGAGCAGCACATTGCCGCGCCAGCCATGGGACTTCGGCTTGTGCAGGACCGGTATGTGCATGAGCCCGGTCTCGAGCCTCAGGCGCGGCAGATCAAGGAGGCCCGATCTCTCCCCGAACCGCTCGTCGGCTTCCTGAAGGGCGATCACGTCCGGATCGATCTCGCGGATCACCTCGATGATGCGGTCAGGATCGAACCGGCCGTCGGTACCGACGCATTTGTGGACATTGTAGGAGGCCACCACCATGCTCGCGTCGCAACGCGGATGCGAAGCATGCTCGGACGGGCGATCGTGCCGGTTCTTGATCGAGGCGTACATCGTCCGGGCGATGTTGCCGGTCTTCTTCTTCATCGTGTGGCCGTCTTTTCCCAATGCGAACATCGTTTCCTCAAAGATAGGGCGATCCGAGCCAAAGGACACGGTCGAAGAATCGTAAAATGAACGGCCGGCTGCGTAGCTCTTCCAGCCGGACTTCCTCGGCACCGTCGAGCGCGTCGGCGATGCGTGCATCGACCCGTTGAGCAAATTCACGGTCATAGACCTCGATGTCCACCTCGAAATTAAGCCTCAGCGATCGCGAATCAAGATTGGAGGAACCGACAAACGCCCACTGACCGTCAACCGTCATCAGCTTCGAATGGTCGAAAGGCCCCTTCGCCTGCACGATACGGCAACCATCTTTCAGGATCTGGTCGAACTGCGCCGTCATGGCACGGCTGACGATCGCCAGATTGTTCTGCGAGGGAACAATGATATCGACGGCGACGCCGCGCCTTGCGGCCGTCGCAAGCGCGCTGAGGAAGACGTTGTCGGGAAGAAAATAGGGCGACATGATCCGGATCGAGCGCTCCGCGACCGAAAATGCCCCCATGATGATCTTGTGATTGGTTTCGATGTTGGTATCGGGGCCCGAAACGACGGTGCGCACGAATGACGGTCCCCCTTGGACCGCTCCCTCGACCGAGATCTCCCAAGCGTCCTCTTTCAGGACCTCCCCTGTCTCGAAATACCAGTCCTCCGCGGCAACGGCGAAAATGTCGGCAACGGCCGGTCCTGTGATGCGGAAATGGGTGTCGCGCGCACCGTCCTTTCCCGTGAAGCCCAGGCGGATATTCATCCCGCCCATAAAGGCGATCGCGCCATCGACAACGATGATCTTCCGGTGGGTGCGCAGATTGGCGTATGGGAGCCGCAGGCCCAGGATAACCTTGCCGTTGAAAGCCGCGACCGGAACGCCACCGTCCCTCAGATAGCCGAGTATGCTCGGGGCGCTGTAACGGGCACCGACCGCATCGACCAGAACCCGGACCGCCACCCCCCGCTTGTGGGCCGCGATCAGGCTATCGGCGATACGCAGACCCGCAGGATCGCGGTCGAATATGTAGGTTTCCAGAATAATGCTGCGCCGGGCGCCCTCGATGGCCGCCGCCATGGCGTCATAGGCTTCGTCGCCCGAGGCAAGCAGTCCGAGCGTGTTGCCCGAAGAAACCATATGCCCGGTGACACGATCGCCCAGCATCTTCATCGCCGCCATGCGCCGGCCGAATTGGCGATCGATCTCCTCCCCCGGCACCTCGAATTGGGAAAGCACCCGCCAGAGCGCCTCCTGCCGAAATGCGCGCCGCGAAAGAATCGAGGCACGGCGTATCCGATTTATCCCAGCCACGGCATAGATAAGCGCACCGACAATCGGCGACAGGATGATGACACTCACCCAGCCGATTGCGGAACGGACTTCCTGCTTCGTCATCGCGGCATGAACGGCGGCGACCGTGCCCATCGCAATCGAGAGCACGGCGAGGATTTGCGGCCAGTAGGTTTGCAGCGCTTCGAACATCAATCACCGAGGGAAACAGGTTTGCAGACCGAATGCAATCGGGACGTCGCCGCAGGCCTCTACCGCAATCAGTTTTCGCCTGATAGCAGCTTTGCCGCAGCCGCCCGCGCTTCCTCGGTAACCGAGGCGCCAGCCAGCATGCGGGCGATTTCTTCCTTGCGGTGTTCCGGCTCCATGGTCGCGACCTTCGTCGCAATCTTGTCGCCGCTGTCACCCGACGGTCCCTTGGAGATAAGCAGATGGGTCGCGGCCCGCGCGGCGACCTGGGGCGCATGGGTCACGGAGAGAACCTGCACACGATCCGAAAGCCGTTTCAGACGCTGCCCGATCGCATCCGCGACAGCGCCACCTACACCCGTGTCGATCTCATCGAAGACCAGGGTGGGGGCGGAGCCGCGATCGGCCAGCGCCACCTTGAGTGCCAGCAGGAAACGCGAAAGCTCGCCGCCAGAGGCCACCTTCATGATCGGCCCCGGCCGGGTGCCAGGATTCGTCTGCACATGGAATTCGACCGTGTCGATACCTTCGGATGTTGGTGCCGAAGGATCGGTGATCACCTCGACCATGAAGCGGGCGCGCTCGAGCTTCAATGCCGGAAGTTCCATCATGACAGCCTCGGACAGGGCCAGGGCTGCGTTCTGGCGCTTGGTCGAAAGCGACATGGCAAGATGGTCGTATTGGTCCCTGGTGTCTATTACCGACGCTTCCAAATGGCCAAGCCTTTCCTCGCCGGCATCGAGCTCGGCAAGTTCCGCGATCATTTTCTCGGCGAGTGCCGGAAGCCCTGTGACCGGTACGGAATATTTCCGCCCAGCGGCCCTTAGCGCGAAAAGCCGTTCCTCGACGCGTTCGAGTTCGTGGGGATCGAATTCCGTCCGCCGGAGCGCCGCCTCGACCTCCATCTGGGCATTGGAAAGGTTGTCTAGAGCCGTATCGAGCCATTGGACTGTATCCTCCAGCAAGCCAGGCGCCTCATGGCTCTTGCGCTCGAGCCTGCGCACCAGCGAAGCAATCAGCGGAACCGGCGAACTGTTTCCATTCAGGAATTCCGAGGCCTCGGCGATATCGCCGGCAATCCGCTCCGACTTCTGCATCTGCGCCCGCCGCTCGGCAAGCTCTTCCTCTTCGCCGTCCTGCGGCGAGAGCGTTTCGAGCTCTTCGACGGATACGCGCAGGTAGTCCGCTTCGCGCGCCGCCGCCTCGACGCGGGCCCGATGCGCCTTCAGCAGCCGCTCCGCATCCTTCCAGCGGCGATAGGCATCGCCAACCACGCCCGCCTCATCGCCAAGCCCTGCAAAGGCATCGAGCAGCATTCGGTGTGCGTCGGTATCGACCAGGGCCCGGTCGTCATGCTGCCCATGGATCTCGACAAGAAGCTGACCCGCCTGTCGCATCAGTTGCACGCTGACCGGCTGGTCGTTGATGAAAGCTCGGGTGCGCCCATCGGCGGATTGAACGCGACGGAAGATCAAGTCGCCGTCGTCATCGACACTGTTCTCGCGCAGCAATTCGCGGACCGGATGCATATTCGCAACGTCAAAGACGGCGGTCACCTGGCCCTTTTCTTCCCCATGGCGAACGAGCGAGCCGTCGCCACGACCTCCAAGCGCCAACGAGAGACTGTCCAGCAGGATGGATTTTCCGGCGCCAGTTTCTCCCGTCAGTACCGACAACCCTGCCTCAAAGGCAAGATCAAGCCGCTCGATCAATACGATATCGCGGATCGATAGCTGGACCAACATTGGCTCTCAAATCTCACGTGGATGGGGTTGTGGTTCAGCTCCCGATCAGGATCTTCTTGCCGGCCCTGGCGATCCAGGAGCCTGCATTTTCGCGCGGCTCGAGGCCGCCGGTCTGCAGGAGCTTGTAGGAGTCCGAATACCACTGGCTGTCGGGATAGTTATGCCCCAGGACCGCAGCAGCCGTCTGTGCTTCCTGAACAACGCCGAGCGCGAAATAGGCCTCGACGAGGCGGGCAAGCGCTTCCTCGACCTGGTTTGTCGTCGGATACTTCTCGACCACCACGCGGAAGCGCGAAATGGCGGCGAGATATTCCTTGCGCTCGAGGTAGTAGCGGCCGACCTGCATTTCCTTGCCAGCGAGTTGGTCGCGTGCAAAGCGGAGCTTGACCTGTGCATCTTCGACGTACTCGGAGTCCGGATAATTATCCACGACCGCCTGCATGGCCTCGATGGTCTGTATCGAACTCTTTTGGTCCTGCGTCACATTGACGATCTGCTTCCAGTACGAAAGACCGATTAGGTACTGCACATAGGCCGCATCGTCCGAGCGCGGATAAAGGTTGAGATAGCGTTTGCCCGTCGTGGTGGCCTCGGTGTAACGCCCGAGGCGATACTTTACGAAAGTGCTCATGACAAGCGCCTTACGCGACCATTCCGAGAATGGATGCTGGGCATCGACGGCATCGAACTTGCGGCCGGCCTCGGCCATATTGCCTGCCTTGATGTTGGCAAGTCCCTGATTGTACAGCACTTCGGGCGGATCCGTCTCGGCGGCGAGCTTGGTGATATCGATATCGGGATCGGACTGACATGCCGCCAGTATGGAACCGGTCACCGTCATCATCAAACATACACTGGCAATACGCGCTGCGTTCTTCACCATTACCGATCCTAAATGACTCATTCAACAGATCCCAATTGCAGCGCCGCCTGAAAACCGTCGCTTCCGAATGGCGTTTCTAGCCATAAAAGCGGGACGAGAGCAACGCAATGATGGTGATTTAACGCAAATTTGTGGCAGGCCATAAGTAATTCCGCGGAATCGTTGCCCATGTGCAGCGTCCAGAGCAGTAGTTATCCTGCTTTTCAACGCCTGTGTAGGCGGCCTTCCTGAGCGCTGGAATGCAATGACCGCTCCCAAATGATAAAAACCGCCCTGACAGGGCGGTTTTCAGAGAGAGGGGAAGTATTCACGCCGACCAGGGCGCAAATTCCGGAACATTTACCGCCACGAATTCCCTTGCCCGGACCTGCTGGCTGCGCGCCGGCGCCTCGACCACTTCATAGGCGTCACGGTTTTCGAGCAACGCCTTGAGCGCATTGGCGTTTAGCTTGTGTCCACCACGATAGGAGCGATAGCAGCCGATGAACTGGGCCCCGGCCAGCGCAAGGTCACCAACCGCGTCGAGCGTCTTATGGCGGACGAACTCGTCAGCGTAGCGAAGCCCCTCCATATTGATGACGGTGTTGTCGTCCGAAATCACCACGGAATTTTCGAGCGACGAGCCGAGCGCGAAACCGGCAGCCCAAAGCCGCTCGACATCACGCATGAAACCGAATGTGCGCGCCCGTGACAGTTCCGTGCGGAAGGCAGAAGCAGTCAGGTCGCCCTCCCAGCTCTGTCGGCCGATCAGCGGGCAATCGAAATCGATCTCCACCTCGAATCGCGTACCATCGTGGGGACGGAATTCCGCCCACGAGGCGCCTGATTCGATCCGCACGGGTTTGGTGACCCGGATATAGCGCCGCTTGACGCCCAAATTCTTGATGCCGACCTGATCGATGAGTTCGATGAACGGAGCCGAACTGCCATCCATGATCGGCATCTCAGCCCCATCGACCTCGACCACGAGATTGTCCAGACCAAGTGCATAGATGGCTGCCATGACATGTTCGACCGTCGCGATCGAACTCGCCGGCGAGAGGCCCAGAACCGTGCAAAGATCCGTGTTCCCGACCTGCGCCGAGACCGCCTTGAGCTCGGTAACGTTGCCATCGCCATGCAGACGGTTGAATACTACCCCCGTGCCGGCTTCGGCTGGGAGGAAAGTGATCGTCACCGGCGTACCCGAGTGCACCCCGATGCCCGTCAGACTGACCGGCGCAGCGATTGTGGTCTGAAAACCCAGCAATCCGATTGCCATGTAAAAATGCCTTCCATCATGCAGACCTCGAGCCATTCACCATTTCGGAAAAAGAAGCTCGTTCCCGCTCATGCTATCAAAGGGAAAGAAGGCGCAGCCTTGCGCCGATTCCGGCCCTGTCCCGATCTCATACATATGGACAGGCGCCTCATATTCCAAATCACTGTTTCTTTCGCTTTGTAACGAATGCAAGACATTGAAATAACAGAGCAATATAGACTGCTGACGCGACGCGCATAACAAAGCGCCCGGACCTTTTCGATCCGGGCGCCGGAACATTGAAATGCGTCAGATCAGTTCGACTGGCGGCGCAGGAAAGCCGGGATCTCGAGCTGATCATCCTCATGGGATACTCGCGACTGCGGAACGGCGCGGCCCTGATCGTCGAGCTGGCCGCGGCGCGGAGCATAGAGGCTGGCTTCCGGCGACAGAGTACGGCGCTGCTGGGAGGCAGCAGCCGGTGCCGGCGCGGTCATGTCGGCATTCACCGGCTCCTCGTCCTGATGACGGCCGAGAGAGTTGGTGATGCGCTTCAGGAGTCCCATCGGTCCGCGCTCGTCCTGTGCCGCCGGCGCAGCAGCATGGGCACGGTGATCCAACTCAGCGCGAACGACCGGCGGGAAATCCTCGACCTTCGGCATGCGGACCGGCTCGACAACCTGGCGGACTGGCTGGACATCAGGCTCGCTGCGAACCGGAGCCGGCTGCACCGGAGCAGCCGGACGGCTCATGACCGGAGCCGGAGCAGCAACGGGTTCTGCCGGCATACGGTTTACGGGCTGTGGCTCAACCGGAGCCATGGAGGTGAAGAGCTTGCTCTGAGGACGGAATTCCGGCTCGGCCGGCTGCGGAACGCTGGCCGTCTGGCGCGTCATTGCGATTTCGAGTTCGCGCTCCATCTCAGCTTCTGCGGAACGGATGGTTTCTGCGACCGAATCGACCTTTGGTGCCTGCGTCATGGCAGGCTGATATGCGGCCGGTGCCGGAGCAACGGCCGCGGAAGGACGGACAAGTGTCTTTGCGACAGGTGCCGCTTCGTAAGCCTTGCCGGCAGCCATGTTGGCTGCGCGATCGATCCCGGTAGCAACCACCGAGACGCGGATCAGGCCCTCGAGCGCTTCGTCGAAGGTCGCGCCGAGGATGATATTTGCGTCCGGAT